>Ga0315321_10000755_pt1 | contig 24557 bp, 5 predicted proteins | sample M180m21515metaG_FD_203464 | JGI IMG/M metagenome (GOLD analysis project Ga0315321, IMG submission 203464) | Ammonia-oxidizing marine archaeal communities from Monterey Bay, California, United States - M1 80m 21515 | ecosystem: Environmental > Aquatic > Marine > Intertidal zone | place: USA...
TTATCGAGGACAAGGTAAATAATAACGGACCCTCTCGGGGGTCTTTTTTTATGTGTAAATAGAAGAAATTGAGGAATTTACGAAAAATGAACGATTTTAAAGATCAACAAATGCTTCGTGAAATTGCAAATGATGATATAACACCCAAAAAACGCGATTCTAAGGTTCAAAATGACCTTTATGAGCGTATTAATGACGATTTTGAGGATGATGGGCTAGATTATGACACTGATGCCATTCCTCTAGCAGAATTTTAATAACGAATCCTTAATAAATAACTAAAATTTGTAATTTTCTTTTTTTGCAATGCCTATACAAAGGGTAAGCCAGGGTTTTAAGGATATTAGTATGACATTTCAGGTTAATCCTGTAAATGATGATCTTATTGGACTTAAAAATGAAAATGCAATTGCTCGTTCAGTGAGAAATATTGTATTTACCCTTCCTGGAGAAAAATTCTTTGATCCTACTTTTGGATCTTATGTCTCTGCATCCCTCTTTGAAAATATTGATGATCTTTCTGCTACAACCATTAAGGAAGAAATTACAAATTCTATTAAAAATTATGAACCAAGAGTTAAATTAGTTAGTTGTAGAGTTTTTCCAGATTTTGATAATAACTCCTTTGATGTTGTTATTGTATATGATATTATTGGAGCAGATGTTCCACAACAACAACTACAATTCGCTTTGCAATCAGCTAGATAAAAATGCCATTAGCCAATTTCGCTAACCTAGATTTTAATCAGGTTAAAACTACTCTTACAGAATATATAAGATCTAATTCTAATTTTACGGATTATAATTTTGAAGGATCTAATCTTTCATCAATTATTGATCTTTTAGCATATAATACTTACATTACTTCTTATAATGCAAATATGGTTGCTAATGAAGTATTCATTGATAGTGCTACCTTAAGAGAGAATGTAGTTTCATTAGCAAGAAATATTGGATATGTTCCCCGCTCACGTAAAGCAGCAAGGGCAACAGTTAGCTTTTATGTAGATACTACTAATATTGCTCCTGCACCCGCTTCATTAACGCTTAAAGCGGGTCCTATAGCCGGTACAAGTGGAACCTTTGGCAATAATTCTTATCTTTTCTCTATATTAGAAGATATTACTGTTCCTGTTATTAATGGAACTGCAACATTTAATGATATTAAAATATACCAAGGCACATTATTAACTTCTAACTATACATATAGTTCTCAAGATCCAAATCAAAAATTTATTCTACCTAATGCAGGTATTGATACTGAATTAATTTCAGTAACTGTTCGTCCAAGTGAAAATTCTACTATATCAACTAAATTTAGTCTTCAGGATAGTCTTTTTAACATTGATGCAACTTCTGCAGTTTATTATATTCAAGAAATTGAAGATGAAAGATATCAAATCTTTTTTGGAGATAATAATTTTGGAAAATCCCTTGAAGATGGTAATTTTATTGTAATAAACTATATTACTACTGCTGGAGATAGTGGAAATGGAGTAAGTTCGTTTACTTTTAATGGTAGGATTACATATACACGAAATGCAGTAGATTATACAGTTACTTCTGGTATTTCTTTGTTAACAACTGGTATAATCTCCTCTGGCGGAGAAGTGATTGAAGCTGTTGACTCTATTAAGAAGTATGCTCCTAGAATATATGCATCACAAAATAGGGCCCTTACTGCAAATGACTATGAAGCATTAATTCCATCTAGAATTTACCCAGACACTGAATCTATCTCCGTATTTGGTGGAGAAGATTTAATTCCTCCACAATATGGGAAGGTTTTTATTAGTATTAAACCCAAATCAGGTGATTTTTTACCTAATTTGACGAAAGAAGACATTAAGATGAGATTGAAGAAATATGCTGTTGCAGGAATTGTGCCAGAAATCCTTGATTTGAAATATCTCTTTATTGAAGTTGATTCAAAAGTATATTATAACACCAATCAAGCTCCAAGTGCTGCACAAGTTTCATCAGTTGTTCAAAGTAATGCTAATAAGTATGCAGAATCAATTGAGATGAATAAATATGGAGCAAAATTCAAATATAGTAAATTCTTGAAAGTTATTGATGATAGTAGTCCCGCTGTAACTTCTAATATCACAATAGTAAGAATGAGACGTGATTTAAGAGTTGCGTTAAATAGTTGGGCAGAGTATTCTATTGGATTTGGTAATGAATTCTTTATTCGTTCAATGAATGGTTATAATATTAAAACTTCTGCTTTTAAAATAAGTGGAATTTCTCAAGACGTTTATATGTCTGATATTCCCAATACAAATAGAATAAATGGTTCTCTTTTCCTATTTACTATTCCATCTGTTAATTCACAAACACCTACCATCGTTAAACGAAATATAGGAACGATAAATTATGCTTCTGGTGTTATAACTATGAGTCCTATTAATATACAATCTGCAATGTTAAAGAAAGGTCAACAAACTATTGAAATTGGAGTTTCTCCTGCTTCAAATGATGTAATTGGATTACAGGATTTGTATTTGCAGCTAGATATTAATAACAGTACTTTTGATACAGTTGTTGATGAGATTGCTTCTGGACTAGATCCATCAGCATCTAATTATATCGTATCTCAAAGTTATCCAAATGGTAATTTAGTCCGTCCTGGTGGAAGAACGGATACAACAGGTACTACACCTACTATCGCTTCAGTTCCTACTACAACATCCTACTAAGAAAGTAAAATAATAACATGGCCGAAAAAAGAGTTCAGTTTAGTAACATTGTTCAAAATCAGCTGCCTGCTTATGTGCAGACTGATTTTCCTTTAGTATCTGAATTTTTAAAACAATATTATATTGCTCAAGAATTTCAAGGAGCACCCACTGATTTAATTCAAAATATTGATCAATATACTAAAATTGATGAACTTACTGATTTAAATGAATCTGTAGAGTTATCTACCGATATTGGTACTTATGATGATGTAATTCCTGTTGATATGATACAGAATCCTCAAGGAACTAGAGGATTTCCTTCATCTTATGGATTAATTAAAATTAATGATGAAATAATCACTTATACAGGAATAGCTAATACTGCTTTTACTGGATGTATTAGAGGATTTGCGGGAATTTCCTCATATAGGGATGAATCATCTCCTGATGAAGTAGTTTTTGAATCGACAAAAGCATCTACGCATTCTACAGGTTCTACTGTAACTAATTTAAGTTGTCTTTTTCTTAAAGAGTTTTTATTAAAGACAAAATATCAAATTTTACCGGGATTTGAAGATAGAGCATTATCAACAACATTAAATGAGAAGGTTTTTCTAAAACAAGCAAAGGATTTTTATTCAAGTAAAGGAACTGATCAATCTTTTGAAATTTTATTTAAAGGATTGTATGGTGAAGATGTAAAGATCATAAGGCCAAGAGATTTTTTAATTACTCCTTCAAATGCTAATTATATTATTGGAAATGCTCTTGTAGTAGAGTCTATTGATGGTAATCCAGAAGATCTCCAAAATACAACATTATATCAAGATGAATATAAGTTAGATACTAATATTGGAAAAGCATATGCACCCATTACGGATATAGAAAAAATTATTTCTGTTGGTGCAGCACATACTTTTTATAAGTTAAAATTTGATGGAGGATATAATAAAGATGTTAGAGTAAAAGGTGCATTATATGGTGATTTTTCTGTTCATCCCAAAACTAGACTGATTGGTAATATTGGTATTGGAGCCACTACACTGGATGTGGATTCTACAGTTGGTTTTAAGGATACTGGAGAGTTAAGTGTAACTTTTGATAATGCAACAGTTGGTGTTGTCTCTTATACATCTAAATCTTTGACTCAATTTTATGGATGTTCTGATATAAATGAAACAATTTCCGATAAATCAAGTATTGGAATTAATACTTATGCATATGGACGTTCTTTTACTGATGAGAATCAAATTATTAAGGTTAGAATTAATTCAGTATTGCAAGATGTTAAATATGGCGATAATACATCATATTATGGACTAAATGATATTGCTCAACTCAAGACTTTAGGAATTTCTGATAGTTCTTTTAAATTTAAAAATTGGTTTTATAATATTTCCCCCATTTACAAAATTAAAAGTATTGAATTGATTGATTCTTTAGATTTTACTTATAAAATTACTTTAGATGTAGATCATATTCTTAATACTGGTGATTCTGCAACAATCGTAAGTTCTGATCTGATTGAAAAAGATACTAAAATTATTAATATTCTTGCAGCAAAATCATTCGTTATTAGGGGTCAAGGACAGCTTTCCGATGTATTGTCTTATACTATTCAAAGAAATATTTTAAAAGCACAATCTACTTATTTTCCTGCTGTTACAAAATATCAGACAAACATTCAAAATGTATATAAAGAAAAATATAAAGATAATCTTTTAGTCGCATCTTCTTCATTACCTTCATATGATTCACAACCTCTTAATGTTTCAGATAGAAGTGTTACATTTTCGGGAACATTTAATGGTGAGGAATTGAATATTGGGAATCATACGTTCTATACTGGAGATATTGTATATTATATTCCTCAAATTGTAGATACTAGTAAAGTAAGCTATGGAGTAGTTGAAACTATAAGAACGGTCAATTCTTCTTTGTTTGGATCGGATATTGGCAATTTAACAGAAGGTGAGATTCCCCCTAATGAAGGTATTTACTTTATTAAGCGTATAAGTTCAACTACAATAAAACTAGCGAAAAGTAAGCCTAATATTTACAGTTCTGAATTTATTTCTATTAATAATGCAACTGTTACTAACTGTATAATAGAATTATATGATTTTAGAAATAAAACTTTAAATTCACAAAAACTCTTAAGAGAAATTGCTCCTCCAACAAATAATGGAGTTTTGGAAGATACAAAACCTGGTTTTACAGGAATTTTGGTGAATGGTGTAGAGGTTTTAAATTATAAGTCAACAGAAGTTATTCGTTATGGTAAAATTAATAATATTGACATTCTTTCTTCTGGAGATGGATTTGATGTTATAAATCCACCACCTTTATTAATTAAAGATTCTGTAGGAACAGGTGCTACTGGATATATTGCTCTATCCGGATCTTTACAGGAAGTTAGAATTATAGATCCCGGATTTGATTATGAAGAAACTCCTGTCGTGTCTATTACGGGTGGAAATGGGACAGGTGCAACAGCTGAAGTAAATATGACCTTAATTGATCATCAGGTTGCATTTAATGCTCAGGAGGAAGCTCTTGAAGTTGGATTAGGTACTACTGTATCAACTATTGGGTTTAGCACTTTCCATAAATTTAGAAATGCGGAAAAAGTAAATTATATTACGGAGAGTCAAAAGGCAATTAGTGGGTTAACTACGGATGCATCTTATTTTGTATCCACTGTAAACAATACTACAGTAAAACTTCATCCTACACAAGGAGATGCTATTGCGGGTATTAATACTGTTGTATTGCTTGCAGGAGGGATTGGAAGGCAATATTTAGAGTCTTATGATAAAAAGTCCGTAGTAGATGGAATTAATGTAGTTACTCCGGGAAGTGGATACGAAAATAAGAAGAGAACATCTCAACCTATAGGTGTTAGCACTGCTTTAAATGAAATTACAATTGACAATCATGGATATGATAAAGGAGAAATTGTAAAATATACTGCAGAAGGAACTGTTATTGGTGGATTAAGTGATGGATCGGAATATTATGTAACGAAAATAAATGATGATAAGTTTAAATTATCCACTAGTAAATCTTTATGTGCTACTGAACAATATATTGATTTTACCTCAGTAGGTTCAGGAACTCATCTTTTTAATTATCCCAATATTTCCTTTAATTTGATTGGAAAGATAGGAATATCTTCAATAGGAGATGAAACTTTTGAAGCTCAACTACAACCTATTTTTAGGGGTGAAATAACATCTATACATTTATCTAATAATGGGGTTGGTTATGGATCATCAGAAATTATTAATTATGAAAGATTGCCTGAAGTTTCAGTATTATCTGGATCGGATGCACAATTACAAGCTGTTATAAATGATGGGAAACTTGCAGAAGTAATAGTTTTAAATCAAGGAAAAAATTATAATTCTATTCCTAATCTGCTTTTAAGTGGAAGCGGATCTGGTGCATCAATTGCTCCTGTCATAACAGATGGAAAATTAACTTCTGTTAAAGTTGTTACGCAAGGTGGTGGATATAGCACTACTGATACTACTATTGAAGTTTTATCTGCTGGTAGTGAATCATCTGTAAGGTTTTATCCCAATATTCAAACTTGGAGAATAAATTTATTTAAAAAGTATTTTAATAGCTTTACTATTGATGATGGATTCATTGCTAAGGGGACGAATCTTGATTATGGACTTCAATATTCTTATCTTTATCCTCCGAGAAAATTAAGAGAGATAATGTTTGCTGTGGATCAATCTGGCACAGTATTATATGGAGATAGGGATTTAAAGAAATCTAATGATCTTGAAATAGATTCAACGGATCATTCTCCTATTATTGGTTGGGCATATGATGGAAATCCCATTTATGGACCATATGGATATTCTACTAATGATGGAGGAGTAGTTACTCAGATGAAATCTGGGTATAAAGAAGAAGCAAGTAAGAAAGAAAGTAGGCCACCTTTAGGGGAATATCCTGCAGGATTCTTTATTGAAGATTTTACTTATTATGATGTAAAAGATCAATCAGTACTTGATGAAAATAATGGAAGATTTGGAGTTACTCCCGAATTTCCTAATGGAGCTTATGCATATTTTTCTACCATTGATTCTGGAGTAATTCAAGACGGTCCTTTTGACAAATATAAAATTCCAGTATTTCCTTATTTTATTGGGGATAAGTATTATTCATCTTCCAATGATTATAATTTTAAATCAACTTCTAATCAAGATGAAGTAAAGTTAAGTGGATCTAATTGGTGTAGAAATACTCAACCTTATAATTTGATTGAAGGTAATTTAAGATATCTATATGCTCCTATTCCTAATGATTTAACCCAAACTATAGAAGTTAATGGAGTAATTCCTGGTAGTCTTAATAGTATTGGTATTGTGACAGGAGGTAATTCTTATCGTATTGGTGATTCTGTAGTTTTTGATAATACAAATACTAAGGGATATGGTGCGAATGCTACAGTTTCAAGAGTTTTGGGACCATCCGTAAGTAATGTAAGTGTTGCATCTAGTACACTAAGTGTGGGGATTTATCCTTCAAGTAAGAAAGGAAATTATATTCTTTTTGCAGAAAATCCTCATAATTTTAAAAATTCAGATCTAATTACTATTTCGGGATTGTCCACTACTTCATCAAAAATTGGAGGATCCTATAATGCAGGAATTTCTAGTAATCGACTTAATGTAGTTGGTGTGGGTACAACTTCTTCAGGAATTGGATCGGCTGTTGCAACTGGATTAGTTACTTATTTCAACGTGGGTGGAACTCTTACTTATCCATCTATTAGAGAAAACGATATATTAGGAATTGGAACTGAAAGGGTAAAAGTTTTAAATATAGATCCAAAATTATCTAGAATTAGAGTTATTAGAGAATTTGATGGGACTGTAGGCAATGCTCATACGGTAACAACTAAAATTTATGACGATCCTAGAAGATTAACTATAAATGCTGGTTTTAAATCTGATTTTAATTATAAGTTAAACAGACAAATTTATTTTAATCCATCCGAAGCAGTAGGATTAGGAACAACTGCAGCTGTGGGTATTGGTTCTACTCTTTATTTCTCTAATCCTGGTGCTGGAATAAGTGAAATCTTTATTCCTACTAAAACAGTTTATATTCCCCATCATAATTTGGCAACAGGAGATAAATTAACATATTCTCCTGGTAATGGAACAGGTATTGCAGTTGTTAGATTGGGAGATGATCCGGCAACAGGAGTATCTACTTTCACCGACGGAGATACTCTTTATGTTGCAAAAATAAGTGATTCTTTAATTGGATTATCTACTGTTACAGTTGGATTAGGTACAACGGGTACTTGGGTTGGTATAGCAACAACAGCTAACTCTACTTTATATTTTAGTGGAGTAGGAACTGGAGTTTATCATAGTCTTAAAACAAATTATGATCAAATAACTGGAGAAGCTAATAGGCAATTAGTAACAGTAGCAACTGGTCAGACTCATGGGTTAGTGAATAATAATAATGTTTATATTGATATAAGTCCTTCTATTGCTTCTACATTTGTAGTCAAATATAATGATTATAATAGAAGAGTTCTGGTAGGAATAAAAACCTTTACTTCTTCAGGTGTTAATACAGAAACAAATACAATTAGTTTAACAGATCATGGATTTGTAACAGGAGAAAAGATTGTTCATACTGCCACTACTCCTGTTGAAGGTCTTTCTAATGAAGGAATGTATTACATAGTTAAAATTGATAATAATAACTTTAAGTTATCTGATACTTATTATGAATCTATACAACCCAAACCATCTATTGTTGGACTTGGAAGTACTTCAAGTGGAAATATTGGACCTATTAATCCTGCTTTAAAAGTATATAAGAATTCTACAGCTATATTTGATCTTAGTGATTCTTCTTTAGGATATACTAATCAAGGAACTTCATATTCGGCATTTGAACTTAACTTCTATAGTGATAATACATATACGCAATTGTGGGAGAAAAATGTTAACATTAAAGAGTTTAATGTTAAGAGATCTGGTAGGGTTGGTATAGATGCTGATGCTAAAGTAACTTTAATTGTTAATGAGAATATCCCTGATATCTTATATTATAGGTTCGATCCTCTTTATGAAAGTAATTTGCCTTCAATTAAAGAAGAAATTATTATAGACACTACTGTGAAGTCTTATAATCAAATTCAGTCTAAGAAGAGTGTATATAATGGAAGACAGGGAATTACTGTAGATTCTAATACTTCATTTACATATACTTTGCCAGAGCCTCCTGAAAAGACTTCTTATGCATCTTCAATAACTGGTGGGCCACGCTTATCCTATGAAACTGATTCTTCTTCTACTTTAGGACCTATTACTAAATTTCAAATAAAGAATGTTGGTAGTAATTATTATGAAGTTCCTGGTATTACAACTATTACAACTTCATCTGGTAAAGGTGCTGAAATTGATTTGGATAGTAAATCTATCGGTAAAATTACAAAAACAAAGATTAATAATATAGGATTTGATTTTGCATCTGACACTACTTTAGCACCTAGTGTGGGATTACCACAAATCATAACTATAAGTCCCTTTACATCTTTAGAGTCGGTTGGTGTAACTTCGGTAGGTAGAGGATATACTACTTCTCCCAATTTAGTTGTTCTAGATGGTAAGACTGGAGATCTAGTTGATGATATACATTTGAAATATACTTTAGGACAATATAAAGTAGATATTTTAAAGAATACTTATATTCTTTATGATGTACCTCCTACAGTTATTCCCGTAAACAATACTAATGGTGTAGGAATTTCTACTGTTGGATTTAATACTATTACAAAGGATGTAACAGTTACAATGGCAGTTGGGTTTAGCACTGCAAATAGTTTCCCCTTTGCTGTAAATGATAAAGTATTAATTGAAGGAGTAAGTGTAGGTGTAGGATCTACTGGAATTGGATATGATTCTAAAAAGTATGATTATAATCTTTTCACATTAACAGAGGTTGATGAGAATATAGGTGGAATTGGAAGTGTTACTTATTCTTTGGATAATTATCTTGATGATGGTGAAATTCCTGGACTTTTTGATACTATTAATTCTAGTGCAAGGATTATTCCCGAAAAGCATTTTCCTCTATTTAAAGTTGATTTAAAACCAAATGATTATGTTATAGGTGAAACTGTTGAATCTAATTCTTCTAAAGGAACTGTGGAATATTGGAATGGTAAAACAGGTATATTAAGAATATCAACTAACCCATTAGATAATTTTATAGTTAATGAGAGAATTGAAGGATTAACTTCAAAATCTCAAGGAATTGCTTCTTCTATTAGGGAATATGATGCATATGCAAATGTGGGTCCATTTTCTGAAGTTATAGATGGATGGAGAACTGATTCTGGAGTTCTGAATTACAATATGCAGAGATTGCAAGATAGTGATTATTATCAGAATTTCTCTTATTCATTAAGTTCTACTGTAACTTATGATACTTGGTATGATGTTGTTTCTGCTTTAAATCATACATTAGGATTTAAAAAATTTGGTGATCACCAAATTTTATCCCCAATTCCTAACTCTGATAATAATGAAATGGATGCAATTGTTGGATTAACAACCAATTTAACATCTGTTGAAGTTGTTAATGACTTGTATGGATCAGCTAGTTTAAATTGTGTATATGGATTTGATTTAGTTAAAGAAAATGCATTAAATCTAAATGGTAAGATAGTTTCAACAGAAATTATATTTGCCAATAGAGTCCTTCAAGATTATATGGAATCTAGGGGAAATAGGGTTCTGTCAGTTGATGATTTTAGTTCTCAATTTAATAGCCATCCCAGAGCAACTGCATTTAGTATAGTTGATAGGTTCCTATTATCGGAAATGAGAGCGAGGAAATTTATTACTTATGTTCAAGATCAAAGATATACTGCTCAACGGCAATTAATGATTGTTGATTTAATTCATGATGGTGCTAATGGATATATTAACCAGTATGGACGAGTAGAAAGTGTATATGATCAAGGATCTTTTGATTTTAAAATTGTAGGTTCAGAAGGTGAAGTATTATTCTATCCTACAAAATCTTCAGTAAATGATTATTGGATTACAGCTCTTTCTTATAATCTTGATGATAATATATTAGGAGTTGGAACAACTAGTATTGGAGGAATTTCTCTTGTTGAAACCCATAGTACTAATGTTTCTACTGGTACTACAACTACTATTGTGAGTATTGCAAGTACTTATAGTTCGGCAAAGATTTTAGTTGAAGTAACCCCAGATGTGGGTGGAGATGGATCCACTATTAATTCAAATGAATTTGAATTTACTGAGCTTAATATTGTTCATAATGGAACAGATGTTGCTATTACAGAATATGGACAGTTGATGACTAGTTTGGGTGGATATTCATCAGCTGGATATGGAACTTATTTACCTTATCTGGATGGTTCTTCACTAAAAGTTGATTTTATTCCAAACGCTGGTATAGGTACAACTGCTGCTGTTAATACAATTACAGTTGGGTTGGCAAATTCAACCTATACTGGTATTGGAACGGTTCAGATGAAGCATGCTAGATTAGAATCTGTCACTACAACTATTGCTTCTTCAGGATCTCCAACAGAAAATGTAATCTGTGAATATGAAGATGCTTATGATGCTGGTTATTTTCTAGTTCAAGTTTGTGATAAAACTAATAACGAATATCAGTTATCTGAAGTTGCTGTTGTTGATAATTATGTTGCTGGAAGTGGGGATACTTTTGATGTTGAATGGGCAAATATAGAGACTGCTGCTGGATTGGGTACAATTGGTTCTAGATTAAATGGATCAGCTGTTGAACTTGTATTTACTCCACTACCCAGCATTGATATTGAAGTAAATGTCTTCATGAATGCCTTAAGAATTCAAGATGATACTCAAGATGAGATTTCTTTCAATAATGGATCTATAAGATCTGGATTTGGAGAGTATGAAGGAACAGAGAGAGATATTAAGAGAGCATTTGGTTTAACACATAAAAATTATGGTATTTTTGAAAGATATTTCTTAGGGGATGATTCTACTATTGTAAGTGTTAGTGATGATACTATTAAGATACCAAATCATTTTTATGTAACAGGAGAAAGAATTAATTATACTCATGTTGGAACTGCTACTTCTGCAATTGGAATTGCGGCAACTAGCTTCTCTGGTGTTGGTGTTACCGAATATTTGCCAGAAGAATTATTTGTTGTCAAAATTAGTGATGATGCAATTAAGATTGCTAGAAATGCAGAAGATGCATTGAACGTTGTTCCAACAACAGTAGATATTACAAGTGTTGGTATTGGAACTTCACATAGGTTTGTTGCAACAAATCAAAATACAAAAATAATTAATGCCCTTGATAATATTATTCAATCTCCTGTAGTATCTACTGCTGTTACGACTACACTTGCAGACCAAATATTTACTACTGATAATATAATTGAGTTCTCAGGAATTACTTCATTCTATGGTGGAGATCTGATTAAGATTGGTACTGAAATAATGAAGATTGAAGGGGTGGGTATTGGAAGTACCAATATGATGAGAGTTCGTAGACCATGGTTGGGAACGGTTTTAGCTGGATATGGAACTGGTGACTTAATTACTAAGATTGACGGAAATTATAATATTGTAGATAATGTTTTAAATTATGTGGAAGCTCCACATGGTAATATTCCTATTGGAAGTGTGACAAATCCCCCGGATGATAGGGATTGGACTGGGATATCTACATCATCCACCTTCCAAGGAAGGGTCTTTATGAAATCAGGTATTACCGGATCTTCTACTGATGCATACTTTAATAATTACGTTTTTGATGATATTTCTCAAAATTTTGATGGTATCAATAATGAATTTACTTTAAAAGCGAATGGATCGGATATTACGGGCATAACTTCGGATGGAGTAGTTTTAATTAACAGTATATGGCAAGGAAGAGGAGCTTTAAGTAATTATATTCTAGAAGAATCTTCGGGTATTACATCTATTACTTTTACAGGAGATTATCCTACCATAAATGATGACATTAATATATCTCCATATCCAATTGGTGGAGTAATTGTTTCAGTTGGTTCTACTGAAGGGTTGGGGTATCAACCACTAGTAGCTGCTGGGGGGACAGCAAAAGTTTCAACAGCAGGAACTGTATCTCTCATTTCTATTGGTTATAGTGGATCTGGATATAGAAGTGGAATTGGTCAAACGGTTAACGTTTCCATTCAACAGGAAGATCTTACTGCTACTAATATAGTTTCTATCGGTACTGCTACTATTGGATCTACTGGATCTCTAACTGGTGTTGCAATAACAAATCCACATATATTCTACAAACCCAAAACTATAATGAATGTTGGATATAATTCAATAACAGGTATGAGTACAGTTACTACTTTACTTCCTCATGAATTAGCAGTTGGTAATGAAGTTGTATTATCGGGAATTGCCTTTACATGTTTATATTCCGGACCTAAAAATATTTCAGCATTTGATTATCATGCATCAAGTGGTATTGTAACTGTTACTACTTCCGGAGTTCATGGATATAGTGTTGATCAAGATGTAATATTTACTGGTATTGCAATGACATGTGGATTGGATGCTGGTGCTTCCACTCATTATTATCCTAGAGGTGAAGATCCTGCTTACGATACGGCTATTTCTATTGCATCCACAACTGCTACAACTATTACAGTTAAGGTTGGATATGGTGCTCCTATTGATCAATTTGCTCATACCTTTGTAAGTGCAACAAGTGGAGCAGTAATTAGTGGTGGTGATTATGCACATCAATATGTAAGTGCTGCAAGTAGTGCAGTGATCACTGGAGGCGATTATGAGCACACCTTTGTCAGCGTAGGTGTTGGCACCATCACTGTAACTGGAATAGGGTCTACGACGCCTACAGACGCCACCTATACCGCTTCTACGGGTGATTTGGTATTGACTGTTGGATCGGGTCACACATACACTACAAGCGATACTGTAGGCATTGGAACGAGTGCATTGATCTTTAGTTGTTCAATGGATAATAATGCTACTGACCATACTTATCCTCGTTCTACTGATCCTATTATTGGTGTAAACACTTCTATTACAGCAGTTACTGCTAGCACCATTACAGTTAATGTTGGTGCATCTCCTTTGGTATATTATCAAGTCTCAGATGCAACATATCATCCTTCTTCAGGACTATCTACAATTACTATTGGTTCTCATTCATTAACAACTTCAACTAGTATTAGATTAGCTAATGATGCTTTAACCTTTAGATGTGCCATGGATAATTATGCTTCTTTGCATACTTATCCAAGATCTACTGATCCAGGATTTAGCACTGCTTTAGGTATTACTACAACGACTTCTAATACAATTACAGTTAATGTAGGTGCATCACCTATTGTAAATTATAATGTAACTGGAGCAGATTATAGTGCTAATGTGGGTGTGATGACCATGACTATTGGTGCTCATACTCTGCAGACTGGTGAGAGTATTAAGTTAGCTACTGAATCTCTATCATTTACTTGTGATAAGGATAGTGGAGTTACTACACATAGATATCCCAGAAAACCTGATCCTTTCTATACTGGATCTAAAATTACTAGTCTTCCTAGTACTACTCAGTTTGTTACATATGTTGGTATTTCTACTGTTGATACTTATTATAAGTCTGGTGGAACAGTTCAAGGTGTTATTATAGCTCCTAGAGCAGTTAATAATTCATCAAGTAAAACTGATCCTGCATATGGCCAAGTAACAGTTAATAATGTTCTTGATGATTATAGTTTCCAAGTTCCAACTGGTATTTCTACACGTTCCCATTTCTATGCTAGAGGTGGAAAAATTGAAAAATCGATGAAGGTATTATTTGATTATCCTCTTTCATATACCAATCTTCCTTTACAATATAGTTCTTCTAGTGCAGTTGGAATTGGATCTTCTGCAACTATTGATATTCAAGTTGGTCAAGGATCTAGTATAATTGATTTTGAAATTAAAAATACCGGATATGGATATGGTAATGGGCAAATTTTAACTATTCCTGTAGGAGGATCTACTGGAATTCCAACTACTTCTGGATTTAAAGAATTTAATGTAACAATTGATAGAATAGTTTCCGATCAATTTACTGGATGGTCTCTTGGAGAGCTAGAAACTTTAGATAATGTAAGTAACTACATTGATGGAACAAGAGTTGATTTCCCATTATCACTAGCAGGAGATACAGTTTCTATTTTGGCAGCTAGAGGATCAAAAATTGTTCTTCAAGATGTTTTAATTGTAACTGTTAATGATATACTTCAAATTCCAGGTGATGGGTATGAGTTTGATGGTGGAAGTATTATTACATTTACCGAAGCCCCTAAACTTGAGGATACTATTAAGATTGCATTTTATAAAGGAAGTGGATTTGATGTTATTGAAAAAGAAGTTATTGAGACTGTTAAAGTAGGTGATAATTTAACTATTGGATATGATTCTTCAAAAGGGCAAGCATCTTATTTACAGCAAGATCCTAGGACTGTTACACAGATTAATTCTACTGATCTAGTAGAAACAAGTGCATATTCGGGTCCAGGTAATACTCAAGATACAACCTTATTAAGACCTGTTGTATTGTGTAGGCAAACTGCAGATAAGATTATTAATGAGAAGATCGTTGGTAAAGATAGAGAATTATATGAAGCAAACATTAATCCTGTTGCTTATATTATCAAATCTGTTGGAATTGGGTCAACAGCAATTTATGTGGATAATATTCGACCATTCTTTGATGCTGAAAATGAAAATTATGTCAATACAGATTTCCAGAATAAAGTTAGTTTTATAAGACAAGAAACTAAAACAGGAGCTGCTGCCACTGCGGTTGTTTCTGGATTGGGTTCTATTTCTTCTGTTGTTATTTCGGACGGTGGAGTTGGATATACTACCGCATTTGTTAGTATTGCTTCTACAGTGGGTGTAGGCACCACTACAAGGGCATTTGGGTCAGTTACAATTGGAACTAGTGGAACTATTACTGGAGTGGCAGTTACAAGTCCTGGAGTGGGATATACATACACTAATCCTCCTTTGGTTCTTATTTCTCCTCCAGTATCTACCACAGAAACAAATTCAGTATCTTCTTATTCTGGTGATTCTGGAGTTATTGTAGGAGTTGGTACTACTACTAATGGAGCGCAACCTCAACTTATATTTGATCTCTTTATTCCATATGATTCTGAGCTAAGAAATGCTACTCTTACAGGCACTCCTGTAACTCTTAGTGGAATTTCTACAAATGATTACTTTATGGTATATGAATCTAATACAGGAGCTGGATCTACGTCTATAACTTCTTTAGATTCTGCGGGATCTACTACTGTGGGAATAGGAACTTCATTTGTAGATAATATCTATTCTGTTCAAAGTTTTGAAAATCATTCAACAAGTATATCTGGTATTACTACATATGTTAGAAGAGTATATGTAAATACTCAGAACTTGGTTACTTATGGATCTGGAATATCAACTTCAGATTATTTTGGTGATTTTAGTTGGGGTAGAATTATGCTAACATCTAGAGTTGGGATAAATTCTTATAGTGCATATACTTTAAATGGAATTGGAACCGTAGATTCTGGTATTTCAACATCTATGATTGTTGAGAGATCCGTTTCTTTAAAATCCAAAAACTATAGTGTTTGATTAATAGTTAAATAAATAAATAAAAAGTTCCAAAAAATGGCTGCCATTATAACTGATCAAATTAGGATACTAAACGCAAAGAATTTTGTTGCAGGAATACAATCTGCTAGTAGTTCCTATTATTCTTTTGTTGGGTTAACTAATCCCACAGATTATCAGTCTGATTGGGATAGTAGTCCACCTTCCCCCAAAGATTCTTTTAATGATGAAAATGAATATTGGGATACAATGATTGCATTGAAGAAAATTAATTCTTCAGATGTAAGACAAGTTATCAACAAGAGATCATGGGCGTCTGGAACTACCTACGATTATTATCGTAGTGATTATACGGTTTCTAATGCTGCTAAAATTTCTGGAGCAACTAATTTATATAATGCTTCATATTATGTTCTTAACAGTGACTATAGAGTTTATGAATGTTTGCAAAATGGAACTGATCCCGATAATCCGAATGGGAGACCTTCTTTAGATGAACCTACGTTTACTGATTTAGAACCAAGATCTGCAGGTAGTAGTGGGGATGGTTATATTTGGAAATATCTCTATACTATTAAGCCAAGTGATATTACTAAGTTTGAATCTACTGATTTTATACCAGTTCCTCAAGATTGGGCAACAAATACTGATAATGCTGCAGTAAGAGGTAATGCAATAGACGGATCTATTAAAATTGCAACCATTACTAATCGTGGTGTTGGCCTTGGTACTGCTAATAGAAGTTATGCTGCAGTTCCTATTCAAGGAGATGGAAGTGGAGCAACAGCAACTATTATTATTAATAATGATTCACAAGTCGGATCTATAACAATTTCTAATGAAGGATCTGGATATACTTATGCCAGTGTTGATTTAGCTGCTGGTGGAGTTCCAACAGGAACTACAAGACCTGTTTTTAATGTTATTATTTCTCCTGAAGGAGGGCATGGATCCGATATTTATAGAGAACTTGGTGCATATAATGTTCTTTTATATTCAAGAATTGAAAATGATAATGAAAATCCAGATTTTATAACCGGAAATAAAATTGCAAGAGTGGGAATTGTACAAAGTCCACAACAATATAATTCTACGGCAATTTTAAATGCAGATAAAGCAAGTGCTGTTGGAGCACTTAGATTGGCTGGTACGGGTTATAGTACAGCCACATTTACCTCTAATGCTTATTTTACGCAAACTGTTGCTACGGGATCAACTGCTGTAGGTAGAGTTGTTAATTATGATCAAAATACTGGAGTATTAAAGTATTGGCAAGATAGGTCAATGGCGGGTTTCAATACGGTTGGAACTGCTGTAACAGATCCAACTTATGGATTTGAATTGAAAGAGTTTACTTCTTTTCCAACTGGAGATGGAAGTGTAACAATTGTTCCTTCATCGGGTTCAAATTTAGAAATTGATACATCATTTACAGGTCTCTCTACAGTAATAAATAATAGGACATATTATCTTGGTCAATCTTTTACTAGTGGAATTGCTAATCCAGAAGTTAAAAAACACTCTGGAAATATAATTTATGTTGATAATAGACCATCTATTACGCGATCCTCTAATCAAAAAGAAGATATCAAAGTTATTTTGCAGTTCTAAAAAATCATGCCGCAACAAACCAATCTCAATGTATCGCCATATTTTGACGACTTTGATCCAGCTAATGACTATCATAAAGTATTATTCAAACCTTCCTATCCTATACAGGCTAGAGAGTTAAATAATCTTCAGTCAATACTGCAAAATCAAATTGAAAGATTTGGGCAGCATTTTTTCAAAGAAGGTGCAAAGGTAATTCCTGGAAATACTTCATATAATAAGAGGTATACGGGGATACAATTAAACAATAGTTATAAAGGAGTACCTGTATCTGCTTATATAGAGCAATTAGTAGGATTAAAAATTACTGGACAAAATTCTGGTGTAACAGCAGTTGTTGATAAGGTATTGTTACCAGAAGAATCAGAAAGAGATACTCTTACTTTATATGTAAATTATATACAATCCAGTACTGTAAATAATTCCACCCAAACATTTTCCGATGCTGAGCCATTGACATGTGCTGAGGATATTGTTTCTGGATTATTGAGTAATTCTGTTATTACTGCGGGAGCTCCTTTTGCTATTACAGTTGCTAATGCTGCTGCTGTTACAGGGTCTTCTTATCATATTGGTGAAGGTGTATATTTTATGCGCGGCAATTTTGTTAATGTAGATGAAGAAACATTGATTCTCGATCAATATACCAATATTCCTACTTATAGAGTCGGATTATATGTAGAAGAGGAAATTGTTACTCCAGCTCAAGATGAAGCATTAAATGATAACTCTCAGGGATATAATAATTATGCTGCATCAGGTGCCGATAGATTAAGACTTACTACACATTTATATAAAAAAGAAATAACTGATTTAGATGATAATACTTTTGTTGAAATAGTATCGGTAATTGATGGTGTTTTAAAAAAACCAGTTTCTACAGTTTATGGAGGAGGTGGATCTTTTAGTTATGATATAACAGATACTCTTGCAAGAAGAACTTTTGATGAAAGTGGTAATTATCAAGTAAAACCTTTTAATATTTCTTTTTTAAATTCATTAAATGATAATGTAGGAAATAGGGGGATTTGGCAGGTTGGTCAATTTACATCTGGAGGAGCTTCGCCGTCTAATAATTTGGGTGTATATAGAATTTCACCAGGAAAAGCTTATGTAAAGGGATATGAAGTTGAAACTACCGATACATATTTTTTAGATGTAAACAAACCTAGAACAACAAAACTTTTAGAAGATCAATCAATAATATACAATACAGGACCTACTGTAAAATTAAATAGTATCTATAGATCACCTACCATAGGAATTGGTAATACTTATTATGTAAGTTTAAGAAACCAAAGAGTGGGTGTTGCTGATACATATTCTGGATCAGATGGGGCTCAGGATGGTAAAGAAATTGGTGTTGCTCGTATCTATGATTATAGATTAGAGTCTGGATCATATGATACTACTAATGGAAATAGAAATGAGTGGGATATGTCATTATATGATATACAAACTTATTCTACTCTTACATTAAATCAAGCTGATACTCTTACAATACCATGTTTTATTGAAGGTAATAATAGTGGTGCTACAGGTTTTTTACGTCATAGTGTTAATGCAGGAACAGCTGTAACTGTATATGATAAATCGGGTAGTTTTATTCCAGATGAACAACTTATTATTAATGGTATTGCCGGTGGAAGAATTGCTATAGCAGTTACAGATAACTCTATTTCAGATGTAAAATCTTTATATGCAACAAATGATGGTATTAGTGGAATTAATACTTTCCATGCAAATGTAATTCAATCATCTAAATGGGAAGTTGGAATAGCATCTATTACGGTTCCTAGTGGGTCTCCCAGTATCAGTACAGTAAGAAGCACTGCTTTTTCTAATTGGGCACCGGGTGTTATAAAAGAAAATGATTTAATTCAATATACTGATACAACATTAGCATCTCCTGATCCTGTTATGGCTAGGGTTACTTATGTTGGAAATGGGACTGATATTCCATCTAGTCGTATAGAAGTTGTAGGAGTTGCTACTGTAACAGGAATTGTAGAGGGTGCTCTTCCTTCTGCTCAGTTACAAGTGACTGATTTGAAATTATTGACTACTGCTTTAGATAAGTCTACGGATAATACTTTATATACTGTACTTCCGAAGCCTAATGTATCAGATGTAGATTTTACTAGTGCATCTATTACCATTAGAAAGACTTTTAGTGTTGATATTACTGATAAACAAATAACTACTTCATCTAGACCTACAGCAGGAACTAATGAAACATTTTTACCATTCGATGTAGAAAGATATACTTTAATAAGATCAGATGGAAGTACAGAAGAATTAACATCAGATAAAGTAACTTTTAATTCTACTGCAACTGAATTCGGAGCAAGTAATCTTGGATCAGATGATACAGGAGCAACACTTGTTGCTACTTTGAAAAAAGTGAAGCCAACATCAAAGAAAAAGATAAAAAATAGGGTTAATTCATTAGTTGTTTCTAAATCTAGAGATTCAGCATCTGGTATTGGATCAACTACTCTTAATGATGGATTGGATTTTGGGGATGGTTATTATCCATATGGAACTAGAGTTCAAGATAAAACTTTATCATTGAATACTCCTGATATTATTACAATTCATGGAATTTATGAATCTTCTGATACTTCTGATCCATCTGCACCTAAAGCAACACTTTCATCTATTAATAGTTCTACTACTACAACTTCAGAGTTTATAATTGGAGAACTTTTAATAGGACAAACAAGTGGAGCAGTTGCTGCATGTGCAGAAAAAGTGAGTAGTGATCAAATTTCCTATGTTAAGAAAAATGAACTTTATTTTATAGAGGGAGAAACTGTAATCTCTCAAGAAACTGCTATATCAGCAGTTGTAAGTGCTTTAGATTCACCTAGTTTTGATATTAGTAGAAGTTATACTTTTAGTGTAGGTCAAAAAAATACATTTTATAATTATGGAACTTTGAAAAGAAAAGCGGATATTTCAGCACCTGATAAGAGAATAAAAGTTTATTTTGAAAGTGGTTATTATGAATCTACGGATGAAGGTGATCTTACTAGTGTAGATTCATATAATACATTTAATTATACTAACGAAATTCAAAGTATTGATGGACATAGAAATACGGATATTTTTGATATAAGACCAAGAGTTTCTGATTATACTGTAACTGAAAGTACAAGATCACCTTTAGAATTCTTTGGAAGATCATTTAATGGGTCAGGAAATTCAGCTGCTAATATTCTTGCATCTGATGAAAATATTATTAGTGATATATCATACTATCAAGGAAGAATTGATAGAATTTTTGTATCTAAAGATGGAAGATTCCAAGTAATTTATGGTACTCCCGCTGATAGCCCACAATTACCAAATCCTATTGATGATGCTATTGAGTTGGCTACAGTTACGCTTCCTCCATATGTTTATAATACTGAAAATGTAAATATTAGTTTTCTAGAGTATAAACGCTTTAGAATGGTGGATATTAAAAATCTTGAAAATAGAATTAAGAATTTAGAATTTTATACTGCTTTATCATTATTGGAAGTAGAAACTGCCAATATGTTTATTCCTGATGCTGATGGTTTAAATCGGTTTAAGTCTGGATTCTTTGTAGATAATTTTTCATCTTTTAGAACACAAGGAGGGAATTTTAAGAATTCTATTGATACCAAGAACCAAATATGTAGACCTTCTCATTATACTAATTCTGTTGATTTGATGTTAGGCCCTGTTGTAAATCAAACTCAAAATACGGATCTTGCTTTTAATCTAATTGAGGGGACAAATGTAAGAAGAAAAAATGATGTTATAACTTTAGATTATAGTGATACGATGTTCATAGAACAACCTTATGCTACTAGATCCGAAAGTGTAACTCCTTTCTTAATGAGTTTTTGGACTGGTACTCTTGAATTAACTCCAGCTTCAGATACTTGGGTTGATACTACTAGAATTGAAGATAGAATTATTCAAGTTGAAGGTGATTTTGAGAATGTGATGAATGAAGCAGTTCAAAATCAAAATGTAGATCCTCAAACTGGATTTGCTCCTACGGTTTGGAATGCTTGGGAAACGAATTGGGTGGGAACTACTGTTGTAAATACAACTCGTAATGTAGATAGATCATGGTCTACGGGGAACTGGAGAGCTGGTAGCACTTGGAGACAAACTTGGCAACAAGAACTAGAAGAAACTAGAAGAACTGGTTTTGATGTTAGAACAGGATCCCAGACTATAATTACTGAACAATGGGATAATACTTCTGTTGGTGATAGAGTTGTTAGTAGGGCTATTATTCCTTGGATGAGATCACGGAATATTGAATTTGTTGCTAAGGCAGTAAAGCCCACGACAAGAATGTATGCTTTCTTTGACGGGGAAGATATTACAAAATATTGTGTTCCTAAACTTCTTGAAATTAGTATGGTTAGTGGTACATTTCAGGTTGGAGAAACTGTAACAGGAGGAACTTCACCTACTGGTCTTGCTGATCCTCTTAATCCGGGTGTAGCAGCTGCTATAGAATTTAGAGTTGCTCAATCCAATCATAGAGAAGGATCTTTTAACTCTCCAACAGCAACTTATCCTATAAACCCATATACAAATTCCATTCTTCCTTCTTCATATTCTTCCACTTCCAATATTTTGAATGTGGATACTTTCTCTCTTGCTTCTGAAGTACAAGGTGAATATAGTGGTTGGGTAAGTCCTGGGATGACTCTGTTGGGCGGATCAAGTGGCGCAGTTTGTACAATTAATAGTGTCAGGCTTGTTTCGGATATAACTGCAACAGTGATTGGATCCTATTTTAATCCTAATCCTAATATCCCCAACCATCCTAGATTTGAAACAGGAACTAAGAGTTTTGTTTTGATTAATGATGAAGATAATGATATTGATTCTGCAACAACAATGGCTGATGAAACCTTTACTTCTGCAGGAACTCTTGAAACGGTTCAAGAAAATATTGTTTCTGTTAGAAATGCAAGGGTAGAAACTAGAGTAACAGAAGAACAAACAGCAACTTTTGAGACTATTTCTACTCGTGTTACTGGTTCTGCTGCTATAACGGGGGCAATTCAAACTGGTAGTTGGCGGAGAAATGGAGATCCACTTGCACAATCATTTAGAGTTGAAGATCCTACAGGAATATTTGTAACAAAATGTGATATATTTTTCCGAACTGTAGATGATAATAATATTCCTGTTAAGTTTCAGTTGAGAACTATGAAAAATGGAACTCCAACTGAAAAGATCCTTCCATTTGCAGAAATTACATTATATCCTAATGATATTACAGTTTCGAGTGATGGATCGGTTGCTACTACGGTTGAGTTTGATGCTCCGGTATATTTGGAAGGTGACCAAACAGAATATGCTATGGTTTTAATATCAAATTCCACAGCATATAGTGTTTATATTTCAAGAGTGGGTGAGAACGATCTTCAAACTCAGACTTTTGTGCAGAATCAACCAGTTCTAGGTTCTTTATTCAAATCACAAAATGGTTCTACGTGGGATCCAAGTCAATGGGAAGATCTTAAATTTACTCTTTATAGAGCAGCATTTGAACTTTCTGGAGTTGTAGATTTTTATAATCCACAACTTACTAAAGGAAATAATCAAATTCCTGTTTTGATGCCAGATTCATTATCTTTAACTTCAAGAAGTATAAGAGTTGGACTTGGAACAACAGTTGCTGATTCTTATGAAATGGGAAATGTATTTTTCCAACAAGGAACTAATGCTACTGGTCATCTTGTAGGGGTAGCTGGAAGTGCAAGTGGTTCATTGACTGTTTCTAATCCTGGTATTGGATATACTCCTACCGATGGAGGACTTACATTTGCAGGGGTGAATTTAGTTACATTAACCGGTAATGGACGTGGAGCAACTGCAGAAGTTACAATTGCTAATGGAGTAGCGGCCGCTGCAACAATTACTGGAAATGGGGGATATGGTTATCAAGTTGGTGATGTTCTTGGTATTACTACTATTGGAATTGCTAGTTTGGGAAGAAATTCTAAATTTACTATTGCTGGAATTGGTATAACTAATGAACTTATTTTTGAAAATGTTCAAGGTAATTTTATTGTTGGATCTGCTAATACAGTAATGTTTATTAACAGTTCTGGTATTACTACAGAACTTAATTCTTCTGGAGCAACTGGATTGGGAACTGGGGGAGATGTTCAAATTTCTACTATTAATGTTGATTCTGATGGTACTCATATTAAAGTGAACCATAGGAATCATGGAATGTATTTTGGTGATAATATTGTAGAGATATCTGGTGCAGTGTCAGATGTTAAGCCTACTCAATTAAATGCTGCTTATTCTTCAGGTTCTACCGGAAATATATCAGTAGGTGATGGAACAATATTCTCTACTTTTGAGAGTGTTGGGGTAGGAACTACTAATGTTGGATTCCTTAAAATTGGAGATGAAATTATTGAATATACAAATGTTTCTGGTAATAATATTGGTGGAAATATTGTAAGAGGAGGAAATTCTATAGATTATGCGGTTGGTACTCCTGTTTACAAATATGAACTTGGGGGAGTTAACTTGAAGAGAATTAATG
>Ga0315321_10000756_pt1 | contig 24556 bp, 20 predicted proteins | sample M180m21515metaG_FD_203464 | JGI IMG/M metagenome (GOLD analysis project Ga0315321, IMG submission 203464) | Ammonia-oxidizing marine archaeal communities from Monterey Bay, California, United States - M1 80m 21515 | ecosystem: Environmental > Aquatic > Marine > Intertidal zone | place: USA...
GGCAACGACTGGATTGACGGCGGCAAAGGCTGCGATGTGATGGACGGCGGCACTGGTAATGATGTCATCAAGGATTTTGAAGCTGGGTTGGACTCAATCGATCTTAGCCAGCTAGCAGGCATCCACAGCATGGCGGATCTCGATATTCACACGCAGAACAGCTGGTATGGCGCGCAAACTGTTATCGAAGTTGGTGACGCTGGCACGATCGTTCTCTCGGGCGTTAAAGAGCACGAGTTGGAAGCCTGGGATTTCAATTTCGCCTAATCAATCCAAATCATCAACTGTCTAACCGATGGCCGCCCGGAGAAACCTAGGGCAAGTTAGCCCGACCAATCTGAGTCAGATTGGTCGGGCTAACTTGCCCGCTATCACTCTAATAGAGCGCCGGGCTGCGTCGCTAGCCACGCACGGCGCTCTAGGCGGCCATTCGACTTTAAAATCCTGAGCGTGTGGGGCTATACTCTTTCCCATCTGAAATCATTTCTCGAACTCATCGCTGCAAAGCCTTCCTGAGTTCGGCCTGCCGGGAGTAGCGCCATGAACATTATGTCCGCCAATCAACAAAAGGGTGCCAGTGCGCTGACGCCGTTTGAATATGAGGGCACGATCTCTGCCGGCCTTGCAAAATTCACATCTGAATTTGGCCTTGCCAGCACTCCAGAACGGGTGATTGAGCGTGCAAAGCTGCATATTCTGGATTGCTTCGGCATAGCGCTCGCGTCCACGACGTTCGATTTTGCCCAGCGGGCCGCCAACGCAATTCGTGGGCTTGGCGGCGAAGGCGAATACCCCGTGATCGGCTATGACATGGCCTTGCCCGTGCGCGATCAGGCTTTGCTCAACGGCACGCTGATCCACGGCTTAGACTTTGACGACACCCACACTGACGGGGTTATCCATGCCTCCGCCAGCGCTATCGCGGCGTCATTGGCCCAGGGGCTTCGGTTCAATGCGACGGGTGCCGAAGTCATGGCAGCCTATATCCTAGGCGTTGAAACATCCGCCCGGATCGCTCAGGCGGCGAACGGCGCGTTCCATGCGCGGGGATATCACCCAACGGGCCTGGTTGGCATATTTGGCGCGACGCTATCGGCCGGTAAGCTGGCTGATCTCTCCGAGAAACAGTTGCAGGATGCCCAAGGGGTTGCGCTTTCGCAGTCCTCCGGCACGCTGGAATTCCTAAGCGACGGCGCTTGGACCAAGCGTATGCACCCGGGCTGGGCCGCGTCTTCCGCAATCACAGCAACGGCGCTTGCTAAAGAAGGCTTCAAGGCACCAAGTGAGACTTATGAAGGGCGCTATGGTCTCTTCAATCTCTATCTCGGCGAAGGCCATGGCTCTGATCTGGCGATGTGCACGGCCGGCCTTGGCCAGGAGTGGGAGCTGGAGAATGTTGGCTTCAAGCCTTATCCCGCCTGCCATTTCAATCATTCCTTCGCGGACGCCACCCTGGCGCTGATGTCCCAGGGCATGACGATGGAGAATGTGGAAAGCGTCACCGCGTTTATTCACCCGACCCAGGCCGCCGTTGTATGTGAGCCACTGGAGCAGAAGCGTCGCCCGCAGAACGCCTATGATGCTCAGTTCTCGATCCCCTATATCGTCGCCACAACGCTGAAACGGGGCCACTTCACCCTGGATGAGCTGGACCCAGAAGCGCTTAACGATACAGATGCGCTCCGCGTTGCGGCCAATGTTGATTGGCAGGAAGACCCGGATACAGCCTTCCCGCGCTATTATTCCGGCAAGCTTGAAGCCCGCTTGAAAGATGGCCGCACGATTGAACATCGCGAAGCCGTCAACCGTGGATCTGATGCTAATCCGTTGAGTGCAGGCGATATTGAAAGCAAATATTGGTCTAACGCGACCCGCGCCGTCAGCCAACGGAAGGCTGAATTGGTTTATGACAGCGTCATGACCATGGATACGGCAGATGATGTCTGGGATCTCGCCCGTAATCTTTCTCTCGCCACCTAAAGGCGCATTTTATGTTTATGTCGTCTGCTGACTACCGGGAATCACTTCGGCAGCTAAATCCGCGTGTCTTCATTAACGGGACTCAGATTGAAAATGTGGCGGATGAACCGCTGCTGGCACCCGGCGTCAATGCGATTGGTGCGACATATGACTTCGCACTTGATCCTGAAAAGCGCGTACTCATGCTGCCGACGGAGGAAATGAGCGGGAAGGCAGTCAACCGCCTGCTGCACATCAACCGCACGCCGCAGGACCTCATGTACAAGCTGGAGGCGGTGCGGCTGATCTGCCAGGAGGTTGGCTGCGCCCAGCGCTACCTCACGCAAGATGCGCTCAATGCTATCTGGCAGATGACATTTTCTATGCAGGCCGACATTGGCGGCGAGTCCCATGACCGCTTCAAAGCTTACCTGCAAGACGTTCAGGATCGGGATTTGACCCTCGGCGTCGCGATGACGGACGGGAAGGGTGATCGCTCGCTCCACCCCCACGCCCAACCAAACCCAGATGCTTATGTGCGCGTTGTTGAACGCCGCGCCGATGGGATTGTGCTGCGCGGTACGAAGGCCATCGTTACCGGCGCGCCCTATATGCATGAATTCTTGGTGATGCCCTGCCGCACTATGCAAGAAGCAGACAAGGACTATGCCGTCTGCTGCGCCGTGCCACTGGATGCTGAAGGCCTAACCATCTCCGCGCGCCCGGCAGGCCGCCCCGGTGAAAGTGCAGCCAAATTCACGGCACGCTATGGCCAATCTACCGGCGTATTGATGTTCGACGATGTGTTTGTGCCATGGGACAAAGTATTCCTCGATGGCGAGTTTGAGCATTCCGGCCCGCTCGTTACAGCCTATGCCACACACCATCGCCATTCCTGCATCGCGGCGCGCGCTGGGTTCGGGGATCTGCTGATCGGCGCAGGGGTGCTGATGGCGGAAGCCAATGGCGTTCCGGCAGAGAAATTCAGCCATATCCGCAATAGCTTGGTGGAGCTGATCAAGATCGTTGAAGGCTTCTACGCCTGCGGCGTGGCCTCATCCGTTTACGGCAAGGTTGATGCATCTGGCGTGGCGCAGCCGGATGATGTGTTCGCCAATGTTGGTAAGCTGCTTATGGCGACGCAAATCTATGACATGCATAAGCTCGCCCATGAAGTCTCCGGCGGTCTGATCGTCACGCTGCCGGGGCCAGATGAGGATCACAACCCTGAAACTGGCGCTGATCTGGCAAAAGCGCTGACGGCAAACCCAGCTATCCCCTATGCCCGCCGCATGGATGTCGCGCGCTTGCTGGAGGACCTGACAGCGTCTGGCCAAGCGGGATGGTATTCCGTCATCAGCTTGCACGGCGGCGGTAGCCCGGAAGCTATGAAGCGCGAAATTTGGCGGAATTATCCGATTAATGACCGCAAAGAACTGGTCGATCGCCTGTTGGACCGGGGCGTCCTGGCCGATGAATCTGGTGACGCCTCGCGCAATAAGCAACCTGGTCGTTGCTGCGTCGAAGGCTGCAAAACTCCGGAAGAGGTTGCAAAGCCTGCTGGAATAATCGCAGCCGAGGATTGAGCGCGCGCAGGAAGTATTATGCACTTGTGCTGACTTGGAATTGTCAGTTGCCTTAGATGGAATGAGGCAAATTTGAGGTGCTTATTGAGCCGCCGTCACGTCTACCTCAATTAAATACTGCGGTCCGCCTAAGGCTTGGACGACAACCAAGGTCCATGGTGGTTCTAGGGTTCCCAACACCGCTTTTTGGGCTTGAACATAGGCGCTGATATTTTCCTGGCCGACGATGTAGGACGTGACTTTAATGATGTCCTGAGGGCCCATCCCGCCTTCATCCAAGATTGCTTGCACATTTGCCCATGCGCGGGCGGCTTGTGCTGCAGCGCCGGTTTCGCAAAGTCCGTCGGGGCGTTCACCGAGTTGGCCAGATAAGGTCAATAGCTTGGCTGGCACTTCCGTTAGCAAGCCATGGACATAGGCGCTGGCGGGTTTGGCGATCCCCGATGGCGTGATCTTTGTTTTCATGGCGAATTTCCCTAACGTGGCGGTTCTCATAGAACGGCGGAGTAGACATGGCGAGCGATCTGGCAAGCGCACTGGCGGCGGGCAAGCATGCCCTTTCTGAGCCTGAAGCAAAAGCACTGCTGGAGGGCTTCGGCGTTGCGACACCAAGGTCCGCCGTAGCCGTTTCTGCGGCAGGGCTAGCCGCTGCAGCTTCCAGTCTCAAGCCGCCGTATGTGGTCAAGCTGATCTCGCCCGATGGTGCGCATAAGTCTGACATTGGCGGAGTTCGTCTGAACCTTGACGACGCGGCCGCCGTTGAAGCCGCAGTTCAGGCGATGCCTGTGGCTGCGGCATATCTCGTTGAGGAAATGGCACCATCGGGTGTGGAGATGGTGGTTGGCGGCTATCGGCATGCGCGGTTTGGGCCAGTGCTGATGGCAGGATTCGGTGGTATTCTGGTGGAAATTCTGGACGATATCGCTTTCCGCGTTTGTCCGATTAATCGATCAGATGCAGACGCGATGCTTGCTGGGCTTAAGGGCGCCCCGCTGCTTGCCGGATATCGGGGTGCGGCGCCGGTTGATCGCGAGGTACTGCTTGATGTGATGATGGCGCTCGGCGGGCCGGACGGCTTGCTAATGCAGCATGCGGATACCATCGCCGAATTTGATGTGAACCCGCTAATAGTCTCAACCAGCGGCGCTGTTGCGGTCGATGCACGGGCGCGCATGGAGCAAGCGCCCGTCGAGGCCTCACGAGATGCGCCGGACATCAGCGCGCTGCTCGCGCCGAACGCAGTTGCGGTGGCGGGCGCATCTGCCAGCAATATTGCCCACGGAAACTTATATATTAGGCAGCTGAAAGCGTTTGGTTTCGATAGGCCAATCTATCCGATCCATCCAAGTGCTGAAACTATTGAGGGTCTCACCGCTTATCCGTCCCTGACTGCACTGCCGGAACCCGTCGACTATGCCTATATGGCCGTCGGCCCAAAGGCTGCGCCGGGTATGCTGGCGGCGGCGAACGGGGCGGCGAAGTTCGCTCAAGTCATGGCGAGTGGGTTTGACACCGTCGAAGCACGTGCTGGTCTGGCGGCGGCAGGTAAGGCTGGCGGGGCGCGGGTGCTCGGTCCCAATTGCCTGGGCACCTATGCCCCGGCGACCGGGCTGAGCTTCATGGCGGGATCATCAAGCCGTGCGGGTGGCGTGACCGTATTGGCACAAAGCGGCGGCCTCAGCATGGATATTCTGCGCCGTGGACAACGCCGCGGCGTGGCGTATCGCTCACTCATCACCATGGGCGATTGCGCAGACTTGGGGCCTGCTGACCTGCTGCCCTGGTTCCTGGAGGACCCGGAAACCAAGGTCATTGGCCTCTATCTGGAGGATGCGCCGGGCGGTCGGGCATTGTTCGAAGCGCTTGCCAAAGCCAAAGGGCGCAAGCCTGTTGTATTACTGATTGGCGGGCGGACAGATGCAGGCGCCCGCGCCGCAAGCTCCCATACCGGCGCGCTCGCAAGCGATCGGCGTGTGTGGGACGCCGTTGCGCGGCAGACAGGCGCTGCGCTCGTCGATACCCTGGACGGGTTCATTGACGCCTTGCTCGCGTGCCAGATGTTCACACCACGTTATGGCGCGCCAACAAGACGGGTTGTGCTGTTTGGCAATGGCGGCGGCGCTGGCGTTTTGGCAGCAGATGCGTTCGCCCGGTCCGGGTTGGAGATCGGCGCGGTCAGCGAAAGCGCAACATCGGCGCTCGGCGAAATAGCCCTTCCGGCAGGTGCGAGTGCTGCCAACCCGATTGATGTTCCGGGCAATCTCCTGCAGCGCGAAGACGGGCGCTTTGGCGTTAAGGTTGTTGAGGCCGCGCTGGCGGGCGGAGGATGGGACGCGTTCGTGATGCATATGAATGTGCCAGGCCTGCTGACCTATGAGCATGTCGATATTCTGGGCCCGCTGATCAGTGCGGGATTAGCGGCTGGCCGGGCAGGCGGCGGGCACGTAGCGCTCGTCCTGCGGTCTGATGGCGAGCCGAAGGTTGAGGCCAAAAAGCAGGCCTATGCGGAACAAGCGCTTGCAGCCGGCGCTGCCGTGTTCAACGAATTGCCGGACGCTGCAAAGGCAATTGCAGCAATGGCGGCTATTGAATCTGCTTGATCAGGCGGGCGGCATAAAAGCCGTCCATTCCGCCATGCTCCGGCCACATGCTGGGCAAGGTGCGGAGGGCTCCATCTGCGGTGATGGCATCTTCTGGCAAGCCAAAAATCTCGCTGGAGGATAGCGGCGCGCGGGCAAATTCTGGGCAGTCTTCCAGGAACGTCACGATCTGGTCCGGCCCTTCCTCTGCCTCCAATGAGCAACAGGCATAGACCAGCATTCCGCCGGGCTTCAGCATATCTGCAGCGGCGCGGAGCAGTTCGGCCTGGATTTCAGCAAGGCTCGTCACATCCCGTGGCCGCTTCGACCAAAGCACGTCGGGCCGCCGGCGGATGGTGCCGGTGGAGGAGCAGGGGGCGTCGAGCAGGATCGCATCAACCGGCGTTTCTGGCCGCCATTCTGTGGCGTCGGCAATGACCGTTTCCGCCTCCAGACCCAATCGTTTCAGATTCTCCTGGACGCGAGGCATGCGCTCTGCGCCAGCGTCGACAGCGACTACGTTTGCTCCGGCGCTCACAAGCTGTGAGGTCTTGCCGCCGGGCGCTGCACAAAGGTCAATAACGCGCTTGCCCGAGACATCACCCAGCATTCGGGCTGGTAAGGCTGCGGCAGCGTCTTGCACCTGCCACACACCATCTGTGAACCCGGCTAGGTCCGGCACGGCGGCGCTGATTGTGCGGCGGAGGCTGCCTGTTGGCAGCAGCGTAGCCTCAAGCTTTTCTGGCCAATCGGCAGGGTCGCCTTTCAGCAGAGATATATCGAGCGGCGGTTCAAGCTGGTGTGCTTCGGCAATGGCGAGTGCCGTTTCACTGCCGTAGCTTTTCCGCCAGCTTTGCCAAAGCCATTCGGGCGTGTTCTGGCGAGCGGCACTTTGGCCTTCGAGAAGTTCAGGACCTGCTTCTGCAATACGACGAAGGACAGCGTTCGTTAGGCCCCGGAAGGTTTTGTTCTTGCCAGATGCAAGGTCCGTTGTTTCGCTAACGGCGGCGTGGGCTGGCGTTTCCAGGAACAGTATTTGCGCCGCACCAAGGCGGAGGATATTGCGCGGGGTCAGTGCGCGCTTGGGCAGAGGACGGCGCAAGAATGGATCAACCGCATCATCAATCTGGCCAAGTCGCCGCAGCACGATTGCCGCTAATGCACGCGCAAAGCCACGGTCTGGGCCAGATAGCTTCTGCTGGCTGACGGCGCGTTCAAATGCTAGATCAAGCGGGATTTGGCGGCCAAGCACGGCGTCCAAAACACTCAAAGCAGCCCGCCGGGATGATCCTTGAACCTGAACCTTCGGTTGAGCTTTGCCGTTCTTGCCGCGCGGCTTGGCGGCGTTCAACCCCAGGGGCCTTGGCGTGTTGTCGTTAGGCCCATTTGCATCGCCATATCCTGTAATCGGGCGATCCGGTTCGCCATTGCGGGGTGGGTAGAGAACAAGCCATCGCGGGCGTGTTTGTGTAGCGGGTTCACAATGAACATATGCGCCGTTTGCGGGTTTGCTTCTGCGGCATGATTATCAATCCGCTGCGCACCCTGGTCTAACCGGTTCAACGCGGACGCGAGCCAGAGCGGATTACCGCAGATTTCGGAACCAATCCGGTCTGCCTCATACTCACGCGTTCGGCTAATCGCCATTTGTACGACAGCGGCGGCCATGGGGGCCAATATCATCATCAAAATTGCACCAACCATGCCAAGTGGATTATTGCGGCTCCCGCCAAAGAACAGTGCGAAATTACCCAGCATTGAGATTGCACCGGCCAAGGTGGCGGTAATCGTCATCAGCAACGTGTCGCGGTTTTTAATGTGCGCCAACTCGTGCGCCATAACGCCGGCGGTTTCCTCGTGGGTAAGTGTTTGGAGCAGGCCCGTGGTCGCGGCGACGGCAGCGTTTTCTGGGTTGCGGCCCGTCGCAAAGGCGTTCGGTTGCGGGTTTTGGATCACATAGACCTTCGGCATCGGCAAATCAGCGGCCTGAGCCAGGTTTTCAACCATCTTGAAGAGCTGTGGTGCGGATGCAGCGCCCACGGGATGCGCGCCATGCATCCGAAGGACCATTTTGTCTGAGCGCCAGTATGCGAACAGGTTCATAGCGGCAGCAATGCCGAGCGCCAGAATCATACCGCCCGCACCGCCGAGCATAAAGCCAAGCGCGCCGAAGAGCGCTGTCATGGCTGCCACAAGCATGAATGTGCGACCGTAACTGCTGCCCATGGGGCGATACTCTCCAGAATGCGTTGGGTGGACTCGGTTGTGCGGGCGCGTCTCAGAACAGGCCATACTTGGTGTCAGCCAAGCGGCGCGTCAAGATCAGGATGAAGCTTTCACCACGTGGACAAGCTCGTTCACGAAGCGCTCCAGGTGCGCCAGCGTATTTACCTCACGATGCATATGGCAGTAAGGCCGATAGCGCAGAATTTCGGAATCGCCTGTCCCCCAAAGCGGCGGCGGTTCAGGGTTCAGCCAGAGAATACGCTTCGAACGCTCATGGATTTCTTTCAAGATATCCGCACGCGGCTCTGTGTTGTTGGTGCGACCATCGCCCAAAATTACCACAGTCGTGCGCTTGTCCAGGTCATCCAGAAAGCCTTGCTCGCGGAAATTCTCAAAGCTGTGGCCGTAGTCAGTTGGCATGTAGCCGACAGCGTTCATGACGTGATCGACCGCGGTGTCGACATCATGGCGCTTAAAGAAATCACTTGTTTCAATCAGCTTGCCGGAGAAGGCGAAACTGCGTACGTCGTTCAGAATATCATGCAGTGCATACAGGAACTGCAGCAGAAAGCGCGCGACTGTGGCGACAGAGCCTGACACATCACAGATTGCCATCACCTTTGGCTTGGCGATCTTTTTGCGTTTCCATTCCAGGTCAAACATAATGCCATCATTGGCATAATTCCGGCGCATGGTGCGGCGAAGGTCAAGCGTGCCGCGATTGCGGCGTTTGGGTTTCCTGGAATGCAGGGCTGCCAGCCGTTTCGCGATTTTGGCGACGAGACGGCGCATTTCTTCCTGGTCACGCCGGTCCAAATTGCCGAGGCGGGAGCGGCGCAAACGACCTTCCCGTAGGTCTCGACTGGTCTCTGAGCCATAGAGCGACAGCCGCTTCTCAACCAGATCACGGGTGGCCTCAAATAGCCGGGCGCGGGCGGCTTCAAGCGTTGCGGCTTCGCCGCCACCTTGGCCGGAAGGATCGCCACCTTCGCCCTGACCTTGGCCTTGCCCGAAGCCTTCGCCCGCTTGTGCCTCGCGGATTGCAGCGTCCAGGCCCTCAAGGCCCATCTGGCGCATAATACGCTGTGTGTAGAGGCCGCGCTGGGTGAAGAACTTGATGTTTTCAATGCCGACTTCGGTAGCGGCTTCTTCCATCGCGACCATCAATTCGCTCTGGTCAGCGTCCAGCAGCATTTGGGCCAGCTTATCGTCGGTTTCGACCGGAGCGTCAGGCCGGTCGTCATCGTCCTCATGTTCATCATTGTCCGCGACGGCAGCGAAGAACGCGTCAAAGCAAGCGTTGAAGCGTGTTTTCTCTTCTGGCGTTTTGGCGACGGCCAGGCTGAGGCCTTGCTTCAAGAGTTCCCGATCTTCCCAGCCGACGAAGTTCACGACGGCGACCGCATCTAGCGTCTCGGCGACGGAGACGCGAACGTCTGCGCCGCGCACGACGCGGATGAAATTGACGATCGTTTTATCTATTTCGCCCGCTGGCACCCCGCCGTCCATGGGCTAACGCCTCACAGCCTTTTCAGACATGCGCACAAGCTCCAGTGCCTGCCGATCTACGACAGTGATGTCTTCTTCGAATTTCAGGATGATATTCAATGTCTGACGCACCAGATCGCCATCAAGCTCTGACGCATTGAGCAGCATCAATGCCCTGGCCCAATCCAGCGTTTCGCTGACGGATGGATGCTTCTTGAGGTCCAACTCGCGGACACCTTGGACAAAAGCGACCAGTTGCTGCATCAGCGCGTCGGTCAGGTCCGGTACGCGAGCGCGCAGGATCTGCTGCTCGAGCTTGGCTTCTGGGAATGGCACGTAGAGATGCAAGCACCGACGCTTCAAAGCGTCCGATAGCTCACGGGTGTTGTTGGAGGTCAAGAATACGAACGGTTTCTGCTTAGCTTTGATCGTGCCAAGCTCCGGGATCGAGACCTGAAATTCTGATAACACCTCCAAAAGGAAGGCTTCGAATTCATGGTCTGCCTTATCGATCTCATCGATTAGCAGAATGGACCCACCTTCTTCCCGCATCGCTTGCAGAATTGGCCGCGGAGCGACGAACTGTTCAGAGAAGAACAGATCTGAATGTTGGTGCAGCTTGTCCATTGATGCGGCCAGCGTTTCCGCTCCGCCCAGAACTTCACCGATCTTGTCGCGCAAAATCTGGGTATAGAGCAGCTGTTTGGCGTAGCGCCATTCATACAGCGCCTTGGCTTCATCCAGGCCTTCGTAGCATTGCAAGCGGATCATCGGCAGGTCCATGAACGCCGCCATGGTATTCGCGAGTTCAGTTTTGCCGACGCCAGCGGGGCCTTCTACGAGAATTGGCTTCTCAAGATTGCCAGCAATGAAGATCGCGGTGGCGATAGACTTGGAGCAGATATAGCCAAGTTCGGCGAAACCATTTGTGATCGCGTCAATATCGGCCAGCTTGGCCGCGTGCTGTTCAAGCATGAAAATGTCCGGGCAACGTCAGGGTAAGATACGGAGATAGTGCGATGACTGGCAGAGCCATGCAAGCATCTGAATTTAGCAGAGTTGCAGTGGTATCAACGCGGCGCAGGCGCTTCGGCGTTGAGGGCTGGGCCGGAATAGGCACCGCGATACGCTTCAATGGCGCTGCGGGATTGCTCAAGGTCCGTCAGGGCCTCCGTCCGCGCGCGGGCAAGGCCGGATTCAAGCGCTTTTCGCAGGGCGTCATAGTCTTGGTTAGCCTCTGACCCTACGCAATCCATAAAGGTTTTCATTTGGGCGAAATAGCGATTGAACGCATCTACGGCCAAATTATACGACAGGGCGTCCGCGATATTTACCGGTGGCGGCGGTGGCTTATAGCAACGGTTTGAGGACCATACGCTATAGTCTGCGATCTGTGGATTATCCAAGCTGCCTGCTGTGGCCGGTGCAGCGAACAACGCTACAACAATGGACAAAGTCGCCAGCCGGATCATGTGCGTGGCACCCGCTTGGTGACGGCACTGGCGGAGAGGATGGACTTATCGCCAGCCGTTATCAGACAGCGCGCGAATGCCATTGATCTGCCGCGTCTGGTTAGTTCCGCTTTGGCGACAATGAAATCACCTTCAAATCCAGCAGACAGAAACTCTGAATTCAGGGAAACCGTAATGGCGCGTTCGCCTTCCAGTCCGTCACGGCACGCAGCGCAAAGCGCCATGTCGGCCATGGTCATCAGCAGCCCGCCGTGGATTGAACCGCCAGTATTGCAGTGTTTGGCTTCCGCCAACAGATAGATTTCGCCGATTGGCCCACCGGTCCGCATGTAGAACGGGCCAGTCAGCGTTTCTAACGGATCAATAGGGTCACTGATCTCAAAGGCCGCCGGAAAATCGGCGGGCGCGCTGGTGTTTTCGGCGTTAGGCATGGCGATGTGCGTGATCCAGCTCTTCTAATGACGATCCAGCCCGACTCCATGTCAGGTGGGGTACTTTAGCGCCGGGGCGCTTCAGCCACCATACGCTTAGCGCGCAAAGTCTTCGCCATAAAGCGGGCAATGGTATTCACCGCATCTTTGTGGGTCTTGCTGGAGAGCGAATGCCCGACCCCTTTATAAATCTTTATCTCAACAGGCCCGCCCACCTCTTCAATCGCCCTGGAGACAGCAAGCGCGCGCTTGAACGGCACGACCCGGTCCCTTGATCCATGCACGATAAGCGTTGGCGGCAGGTTGATGACGGCGCTTTTGGGAATATGGCCTGAAAGCCCACCGCCCAGGCTGACAACGGCCCGCACGCGTTTGTCGGCAACGCCAAGCGCCAGTGCGTGGAAGCCGCCCAGCGACATGCCATACACGCCAAGCGAATCCGAACGGATGTCCTTACGGCTCGCCAAGAAGCTCAACGCATTCTTGACGATCCGTTCCCGGGTCTGGAAAATGCGAGGGCTTGCTTTGCCTTTGCGCTTGCCAAGGCCTTCATAGTAGTGGACCACGGCAGCAGCGATGCCGCGTTCAGCCATGGCTTTGGCAAATGGGTAGACGAACCATCCGCGTCCGAGCCCTGATGCGCCGTGCAAGACAAGCGCCCCTGGAACGGCGTGTGAGCCAATTGGGCGGTAAATTTCAACGCGCACAGTCCGTCCTTCATGGCGAAAGGACGTAGAAAACCGCTGGACCGCCGCGTGTGCGTCCTGAGCGACGATGGCGAACGCAAGCATTGCCGCCAGGAATGGGAGTACGAGAAAACGCCTCAAGATCGCCCCATTCTATTCATATTCGGTGTTTAGAATTTCATTAATATTATCACCACGGGCTTCGTTAGGAAACCCGCCAACGCATTGGTGCGACTCTGTTTTCCACAAGCATTGTGGTTAAGGTGTATGGCTTAATACTCTGCGGAGACGGCTTCGGAATGGCGATAAGTCCATCGATCGCGGCGCATAGATTTGGCCTTGGTGCTTATCCAGGAGAGTTGCAGGCGCTTGCGCCAGACCCCGCTGGCGGCCTTTGGCGTCAAACACAAATTCGCAGACCTCAAGCTGACCCAGGAGTTCTGCAACGGGCCTTGGTTGAGATGCGAACGGCAGCCACGATTGAAGACAAACCTGCCCGCCAGGCTACATTGCGCGCGCTTTTCAAAGGTATTCGACAACGCAGCCGGACCGAGTTCGACGGCGCCTTCGCTACAGCTGCGCAATCAACAGCGCCCTTTATTGAGCGGCTAACATGGTTCTGGGCGAACCACTTTACTGTTTCTGCAAAGGGCAAACCGCGGGTTCTGCCATTCGCGGTGAGCTTTGTTGCAGATGCGATCCGGCCTCATGTGCTTGGGCGCTTTGCCGATATGTTGATCGCGGTTGAGCAGCATCCAGCGATGTTGATCTATCTGGATAATGCGCTGTCGGTTGGTCCAGGTTCGCGCGCTGGGCGGAATCGTAAACGCGGCCTAAATGAGAACCTCGCCCGAGAAATTCTCGAGCTACATACGGTCGGCGTTGGCAGTGGCTACAGTCAGCGAGATGTCATCGAACTGGCGCGGCTGATTACGGGCTGGACTGTGCCGATAGGCCGGAAGCAGAGCGATGCCAGCCAACCATTCCTATTTGCGGCAAACCGGCATGATCCTGGCCCAAAGAGCATCCTGAACGCGCGCTATGGCGATGGCTTGGCGGAAGGTGAGCGGGCGCTGCGGGACCTTGCAATACGGCCCGAAACCGCTCAATTTCTGGCAAGAAAGCTGGCGCGGCACTTTATTGCTGATAATCCGCCGGCTGCGGCAGTCGCCCATATCGCTAAGCGCTACAGCGATTCTGTCGGTGATTTGGCGCGCACATCTCAGGCGTTGATTGAGATTGCGGCCGATCGGCCAGAATGGATGGCACCGAAATACCGTCAACCGATGGACTATATAGCGGCGGCAGTTCGCGCACTCGGGCCAGAAATATTGAGAGCGCGCCAGACCTTGCCGTCTTTAACCCAGTTCGGCCAAGCGCCATTAATGGCTGGATCACCCGCTGGGTACCCGGATAAAACAAGTGATTGGGCTAGTCCGGATGCTGTCATGCGTCGCTTGGAATGGAGTATCTTTGCAGCCAAGCGCGCTCGGATCAGTTTGACACCTGAAGCGCTTGCGGAGGCGATATTCGGCGCTGGATTGTCGGCGGAGAGCCGTTTTGCGGTCGCAGGGGCTGAAAGCCCACGCCAAGCGCTGACGCTGCTGCTGGTCAGCCCGAATTTCATGTGGAGATGAGCGTTATGTTGACCAGACGCAGCTTCCTCGCAACAGTCGCCGCCGCTGGTACTGCAATTCCAGGCGTCACCCTTGCGAGCGCGCCCGGCGAGCAGCGTTTCATCTTTATTTTCCTGCGCGGGGCGATGGATGGACTGGCCGCTGTTCCCCCAATCGGCGACCCAGATTATGCGGCCGTTCGTGGCCGTTTAGCATTTACGCCAGATATGCGCGCACTGCCGCTGCACAACGGCTTCGCACTGCACCCGGCTATGACCAAAGCCCATGCGCTCTATCAATCTGGTGAGCTTTTGGTTGCCCATGCGATTGCCCCGCCCCATCGCACACGCTCCCACTTTGATGCGCAGAACATCCTTGAAAATGGCGCGACGCGGGCGTTTGCGAGGGACGATGGCTGGCTGAACCGGGCGCTCAGCGCCATGGGGGGTGACCGGGCCGATCTAGGCCTCGCCATCGCCGAATCGGAGCCACTGACAATGCGCGGTCCGGCCAAAGTCGCTGGATGGGCACCGCGCCGTGTGGTGCTAATTCCAGAAACACTCAGTGAGCGTGTCAGCGCTATGTATGCCGCTGATCCCGTGCTGGCACCGGCATTTGCGGCAGGTTTGAACGCCCATGCGCTGGCGTCGGCGAATGCTGGATCAGATGGACGCATGGGCGGCGCTCGTGGAGGGCGGGCGTTGGTGCTGGCAGAGAATGCCGGGCTTGCGGCCGAATTTCTGGCCCGTCCAGATGGTCCACGTATTGCAATGTTGGAAGGCGGGCAGTGGGACACGCATGCGGGCCAAGGTGTTGCGAACGGGCGCATGGCGCGGTTGCTCGGTGATCTTTCAGCTGCGTTTGAACGGATTAAGATAGGCCTTGGACCCGCTTGGAGGCAGACTGTTGTCGTCGCCGCAACCGAATTTGGCCGCACGGCCCGGCCCAATGGTGCGCTTGGAACCGATCATGGCTATGGCAGCGCTACGTTCATTGCAGGCGGTGCAGTTAATGGCGGCAAAGTAATCGCCGATTGGCCGGGGATGAGCCAACAGATGCTCTTCGAGGGGCGGGACTTGATGGCGACGATGGATATGCGGGCGCTGCTGAAGGGCGTGTTAGGCGATCATCTGCAAGTATCTCAACAAGCGCTGGATGCTAGGGTTTTCCCCGAAAGTGCCGCCGTTCGCCCAATCTTTGACATAATCAGGCATTAGCGCTTTCAGTATAATTTGGGATATACTGCCTGCAGATTGACTCGCTGGCGGCCTATGCCGTTGGCGATTGAGGAGAAATTCTGATGAAAGCAATGATCATCGTGTTTGCTGCGGCGCTGGCTGTATCAGGCTGCGCCCGAGACTTATCGCCGGATGTCTACAGCCTTGACGAAGTCGGCTCCAAGGTTGATATCCAGGACGCCCGGGTGATTTCTGTGCGTAACGTGAGGATTGAAGGCACACGCTCTGGCGCTGGTGCCGTTGCTGGCGCTGCGGCGGGTGGCATTGGCGGCTCTTACGCTGGCCGCGGCCGCGGCGGTGCCATTGGCGCAATCGCTGGTGCTGTCATTGGCGGATTGCTGGGTGCAGCCATGGAAGGGGCGGTTACGGGCTCTGAGGGCGTCGAATACCTGGTTGAGCTTGACAATGGCGAGACCGTTGCTGTCGTGCAGCCTAAAGGTAGCGATCCTTTGAAACCCGGCGATTCTGCGCTGCTGGTATATGGCCATCACATCCGCGTAGTGCCAGCCGAAGCTCACGGCAATGTGCGCCGCAAGGATGTCCGCGAGGACGCGCCGGAGCCCAGCAAATCCTGGTCCCGGAAAGAAGCGGAGGCTTGATCTCATGGCTGTCACGGTAGAGCCACTGACGCCACATTTTGGCGCCAGATTAACGGGTTTCAACATTCGTGACGGCCTGTCGGATGAAGACTTCGCGGCTATTGATTTAGCAGCGAACACCTATGGCTTGGTGGTAATGCCGAACCAGCCGCTGGATGATGAAACGCAAGTCAACTTCAGTGAACGGCTTGGCCCGCTGGAGGAGACGCTTGTCGGTGCCGTGGGCGCTGGCTCCAAGATCGTGCGCGTTACTAATATTCTGGCCGACGGCACGTTGAAGGACCCGGACAGCCAGTTGGCGCTGTTCACTCGCTCCAACTTCATGTGGCATACGGATTCTTCGTTCAAAGTGCATCCAGCGAAATACTCCATGCTGTCAGCCCGTGAACTGCCCACAAATGGTGGCGGTGATACCGAGTTTGCCTCGACGGCGGCGGCATTCGATATGCTGCCTCAAGAAACTCAAGCCCGGCTTGAAGGCCTGATTGCGATCCACTCGATTGCTTGGTCCCGGGAAAAATTCCAGAAGGGCGCATCGTCCGAAGAACAGCGCAAGCGATTGCCGCCAGTTCCCCAGGCTTTGGTGCGCACAAATCCGGTCACGGGCCGTAAATCCCTGCACATCGCATCCCACGTTATGGGCATTGATGGCATGGAAGACCTTGAAGGCCGGTCCTTGCATGACGATCTATTGGCTATGGCGACGCATCCGTCCAAGGTGTATCGCCACCAGTGGTCGCCCCATGATGCGATCATTTGGGATAACCGCGCGATTGTTCATCGCGCCACGCCATATGATGAGACAGGGGACCGCCGCTTAATGATCCGCACAACAATTTCAGATTTTGGCCCGACCGTCGTTAACGGCGCCATTGTGGCTGCCGCCTGATTTATGGCGATTGATCACGCCCGCCGTCAAGCGACATTGGCGGAAATTGATGGATGGGAAAACTTGCCCGCCATGGCGCTCGATGCCTTGGCGCGGGGCGGCGATGCTCCATTCCTTTGGGACAAGCCGGACCGTGGCGGAGAATTCGTCTCCCACAGCTTCGCTGAAATCCGAAAGGATGTAATTGCGCTTTCTCACGCCCTTATTGGGCTTGGCCTTCAGCCCGGTGAGCGGGTGGTTTTGGTTTCAGAGAACCGCCCTGAATGGCTGGTTGCTGACATCGCGATCTTGCTGGCTGGTGGCATTACGGTGCCGGCCTATGTAACCAACACCGAAGCTGATCACACCCATGTGCTTGAGGATTCCGACGCGATAGGCGTGATCGTCACGAAGGGCCAGGTCGGTGCCCGCGCGCTGAATGCAGCTGCGGAACGGCCAGATATCCGGTTTTCAATCTCTCTCGACCGCGAAGAGTCATCCGCGCGCGTTCATGCCTATAGCGATTTGCTGGAAGCCAACCGGCACCATACAGATGCCCCTGCTACACTCGCTGCTATCAAGCGCGATGATTTAGCGACGCTGATTTATACATCCGGCACGGGCGGCGCGCCGAAAGGCGTCATGCTGTCTCATCGGGCATTATTCGCGAACGCCAAGAGCGCTGCTGATCTGATTTATGAGCTGGACGGGGTCAGCGATCTTCGGGATGAGGTATTCCTCTCCTTCTTGCCGCTTTCCCATGCTTACGAGCGGACGGCGGGCCACTTCTTCCCGCTCGCTGTCGGCGCACAGGTTTATTACGCCGAAAGCACGGACAAGCTCGCCAAGAACCTAACCGAGGCCCGGCCAACGATTATGACTGCCGTGCCCAGGCTCTATGAAAGCTTGCATGCGCGCATTACCCTGGGCCTGAAAAAAGAGTCTGACCTGAAGCGGAAGCTGTTCAATCGAGCTGTGGCGCTGGGCGTCAAGCGGATTGAAACCGGCAGCCTCAGCATGATGGAGCGGATTGAAGATGCGACGCTGGACTCGCTCGTGCGCTCTAAGGTCCGGGAACGGTTTGGCGGGCGGTTGAAAGCGCTGGTCTCTGGCGGCGCGCCGCTGAATTACGATATCGGCATGTTCTTTAGCTCGCTCGGGCTTTGCTTACTGCAGGGTTATGGGCAGACGGAAGCTGGCCCGGTTGTGACGTGCAACAGGCCAGCCTCAATCAATCTCAATACCGTTGGTCCTGCCCTGATTGATGTCGAACTTAAGATTGCTGAGGACGGGGAAATCCTGGTGCGTGGACCGCTCCTGATGGAAGGCTATTGGAAGCGCGCCGATGATACCGCTGAAGCCTTGAAAGACGGATGGCTGCATACAGGTGACGTTGGTGCCTTCGATGCCGAAGGTCGCCTTATGATCACGGACCGCAAGAAAGACCTGATCGTTAATGCAGGCGGCGATAACATTGCACCGCAACGAGTCGAGGGCATTCTGGCGCTTGAGGAAGAGATCGAGCAGGCCATGGTCTTCGGTGATAAGCGCCCGAACCTTGTGGCTTTGATCGTGCCGGGCGAAGAGTTTTGCCGTGCCTGGGCTACGAGCCATGGCGTTGACCAGGCCAGCTTATTGCAGGATGCCGCATTCCGCAGTGATGTGCAGGCTGCAGTGGATCGGGCAAATGAGAAAATGTCTCGGATAGAGCGTGTGCGCCGCTGGGCCTTTGCCGATGAAGCCTTCACGACAGACAATGGTTTGATGACAGCGACAATGAAAATCCGCCGAAAATTCATCACGGCCCATTATCTCGACCGCTTGGAAGCGCTTTACTGAGCCCGATGACGCTGGCCATGCAGCAGCGTTCCCGCCTTTCCCGCTGCCTCCGCCGCAGCGTCTGGCTTTTGCTGGCGCTGATCATTGCACCTATTGCGTTTGTGGCTTTGCTGGTTGGCCGCGTATGGCTTGGCCAGCCGGAACTTGATGGTGAGCGGCTGGTTCCCGGGCTTGGCGCGGAGGCGACGATTTCGCGGGATAGTTTGGGTGTCGTGCATATCAAAGCCGCGACTGAGCAGGAGGCATACTTCGCGCTCGGTTTCGCCCACGCCCAGGACCGCTTTTTCCAAATGGAGATGCTGCGCCGCTTGGCTGCTGGACGTCTGGCTGAAGTGGTTGGACCGCCAGCCGCTGGCTTCGATGTTCGTATGCGCATTCTTGGCGTTGACCGTATGGCGGAACAGGACGTCGCCAACCTTCCGGCAGATATCCGCGCTGTTTATCAGCGTTATGCGGATGGTGTGAATGCCTGGCTTCAGACCCGGCATGGTGTGGCGGCAGATGAATTGACGCTGGCCTTAGCGCCCAACCCGGAACCCTGGACGCCTGCGCACTCCATCGCGTGGACCCGGTTGATGAGCCTTCGCCTTGTCAGTAATTGGGGTTCGGAACTGATGCGGCTTCGTTTGGCTGCCCGATTAACGCCTGAGCAAATGGCGGATCTTTGGCCGGATTATCCAGCGGATGGCGCAATTACAACACCAGAGGTCGCAGAAGCCGCACTTGCAGCGGCGCGGGCGCTTGCGGCGATGTCCAACCCTGATGACGGATCAAACGCTTGGGCCGTGACGGCGGATAGGTCTGCGACTGGCGCGCCCCTCCTGGCGAATGACCCGCATCTTGGCCTCACCGCCCCCGCAACGTGGCATCTGGTTCGGATGGAAGCGCCAGGTTTTCTACTTTCAGGTGCGGCCTCGCCCGGCATGCCGGCGCTTGTGTTGGGTCATAATGGGCATGTGGCGTGGGGTCTTACCAACGCGACGACCGACACCAGCGATGTCTACATTGAGACGATTGATCCCCAAAACCCAGACCAATATCTAACGCCTGACGGCCCGAAGGCCTTCGAGAAGCTGGACCAGGTTATTCGCGTCCGTTTCGGCAAGGACCGGAAGATCACCGTCCGCCGTGCGCGACATGGCCCGGTAATTTCGGATGGTAATGATACTGCCCCGGAAGGGGCGGTGCTCTCGCTCGCCCACACTGGTCTGCTGGAGAATGAGGGGGCTGCAGTCACGCTGCATCGCATGAACCGCGCCCGCAAATGGGGCGATATGCTGGATGCGCTGAAGCTCACCAATGGCCCGCAGCAGAACGTGTTCTATGTCGGGCCAGATGGCGTTGGCATGGCGACGGGTGGTTTACTGCCGATCCGCAAAAGCGGCGATGGATATATGCCTGCGGATGGTACCACCGGCGCTGGCGATTGGGTCCGTTTTGCTGATGTTTCCGCCATGCCTCAGGTGTTTGAACCAAGCCAGGGCTGGGTCGCAAACGCCAATAACAAGATAGCGCCCGATGACTATCCGCTCTGGCTTGGGCGCGAATGGGGCTATGCCGGGCGTATGCAGCGGATTGTTGATCAATTGCAGGCGGATGGGGCAATCACGCCGGATCGCATGACGGCCATCCAAACGGATGTCAAATCTCCAATCGCGGTCCGCTTGAAGCCCATCATGCTGTCTGTTTTCGGCGAGAGCGCTTTGCCAGATGCTGCAGCTAAGCGGCTCAAGGCGCTGAATGCTTGGAACAATGAGATGCGGATGGACGATGCATCCCCTGCCATCTTCTTCGCTTGGATGCACACGGCCATCCGCCAGATATTTGCAGATGAACTGGACGATGACTTTACTAGCTGGTTTGGACTTCGGGCGGAAGTGCTGGAGCGTGCGCTGACGGAACGCCAAGTGTGGTGTGACAACATCACGACGCCTGAGACAGAGACCTGCCAAAGTATTTTAAAAGCAGCCTTTGAAGCTGCCGTTCTAGAAGTCGAGACGGCGGATGAGCCGACTTGGGGGGCGATCCACCAAGTGAATTTTAGGCATATGGGCTTTGGCCGACTTCCGGTTATTGGCAGCCTGTTTAATGTGCGTATCCCATCGCCTGGCGGTCAGGAGACAGTCAATCGGGCGGCGATGCGGTTTAGTTCCAACACTGATCCGTATGGGCAAGGCCATGGGCCAAGCCTCCGTGCGTTATACAATCTGGCAGATTTGAACAAATCCCGCTTCATGATTGGGCCGGGGCAGAGCGGGCGACTATTCTCAGACAATCGCTCGAACCTTGCGGAGAAATGGCGGGATGGCGCTTATCTCACACTCGGCCCACTTTCGACGCCGAGCCATGTGCTGACGCTCAAGCCGGAGCAGCCCTAACGTGGCATCGCTTGAAGTTTGGGCGCATTTAGCCGTCGCGATCAGCTCCATCTTGCTCGGTGCCGTCATGCTCACCCGGCAAAAAGGTGATGGTCTGCACAAAGTTCTTGGCCGCATGTGGATTGTGACAATGATCTTTGTCGCACTCTCCAGCTTTTTCCTACCGGCTTTTGACCCATCGCAATGGAGCCCAATTCACGCGCTGTCCGTTTGGACACTTGTCTCACTATTTTTTGCGGTGCGCGCGATCAGACGAGGAAACGTGCGCGGGCATCAGATTTGGATGATCTGCACGTATCTCGGATTGCTTGGTGCATTTGCAGGAACTTTGTTTCCAGGCCGCTTTGTCCATCGCATACTGTTCTAATGGATATATCAATAAACGCCATTCGCGCCGCTGCCACTGCCATTAAAGGTGCGGTTGAGCGCACGCCGCTCACCCATTCCCGTACACTCTCAGAGATGTTGGGTGCCGAGATATGGCTGAAGTTTGAGAACCTGCAATATACGGCGTCGTTTAAAGATCGTGGCAGTCTGTTCAAACTGTTGTCGATGAGCGAGGCGGAATTGAAGGCTGGCGTTATCGCGGCTTCTGCCGGTAATCATGCCCAAGGTGTAGCCTATCATGCGCAAAGGCTTGGTGCGCCCGCCGCCATCGTCATGCCCGAATTCACACCCTATACGAAAGTCGAAGGCGTGAAGCGGTTTGGCGCAGAAGCTATTCTGCATGGCCAATCGCTTGAGGAAGCAGGCATTGAAGCTAGGCGCCTCGAGCAAGAGCGCGGGCTGACTTATATCCATCCCTATGACGACCCGCATGTAGCGTCTGGCCAAGGTACAATCGGGCTGGAATTGGCTGAAGATGGCCCTGCTTTTGATGATGTGGTGATCCCCATTGGTGGCGGCGGCCTTTTCGCCGGGATTGCGACGGCACTGGCAGAGGTTATGCCGAATGCCCGGCTCACCGGGGTTGAGGCCGCGCTCTACCCCTCCATGCATGCCGCGCTGAACGGCCTTGAAGCGCCGGGACCTGCGCCAACTTTGGCAGAAGGCATTGCCGTTAAAGCGCCCGGCAAGTTGACGCTGCCTATTATCCGGGACCGGGCCGAAAAGATCATCCTCGTTGACGAAGCCTTCCTTGAGATCGCGGTTGAGACGCTCTGTGAGATCGAGAAAACTGTTGTCGAGGGGGCTGGCGCCGCTTCCCTTGCAGCCATGCTGGCCGAGCCTGATCGCTTTCGCGGACGCCGTGTTTGTCTAATCCTATCTGGCGGCAATATTGATGCTTCAATACTGGCGCAGGCGCTGCTGCGCGGGTTGGCGCGGGATAGCCGTATTGCTCGACTTCGTGTCCAGGCGGCTGATCGGCCAGGCTCTTTGGCGCGGGCAGCGGATATTATCGCGGAAGCAGGCGGCAATGTTCTTGAAGTCCGCCATGAACGGCTGTTCTTCGATGTGCCAATTAAGGCGACACAGATCGATTTTATTCTTTCAACCGAAGGTGCGGCTCATCTCGCCCGGATAATAGCGGCGCTGCGACAGGATGGGATCGACGCTGAATCCATGAGCGCGCTGGCGCATCCACCCACACAACCGGTTGCAAGCGGCGATCTGCCCTAATGCCAGGGATGATGTTGCGACTGTTCTCGTGAATTCCCACATGCCCTGAACAGCAAAACGGTTTAGGGTGCGCCCCCATGAAACATTGGATCAAATCGAGCGCATTGGCGCTGACAGCAGTCCTGACGCTCACTGCCGCTGGGCAAGCGCAAGCACAATCGCGCGCCGTGCCGCAATCGAGCGCTGAGATACAGCTGTCATTTTCCCCGCTTGTGAAGCGCGTGGCACCCGCTGTCGTGAATATCTTTACACGAACAACGGTGCGGGAACGCCGGGCCTCGCCTCTATTTGATGACCCATTCTTTCGCCGGTTTTTCGGGGACCGTTTTCCCGGCGGCGCGCAGGAGCGATCTGAATCTTCACTCGGGTCCGGGGTTATCGTGTCTGGGGACGGGATGGTCGTCACCAACATGCACGTCATTGAAGGCGCGGATGAAATCCGTGTTGTCCTAAACGACAGGCGCGAATTTGCGGCGGAGGTCGTGCAAGCGGATGAACGTTCCGATCTAGCCGTGCTGCGGATTGATCCAGAAGGGCAAAGCCTACCAGTCGCAGAACTTGGCCCGTCAGAGAAAATTGAAGTCGGTGATTTGGTGCTGGCGATCGGCAATCCGTTCGGTGTTGGCCAAACGGTAACCAGCGGCATTGTCTCCGCACTTGCGAGGTCGCGACCGGGGCTGACGGATTTTGGCGTATTCATCCAAACGGACGCGGCGATTAATCCAGGTAATTCCGGCGGTGCGCTCGTCGATATGCAAGGCCGTGTGATTGGCGTGAATACAGCGATTTATTCTAGAAGCGGCGGGAGCATGGGCATTGGTTTCGCCATACCCTCCAGCCTTGTCCGGCGCATGGTTGAGGCTGCGCGTACTGGTGGTCGTGTTGTCCGCCCATGGCTTGGCGCGCAGGGACAGGAAGTGACGGCGGATATCGCAGGGGCTATTGGCCTGTCTCCGCCAAGCGGCGTGCTGCTTGATTCCGTTGATCCTGCCGGTCCTCTAGCCCGTGCGGGTATCCGCCAAGGTGATGTTGTCTTGGCCATTGATGGTCGAATGATCCGCGACCCGGTGGAGCTGCGGTTCCGGATATCCACAAAGCAAATCGGCGATCAGTCTGAGATTGATTTTTGGCGCCGCGGCAAGCCCTTCAGCGCTTCCGTCCGCTTGGAAGCACCGCCTGAAACGGTGCCGCGCGATCAGGTGACGCTAAACACGGGCAGCCCGCTAGACGGCGTTGAAGTCGCTAACCTTTCGCCTGCCGTTAAGGAGGAATACGGCCTGAACGTAGAGGGTGAGGGCGTTGTTGTGCTTGACGTAAAAGGCCGCAGTTTTGCGCGCAGGCTTGGGCTGCGTCCCGGTGATGTGATTGTGGAAGTGAATAATGCGTCAGTCGCATCCGTGCGTGATTTGCTGGAAGTGGCAGGCAAGCGCCTTCGCCGCTGGCGCTTCGTTGTCCGTCGGGGCGATAAAATGCATGTGCTGAATGTGAGTTAGAGGCTGTGTTCATGCCGCAACCTTCGCTGATCACCTTGCTGAGTGGCACAGGCTAATGTCTAGCCTCTTCGAAGCCGCTGGTCTGGAACAGTCCACGTCGCGCCCGCTTGCGGATCGCCTGCGTCCGACTGTGCTAGGCGAAGTGGTGGGGCAGGAAGGCGTGCTTGGCCCGGAAGGGCCGCTCGCGCGCATGCTCGGCGAACGTCGCCTCGCGAGCCTCATCCTTTGGGGTCCACCTGGATGTGGCAAGACAACAATCGCGCGTTTGCTGGCAGGCGCGGTTGATCTGGAATTTATGTCCCTATCGGCTGTGTTTTCTGGCGTTGCGGATTTGCGCAAAGCCTTTGAGGCGGCAAAGCAACGACGGCTGATGGGGCAGGGCACGCTGCTGTTCGTTGATGAAATCCACCGTTTTAATCGCGCCCAGCAGGATGGTTTCCTACCCTATGTTGAAGACGGCACGGTAGTGCTTGTCGGT
>Ga0315321_10000757_pt1 | contig 24551 bp, 21 predicted proteins | sample M180m21515metaG_FD_203464 | JGI IMG/M metagenome (GOLD analysis project Ga0315321, IMG submission 203464) | Ammonia-oxidizing marine archaeal communities from Monterey Bay, California, United States - M1 80m 21515 | ecosystem: Environmental > Aquatic > Marine > Intertidal zone | place: USA...
ATGTGCTTAGTTTCTCCTTCAGCAAGAAACGAGAGAATATAATCGTCCATAGCGGTGCAAGATAGAATAACAGCAATACTCGCATTACCTCACCGTGAATTACGCCAAGTATGTAGGCCATACAAGCACATCCTACTAATAATCCGATCCAGAGTAATAAATATGGGTTGCCATCAGATAAGTGTGAAATTCGTAAATTTTTCCTAAATACCACCAGTCCAAGTAATAGTGCAAATAAATAGGTAATTGTTGCAGAAGCTGGCCCATTTATTTCGGCCTGCTCAAGGAGTCGGTAGGGATACCACAGTAGCCCCCATATTCCCGCACCAATAAACAGGGCTACTTTTGGGAAAGTATTTTTTTGTTCAGTTAGCAATTTATTTGTCTCTTATAGCAGGTAACAATCAAGAATATTCCATGTAAACTCTGGATTGTTGGCGAAGAGCATACACTTACTAAGCTTATTTTTGAATAAGGGCTAAAGATAACCTGTCAATGTAAGGCTTTGGTACATATTATTACTGGAAACCTGTATCTAAGTTATCAAAATATTCTTATATTAAGATTGTGGTGAAGTGAAGTGAAGTGAAGTGGGGCACGGGAAGAATGTTAATTCTGACTTAGTTATTATGGCAATGAACATAGTATGTGTGCAGGTCCTTTATATTTATTAAGAGGTTGAAAAAAATTTAGGGCGAATGCTATTCATATACATTTGTATGCAATGTATATGAATAATTTCTTAACAGATAAAAGTAGAAGTGTAAGCCATATATTAGATATGGATATATCTATATTTTGATTGCATAATAAGAAGGAATTATGTCACGAGAGTTTAATTTATTAATTATAAAATATATAGGTGTAGGATATTGAACTGATATTCCTAAGGGATGTCCTAGAGTATATCTGTAAATATAAAACCATATGATAAAGATCAATATTTTTGAAGCTGCTAGGCGTATTTCAAAGATAGTAGCCGCAACTTGGATTATTTTCTGGATTGTTAGAGGGCTAGATAGCGATATGCAAGGCAATCCAATTTATTTTGCTAGTGTGACGTTTGGTGGACTCTTTTTTATTCTGATAATTACTTCAGTAATTGGCTGGATAGTGCGTAAATTTATGGGTATTTCAAGTAAAAAAGATAGAAGAGAAATGAATTGAAAGACCTGATGACATAAAATTTTTATGGGTGACTAAAAGGCATACATAGTAATCCCAAAAGATGAGACGAGTAAGTTTATTAATTTTAATCACATTATGCGGGTGCGCATCAACGCCCTACAATGGAGAATACACGCTAAATGGTGATGAGAATATTGACTACAGTATTGAAAAAAAACAATGTCAGATAAAGGCAACTGAAGAAGCAATTCAAAATTTGAATGGAAACAAAATAGGCCCATCTTGGATACGTGCTAGGAGAAATAGTATGTTGACTTGCATGAGAAAAAAAGGATTCGAGTGGGATCAGAAATAAATGGTCTTGTGATTATTTTGAATGCCCATATATTAATAATATGAAAAAATTACTTCCTTCTTCCTCTGAAATAAACAAGCGTGTTCTTGTTTTAACTGAAAGTACTGATGGTGCTGTTGATTGGGTAGATGCTGCTGAATTAGCAGAATCAGTTGGAATAACTCTTGAGCAGTATCCGGCGTGGTTAAATTCGATGCATGAGTTAGGAGCGGTAGCTGTATCAGATAAGAGAGCACACTAAATTAAGTATCCATTTTTCAAAATTTCCTTAGTAAAATATAGTTTTTCTGTATGGTTATATTTATAACGTCTAGGCTCCTGTGATTGGGCCGATGGCTTGAACTTTCTGCACCCAGAATGCTCTTAACTAATGTAGGCGCGTTATTCTGAATTATTTTGTTTTGCATATGAAATTTTAGATGGGACGATGCTTTTTTAAAGAGTATCAATTAGTACATTTGATGTTTAACTTATATAAAATTAAATTCTTAGGGGCTATCATTAAAACTATTCGTCATATTTCCCTATTCTTATTTGTTCTGCTACTTACTGCATGTGCAAATAAGACGTATTTAGTAAAGAGCGAGAAGACTGCTGGTTTCCCGTCTCTTGAGCGTCCTGTTGCTGGCTGTAAGGCGAATGAGCGTACATTTGACTGTGATCGCCGCGCGATTCTGTCAATGCTGGGAGAATATCAGGTAAGTTTTAATTTTCATGAGACCACAGTACTTAAGTCTGGATATGAAAAAAAAGACCCTAAGCATTCTGGGGGATTTGAGATAGTAGTGTTGGCAGAAGATACTAATTCAAAGATATCAATGCAACATATCTTAGTTGGAGGCAGTGGCATGATAATTAAGCACTGGCGACAAGAATGGGTATACGAAATGTCTTCACATTGGGTTTATATAGGTGACCAGCGTTTTGATACTCATTACCGCAAGCCTGCTTCGGTACCAGGAACCTGGACGCAACTAGTATATGAAGTTAATGATGGGCCTCGTTATGCAGGTAGCGGCCGCTGGAATCACCGCTATGGAGTATCAACTTGGACTTCAGAACGTACCTGGCGCCCACTGCCAAGACGTGAATATTCAAAGCGTAAGGATTATCATCTATTAAATGTTGAGAATCGTCACACAATTACTCCACGGGGATGGACGCATGAACAGGACAATACTAAAGTTATTCGTAATAATGGGGAAGATACTATTTTAGTGCGTGAATTTGGTTTTAACGACTATCGACGTATTACTGGTTTTAATTTTAGTCCGGGGCTTGATTATTGGGAAGCCACTTCTCCATTTTGGGCGCTTGTACGTAAAAAATGGGACAGCGTATTGAACAAAGAAGGTGAGACTAAGCTTTTATTTACAACTGGAGATGAGAAGTTTAGTGATAAAGTGCTATCGCTTGCCGACGCTTATCAAGCTAATCCAATTATGAATAAGCACCTGCCTGCATTTGAGGAGGTATTTGATAAATTTGTAAGCTCAGATACTTCCGCGACGCATTGAATATTGGTTTTCAAAGCATTTTTGTCAATAAATACGTTGTACTATATTTTTATTTAAATTAGTTACGCGTAAATTTCTAGATCATATAGGATTTCTGTAATTATATTCAAGAAGTACAGAAAGAAATAATATTTTGTAGCATTGGAAATATAGTTAGAAGTATTAAATTATATTTTACAGTCTGATATAATTTAATACTTCTAACTAACTAACTATGAAAAGATTAATTAACTACTTAAGCGCCCGTAGCTCAGTTGGATAGAGTACTTGGCTACGAACCAAGGGGTCGGGCGTTCGAATCGCTCCGGGCGCACCAACAAATTTATAGTTTAGTTCCGTAGTTCTCAGCAAAATATATGAGGATTTATGATTAATTCGAAATTAAATTCTCGTCCGCTAGATGTTCTCTTTGTGAATTCAGATTCATCTGCGCAGGCTTATCAAGGTTTGGCGAAGACCTACGCGGCAATTGAGCCCCCAACTTGGGCTCTGTTGTTGGCTCAGTCATGCAGGGCAAAGGATTTTAGTGTAGCGATTCTCGATTGTGATGCAGAGAAATTATCTCTGCAAAATGCAGTTGACCGAATTAAGAGTACTAATCCACGGCTGGTAGTTTTTGTAGTGTATGGACAGAATCCAAATTCTGGTACTACAGGGATGATTGGCGCTAGCATTCTTGCAAAAGAGCTAAAGCAGCATCACCCAGAATTCCCAATTTGCTTTGTTGGTTCTCATACAAGCGCACTACCTCTCGAGGTACTTAAAAATTCCTTTGTGGATTTTGTGCTACTGAATGAAGGTGTCTACGCGCTGCACAACCTACTTAAAACTGACTTTGGTTCCAGGCTCGGTGAAGTACTTGGCATCGGCTTTAAGTCAACAGATGAATCTGGCGAAACTAAACTTATCTTAAATCCTCCTCAGCGGGTCGTTCCACAAGAACGAATGGACATTGATATGCCTGGCTATGCATGGGACCTTCTTCCTTACCGATCGCGTCCCCTTGACCTTTACCGAGCTCACTTTTGGCACGCAGAATTCGATCATGAGAAACGTACCCCCTTTGCTGCTATTTATACTTCTCTTGGGTGTACCTTTGCATGTGATTTTTGCATGATTAATATTGTTAATCGTTCGGATAATGGTAGTGAGATTGATGCATCTAATTCACGTGGCATGAGATTTTGGAGTTCTAAGCTTATTGCTGATGAACTTGAAAAATTAGCGAAGATGGGTGTTGAGACGGTAAGAATTAGTGATGAAATGTTTTTCATGAACCGCCGTTACTATGAACCATTGTTAAATGAGATTATTGAGCGAGGCCTTAAGTTGCGTATGTGGGCCTATTCTCGAGTTGATACCGTACGCCCACAATACCTTGAACTTTTCCAAAAAGCAGGTATAAATTGGTTGGCGCTTGGCATAGAAGCTGGTAATCAAGAAGTTCGACAAGAAGTATCAAAAGGTTCGTTTCAAGAAGTAAATATTCGAGATGTTTGCTCTACTGTGAGGGCTAGCGGAATGAATGTCATCAGCAATTACATTTTCGGATTTCCAGAAGATAATTTCCAGACCATGGGGGAGACGCTAAGCTTGGCCTTGGAGTTAAATACTGAAATGGCCAATATGTACCCTTGTCAGGCGCTTCCTGGAAGTCCTATGTATCGGATGGCTAAGCGCAATGGTTGGAAGTTACCTAGTAGTTATGGTGGCTATGCATTTCTTTCGTATGATAGCGAGCCGCTTCCAACTAATCACTTGACGGCAGCGGAAGTGCTCAAATTTAGAGATGAAGCTTGGCAAAAATATTTCTCTGATCCTTCATATTTGAATTTAGTTGGAACTAAATTTGGGGAAAAAGAGAGAGAAAACGTTGAAGATATGGCTAAGATAAGACTACGCCGTAAGATTTTAGGAGATTAATGATAATTATTATAATTTTCCTGGGTCCGGCATGATCATTACACGCACTCCTTTCCGCATTTCTTTTTTTGGTGGTGGTACCGATTATCCTGCTTGGTATCAGGAGCATGGTGGGGTTGTGTTAGCCACGACGATCGATAAGTATTGCTACATTAGTTGTCGCTACCTTCCCCCTTTCTTTGAGCATAAGTACCGTATTGTGTATTCTCGCATCGAGAATGTGAACAGGCCTGAGGAGATTGAGCATCCTGCAGTACGCGCAATTCTTGGCTGTTCAAATTCCGAAGAAGGCCTCGAAATCCATCACGACGGTGACTTGCCAGCACGATCAGGGCTTGGTTCCAGTTCATCCTTCTCGGTTGGCCTCATTCACGCACTGGCTGCCATGCAAGGTAAATATATCTCGAAAGAAGAGCTTGCAAAAAATACGATTCATATTGAACAAGACATAATCAAAGAGAACGTAGGTTCACAAGACCAGATATCGGCTGCTTACGGTGGCTTCAATCGTATCCAGTTCAAAAGTAATAATACGTTTGCGCTATCCCCGATCATTTTGAAGAAAGATCGTTTGCAGGAACTACAGAGTCATTTGATGCTTTTTTTTACTGGCTTCTCAAGAATTGCATCAGTAATCGCTAAATCCCAAATAGAAAATATCAATAGCCGCGGAACCGAATTGAAGCTGATGGGGGGGATGGCTGATGAGGCCATTCAGATTCTTCAGAGCACAAATAGCCCAATCAATGAATTTGGCAAATTGTTGCACCAGGGATGGATACAAAAACGTAGCCTTTCCAATAAAATATCAACGCCTGAGATCGATTTAATTTACGATGAAGCGCTACATGCTGGAGCAACTGGAGGCAAGATTCTAGGCGCTGGCGGTGGTGGTTTCCTTTTGCTTTTCGTTAAGCCAGAAATGCAATCGCAGGTTCGTGAACGTCTGAAGAAACTGGTCCATGTTCCTTTCGAGTTTGAAGACTCAGGCAGTAGAGTCGTTCTTTATCAGCCCAACGGCTTATTCTAATGCCTGCCATGAAAAAAGACGCGAGAATTTTTGTCGCGGGTCATGCGGGCCTCATTGGTTCGGCGATGATACGGCGGCTGGAACGAGAAGGTTATAGCCACCTCATCACACTGCCACGTAGCCAGTTGGACCTTCAGGATTCAACGCGTGTGGCAAGTTTCTTTGAGCGAACTAGGCCAGAATATGTTGTGCTCGCAGCTGGTCGTGTTGGTGGGATTATTGAAAATCAGTCCTATCCTGCGGACTTCATGGACGAAAACATAGCTATCCAGATCAATGTTCTGAAGGCTGCACGTAAAATTGGCGTAACCAAATTGATTTTGCTCGGATCTTCTTGTATGTATCCAAGGGAGTGCCCCCAGCCAATGGCCGAAGATATTCTTCTGTCAGGCAGAATGGAGCCGACGAGTTTGCCTTATGCGATTTCCAAACTGGCGGGTACTTATATGTGTTTGGCCTACAACAAGCAATACGGCGATAAGTGCTTTATTCCTGTCATCCCAAACAGTGCCTACGGCCCAAATGATAACTTTAACCCCAAATCTGGTCATGTGCTATCCGCATTAATGTCCCGGTTTCATGAGGCAAAAGTGAGTGGAGCGGATGCCGTAACTCTCTGGGGCAGCGGCTCACCGCGACGTGAATTCGTGCATGTGGACGATATTGCCGATGCCTGCATACACCTTTTACAGGAGGATGTCTCGGCGCTTGAGTTACCGTTAAATATTGGAGTTGGCTCTGACATATCAATCAAGGAGCTGGCAGAAATGATTGCTAGCGTAGTCGGTTATACTGGGCGGCTTGAATGGGACCTTACTAAGCCAGATGGTGCCCCACGCAAACTACTAGACAGCTCGCGGTTGCAGTCCCTCGGTTGGAAGCCAAAAGTAATCTTTGCCGAAGGGCTATCCAGTACCTACGAGTGGTACTTACGAGATGTTCAAGCAGTTTAATAAAGAATTAATGATAAATACTAAATATCGTTTGTGACTAGTAACAAAAAGCTCCCCTTTCATGAGAGAAGTAAACTACTTATCGTAGGAAGCTTTCTTGGTACAAGGTGGCTTTTCTGAAACAGAATTATTATGACTACATAGAAACTTAAAGATGATATTTTGATAGGCTACAGAATTTTGCGCAGTATATAATGGTGGATATATGAAAAAAGAAGAATTAATTGCCTTTGAGGATGAAATTGCGGCACTATTTAACGCGGGAAAAATACGCGCACCGGTACACCTATACTCTGGGAATGAAGAGCAGACCATAAATGCCTTTAAACAAATTCGTTCTCAGGATTGGGTTTTTTGTTCATGGCGTTCCCATTATCAATGCCTGTTGAAGGGTGTACCTCAAGAGAGCATCCGTGATGAGATTATAGCGGGACGATCTATATCCTTATGCTTTCCAGAATATCGAATTTATTCCTCGGCAATCGTCGGTGGCGTTCTTCCCATTGCAGTCGGTGCGGCAATGTCAATTAAACGGCGCGGTGAAGATTCTAAAGTTTACTGCTTTATGGGTGAAATGACTGCTGAAACTGGGATTGCATATGAGTCAATAAAATACAGTCGAAACCATCATCTTCCAATTCATTTTATTGTCGAAGACAATGAGAAATCAGTGTGTACAGATACCCGAGAAGTGTGGAATCAGCCAGCTTTGAGTTTCGAAGGTTCTGGCGATGATTATGTTACTTATTACCGTTACCAAACTAAGTATCCACATGCAGGTGCTGGCGTGCGGGTCCAGTTTTAAGGGGAATTGCAATGAAATATTTCGATGAACTTAAGCGGTCTATGGACTACTTAGCGCAAGACCCGAGAACGGTCTTTATGGGCCAGGCTGTGGCTGTGGCTGGCACCGCAATGACCAATACACTTAAGGACGTTCCTCATGATCGTCTGATTGAGCTTCCAGTAGCTGAAGAAATGCAGATGGGAATGACCACCGGCATGGCCCTAACAGGGCTGGTTCCTGTGAGCATTTTTCCTCGATGGAATTTTCTGCTATCCGCAATTAGCCAATTGGTTAACCACTTGGACAAAGTCCAGGTTATGTCAAATGATGGTTATAAGGTAAAGACAATTATTCGAACAGGAATCGGCTCTCAGCGGCCATTACATCCGCAGTACCAACATGTGGGGGACTACACAGAGGCGTTACGGGCTATGTGCACAACGATCGAAGTAATCCGGTTAGAAGAACCTTCTGATATTTTCCCTGCATACGAAAGAGCGTTGTTGCGTAAAGATGGACGTAGCACAATTTTGGTAGAGTACGGAGATTTTTATAGTGAGAAATAGCTGATAATTTTCCTTAAAATTATTTTGGATCACTGCTGGATGGGTTGATTCTGTATTTAAAAATAGGTGAGAGAAACATGAAATTTCCGTTGATGCGAAACAATATTCATCGCGAGGATCTGGATGCCGTTATTGAGTATTTGAAGCAGAACGATCCAATTCTTACCCATGGTGCCAATGTACGAGCCTTTGAAGCAGAATGGTCAGAGTGGCTGGGCGTGAAATACAGCGTATTCCTCAACTCAGGCTCATCAGCTAATCTGTTGACGATGGCAATTCTCAAGATTCGTCATCCGGAAGGCGGTGAAATTATTGTCCCACCTTTGGCATGGGTTTCTGATATTTCATCGGTATTGCAGAATGGTTTTAAGCCGGTTTTTGCAGATATCGATCCGCGTACATTAGGTATGGATCCCGTACAGATTCTTGCTAAAATAAATGACAAAACACGGGCTGTATTCCTCACCCACGTACAAGGGTTCAATGGGCTGACGGAAGACCTGTTGGATGAATTGAAGCGGCGCAATATTCCTTTGATCGAGGATGTTTGCGAGTCCCATGGCGCAACACATAATAGCAAGAAGTTGGGCAGCCTTGGCTGGATATCAAATTTCTCCTTCTACTATGCACACCACATGAGCACCATCGAAGGTGGCATGGTATGCACTAATGATCCGGAGGTTTATCAGCAGGTTCGTATGTTACGTTCTCATGGCATGGTTCGAGAAGCCACCGACCTTACATTGCGCGAAGCCTATCAGTCTGAAAACCCAGAATTAAATGCAGACTTTATCTTTGCCTTCCCTGCTTATAACATGCGCAACAATGAGATTGGCGGTATTATGGGACGCAGCCAACTCAAACGTTTGGATCTTACTGTGAAGCGGCGGACTGAAAATCTGCTACGCTTCCTGAGCCAGATTGATCCAAACAAATACCGAACCGATTTTAAGATTGAAGGTTCGAGTAACTACGCTTTCAACCTTATTTTAAAGCACCCGGATGATGATCTGGTCCAGCGCCTTATGAAGACGTTGCGTGATTCAGGTGTCGAGTTCCGGCGGGGCAGCGCGGGTGGTGGCAATCAGATACGACAACCCTATATGAAAGGAATTGTTCCAGATGGACATTATCTTGAATTTCCTGAAACAGAACACGTTCATTTCTATGGGTTCTATATCGGAAATTTCCCGGATTTAAGGGAAGATGAGGTGGATGCGCTTTGTATAACTTTGAACTCGGTATGAGATGGCAGTAACCACGGCAATAATCCTCGCTGGTGGTTTTGGTACCCGGCTTCGTAGTGTTGTACCTGACTTACCGAAGCCGATGGCCCCTATCGGTAGTCGCCCATTTCTTGAATATCAGCTTGATTACTGGATTACCCAAGGGGTAAATCATTTTATTCTTTCGGTCGGCTACCGGTATGAGGTCATTGTCGACCATTTCGGTAATAACTATAGGGGGGCTGAACTCAATTATGTCATTGAAAAAACACCTCTGGGCACCGGTGGTGGTCTTTTGCTAGCCGCTGAAGAAATTGGCAATGATGCTCCGTTCTTGCTATTGAACGGTGACACTTATTTTGCAGCGGATTTAAAGTCTTTGACCAAGGTTTCCCAGGAAAACGGAGCAGATTGGTGCTTCTCTCTGTTCCGTACAAATGAAGAGGGGCGGTACATGGGTATGGATGTCTCGCCACAAGGGCAAATTACTTCGCTTAAGTCTGGTATTGGCGACCCGGGTCGATTGGCTAATGGGGGCGTGTATTGGGTTCACCCGGATGCGTTACGTAGCAGCAGGTTTGCTTCAGGTGACAAGGTTTCTCTAGAAGATGATATTTTTCCAGCTGCTATGGCTTCCGGCGATCGTCTATTCGGCGTTGAGTTCTCTGGTACCTTTATTGATATTGGCGTACCTGATGACTATCATCGTGCCCCAGAACTACTTGTAGTATAGAAGAGGAGACCCATGTTAGATCCGGTTGAATTACTCAAAAGAAATCTAGAAGCATCCATTCAGGCCAAACATCAGTTTCTTGCTGACACGGAGTGTCTGTCGCTGTTTGCCAGTGCTGTGGAAACCGTCGTTGATCGATACAAGCATGGCGGTCATATCTATATTGCTGGTAATGGCGGCTCAGCAGCTGACGCGCAGCATTTAGCAGCTGAGTTCGTAAGCAAATTGGCGCAAGATCGGCCCCCATTAGCCGCTGAGGCACTCACGGTAGATAGCTCCATTCTAACCGCCATCGGAAACGACTACGGTTTTGACCAGGTGTTCTCTAGACAGTTAGCCGGAAAGGCGACAGATAAGGACGTATTTCTCGGCATTACTACCTCGGGTCAATCACCCAATATTCTCAAAGCGCTAGAGCAATGTCGCTCCATGGGAGTGCCGAGTATCATTTTTTGCGGGCGTGATGGCGGCAAAGCCAAGGCAATGGCTGATCATTGTATCGTTGCACCCGGCGTGGCCACGAGTACCATTCAAGAGCTGCATATCGTATTGGCCCACACGCTCTGTGAGTATGTGGAAGTAGCCATGTTCGGCGAATGATTTTTTTGATTATTAGAATAAGGAAATAGAATGAGCTATAACATCCTCGTCACTGGCGGTGCCGGCTACCTCGGGTCCACCATGGTTCCAGATTTGCTCAACGCGGGCCATAAAGTTACTGTGTTGGACAACTTGATGTTCAAGCAAACCAGCCTCAATCATGTTTGCATTAATCCCAACTTTTCGTTTGTCAAAGGCGACATTCGTGTTGAAAGTGTCATAGCCCCACTGATGAAAAAAGCTGATGTCATAATTCCGCTAGCAGCATTGGTGGGAGCGCCTATGTGTACCCAGGATCCAATTGGTGCGACTACGATCAACCACGATGCTATTTCCTTGATGATAAAGCTTTTGTCGAAGGAGCAAATTGTACTTATGCCAACCACTAATAGTGCTTATGGCACGGGTGATGAGAACAATTTCTGTACTGAGGAATCTCCTCTGCGCCCGATTTCTCAGTACGCGATCGAAAAGGTGGGGATCGAGAAGGAGTTGATGCAACACGAAAATACCGTCAGCTTCCGCCTAGCTACTGTGTTCGGCATGTCACCACGGATGCGAATTGACCTGCTGGTAAACGACTTTACCTACCGCGCCGTCTACGATGGGTTCGTAGTGCTATTCGAGAGCCATTTCAAACGCAACTATATTCATGTCCGTGATGTCTCGCGTGTATTTCAGCATACCCTTAGTAACTATGACAAGATGAAAGGGCAGGTCTACAATGTCGGTCTCACGGGTGCCAATGTTTCTAAATGGGAACTCTGTGAGCACATCCAGAAGCAGGTTCCTAATTTTGCTTTTCTTGAGGCTCCGGTAGGCAAGGATCCGGATCAGCGAAACTACATTGTTTCGAATGCTAAGATCGAAGCAACTGGTTTTAAGCCTTCTTACTCACTTGATATGGGTATCACTGATCTTATCAAGGGTTACACCATGATCAAAAATACTCGCTACGGAAACGTCTAACAAAGGGTATGTCGGCCACCATCTACGATTTTGTTGTTGTCGGTGCGGGGATTGTTGGCCTGACAGTCGCACGCGAACTTAAGTTACGCGACCCGTCAGCTAGTGTTGCTGTTTTGGATAAAGAGGACATTATTGGTGCCCATGCCAGTGGTCGTAATAGCGGGGTACTTCATTGTGGGATCTTCTACGGTAGCGATACGCTTAAGGCCAAAGTTTGTGCCCTAGGTGCTGCTCGGATGGCTAAATTCGCAAATGAACACAGCATTCCATATTTAAAATCAGGGAAGGTAATTCTGGCGACCTCAGAACAGCAGTTGCCGGTCGTTGAGCGTTTAATGTGCAATGCGCGGGAAAATGGCATCAACGTACAACGGATTAATGAGCAAGAACTGCGTGACCTTGAGCCTGCTGCTGCACCAGGTCCAGCAGCGATCTATTGTCCGGATACGGCAGTAATTAATAGTGTGGCCGTACTCAAACAGCTTCGTTCATTGCTTGAGCAGCAAGGAGTTACTTTTCTTTTCGGATGGCAGGCGAAGAGACTTCAGGCTTCTAATAAACTTGAAACGACACAAGGCGTCCTCTCATATGGCTTCCTTTACAACTGCGCAGGTGCTCATGCGGACACCTTAGCACGCCACTTCGGTTTAGCGCAGGACTATGCGTTGGTACCCTTTAAGGGAATTTATTGGAAACTTAGCCAAGAAGGAGGTCACCTAGTTCGTGCAAATATTTATCCAGTTCCGGATGTCTCTCTGCCCTTCTTGGGGATACACCTCACGAGAATTATTAGTGGAGATGTGTACGTGGGCCCAACCGCGATTCCGGCACTGGGACGTGAGAACTACGGAAAAATAAAGGGCATACATCTTGGTGAGGCCCTGACTATTGGTAGTCGCTTGGCTTCAATGTACTTAGAAAATAAAAATAATTTCCGGCTATTGGCTCATACGGAAGTTGAGAAATATAGCAAGCATTGTTTCCTCACTGCTGCTAGGAAGCTTGTTCCGGCGCTACAAGAACATCATTTGGTGCCCACGTCGAAAGCCGGCATTCGCCCGCAGTTGATCAATGTCAAGACCAAAAAAATAGAGATGGACTACATCTTCGAGCGAACTAATAATTCCATGCACGTGCTGAATACTATCTCACCAGCGTTTACCAGCTCATTTGCATTTGCCGAGATGATTGTCGATCAAAGTCAAGCAACCTCATGAAATCATGTAAACTTCATATTTGATATAAAAAGGCACGAAGTCTCGCGCAACCAATTTATGGGTGGCTCCGAGTGGGCGATGGCCAAGAAGGATTTTGATGTGCGGCAGGTTGTGATGCACATTTGCAGATTTACTAAGAATTAATCGGCGAATCATGAAGGTATTAGTAACGGGAGCGAACGGTTTTGTAGGCCAGGCGGTGTTGTTACGGCTCAATAGTATGAGCGACGTGACCGCAATAGGAAGTGTGCGCCGTGCGCCAATATCTGGAGATGCTCGTACACATCTTGCGATCGTGAGTGAGCTATCAGCACAAACTGATTGGTCGTTAGCCTTGGCTGGTGTACAGGTAATGGTTCATACGGCCGCTCACGGATCCCATGCAAAAGGCGGCCGCCGCGATTCGCTAACTGAATTCCGCCGCGTAAATGTTGCGGGCACCTTGAATCTAGCGCGTCAGGCAGTTGCTATGGGGGTGCGGCGCTTTGTTTTTATAAGCTCGATCAAAGTTAATGGCGAGCATACTCTACCAGGCCATCCCTTCACTGCTGATGATGTACCTGCCCCCATTGATTCTTACGGCATATCTAAGCACGAGGCGGAGCAGGGACTGCGTCAACTGGCGGAAGAGACTGGATTGGAAGTGGTCATCATCCGTCCCGTGCTAGTTTATGGTCCTAAGGTAAAGGGAAATTTCCGTACCTTGATGCGTTGGCTGAACCTAGGCATTCCTCTGCCGTTAGGTGCGATACACAACCAGCGCAGCCTGGTGGCACTGGATAACTTAGTAGATCTGATCGTAACCTGCCTAGATCATCCGGCGGGGGCTAACCAGACTTTTCTAGTGAGTGATGGTGAGGATTTTTCCACCACGGCTCTGTTGCGAAGCACAGCGGCAGCGTTGGGCAGGTCGGCACATTTAATCCCAGTGCCAGTACCCGTGCTGCGGATAGCCGCGCGTTTGCTGGGAAAAAAAGACCTTGCGCAGCGATTATGTGGTTCGCTGCAGGTGGATATCAGCAAAACACGGGCTGTATTTGGGTGGGCTCCCTCGGTGAGTGCGAATACTGCACTAAGGAGAACGGTTCAAGATTTTCTGGCTAAGCAGTCCAATTGATGAGCATGTTAGATTATATGTAATTTGGCTAGGCTTCCTGAAAACAATATAATTTCCCGATTTGTTGATCACACAGAATAATAGCTGCCAATTCTGATCCCTGTCATTTTCTGTTGTTTTAATGTTTACAGAAACGGGAGGGGGAACCCCCTACAAGGATTGATAATTCTATGGTTAGAAGCGGAAACAGGTATAATCTTATAACATGACTTCCAGTCTTTCTTTGCCCTTTATCACCGCACCATTAGTCGTGTTTATGATGACGTTCAGCCTGATTTGGTGGCTGATCAAGGGCAACACTTTTAAGATACTAGATCATCCCAATTCCCGTTCCCTTCATACCACACCGGTCACCCGTACCGGCGGACTAGGGATGTTACCAGGAATATTAATTTCCTGGGTGCTTCTTCCTGCCGCGCTGCCTTTGTCAGTATGGATTGGATTCAGTTTGTTGGCGGCGGTATCTTTAGCAGACGATGTTTTCACCCTGCCGATCTGCTGGCGGCTTTTAGCACATGGCGCGGTGGCTGCCTGGTTCGCTGTATTATTGCTGGCTGATACACATGGCTGGCTAATCACCGCCGTGGCTACAGTTTCGATCGTCTGGATGATCAATCTGTATAATTTTATGGATGGCTCTGATGGGCTTGCAGGAGGCATGACACTGATCGGCTTTGGCTGCTATGGTCTGGCTGCATGGCTGGCCGGAAATGAAATCTTTGCTATGTTAAATTTCTGTATTGTTGCCGCTTCTGCGGCTTTTTTATTGTTCAATTTTTATCCGGCGCGTATTTTTATGGGCGATGTAGGAGCCATCACCTTAGGATTTCTGGCGGCGGCATTCGGCATTCTGGGTTGGACAAACGGTTCGTGGTTACTGTGGTTGCCATTGCTGGTATTCTCACCGTTTGTCGCTGATGCTTCGGTGACGCTCGCGAAACGTTTCCTTCGCAGAGAGAAAATCTGGCAGGCACACCGCGAGCATTATTACCAGCGCTTGGTGCAAAGCGGTTTTGGTCATCACAACACGGCCTTATTTGGTTATGTGTTGATGCTAGCTGCTGGTGCCAGCGCGGTATGGGCAGCAGGGCAGGATGTGATCATTCAATTGGGGGTTGGTACCGCATGGTGCGTCGTATATCTGGTCATGATGTTGTCTTTTGACCGTCATTGGAGGCGCCGCAACGGCGAATGAAAACGATGATATTACGCAATCTCAATATACGGATACGGCGGATCATCGCGCTCAGTCACGACCTCGTCGTAGCGATTGCGGCGTGGTGGCTTGCTTATTTGTTTCGTTTTAATTTTGAGATTCCCCCAGATTATATGGCGGCGATGCAACAAACCCTGCCATGGGTGATTTCAGTTCAGGCAATAGTATTCTTCTTATTTGGACTGTATCGTGGAGTCTGGCGTTATGCGAGCCTGCCAGATTTGCGACGCATTCTGTTAGCGGTGCTGGCGGCGATGGCAGTCGTGCCGATGATATTATTCCTACTACAAATTTTAGTTGGTGTGCCGCGCTCAATCCTGCTACTGGATCCCATTTTGCTTCTGCTTATGATGGGTGGTAGTCGTCTCGTCTACCGTATATGGAAAGAGGGTCAGCTATTTAGATTCAATAATTCACAGGGCACACATGTGTTGATATTGGGTTCAGGCGATACTGCGATTAGTCTGATCAAAGATCTTGGCCGTAGCACGGAATGGATTGTAGTAGGTCTACTTGATGACGATTCGAGCAGACGCGGGATGATTCTGCATGGCCTCAAAGTGCTGGGCAGGATCGATGAATTATCAGCGCTGACGGAAAAACTGGGTGTCAGACATGCCATTATCGCCATGCCGTCCGCCAGTCACCGTGCTCGCCGCCGTGCACTGGAGGTGTGTTCTGCCGCAAAGGTCAAGGCATTGACCGTCCCCTCCTATGATGATTTGATGAGTGGCAAGGTGACCGTGTCGCAAATCCATAAAGTGGAATTGGACGATTTACTAGGGCGTGAGCAAGTAAGACTGGACAGTGCAGGGCTGCAAGGTCTGCTGACAGGAAAGACCGTTCTAGTTACCGGTGCAGGTGGTTCGGTCGGCTCTGAGTTGTGCCGACAAATTGCAAAATTTTCACCGGCCAGGTTGGTGCTGTTTGAGTTGAACGAGCTTGCGCTCTACAACATTGAACAGGAATTCTGCTACGATTTCCCAAATATGCCGATGGCTTTTATGATCGGAGATGTCAAGAGCTCTGCTAGGTTGACACAGGTGTTCGAACAGTTTCAGCCGACAGTGGTATTCCATGCTGCGGCGTATAAACATGTGCCGCTAATGGAGCAAGAAAATGCCTGGCAGGCCGTACTAAACAACGTTTTGGGAACGTATATTCTGTCGCAGGCCGCAGTTGCGAATGGCGTTGAGAAATTTATACTGGTCTCGACCGACAAGGCAGTCAACCCGACTAATGTAATGGGAGCCAGCAAACGCCTGGCGGAAATGGTGTGCCAAGCACTGCAGCAGACCGTTTCCTCTGCCGGGAAAGATTCTCGTATTGATGGGAAACCGGAGATTCGTTTTGTGATTGTGCGTTTCGGAAATGTGCTGGGCAGCACCGGTAGTGTAATTCCAAAATTCCACGAACAGATTGCCAAGGGTGGGCCGGTCACTGTTACTCACCCGGAGATGGCTCGCTATTTCATGTCCATTCCGGAGGCTGCGCAACTGGTGCTGCAAGCTGGGTTGATGGGAGGAGACAGCTATGGTGGAGAAATTTTTGTGCTAGATATGGGGGAACCGGTCAAGATCGTCGACCTGGCAAAAGACCTGATCCGCCTGTCTGGCCTCAGCGAGGAAGATGTCAGTATCGTCTATAGCGGTTTGCGTCCTGGCGAGAAGCTCTATGAAGAGTTGCTGGCAGAAGATGAGGCTACCTTGCCTACTCCCCACACCAAGCTGAGTATCGTCCAGGGCCGCCAGGTTGATGCATTATTACTGACAGAATTATTGGCATGGCTGGACCAACCGGCATTAAGTGACGAGCTAGTCAAAGAAGGGTTGGCTAATCTGATACCTGAATACTCCAGGAAAAAAGTTGGGACTGATCGGTAGCCGATATTGATTGCATACAGCGCTATGCTGAGAGGTTTTTTATCTTCAATATCTTACTTAAAAAGATCAAATATTTCTTTAGCATACCGCTCCTGAGTAAAACGATCCTCTGCCCAGATACGAGCAGCAACCCCCATCTTTGATCTTTCTTCTTCCAGGTCCTCATGTAAATATTGAATAAAAGATATGCCCCGGGGTGATTATTTTATATAATTAATCATAAGGATTTCTATGTTCTCTCTCATCAAATCTTTTCGAAACTTACTGAGCCACCACGCTTTGATTCGTGCCCTAGCTTTGCGAGATTTTCAGAGCAAGTACGCTGGTACTCTGGGAGGAGCCTTATGGGCATTTGCCCACCCCCTCGCAATTGTCACTATTTTCTACTTTGTTTTTGCCGTTGGTTTCCGAGCCCAAGGTCCAGTTGGCGCACCTTTCGTCCTCTGGTTCGTCTGCGGACTGGTTCCTTGGTTCTTCTTTAACGATACCTTGCAGGTCATCACCAATTCGATTACCAGTAATACACATCTCGTCAAGAAAACCGTCTTCCCGACCAAGATTATGCCGCTAGTACATCTGGTTTCTGGATTGTTTCCTCATGCTATTTTTCTACTCATCCTGATTGGCATGCTTGTATTTTTTAACATACCGTTTCTGGCTGAGCGTCTTTTGGTCGTCTATTTCCTGATATCCACTTGCGTTCTTTTGATTGGCCTGGGGTGGATGCTTTCCGCATTACAGGTTTTTTACCGCGACATCTCTGAGGGGGTAAAAATGTTCCTTAATCTGTGGTTCTGGTCAACACCCATTGTCTGGCAGCCGGACATTATACCAGCGGAGTATCGTGGCCTGTTGCTCTGTAACCCCATGTACTACATCATCGAGGGTTATCGTGGGTTGCTTATCTTCAGTTCACCAGTATGGCCGAGCTGGCATGAAACTGCTTATTTCTGGAGTATCACCGTGTTAGCTTTTCTTGTTGGCGCCTATGTCTTCCGCCGTCTGAAGCCAGAGTTTGCCGATGTTATATAATTGAGATCCTATGCATTCCGATATCGCTATTTCTGTCCGCAATGTTTCCAAGAAGTTCAAGTTATTCAGCTCCCCCAATGATCGCCTGCTCGAAGCGTTGCACCCGTTTCGAAAGAAGTATCACGATGAATTCTGGGCACTGAGCGATGTGAGTTTCGATGTTTCCCGAGGCCAGACACTGGGAATCCTCGGAAGGAATGGATCAGGAAAATCGACTTTATTGCAACTTATCGCAGGCATCTTTCAGCCAACCAGCGGCCATGTGACGGTCAATGGTCGTGTTTCTGCTCTATTAGAGCTTGGTGCTGGGTTCAATCCGGATTTCACCGGTCGTGACAACGTGCTGCTGAATGGCGAAATTATGGGTGTCTCCCGTAAGGAAATGCTGAGCAAGTTACCGGAAATAGAAGAATTCGCTGACATCGGCAGTTTTTTTGATCAGCCGGTGAAAATCTATTCATCAGGAATGTTTGTCCGCGTTGCTTTTGCCGCCGCTATTAGCGTCACACCAGAAATCTTAATCATTGACGAAGCATTGGCAGTGGGCGACGTTAGATTTCAAGAGAAATGTTTTAGGCAAATTAGGGCGCTTCGCGAAGCTGGTGGAACAATCATTTTCGTCTCCCATGACGTCAACATATTTCCACGTTTGTGCGACAAAGTTGTAGTTATCGATAACGGAATGGTTAGTTTTATGGGGTTACCAGCTGAGTCCGTTGACCAGTATTTTGCACTGCTCTATAGCGGAGAGATCTCCATAAAGACTGAAGAGAGTGACGTTAGTATGGACCTAGTTTCGGCCGACCCGATTAAGTCCTTTGTTATGTTGGCATCTGAACTGGACCGTTTCCAGCATGGTCCTCATTACAACCCCAATGAAGAGAGAGTTTGTAGCGGGGTAGCCAGAATTGTTGATTATTTGCTGGTCAGTGACGGCAGGGTAATTACTAGTGGAGCTCTGCCTTCGGGAAAGACAATATCTATTTATTTAAAAATACATTCTTCCAAAGAAATCAATCAAGTTTACTGTGGTTATGCTATCTACACGGTAGATGGCATAAAGATATTTTCTGAGAGTAACAAATTTTGTCTAGCTGACAAGAGGCTACGTCTAGGCGCGGGAGAGGTCGTAACTGTGAGATTTGATTTTCTCAATAAACTTAACAATGGGGACTATTTTATAAACTTCGGCGTTGAACACCTCCTTGATTCTAAGTTGGCTCCTCTCGATTGGAGAAGATCTGCGTTAAGTGTATCCGTCAGCGGGGGGCGGGTTTATGATGGTTTTTTTGACTTACGAGCTGCCCCCATGAACATCATTGAGGCTGGCTCCGTTAGCCTCAATTTTCAAGAAGGCGAGAACAAATGAATAGCTTGATAGAGTCGAGAAAATTTCTTTCTGATATTACTAGCGATCCCTCATGGCAGGCATATGAGCGGGCGCTACCACGTAGCCCTATTTGGAGTGGCGAGAACGCAGAAGTAATGCGGAGTATTTTGGCTAACAGCGCTTCTTCTGCGGATGCAGTCAGCCGCCTTCAGGCTTTTTGGTTTCAGCAAATTCCGCCACGGAAAATTGCAGAACTAGCCGTAGATTGGCATTTACGTCTACTAAATGGAAAGGGGGCCAGTCTAGATAACTTGCCTAGCTACGTGGAGGAAACGAGATTCTGTCCTGAAGGTGCGGTCGTGATTAGACAGGGGAGGCGATTACGCTCAGATCTTTTTCGTCATTTGGGAACATTCTTGCGTCTGCAAGAATGTTGGAAACCTGAGGGCTCGTCGCGGGTTTTGGAGCTTGGAGCGGGAACAGGTAATTTCGCGAGACTAATGCTCTGCGCTTTTAGTGAAATTAAGTACACAATAATAGATCTACCTGAGACGCTGGTTTTTTCATATATGCATCTCCGCGAGCTATTTCCGGATAAAGAAATGACTTTGATACAAAACCCTGATGATATTGGACGTCATGAATCTGCGAGTGTTGTTTTTTGTCCCATTCATTTGGCGGAGTATTGTGTCGGTCCGCAGTACGATTTGGTTGTAAATGCCGCATCTCTAGGGGAAATGAAGAGAGAGACTGTTCGTTATTGGTTTGATCTAATTCAAACAAAGTTCAATCCAGCATATTTAATCTCGGTTAACCGATATCTAAACACGCTGGCACCAGACTTCCATGAGTGGCGGATAGAAGATAATGAATCCTGCTTGCACTATGACGCCGCATGGACGATTTGTGATTGGGAATTGGAGCCGGACTTTCTTCGGTGTCCATACAATAATAAACATGCTCGCCAAGCACTAATAATAGCGCGACGAAATGATGCGGCACCGGTTGAAATGAGGCGCACGGAAGCTGCGGGATTGATCGACGAAGTCCTCTCGGCAAGTTGGAATGAACCACCGCTCGAAATGAGTTGTCAGGATAATGCTCTGGTTTCTGATCTAAGTATGAAAGGTTTATTGTTCAAGGCTTGGGAGGCTATAAGAATAGCCCCTGACAAAGATACAAGACGTACTGCATTAACCGTAATGATGCGCTACTTAGAAACGATTATTCATAAGGATGACCGGCATTTTGAAGAGTTCTTTCAATATGGAGAGCTGCTGAAAAAAATCATTACGGAAGGCGGACCTTCTTCTGATGAAAAATCGCTCATTGCTAGGTCAAGTATTGACTTATGGAAAAGTTTGGATGCAAGTGTTGAGTTGATAGAGAGCGGAAACCGTGGATATAACATTATCAAGTTTCGAGGACGCTATGTTGCTTTGCTGCAAGCGCTAGGAGGTCTCGAGTATGGCGTAGACTTATTGACTGATCGTGACCTCACGCCGTGCGTCCTTGTCGATTCAACTTTAGATGCGCTAAAAAACAAGATGGCGAGTCTTCAATGACGGCTATGAAATTTTGCATCGTTAACGAGATCTACGTTGTCGATGTCCGCCTCGTTGTAAGTGCGGCTCAAAATATCCGATGTGCCAATCAAATCGAGGCTCGTAGATCTCGAGGTCAGTCACGAGATCATCGAACTGCCTGGTTCCAACAAATAGGAATCCAGTGAATCCAGTGAATCCAGTGAATCCTCTGGTAGTGGGTTATCCCCGAACGGGATTCACCCTGCTTATCAGTGTAATTGCAGAGATTTCAAATTACGTAAATAGTTTAAATCGTAGCCATGAAACGATGAAAATATTTTGTGATACTGCAGGGATACAAATAGCAGAGCAAATCAATCTTGTGTTCCAGCGTCGTGGCATTTCTAGCGATCTTCTTTACAATTATAATTTTAAGCAAATGGTAGGTGGACCGAAATGGTTGATGGAAGGAAGAGAAGACACTGCTTGTTTTCGGAAATATATTGGAGTCAAAGGCAAGGGTGATTTTACTCTGATTACCTCCCACCCAAGGCAGGTTCTCGATTATTATGAAATCATACATTCCCATGTTGCACCCGGATGCTGGGCAGCACATCCCTCCTATGCAGGGCACAAGAAGTTTACATCTATCCGCCATCCTGCAGGCACAGTTACCTCGGCCTGTTTTTCACTCAATGCATTAGCGAGTGAATATATACAGAAATTTTTTCCTTCTGAAAAAGACAATGATCTTCTCCGGCAGAAGATAGCGCTTTATAAACTTTCTGACTTAAATTTTTTTGAAGCTCTACTAGGGCCATTCAAAAATTATTTGAAGGATTTTTCATGCTGTGCGAACCAATATGTGCCGATGCGCTGGGAGGATTTGATTCAGAACCCAGTTGACACAATTCTTAAGCTTTCTGATGCGATGGGGGTCTCTCTTGATCGGGACCAGGCCTCTGATATATGGCGTAAGATTGACCATGTCAATCTAACCGGAGCACATAAACATAATTTTCGTCTGGGGCATGGGGTTGTCGGAGGATGGAAATCTTGGATTACTAACACTCACTTAGATATGATGCGGGATTACGGGCTGGAAGATTTTTCGCAAGAATGGGGTTATGGCAAAATCGATATGCTGGATGAGACAGCCTATACGCCTTTCCAGAAGAAGCTCGCGGACGCCATCGCAAACAAGAAGATCATCCGGGAATATGATGACGAAAATTTGTTCGGATTTGCATTCAATAAATCAAATCTAGATTTAAACCGATTTACATTTAAACGTTACGGTTGGCGCACCCATACTCAAATTGAACGTTCATCTTGTACAGATGAAGATTTGGTGATGGAAGTATCGGATGCGGCTGAGTCCGCTTGTGAAAGAATTAACAGGGCTTTGGGTCAGTGGCATAGGTATGGTGCTGCGCACCATAATGACAAGAAACGGGTTTTAGAAGGTATGGCCGTCGGGCTGGCCCCACTTTTTGACGACTCTATGGCCTTGCAGGCTATGCTTGGTGCGATGGGTCGCGATGATCTGGGGCGGGATGCTGGAATCATTGACCCTAGTGCTGATGAGCCTATACTTCTGAAAAGTACAGGTACTACGAACATTATCTTTTATAGGGATTATTATTATGCGCTCCCGCAGTCTTTAGGGCCGGTTAACTTTCATACACAGAATGTTTCGGGCATGGCGGGCGTGCTGGTAACAAGAAATATGAACGATCTCATGCTATCTTTAAAGAAGAGCCCAAACTGATGAAACATCTTTATTTTGCACCCCCGGCTACGGAAGCCTTCCTTGAGACTTTAGACTCATTGTGGTCCGAAGGAGCCTTTAGTTCCTGCCTGCTGATCGGTAATAATGATTTGGCAGATGATCTTGCTGCGGTGGCTTTAAAGAAAGGGATTTCTGTTCCGCGTAGCGACGCTCTGCCTGTAGCTAGTTCAAAGAAAAAAAAGAAGCAATTACTTATTCTCACCGAGAAGTCTGGCGAAGAACTCAGCAAGCAATTGTTGTCTTGTGTCGATCTTGATAATGTCGTGATCGTGGCACCAATAACCGACTGGCATTTCAGTCAGAAACCATTATTTCTGGTGTCAATTCCTAAATCGGGTACGCATCTACTTTATGAGTTAGTTAAGGCATTCGGTTATCACGAAGGCGTCGAGGCCCCTGAATTTCCCAAAGGACAGACTTGGTACTGTCCTGAATACACAAATTCACATACTGTTGCCCGAGACTTTTTTGTGGACACGGTAAGGCGATCACCTTTTGGAAATCGTCATCACAGTTTTACGCATTCGCCGACCTTATTTATGTATCGGCATCCTCTTGATATCCTTATTTCTGAAGCGCATTATTATCATAAGGATGGGAAAACGTTATTTTCAGGGTGGCTTGATGGAGCGGATTTTGACGAGCGTGTTGCCCACTTGCTCAATGACAATTGGCTCGTAGGTTCGTTACGTGAGCGAATTGGTGGTTTTTTGCCGTGGCTGAGTATTCCTAACGTTATTCCACTTTCATTTGAAGAATTAATTGGTGCTGCTGGTGGTGGAAATAATGTAGATCAACTGAAGCTTATTTGGTCAATTCAGCTAAAACTCCAGGTGCCCGGTGACCCCAAAGAGATTTCTTCCCGCATCTTTAACCCGGATTCTGCCACATTTAGGTCCGGGCAAATAGGTGCTTATAAGAAGCATCTTCCAGAAGATATAGTTAGTGATTTTTTGTCCCAGAATAAAGATATCCTTATAACATTGGGCTATTCTCTAGATGGGTCAGTTACCTTGCCCGTGAATAGAGAATCTCACCGTAACCGAAGGATTAGATTCTCCAGTGTTAATTATGAAAATACGTCTGTCCTCATTGAGAGTGATTTTATGGGGTTTAATCTGGTGCGTTATTCTGGGCGTATCTATGCGGTTCCCACTTCTACGGGCAAGGTTCAGCTTGAAAAATTGTCAGAAAAGAAACGGGCAGTAATTATATCTGCCTTATCGGTGAGTGAAGTCAGGGCAAGAGTAGCTGAGCGTGAGATACGCGAGCAGAAAATTAATTATGAAAATATACCTCTCGTCATTGAGCGCGATTTTATGGGATGTAATTTGGTACGTTATTCTGGGCGTATCTATGCGGTTCCCATTTCTGCGGGCAAAGTTCAGCTTGAAAAATTGTCAGAAAAGAAACGGGCAGTAATTATATCCGCCTCATCGGCAAGTGAAATTAAACAACTTCTCCAGCTTCGTGATGACATTGACGGTTTCTCTGTATCGCTGTCCAAAGATGTGCTGGCTGAGCGTGAGATACGCGAGCAGGAAATAGGAGCGCTTGCTGAGAAGCAGACCAAGCTATCCAAAGATGTGCTGGCTGAGCGTGAGATACGCGAGCAGGAAATAGGAGCGCTTGCTGAGAAGCAGACCAAGCT
>Ga0315321_10000761_pt1 | contig 24505 bp, 18 predicted proteins | sample M180m21515metaG_FD_203464 | JGI IMG/M metagenome (GOLD analysis project Ga0315321, IMG submission 203464) | Ammonia-oxidizing marine archaeal communities from Monterey Bay, California, United States - M1 80m 21515 | ecosystem: Environmental > Aquatic > Marine > Intertidal zone | place: USA...
GACTCGTTGGTGGAGTGACCACCGACATAAGTAATCGAATCTTCAACGCCAATAAAATCGGCGATTCCTTTTTCTAATTCACGGTGAATTGGTTTTTCACCCGAGACCAAACGACTCGCCGAAACACTGGTTCCATATTCCTCAACAGCTTCCTGAGAAGCTTTCACAACCGCCGGGTCACCCGACATACCCAGATAGTTATAGCTAGACCAACTCAACAGCTCACGACCGTTAATTGTCGTCGTGTCGTTGGTAATTGCTTCATGCACACTGAAGTACGGATTCGGAAGACCTGTGGACGCTAATAACTTTTTCGTCTTTTGCAAACGCACATATTCCGGCATCAAGGCAAAGTTGTAATCTGACTCGGGAATGGCAACTCGTGCACTGCGAACGCTTTGAACTTTCTTAGCTACCTGTCCCAGTTGAGTACCAATATCTCTAAAGTGTTCTTTAACAGCAGAGGCAACCTGAATGACTGTCTCAATTTCCTGCAGTACTTCTTCCGGGAAACGTTGACCAAAGACTTCTTCGATTGAATTAGCAATCTGCAGGCGTTCGAGCGAATCGAGCCCCAAGTCGGTCACAATATTTGTATGGCCTGACAGATTTCCAGCACGTTCACGAGCCACGTCACGGACTTTATCCATAACCAATTCAAGTAGGCCGGATGGCAAATCACCCTCAGCTTCGCCACGAAGTTCCGAGTTTACCTTAGCCACGACAACCTCTTTGCCACCTGCGTCTTCCCAGGCCAACCATGAAGCAATCGTCTTCAAAGACCCATCTAGAAAGCTGTTGCGACAAGCATGACGCTGAATCTTTCCACTTGAAGTCTTTGGAATCGAACCAAATCGGACAAGGACGATTCCATCCGGCGGTAAGTCATGTTCACCCGTGACATCGTGGCGAATCGCCTGAATCACGTCACTCCAGTCTTCGCGTCGTTTACGTTCAACTTCTGCTACGACGATCAACCGTTCCCGACCATCAATATCCACCGCGAAACATCCTACAGCACCGTTCTGCAAGCGGTTACTGGATCGTTCCACTGTCAACTCAATATCCTGTGGGTAGCGGTTAACACCACGAATAATAATCAGGTCCTTCAAACGACCTGTCACAAACAAGTCGTCACCTTGAACGAATCCAAGGTCTCCGGTTCGTAGATAAGGACCGGTTTGTGAGTCTGCCAGTTTCGCTTCAAAGGTTTGCTGCGATAATGCAGGTTTATCCCAATATCCCCGACCTACACTTGGACTGTTCACCCAAATCTCGCCAACTTCGCCTGATGGCAGGCGTTTGTAGGTCTGGGAGTCAACAATGGCAACATCTTCATTTGGAAAAACACTTCCACAGCCAACGAGAGTTCGAGCCCCTCGAGTGTCCGGACTCACTGGTACCACGCGATGTTCATGTAATGAATCATTGTCAAACGATTTCAGGGTTGGCTTCTCGGTTACCACCTTACCCGTAACAATCAAAGTGGCTTCTGCCATACCATAACAAGGATAGCAGGCCTGTGAATTGAATCCAACTTCTTCAAACTTACGTGAAAAATCACCCAGCGTGGAAGAACGAATCGGTTCAGCACCATTGTAAGCCAAGCACCAACTACTTAGATTCAAACTCTCCATCTGCTCTTCAGTAATCTGCTGAGAACATAGGTCATAAGCAAAGTTAGGACCACCTGAAATGGTGATTTTATATCTGGAAATCGCTTTTAGCCAGCGAATGGGCTTCTGTAGGAATGCCATCGGTGACATAAAGACACAGAAGCAACCTGTGTAAAGCGGAGCTAAGAGACCTCCAATGAGGCCCATATCGTGGTAAGCCGGCAACCAACTCAAACCTCGCGACTTCCAACTTAAATCGAAAGCGTAGGTAATCATCTGCAGGTTGGCGAGCATGTTACCATGGGAAATCATTACCCCTTTAGGCGTCCCGGTAGATCCGGAGGTGTACTGCAGAAAAGCGAGGTCGTCCTTCTGGATATCAGGGTTTTTCCAAGCAGTACTCTTTTCAACTGGAACCTCCTCGGTCGCGATCCATTCAGCGGATTGCAATCGAGGGCTATCTTCCAGAATATGTTCACTACGATCGATGACATCGCGAGTTGCAAAAACAAACTTAGGTTTCGCATCGTCCGCAATTGAATCAATACGATTCATCTTTCGATTTCGGCGAGGAGGGTAGGCCGGTACAGCAATAGCCCCGGCGAACAAACAGCCGAGAAAGCCTTTTATGAATTCCATCCCCGGAGGATAAAGAAGTAATACTCGTTCACCTTTAACCGAGCCTGATTCCTGCAATTGCGCAGCAATCGCCCGAGCTGAATTTCTCAACTCTGCATAAGTGATTTGCAACTCATCTTCTTCTCCATCAACCAGAAAAGTATACGCTACCTGTTCTGGGCGTTCTTTCCCCCAATACTCAAGGGAATCAACTAGATGGGTTTCAATGGGCTTGTACGGGGCAAATAAGCGATCTAAATTCACCGCAACAACTCCAACGCCAATATTTCTCTGTCTCGGTTCTTAGAATTCCATTCCAGAAACTTCTAACTGCTCCGTCAGATCCCGAGATTTCAGACTAACACGAGGTCTTAAACTTGGCAAACAGCCCTGTCAAACATTTGGGTTTTCCAACGTTTTGACACAATCCAGCCGCTATAACCAGTACAACCTACAATATACCCGTGCTTATCCCTGCACGGGCCACAACAATTCGTTTGTTTTTCACCAAATCCCTGGTGAGCCACAGCAGGCAAAACATCCTAATTTTGAGCCTAATAACATATTCCCATGCTCAAAGACTCAGGAATTCCCGCCTGTCTCTTATCTTTCGGCACCAACGCCCCTGGGAAACAATGTTTCCTATGTCCCTCGATAGAACGTGTATACCATGTAAAATATGTTCAGGCGTTACATCTTAACAAAGCCCCATAACCAGGAGCTTACAGCTACTAAACTTGGTACTCTTCTGACTAAATTACAATATGAACACCGGCAAGCTAATCACCAGCGAACAAATTAACTCTATCGGCGGACAAACACGACGGTTTAAAAGCGGGTTTCTACACACGGTCAACCTTCGTGAAGCAGACATCGTCATTGACGATCAGTGGGTCGGACAACTAATTGGCCAAACAAAGTTAGTGGAGCTCAATCTGGAAGGCACTGCCATTACCGATTTAGCCTTAGAAACTCTCCGTAAGTTGCCTTCATTAGAAACACTCGACCTGTCCGAAACCCATATTACTGATCACGCACTCGACACGCTACAAAACATGCACCACCTCAAGGTTCTGGCTCTTACGTCTACCCAGGTCACTCAGGAGAAAATCCGGGAGATCCGGGCATCCATGCTCAACACACGAATCGTTTATATTGATTGAACTATTGTCAACGAGCATCAGAACAATTCTGCAATTGGTTCACCTTGTTCAAGGATAGGACGAGGACGTCCCTGAAAATCATTCACAAAGGCGTGATGGTCGATGCCCAACGAGGTGAACATCGTAGCTGCAATGTCAGAAGGCGAGTAAGGATTTGTCGTCACTTCAGCTCCCGTTTTATCAGTCGCTCCGATAACCTGACCCGTTTTCACACCTCCGCCTGTTACAAATAATGAGCCGGCAGCACCCCAGTGATCGCGACCGCCGTTCGAATTAATTTTCGGTGTACGACCAAATTCGGTTAGAAACACTACCAATGTCTTTTCCAGCAGACCACGCTGCTCCATATCGTTAATTAAAGCGGCAAAGGCTTTATCCATTCCAGCAAGATGATATCCGCGTTTCACCATCTCCTGAATTGGCGGGTGATTTTGACTCGGAGCATTATGGTTGTCCCAGACATTTCCGTAATCCGAGTCATAACCATAGTCCAGCACGATAAATGGCGCCCCAGCTTCAATTAGGCGTCGCGCCATTAAACAGCGACCCCCAAGCTTAGTTTTACCGTACGTCTCGCGGACAACCTTTCGCTCCTGATTAATATCGAATGCTTCTCGCAGGGTACTCGTGGAGAGCATTCGCAGTGCCCCCTTGTACTTCGTTTCCGCAGCGATGAGTTGCTGATCTCCGTCGAGACTTTTAAGAGCCTGATCAAACTGCTGCCGAAGTGAGGCTCGCCGAGTCAATCTCGTAAGCGGCACCTCTTCAGTCAAAGCCAGTGACTTAGGAACGAGGTCTTCTTCGATTTCCGGCGATGGATCATCTAACTTTTCGCCCACGGTGAAATCCGGTTGTTCGGGAAGCCCACCAATACAATAAGGGAGATACTGATTGCCCATCCAGCCACTCTTGAAAAAGTTATAGGGTGGTGGACCGGGGCGAGTAATGCCTGGCAGGCAAATATAACCTGGCAGTCCGTTGCGGGGACCCTGCAGATGGGAAACAAGCGAACCGATATTAGGCTCACTGAACAATTCCGTGCGCCCCACCACACGACCACTAAGTGTCATAACCTGACTGATCAAATGATCATTACTGTGATGGGAGAAGCTACGGATCACAGAAATCTTGTGAGCGATCTTTGACATCTCAGTCATCGTGTCACCAAATCGAACGCCCGACAAACTTGTCTGGATATCCTGAAGCTTACCTCGGATTTCCAACGGAGCTTCCATTTTGGGATCGAAAGATTCGTACTGAGTGACACCGCCTGCCATCCACAGAACCAAAACACTTTCGGCTTTACCTTTGCCAAGAACTGGCTGCATCACCGTTGCCTGCAACTGTTTATCCCAAGGGCCAAATGCCGAGGCAGTCGCACCTAAGGTAAATGCTCCGACTTTGAGCATGCCGCGTCGAGTAAGTGCGATATCTTTATTGTAAGAAGGTTTAATCATCTGTTCATTATCAAGAAAGCAGGGCTAAATAACAACGTTTTAATTCTCATTCCTCTTGATCGGCATTTCCCAAATGCAGGTGAGCAGCCTAAGAAGAAGAGCCATGAAATCCCGTTTCATGGCTCTTCAAAGTATGATGATCTAACAATCTGTTGGATTAGCTGCCAGGAAAGAACGGGCCGCCATAAAGAGCGTTGTCACCCAACTCTTCTTCAATCCGCAGCAACTGGTTGTACTTAGCCATCCGATCAGATCTCGAAGCTGAGCCAGTCTTAATCTGACCAGTATTTAAAGCTACGGCCAGGTCAGCAATCGTGCTGTCTTCAGTTTCACCTGAGCGGTGACTTGAAACACTACTATACCCAGCGCGGTCCGCCAGTTGAATCGCGTTAATGGTTTCGGTAAGAGTACCAATCTGGTTCACTTTAATCAGGATACTGTTCGCGATACCTTCATCGATTCCTCGCTGCAAGCGTTCAGTATTAGTCACAAAAAGATCGTCTCCAACCAATTGCACACTGTTTCCGATTTCATTCGTTAGCTGCTTCCAGCCATCCCAGTCATCCTCCGCACAGCCGTCTTCAATAGAGCAAATTGGATAATTGGCAGACCAATCTTTGAGCAGGCTCACCATATCAGAAGTACTAAGATCATTACCATCGAACTTATAAGTTCCTGCATCTGCGTTATAAAATTCCGTTGACGCAACATCCAAGGCGATAAACACCTGCTCTCCGGCTTTATACCCTGCCAAGTCGATCGCTTCCATAATGAGATCCAAAGCTTCTCGATTACTACCAAGATCTGGTGCAAATCCACCTTCGTCACCAACTGCAGTGTTCAATGCCTTGCCATGCAACACTTTCTTTAGTGTGTGGAAGATCTCGCAACCACAACGCAGCGCCTCAGAAAATTGCGTGAAGCCGAGTGGCATTACCATAAACTCTTGCACGTCGACAGAGTTGTCAGCATGTTCGCCACCATTAACAATATTCATCATCGGAGCCGGCAGCATTTGAGCTGCGGCACCTCCGAGATAGCGATAAAGTGGCTGACCAGTTGCATCTGCTGCAGCTTTAGCCGTTGCCAGCGAGACACCTAAGATAGCATTTGCTCCCAGATTACTTTTATTGGGTGTGCCGTCAAGCTCGATCATTGCCCGGTCAATAGTCTGTTGATCAAGCGCATCGTAGCCTTGCAGTGCCTCTGCAATTGAATTATTGATATTATCAACGGCCTTCAATACGCCTTTTCCTAAATAAACCGCAGGGTCACCATCACGGGATTCCCAAGCTTCGTGAGCACCGGTACTAGCGCCACTTGGCACAGCAGCGCGGCCAAAAGAACCATCTGCTAAGACAACGTCAACCTCGATCGTTGGATTTCCACGGCTATCGAGAATCTGACGGCCTTTAATATCAGTGATGAAACTCATTCGCTGCATTCCTATTTTTGAAAGTGTTTGGCTAATGATGTTGTTGTTCGGTCAGCACTCAAACGCCAAGTGCTATAAGTATTATTGTGTCCCAAGTCCGAGGTTTTGACTATACGGATACCAAGACCGTTTTATCAGATTACTGAATTCCAACGGATTTGCTGAATCAGTGGAACTATCCACCAAAAAACGCACTCGAAAAATAAACGATAAACTGTCAAATCCTTTTTGCTCTTAACGCTTCCGGGGTTTTGCGGTTTCCAACTACCTACAACCAAGTAAAATAAAAACTTACGAACTCGAGGAAATACCTCAGCCCCTTGCGATTCGTTCCAGCACCAAATTCAACTCCAAGGAATTCAAATATGTTCACGGGCCTGGTCGAAGCAACCGGCAAGATCACCGCGCTTGAGTCTCAGGGCCCCGGGATGCGGATTGTTGTGAATGCCGGAGACCTGGCTAACGGAGTCGAGATTGGCGATAGTATTGCCAATAACGGTTGCTGCCTCACCGTCATTGAAGCGAACGGCCCCTATCTGGCATTTGAAGCAGGCCCGGAAACACTTTCCAAAACAAGTCTGGGAGGTAAACAGGTCGGCGACTCTGTCAATCTGGAACGTTCCTTACAAGTCGGCGATCGACTCGGAGGACACCTGGTTACCGGGCATGTGGATGCCAGAGGCATACTCGACGAACGAACCGACGACGAGGAGTGGTCTACATTCTGGTTTCAAGTACCCGAAACGCTAATACGTCAAATGGCTCCCAAAGGGTCAATCACTGTGGAAGGAGTTAGCTTGACGCTGGTTGATGTCGAAGCGGATCGTTTCTGCGTAGCCCTAATCCCGCACACACTGGAGGTAACAACTCTAGGCGGCCTGCAACCAGGAGATACCGTTAATCTGGAAACCGATTTGCTGGCGAAGTATGTCGAACAACAATTATCAGCTTGGTCACCCAACTCGAAATCTTAACGTCAGGTCATTCATGGTCAATCGTCAAACAACTACATTTCTGAAGCAACGTATGGAAGAAGCCGGCATCCGGCCCGTTTCTAAATTTGGTCAAAACTTTCTCATTGACCTTAATCTGGTTAACATGATTGCAGACTCAGCGAGTATCACTGAACAGGATATCGTTGTCGAAGTTGGTACGGGAACAGGAAGCCTTACCAGCCTTATCGCTCAAAAAGCCCGGCACGTAATCACTGTTGAAATCGACCAAAACCTCTGGCAATTAGCACAGGAAGAACTTGCATCTTTCGGCAACATCACCTTCTTGCAACAAGATGCTTTGCGAAACAAAAACAATCTCTCACCCGTATTGCTTGACACCATCCGAAGCGAGATGGCCAAGGCTGAAGGATCGCGACTAAAACTTGTTGCCAATCTCCCCTACAACATCGCCACACCACTGATTACGAATTTACTCACACTCGACGACATCGTGCCAACTTCCATGACCGTCACGATTCAGAAGGAGTTGGCAGAGCGAATCATTGCCCGACCGGGGACCAAAGAATTCGGGGCTTTAAGTTTATGGATTCAAGCGCAGTGCCATCCAGAAATTGTACGCCTCATGAGTCCCAAGGTATTTTGGCCGCGGCCCAAGGTGGACTCCGCCATTATTCATATCGAAACCGACTTCGACAAACGAAGCCGGATACCGGACCTCACTTACTACCATCGCTTCGTTCGCAAGCTATTTATTCACCGCCGCAAGCTTCTACGAGGTGTGCTGGTCAGTGTTTTCAAAAACGAACTTACTAAACAACAAGTTGATAACATTCTGGAAGGCATCAATCTGACTGGTAAGGTACGCGCTGAACAACTGGCTGCACCAGTCATCTTCGAACTCTGCGAACGCTTTCGTCAGGCCCAGCAATTGGAGAACTAGGAAACGATGAAATTTGTAGAAATCACCGGAGAAACTCTGGCCCAAATAGTTAACGACGATGAAATCCATGCCGATGATCTCGTCACAGCCGGAGTCACTCCTAAATCAATCATTCGCATCAATGAACAGGGTGACGTGGAAGTCCGTCGTCCCACTCAATGGGAAATCGTTGGTGGCCTGCTGGGTAACTACCAAGAACGTATTCGTGGCATAACGGGCATGGATTGGGTTTAGTTTATAAGCCATAATCATTGCTAATGGAATGAACTTCATTTCATTTGGAAGTGGAAGCACATCTGGTGATGGCCACGGTCTTCAAAACCGCTGAGCTGGGCGTGAACCGTCCGGTTGGTGGGTTCGATTCCCATACACTTCCGCTTTTCATCTTCTGGCCTCCAAGAGACCAGACCTCGGCTATTGAAAGTCCTGAACGTGCAATCGGAACGAAAAAAACTGACTGAATCCATCTGGTTCTGGATTTATCTGTTTAGCACAGCCGGCTTGATCGGTCTGGTCATCTTACAAGGAAAATTTGATACGCGGCAGGATCTGGAAGAGATCAACTTCCGTGCTCGAATGCAAACCTACGGAGAGGGTACAGCCACTTCGTTCACTACAAAAACGTCTCCGAATGAACAAATTGTTACGTTGACACCACTCTACATTCTCTTTGGTCTGGCTTTTACCGTTTCCTGGATTGCACTTTGGAAACAGCGAATCCTAAGAAAACCCTCCCAAACAAGTTCGGAGAACCTTACCCGGCATCATCATGATCCGCCTCTATCCGAGGAGCGTTAGTCATCGAACTCTTTTATGAATCACCATTTTATGCTCTTGCTATTGGGATCCCAACCTGTGTAATTCTGATTGCCGTTTGGTTCCAAACCGAAATCCACAAACTACTGATTGTGGCTGCCGTTATCGCGGCAGCCACGGTTGGATTGGTACTTTTAGAAAGTACCGTGAAAACCCCCCGTGAACGTATTTATGAAACGATCTTTGCCATGGCTGCGGCAGTAGAAAAAGGGGATTTTGAGACAGCCCTTGGTTACGTATCTCCCGAATCAGAAATCGTCCGTAGCCAGGCGCTAAACGAGCTTAACAAATACGAGATTTCATCAATCACTGTGAAGAACAACCTGATCGTCCTGTTTGACCAATCAACTCAACCACCCACTGCTCAAACAGGATTCAATGTTGTCGTTAAAGGCTCGGCTACTCATATCGGAATCAGTAATCAGACAGTGCCTCGATATTTAGAAGTGACTTTTCAATACCACGAAGGTAACGACGCCTGGTATGTAACATCCTATGGACACGCCGATATCCGGGGAGGAATCAAGATTTCAAACCGCTTGAGAGAACAGGGCGCTAAGTGAGGTTCCAACATTTTCGATAAGTCACAATCTGAACCAACTAAATGAAAGCAATGTCGCCTTCTACCTTGCTTTCAGACTTCTAAGCACCTTGTGATTTGTCAGGTCAAAATCCATGGGCGTTACGGTTATAGCTCCCCCGGCAATCGAGTCGACATCCGTAGCGGCTCCAGGCAATTCAACAAAAGGCTGATCCGTTGACCAGTAATAACTTCTTTGTCTAGGATCCTTACCAACCGTATACGGATCATCATTTCGAGTCAGTTTCATGGGCACGACCTTCCAGGACACCTCGTCCTTCACATCGCCCGGTATTACAGCACTGGTCGGAATATTTATATTCAAAAGCGTGTTGCCAGTTGTTTGGATCCGCAATTCCTTCAGCAAGCCTAACGTTGGGGCCGTGCTCAATAACGAGGCCCGTTGAAAGTCCATATCCTTGGTATACTCCAGCGATAAAGCGGCAGCCGGAACACCAAAGAACGTCGCTTCGCGAGCCGCTGCTACCGTCCCTGAATAGATCGCGTTGATGCCCGTATTCAAACCTTCGTTCATACCGCTGATCACAACATCTGGTCTACGATCCAACAAACTCATCATACCCAGCTTAATGCAATCAGCCGGTGTACCATTGACAACCCAAACTTGCTGTTCCCGAACGATCGTACGTGTAGGTGCTAGCGGTGTTAAATAGGTAATACTATGGCTGACTCCAGATTGCTGAACCGCAGGAGCAATGATATCCAGACAAGTCACACGAGGATCTTTCTGAAGCTCCTCGGCAACTGCCCACAGGCCTTCGGCGTGAATTCCATCATCATTTGTTAGTAATACATGCATATTTTGGTTGGCAATCGTGTCAAAAAGCAAGAACAGTCTCGTATCTCCTATTAAACTCCATTCAGGGAAAAACTGGCAACCGGTCCAAAAACGAATCCTCCCGCGTCTGTTGGTTTTGCCTCAAAGGTCATATAATCGAATTTTGAGTTTAATCCGCACACTAGGAAGATAGTACGGTTATGACCAGCATTTCAAGAGAACGCGTCCTCGTTCTTGATTTCGGCTCTCAATATGCCCAACTTATAGCAAGACGAGTCCGCGAACAAAACGTTTACTGTGAAATCGTACGACACGATATATCTGTCGAACGAATCAAGGAACACAATCCACAGGGGCTGATCCTCTCGGGCAGTCCCTCCAGCGTCTACGAAGACAGCTCACCGCGATGTGATCCTGAGCTTTTCAAGATGGGGCTACCCGTTTTGGGAATCTGCTATGGAATGCAATTGGCTACTGAAGCTTTTGGCGGCAAAGTACAAAGCACTTCCACTCGCGAATACGGCCGGGCAACGCTTATAGCCGATACCAGCAGTAGCCTCTTTGAAAACACCTCGGCCGAGCAACAGGTCTGGATGAGTCATGGAGATCAGGTTTCAAATATTTCCGACGACTTCACTGCGTTGGCGCACACAGACACGTGCCCATTTGCTGCTGTGAAACACAACTCGCTACCGATTTATGGAATTCAATTCCATCCGGAGGTGACCCATTCACCCGAAGGTGGAAAGCTACTAAAAAACTTTCTCCTGAACATCTGCGGTTCTGCCGGAACCTGGAAACTGGGTGATTTTGCTGATGAGACCATTGCCAAAATCCGTGACCAGGTGGGCAACAAACGAGTCATCTGTGGTTTATCCGGTGGCGTGGACAGTTCGGTGGTAGCCGCTCTATTGTATAAAGCCATCGGTGACCAACTAGCCTGTATTCTGGTCGACAACGGCCTGTTAAGAAAGAATGAACAGAGCGCCGTGATTGAAGCATTCACCAATCACTTCCAAGCCGACCTGCGTGTCGTGGAGGGAGAAGAGCGATTTCTTGATCAACTGGCAGGAATCTCTGAGCCTCAGGTGAAACGCAAGCGGATCGGTTATGAATTCATTGAGTGTTTTAAAGAAGAAGCCAAATCCATTGAGAATGCTCATTTCCTGGCTCAGGGGACACTCTATCCAGACGTAATTGAAAGTGGTGCCGCACCCGATGGCCCGGCGGCGACTATTAAACTCCATCACAATGTTGGTGGCCTTCCGGAAGAGCTTGGTTTTGAGTTGATCGAACCGCTACGAGATCTGTTCAAAGATGAAGTTCGGCAACTCGGCATCGAACTTGGATTACCAGAGCATCTGGTTTGGCGACATCCATTCCCAGGCCCCGGACTCGCCGTTCGTTGCCTTGGTGAAATTACAAAAGAGCGCCTCGACATCCTCCGAGAAGCGGATGCCATTACGATTGAAGAAATACAAAATGCAGGATTATATCGCAAAACGTCACAGGCATTTGCCGTGCTGTTGCCGGTACAGAGTGTCGGCGTGATGGGCGACGCTCGCACCTATGAAGATGCGATCGCTATTCGCTGTGTCAACACAGACGACTTCATGACCGCGGATTGGTCACGCCTACCCTATGACCTCTTGGCCACCATTTCGACGCGTGTGATCAACGAAGTCAAAGGAGTTAACCGCGTCTGCTACGACATTAGCAGTAAGCCGCCGGCAACCATCGAGTGGGAATAAAAAACAGGTCTGACTACTGCTAGGCAGTCGTCAGACCTGTTGTAATGAACTCCTGAGTTTGTACCGATTAACATTCGAGTGGGAAGGGGAACTCGTGTTTGATCCGTCTCAAGAGCGGCAAGTACTATTTAGTATCGATCCGTAGTGAGTCGATGCTACGTTTGAGTCTAGAGCGATTCAAGCATTTTTTGCTGTCAATCCATTCGCCAACTCTGACAACCCAATAAACACAACGAACTAATACAACCCGAACAATTGTCATCGACCGTGCAATCCGTCCTCCAATGAACTAACAGCTAGTACTATGAGCAAACAATACATCTACACAATCACTGACCTCACCAAAAAACATGGCCCGCGAGAGGTTCTAAAAGAGGTTCATCTAGCCTTTTACCCGGGAGCAAAAATTGGTGTTCTTGGTCGTAACGGTACGGGGAAAAGTACGTTATTACGAATCATGGCCGGACAAGACAAGGAATTTGATGGAGAAGCCCGTCTCGCAGACGGCTTCACGTGTGGATATCTCTCTCAGGAACCTCAGCTCAATTCCGAAAAAGATGTTTGGGGAAATGTCGAAGAAGCAGTTGCTCCACGGCGTGCCATGCTGGATCGCTACAACCAGATCAGCGTGGAATTAGCTGAGCCAATGGAAGACGAGCAAATGATGAAACTCTGCGACGAGATGGCTCGCCTACAGGATGAAATCGAAACCTCCAACACCTGGAATCTGGATCGGGAAATCGAGGTTGCCTTTGACGTCATGAACCTACCTCCTCGAGACGCCGATGTCACCAGACTGTCTGGGGGAGAACGACGTCGCGTCGCTTTATGCAAGTTGCTACTGGAACGTCCAGATCTGTTACTCTTGGATGAACCTACCAACCACCTCGATGCAGACTCTGTCGCCTGGCTGGAACGGCATCTGGCTGAATACCCCGGTACCATTGTCGCCGTGACTCACGACCGGTATTTTCTGGATAATGTCGCTCAATGGATTCTGGAACTGGACCGTGGGAAAGGCTACCCGTTTGAAGGCAACTATACAGCATGGCTAGAACAAAAAGAAACTCGGCTGCAAGTCGAAGGAAAACAGTCCTTGGCACGACAAAAAACGATCGCCCGCGAACTGGAGTGGGTTCGTTCCTCACCAAAAGCACGCCAAAGTAAAAGTAAAGCTCGTTTGGCCGCCTACGACCGTATGGTTTCTGAACAATTCGAAGAACAAATCACGGAATTTGAAATCCAGATCCCCCCCGGAGCACACCTCGGCGACTTAGTAATCGAAGCCACAAATATTTCAAAAGGCTTTGGAGATAAACTCCTCATGGACAATCTTTCATTCTCGCTACCTGCCGGAGGGATCGTGGGTGTAATTGGCCCTAATGGAGCGGGGAAGACGACACTGTTCCGGATGCTGACAGGCCAGGACACTCCAGACTCAGGTGAATTACAAGTCGGGCAAACGGTTGTCATGGGCTATGTCGATCAAAATCGCGATAACCTGGATGCCAACGCGACGGTTTATGAAGAGATCTCAGGAGGTTATGAGAACCTCGACATGGGCGGCCGTCGGATTAATTCCCGGGGATATGTCTCACGATTCAATTTCAAGGGGCCTGATCAAGAAAAAAAAGTCGGCACCCTCTCCGGTGGTGAGCGAAACCGTGTACATCTGGCCAAATTACTCCGCCAAGGGTCAAACCTGTTACTACTCGACGAACCAACGAATGATTTGGATGTCGACACCCTGCGTGCTTTAGAGGAAGCGATTCAAAACTATGCCGGGTGCGTCGTGGTGACCAGTCACGATCGCTGGTTCCTTGATCGTCTGGCCACTCACATCCTAGCCTTCGAAGGTGATGGCTATGCCCACTGGTGCGAAGGGAATTATGAAACCTACGAGCGTCAACGGCGTGAAAGACTGGGCATTAACCCCGACGAACCACGGCGATTCAAATACAAGAAACTGGTTTAGTCCGGACTATGCCGAGCACAAAGAAAAACTGACATGGCAAGGCTTCTATGACTTGACGCCTGCCATTGTTCATACAATATTCATTTATAGATATTTCAATCACCAAACTAATGTTATAAGGAAACGAAGCCGTGACAATTCTGCGAGTTGGCTCGACACCTGGATACGCATCTAACTTTGACAAAGCTTTTGGAGGCAAGAAAAAGACTTCCACAAAAGCAGGCGTTAAAAAGAGAACTACTAAAAAGAGAACCACTAAGAAAAAAACTTCCCGAAAAAAGTAGAACGTTTTGATTGAGGTTATTAATAACAAATTATGAAAATCCACCTTCGCTACTGCAGTAGTTGAAACTACGAACCGCAAGCTGTCAGTCTGGCAGCGAAATTACTGGTTCAATACAAACGCCAAATCAGTGGGCTCGAACTCGAGCCAAGCGTCGGGGGCTGTTTTGAACTGACTGTCGGAGACGAATTGATTTTTTCCAAATTAGAAACTGGCCTCTTTCCTGAGGACGAGGACATCATCAAGCAGGTTGGAAAGCGTATCCACGGATAACAAGAACCTTTGTAAAGAGCATCGTTTATAAAACCTAGCTAATGCAAAATGGCTGGTAGATGTATTAACCCGCTACTTAGTTTGCCCGTCCTAGAAATTCATTAGTACGAGTATCAACTTTCACAATCTCTCCCTCTTTCAAGTACTCCGGTACCTGAATCTGGACACCTGATGCAAGCGTTGCAGGTTTAGTGCGACCTGTAGCTGAATTCCCTTTGACACCTGGATCGGTTTGAGTGATTTCCATTTCAACCGTGTGTGGAATCTGAATGCCAACGCACTGGTCGTTATAAATCAGTCCCAAAATTCCGTCCAGACCTTCGATAACATACTGCATTTCATGAGCAATATCTTCAGCCGCCATAGAATACTGGTTGTAGTCTGCCGAATCCAAAAAATGGATTTCCGTGCCATCGGAATACATTAGCGTCACAGCGCGACGTTCGAAATCAGCTTCTTCTAACGATTCGCCACCCTTGAGTGTAAGATCCACTTTTTGCTTGGTAACCAAATTCCGGCCACGGAATTTATAAAGCGTCGCTGCCCCACGAGCCGACGGACTCTGCACACTGATGCCCTCAATAATAATCGGCGCATCGTTATAATTCAGTACCGATCCGTTCTTTATCTCTTTAGCCTGCATTCTAGTGCTTTCTTACCAGTTGACAAAAATATCTGTTTTGAGGGGTGGGGCGATAAACAGCCCGCTTCACACGAAAGTACCGGAACCGGGGTCTACAGCAACTCCGTCCAACAACTGAGCCAATGCCTCAGCGACCCCCAGCAATGCCCCAGGATCCAAAAACTCCTCATCGTCATCCTCTATCACTGACGCCGTTAATTGTTCGAAATGAAGGATGTCTAACCTTGCCGAACAGGATGGCAGCTTTGCTAACAGGCCTTCCTGACCGGGCAGTAAGTCTTCCGGTGAGATTTCACCTTGAAGCTCCTCAAGCTGCTCTTGAGCTTCTTCGCCGTCGACATAAACGATGTCGAGTCCAACACAATCAATTTGATTGGTGACTGTCAACGACTCAATCAACCCGTTCTCGGATTCGTTTGTCTGCTCAGAGTCGAACTTCCCGACGCGAGCTAGTGCATCCTCCACCTCTGTAACAGTCGGCCTCTTGGATTCTTCAAACAAAACCATAAAGGTTTCACGCCAACGAAAGAGTGGATCACCAAATAATGACATACTGTTTCCTTTTGTAGAAAGCCATGTTTAGAATTCTTTAACCTAATTCACGCGATCGCTTGGTCGCCGCTTCCACTGCCGCCATCATAGCGTCCGAAACTCCCCGTTCTTTCATTGCCCGAAGCCCGGCAATCGTAGTTCCTCCAGGACTAGTTACCTGATCTTTCAATATTCCCGGATGAAGCCCGGTTTCCAGCACCATCTCGGCCGCTCCTTTCACGGTCTGAGCAGCCAGACATGTGGCGACATCTCTGGGTAAGCCCATCGCAACACCACCGTCACTAAGCGCTTCTATTATATTGTAAATATATGCCGGTCCTGAGCCACTTAATCCTGTGACCGCATCGAGATAGCTCTCGGCAAGTTGGTATGCAATTCCGGTGCTACTAAGAAGTTTTCCCAGAACATCACCATCTTCCTGAGTTACACCTTCGGCAGGACTGTAAACGGCAGCGGACATGCCCACAAGACAGGGCGTGTTTGGCATGACACGAATAATCCGAGTGGTTCCCAGAGCCTCCGAAATCGTGGACAGTGACACGCCGGCAGCAATCGAAACTACAAGCACACTATCATCAATTGCATCCGCAATTTGAGAGAGAACGAGCGGCATGATCTGTGGCTTGACCGCTAAAAAGAGAATGTCTGATTCCGCAATCACACTCTCAGGTGTCTCCAGTACCCTGGCTCCCCTGACTCGTTCACAAAACCTTTGTTGAGAGGCTTCCGCAGGGTCAAAAAAGCAGATCGCAGCCGGAGCAATCGACTCATCAGCTGCAGCAAATCCGGATGCCATTGCAGAGGCCATTTGACCGGCACCAATAAATCCAATTCGTTTTGACACGATTTGTCTCTTCACTAATAGCTAGTTGATAAACACAATGCAAAAACATTGTTCATTCATGCTAAGTCAAAACCAGCATTTGATAAATGCTATGAAAGGCAAACACGGCAAGAAGAGACGTGTAATCTGAACGAAATAAACGGTTATTACTGAATACGCGGCCGATCAAGGAATTCAGAGACACTGCGACTGGGGCCAATTGGCTTGCGTTGGTCCTGCATAAAAGAAGGAAACCAAAAACGACTGTTTGTCGAATTTGACGTTGTTCGCGTCTTGCGGGATCCGGTTGGAGGTGGTGGTGCTGGAAGACGCACGGTTTTCGATTTGAACGGATTAATGTAATCAACCGCCTTTCCCAAAGCATGCATATTGCGACTGTGTATTCGAGCAATATCTCGAGGCAATTCACGAATATCAAGAACGTCAGGAACGTCAGGAACATTGACCCAATCAGGAACCAGATCGACTTCAGGCATTTTAATTGTTGCCCATTCCGGCCATTTAGGCGTTGGAAGAGTATTAAATGGATTCAATCGCCCCCAGCCATCGGCAGCACCTGCTGAAACTGGTAAAAAAACCATCCAGGACGCGATAGCAGCAATAATGGCGAACGATGATTTTGAATATCGCTTCATGAATCGGCACACAACAACCCAATGATGGTCAGGAAATTACATTATTAAGCACGAACTGTCGCAAAAACGGTGATTTATGTCCATACCGAAAGCGACTAAAATGAAAGCATGAATGACGGCTCCCATGAAAACCACCCTGCTGATAGTAACACTCCGCTGCTCACCTCCCTCATCCTTGGTACAGCCGGGCACATCGATCATGGTAAAACCGCCCTTATCCAAGCTCTAACCGGAACCAATACGGACAGACTTCCTGAAGAAAAGAAGCGGGGGATCACCATCGAGCCGGGTTTTACTCAGCTAATTTTACCGCCGTTTAAAATGGGAATTGTCGATGTCCCGGGTCATGAAAGATTTGTACGCAACATGCTTTCAGGAGCCACCGGTATGGATCTGGTCATGCTGGTCGTTGCAGCGGACGACTCCGTCAAGCCACAAACGGTTGAGCACCTCGACATTCTCAGATACCTCGATGTGCGTCTTGGTATTATTGCTATCACCAAGTGCGATCTGGTTGACCACGAACTGCTCGAATTGGTCGAAGAAGAAGTACGCGAGGCCTGCATAGGTACTTTCTTTGAAAATGCTCCGTGTATTCACACCAGTTCCGAAACCGGCGAGGGCATTGAGGAGCTGAAATCAGCTCTCTGCCAACAATGTCAATCTATTGGCGATGCATTACCGAACCCGATCGACGCTCCGTTTAGGATGGCGATCGACCGATGCTTTTCAGTCGAAGGACACGGGACGGTCGTCACCGGGAGTGTTACAAGCGGCCAGTTACGTGTTGATGAGCACGTCATGCTTCAACCTGGCGAACATGAAGTTCGGGTACGCAGCCTGCAAAATCACGATCATCCCGTCGGCCGTGTCATACGAGGAGAACGCGCGGCAATCAATCTGGCCGGTATTCATCCGGACAAGATCCAGAAGGGAATGGAATTAGCAACCCCCGGCTTTCTGGCTCCCCACCAGCTGCTGACGGTCCACATTACTGTCACTCCTAATTCACGATTCCCACTAAGAAACCACATGCCTGTCCGCTTACATCTGGGAACAGCCAATCATCTCGCCTCACTCAAATTACTGGAGCAAGACGAACTGCTGCCTGGAGAGCAGGGAGTTGCACAACTCGTATCTGACGCACCCGTCGTCTGTGGCTGGAACCAGCCGTTCGTACTTCGTATGGAATCGCCTGCCGTTACCATTGCAGGGGGGCGAATCCTTGACCCCTGTGCGCAAAAGATCGGTTTTCAAGACCAACAACAACTCGAATTTGCACGTGGCCTGATCTGCAGTAACGACGACCAGACACGAATTGAATCTGCTATCGGAGTTCGAACCTTCGAAAAACCAACGCCTACAGATCTTACCCGCATGACCGGAATTGAAAGTCCGGAGAACCACATTAAGAACCTCATCCAGGAAGGGAGGATCCTCGAAGTCAAACTCAGCAATTCCACATCACAACTGATCCATCTCCAAACTTTGAACTCAGCCAAATCGCATGTCGAGCGAATTCTCAATAAGTTACATGATGATAATCCACTAAGCGTTAATTTCAACATCGCTCCGGTACGAGAACGGTTGCGATTTCTCGCCGTAGACTCTGTGCTGAACCAAATTTTTTCACTCCTGCAAAAACAGGGCTTACTGCAGGTTTCGATGGGGCGTGTAGGGCTAAAATCGCGAGGTCCTAAACTCACCAAAAATGAAACCAAGTTGCTTGAACATCTTCAAACAACACTTCAGCAAACTGGTCTTCAAGCACCATTACTGAAGGAACTTCAGCAGCAAGCTGAAAAACAGGCTGATGCCGTGTTGCAATTATTAAAAATCGCTGAGTCGGGTGGAGCGATCATGAAAATCTCGGACGAACTCTATCTATCGGTACAAACAGTCGAACTCGTCAAAAGCAAATTGAAAGCACTGATGACCGACGGCACCGGAAAAACGATGGCCGAAATCCGAGATGCTCTTGGAACGACACGCAAATACGCTGTCCCGCTGTGCGAATATTTGGATCATACCGGTTTTACCGTTCGAAAAGACGACCTGCGATTCCCTGGCTAACCAATCCCCTTGTCGTTGCTGCCTTTGGCATTGATGATAAAGGTAACTACCCAAAATGCCATGAATGATCTACTAAGAAACATACCGTCCGTCACCGAATTGCTTGAATCCCCGGCAATCAAAGACTTACTTATGTCGACACATAATGAAGTTATTGTCGAAGCCGCTCGTGCCTCCCTAGATGAATTACGCCATGACATTCTTGCTCACAACGTACACGATATCAATCAAGCCAAATTAATCCAGTCCATCACCGATCAAGTAAACCTCGTCTACAGCACTTCACTGCAAAGCTGTATTAATGCAACCGGCATTATTCTACACACAGGCCTTGGGCGGGCACCGCTGGCTGCTGAAGCAGTACAGGCAATGACTGAAGTCGGTCAGAAATACTCCAGCGTAGAGATTGATTTGGATACTGGCAAACGTTCTCAGCGCGTCGCGGCGGTAGAACAAAAACTAACGCGACTCTTCGGTGGTGAGGCTGCCGCAGTCGTCAACAACAATGCCGGAGCCACGATGCTCGCACTGGCAGCATTGTCGAGCGGCAAAGAAACCATAGTTTCACGCGGTGAATTGGTGGAAATCGGGGGCAGTTTCAGAATGCCAGACGTTATGAAGATGAGCCAGGCCATACTTTGTGAAGTTGGAACGACCAACAAAACACGGGCGGCTGATTATGAAGATGCCATTGGTGAAAATACAGCCGTACTGATGAAAGTACATTGCAGCAATTATCAGATCACAGGTTTTAGTCAGGCCACCCCTATAGACGATCTGATCGAGGTGGCTTCGCATCACGAGCATGTCTGTGTTGTCGATGACATTGGCTCAGGGGCGTTATATGACTATGCGGAATTTGGAATCACAGATGAACCGTATCCAGCCCAAAGCCTAAACTCAGGCGCCGACGTCGTCTTGTTTAGTGGGGACAAATTATTTGGCGGTCCTCAATGCGGAATCATCCTTGGTACAAAAGACTCGATTAGTAAAATCAGCAAACACCCAATGATGCGAGCTTTGCGACTGGACAAAACAATCCTGGCAGCTCTTAACGCTACGCTTGATCTTTACCTTTCACCTGATCCGACTAAACGAGTACCTGTTTTACAGTTACTTAGCGAACCTATCGACAAGCTGCAAACGCGTGCCGAAAATCTCTCACGCAAATTAAATCAGTTACCTAATGTTCTGACCGAACCGGTCGAAGACGTAACTTATCTCGGAGGAGGTAGCGTACCAACTCAGAAGATAAAAACGTGGGTTGTCTCAGTGCAGCACGAGAACCTATCAAATGATAGATTGTCCGAAGCGTTGAGAACTGCCGTGAACCCAGTACTGGGAAGAATCAAACAAGATAAATTCCGACTCGACTTGAGAAGTATTTTCACCTGCCAGGATGAACAAATAGTAACGACCTTCGAAGCAATCAATCATAGTTGAGCTATGGCATTTAACTCCCGCCAACCATACTATAGAACAATGATGGAACGCCGAATCAACTTAACGGACACTCCATAAAACAAGATTAAAGGACACCACACATTATCTCTGTGAACAGAAAGAGCGGTATTTGGGTTGGCGGATTGCTACTGGCAATGACCTGCTGCTTCCCTTCCAAGGGAAGCACTCAGGAGTGGTTGCGTGCACAGCAGAGTCATGCCTGGGCTCGCTTCCAGCCGGAAAGCTGGAAATCCGTCCGAGTGTCTCACAGCTTGCTCGATACAGCCGGAAAGGTCACCTCTGAAGTTATCACGCTAACGACAACCGATTTGATTGAAGCCAGTGGCAATCAATACACATTAAGCGTTGAATCGACGGTGAAAATAGGAGAACAGCGAGTCAATCAGTCCAAACAACGAATCAAACGAGATATCAATGCCAAAGGGGAGGGGTTCTCCGATGTTGTTAAAACGGCCACCATCAAAATCGGTGACTACGAAATGCCGGTCGAAGTATTTACCGTAGAATACTCGACCAAGAAGGGTAAACGTATAAGTAAAGTTTATGTTTCAAAGGAAACGATGCCGAGTGTACTCCGGCGAGAAACCGTGTTCACCAATAAAAAAGGGGAGGTCGAGTATAAGACCACCTCAAATGTCGTTGAGTACGGATTGACGAAAGAGGTTCTCGGCAAACAGGTACAAGTCAGTCGCGTCGTTACCGTTCACGAACAAAATGGCACTAAGATTCGAACCGATGAACTCTTTTGCGAAGATGTTCCTGGTGGAATTATCGCTCAGGAAATTACACAAACCAACGTCGAGGATGTCGTCACCGCCAAAACGGTCCTCTCCTTGCTTGACTATGGAATTGGGTCGTCTGCCACAATTCGTGGTAAAGACAAGGACGAATCTGATAAGCAGTAAGAGATTTCTCTCAAAAATTGAGGGTTGGCCAGTGGAATCCAGTGCTATTTGTAGCAAATTTACCTTCATTACGTTGTCAAAAGAGCTGAATGCGACCATAATTTGACATCTCATTTTTCGTAATGGAGATACTCATAGCCTAACTCCAACTCATTCAGTTTGTGGCAAAGACCAATCAGCAGGATTCACTACCACGATGGAAGATAAAATCAGATTAACGGGAATCACTTTTGATGATGTCCTATTGGAACCAGCTTATAGCGAGATAGTGCCATCGGATGCTGACGTACGGACTAAGCTCACCAATAATATCCAGCTGAACATTCCTCTTATTAGCTCCCCGATGGATACCGTGACGGAGCATGCAATGGCGATTGCTCTGGCGAAGATGGGGGGCATCGGTGTCATTCATAAAAACATGTCACTGGAAGACCAAACTGACGAAGTTAACAAAGTCAAACGTAGTGCCAATGGGATCATCATTGATCCAGTCACGCTCCAACCGACGGCAAACGTTGGTATTGCGCGCCAACTAATGGAACAACACAATGTTTCTGGTGTCCCCATTACCAAAGCCAACCGCGAACTTGTGGGTATTCTGACGCGTCGTGATCTGCGGTTCCTTGAGGATACTTCTCGGGCGGTTTCAGAGGTCATGACCAAGGAAAATCTGGTGACTGCCAAAGGAGCTGTCACATTAGAAGAAGCGGAGCAGATTTTAACTGCGAAAAAAGTGGAGAAACTGCTTCTTGTCGACGATTCCTTCAAGCTGACCGGACTAATTACGATCAAAGACATCGATATGATGAAACAGTACCCGGACGCATGCAAAGATCACCTTGGTCGATTGCGTGTTGGAGCTGCGATCGGGGTTTTTGGATTCGAACGAGCCGAAAGCCTGATCAATAAAGGGGTCGACGTCTTAATTGTCGATAGTGCTCATGGCCATTCGAAGAATGTCGTTCAGACGGTCAGAGAACTAAAGAAACAGTGGAATATCGATGTGGTAGCCGGAAACGTTGCCACAGAGACCGGTGCTAAAGACCTAATCGCTGCTGGTGCAGATGCCGTCAAAGTTGGGATTGGTCCAGGCTCGATCTGTACGACTCGTGTCGTTTCAGGTGTTGGTGTTCCGCAGGTAACTGCCATTTATGAAGCTGCAAAAGCAGCTCAAGATGCTAATATTCCGATTATTGCGGATGGCGGCATCAGGTTTTCCGGTGACATTGCCAAAGCAATTGCTGCCGGAGCAAATTCTGTCATGATTGGAGGACTTTTTGCAGGACTTTCTGAAAGTCCCGGACGATTAATCCTTTATCAAGGTCGTACCTTCAAGACCTATCGCGGCATGGGATCCATGGGAGCGATGGTTAAAGGTTCAAGCGAACGTTACCGTCAGAGTGAAAACGGTAAGCTTGTTCCCGAAGGCGTGGAAGGACGGGTTCCTTTCAAAGGCGATCTGGCAGATTTTGTCTACCAATTAGTCGGTGGACTGCGCGCAGGAATGGGATACTGCGGTACGTCTACTATAGATAGCCTGCGCACTGATGCTCGGTTTATTCGAGTAACAGCGGCCAGCATTCGGGAAAGCCATCCTCATGACATCGCAATTACCCACGAAGCTCCAAACTATAGTCCGGACCAATCGTCCGCTAATGACAAAAGCTAGTTTGCTGATGTCCTATACGGGCGTCTTCTTCCTAATCATTGCGATGCAATCTCCGGTTTCTGCCGATTCTCCGATTCGGATCAAAACGACCCGGACTACCTCTGGAACAACCCGAAATCTTTCTACAACTCGTCTTCGAGTAACAACAACGGTTACTCCGACTCGTATTTCGTCGATCAAAGAAGTTACTGCCAAAAGCTCACCCTCCGAGATTCAGAAAGTAAAACTTCAGGACAACGGTAGTAAAACAACAACTCCTGATGAAGGAGAAGACAATGACAGCTTCCTACCAATCACTGAAGTCGAAGTGGAACAAAACTCTCTTCAACAACCTGCTCCTCGCCCTACAACAGCAGTAGGTAAGCAAAACAACAACCTGATCATCGAAGCTCCTGCACCAACTCAACCATCAGAAACGACTACAGCTGGTCAGTTACAGATACAAGAGTCCGCGGGTGCGAAAAGCACTCCACCGGCGTTTCTGATTGGCCAGGACACGACGGGGGAATCTCAAACCGATGAAGTGCCTCAGAACGCCGACGAATTGCCTGCCCCGCAACTACCTCAGCAAGGTGTTGTAGATCCATTGGCTGGAGCAGGGGGTGCTGCGATTCAAATCGCACCGATGCTCGATCCCAAAAACTGCGGGACACCCGATTGTGAAAAGGCAGCGACGCTGATTAGCGCCAAACCGCTCAGTGAAATCTCGCTGGATATTTCTCCAAGTTTCAAACCAAATCTGGATCAGAAACCCCCTAAGCTCCAACAGGAAGTGCGGCAGTGGCGAAATCGAAGTGGTCAGGTTTTGGCAGAGGGTCAACTCGCAGATTATGCCTATAGCAGCGTACATATCAAAGGCAGTAACGGTGAATTGACAGCACTACCGATCATCGAGTTGAGTATCGATGATGTTTGTTATATTGCCGACGCTTGGGGATTCCCTAAGCAATGTCGCATAGACAACAGTCCTTATGAACAAAGAGCATGGGAGTCGCTCGACTTCCACTGGCGTGCCTCAGCGGTTGCACACAAACCCGTCTACTTTGAAGATGCTCAGC
>Ga0315321_10000762_pt1 | contig 24503 bp, 30 predicted proteins | sample M180m21515metaG_FD_203464 | JGI IMG/M metagenome (GOLD analysis project Ga0315321, IMG submission 203464) | Ammonia-oxidizing marine archaeal communities from Monterey Bay, California, United States - M1 80m 21515 | ecosystem: Environmental > Aquatic > Marine > Intertidal zone | place: USA...
GGAGGTGTTGGAGGTGAGAAGTTGTTATTCCAAAATTCTTTTATACCATCTAGTAATTTTCTCGTTACATCTGCTCCCTTCTTTCTAGCCTCATCTTTCTCTTCATCAGTAAGTCCCTCTTCTTCCGTAGGCTTCGTTGGAAGCATTGTCCGCCCGTCTCTCCCCGGCACAAAGCCCTCCTCCATTTCCTCCATTTGACCATCGCCACCGATATCTAGATCGTCAAATCGTGGTGCGCTTCCAGGCAAGGGTCCCGGTAGGGAATCCAAATAACCTCTTGGTGGTACAACGTACCCATCGTCTAGAAAACGAACAGCTTTTATCTCATTTCGGTAAGATCCATTTTCGAATTTATGTTTTACTTCTATAACAAACCACAATTCTCTTGCAGGTGTAGGACACAAATCACCCTTAATTGAGATAAACTTACCTGGCTTCCTGTACATTTTACCTTTGACATTAAGCACAATGGTTTCATTTAAAAAAATAAAGCTTTTGCATATTACATTTTGAAATTTAGCCAATGTAAGATTAGTACTTATATCACTCCGCACAAGGTTTTCTATCTTGAAGGTTTTCGATTCTCCAAATGGGATCATAGGTAGGTTAGACTTATGTCCCCCTAATAAAGACACTTCAAAATCCGTAACTACTTTATTAAATCTTATTTTATTGGTAGTTTGTTGGTCAGGATCAGATGTAATTATCTCGTAGTTTCCCCATATTGTTTGTCTTAAATTGTTAATATCTGGTTGTACTAAATCATATTGCTCAACAACATTATGCATTCCGGAATCTGCAGAAACTTCTCCTGAGCTATCAGTCGCGTCAGACGGGGCTAAAGCAAATTCTTCCATATAAACACTAGAAAAATCGGGCTTATTTTTGCTTGTCTTATCTTTATTAGTAGCTCGCTTATAAAAAGTTATAAACTCGATATGCTTCTTAGTTAACAACTCACTTAATATTACCTTACGAATTGATGGCGTGTCTGGGCTATAGCCTTGTTCAAGAGCTCTCTCCACTTCACGAGTTTTTAATAAGGGTAAGGAATAATTATAAGAACCAGCATCAGACTCAATGTCCTTCACAAATCCATCAATTAGTGTATGAAAAATAAGATGGTTATAACCATCCTGTATAACGGCATACAAGCTTTTACTCGACCCACCTTGAGAACCGCCAAAAATATTAAGATTTCCGCAGGGTGTAGATGGGCCACCCAAATTTAAGGCATCAGCCTCCTCAGTCAACTGCGCAGTATCTGGATGGATTGTATTTATTACCGATATTAGGTTGTCAGCAAGATTTGTCGCGCGAATTTTTGCATAGTCTGTTTTTCTTGTTTCTAGAAAATCCTCCCAACTTATTTTTTTAAGTAATGATGTTACATCTTCTTCAAAATCCACCGTTTGCTTGACATTTACAGCGCTGTTTAGTAGGGAAGAGCTTGATTTAGCGCTAGCTAGAAAGTGATAACCATTATCATCATAATCAGCGGCTTCAGTATCGTCTATATCTTTATCCTTAATACTAATAGTTATAAAGTTTTCTGTATTTCCGGTATGTGTTTCCTTACCCTTTTTCCCAACAGCGGGTAATTTGTCTAATAACTGGCCCCAGTTAGGAAAGGTAAGATTGCCTGTTAGTCCAAAATTTATTAAATCATCTCTTATTTCAAAAAATGTAACTGAAGATAAATCTATAGGTAAGTATGTACTGTTTCCGGTATCTCTGTCTACCGATAAAAAATTTATCTCTACATAAAAATTAGTATCTTGTAAAGTTGTTATCTTATCGCTCATTTCATACTATTTAAAATTGAAGTTATAGCACTTGGAGTAATGTACTTTACTGTAGTACCACCTTTTGCTAGAAAAATATATTTAGGCTTATTAATTAAATAAACAATCCACCATAAATTTATAGTACCGTATAAATCAAACGATAACGTAGTCCATGGAGTATCAGCCTGAACAGTTGCCTCTTCATATATACTACTACTTAAATTGTCAGGAAATACTACCTTATTAAGAGTGTTATAAAAGAAAAAGTTTTTATCTTTATTGTTTAATAAATTAACTTTAAAAATATTTTCATATAATTCAGAACTTATATTCTCTAAATCTTCTATGTTATTTCTTTTTATACCTGTAATTATACTACTCATTATCTTAAATTAAATTTTGCTTTATTTTGTGATATACTACTTGTAAATCCGCCACCTATCATAGTATTAGCAAACTCTGTCAAAAGGCCTGTAAAGGTTATGCTTACTACGTAAGCTTCAGGGATAGGCGCTTCGAAGCTATCACCATTTATTTCAACTTCTAGCTGTCTAACTGTACCTCTAAAATCAACTCTCATATCACTTATATATGCATAAGGCATACTAGTTATACCAGGAATCTCTACTGTATAAATCTTACCTGGCGTGGTCCGCGCAAACGATGTTTTAAATGGTTTATTTTGATATGTAAGCAGCCATATTAACTCATAATTACTTTTATAATTAAAATTTTTATTTGGTATTGTGTTAAATAAAGGAAATCTAAATGTAACGCTCTTACCCTCTTGATCAAAACTAAAATATTTAGGTTTTTGGATATAAACTCCTGGCTGAGATACATTTACTACTCTAGAAATTTCGTCTATTACTCCCATACCCTTATTAACAAGACCAGCTATAGTGCCTTCACCTTCACTACCCCAGGATGTATTTAATTCAGCCGGTCCTTCTAGGTATGGAAAGGCATATTTAAATCCAGTCTCTTCAGTAAGATATATACCAAAAAGAGACATTAATTTATTCTTCTTTAAAAGCTGACCATCCTTTTCTAAGGATTGTTGAAAACTATCTTTCATATTTTGAAACCCAGCTATAGCATTTTTTGGTAATACTGTAGTAACTTTACTTAAAAGCGATCCTACACTCTTTGGAGTGAGTGCTTCTGCAGCATTTAATACGGTTCCTAAATAATATATCGCTCCAGAAAGTAAAGAATTCAATTTCTGTCTTCTTTCTATTATAAAACCTCTAGGTATTTTACTTAAACGTTTTGGATCTACCGTTTTACCAGCATACCAAGGCATCTGTAAAACGTCTATGGTTTGCGCTTTCGGCTCTGGCTCAAATAACGGATCAGTTTCTGCTAAAGCACCTTTATCACCATCTTTTTCATCTGGATCTTTTCTAGTTGCAATAGTGTTTAAGTTAGCAGTTTGCCGCTCTGTAAATGATTTTATAAATTTCATATTATTGTATTATATCTGATATTCCCATACTCTTGTTAAAGTCTTGTGTGGTCTCTAGCTCCTGTACTCCATCACTTTTTTCCATCCTTACTGAAGCACCAGATCCAGCTGGCTTATCTATAAGCATCATAATACCATCTTTGATTTGAGAAAGTAAGCTTACTTGCTGTTTATTAACATCTACAAGCTCTTTATCCATTTTGAATGTATTGTTTATATCAGCAGCACCAGATTTTCTAAATTCATCAGTTGAATCGTTTATTTGCTTAAAAAGACCAACTACTTTTTGCTGCGATGTTGCTAGCTTATTCATACTACCTGTTAAGTTGTTAACTCCAACAGCTGCTAAGTTAAAATCTCCTTCAAGATCTATATCACTAAAGCTAAAGTCTGCTATTGTGTCAAAAGCATCGCCTAACTTAATTATATCAGGGGCGGCTTTACCTAACTCAGCTAGCTTCTCTATTGGACCTTTATCGTTAAGAAAGAATGAGCCAAATTTATCCATCGCAGCTCCAATTAAATTACCACCACTCATAGCAACTAGACCAATGCCAATGGCGGCAAGCGCTGGACCTATAGCCAGTAAATTTGATACCGGTACATCGGCTAGTTTGTCTAGAACATTAGCAGTAGCATTTATAGGCCCGGATAGAGCTTCTATAGCTGGTGCGGCTATTCGAGCAGCAATTGCCATAGGCAATAAAGCTACACCTAAAGCAGCGAGAGCTAATGAGCCCATAAATATGAGCGGTGCCGCAAATCCTGCTGCAGCGCCTATTACCCCTATTGCTAACAATGCGACAAACGCTTTACCGATTGTAGACCATTCTACTTCTTGTAATGGAATTAATGCTTTGTGTACAAGTAACGCTAGTACAAGAGTTACAGCACCGATAGCAGCAGCCCCTAGTATCATGTTAGGTTTAGCAAATTTACCTATAACTACGAGCCCGAGTAGTGCTGCTCCTGCTTTACCTAGCGTTTCCCAGTTAACGTTCTGAAAAGGTATTAGCACTTTCTCTAAAAGTAAGTAAAGAACTCCAACCATTGCTGCAATTCCTATAGCGCCGCGTATCAACCCTTTCTTAGCTAGTTTCGCAATAATAACTAGACCAAGTAACGCGCCCCCTGCTTTAAATAATGTCTCCGCTTCTATACCGGCAAACATATTTAATACAATCGCTAATGCTCCTAAAGCTAATATCATAGCACCGAGCCCAATAGCACCTTTTAATATACCTCCAAACAACCCACCTAATATACCTCCTCCTTTACCGTCTGGCTGACCAGCTTTTTTTGCATCTTCACTATCATTTACTTTTTCAGCAATCGGGCCCGCGACGGTACCCTTTAAGGCTTCTGCTTCTGGTCCAGATTTAGCATACTTACCTATAAGCAGCGTTTGACCAAGTATCTCAAATATAGATTTATACCGTTTTGATTCTGCTCCGTTAAGATCTTTAACTTTAAAGAATTTACTAAGATCTAGACCTCTACCGCCCCTTACTCCTTTAGGGTTAGACTTAGGCACACCCTTATCGCCCCCTAAGCTGCCTATGAGGTTTAGAACTTTTTTAAAGCCGCTATCTTCTTCCACATAGATATTTATTCGCGGGTCAAGAATCCAGCGTCAAATTCTACAACTGTATTATCTTTAAATGTAGCATATTGATTGCTATACTCAGTAACTGAACCGATAAATTCTATAATCTTATTGTTAACTTTAAGAGGTAAATTTTCAACTACTCGCTTTTTTTCATACACTGTTAACTCATTTAAGTCAAAATCACTATCATCTCCCTTAATACTATCTAAATACTTAACTATTTCATAAGTAAGCAGGATATCAACTGATTCTGACTTCTTTTTTTCCTCGTTAAGTTTACTAATATCTAGTAAAGCCTTCTCTGTTATAGTTTTGTCAAGTTTTAAGCTAGGTATTTTTAAACATAACTCAAAGTCACTAAATTTAATTTTTTTAGTCTGATTTTTAAATTTTGGTAATTTGGTAGGGAGATTATCAAGATTATATGCTATACCATCAATAGTAATATCACTGCTAATAGATGCTTTACGAAGTGCTATAAGAATAGCATTCTTATCTTCATATGAAAATTCAATATCTTCTTGACAATTAGTAGTTATAATTTCATTATAAATAACACCGCACTTTATAGCTCCTACTATACCAGTAAGTGCTGTCCGGATTAAATCTTTCTGTTGACCTACGCTAAATAATTTAAAAGATACTTCCTTTTGAATAGAAGGTACAAAAATCTCAACAAGCTCAGATGTATTAAGAGAGTCGAGTTTTGATATGAAGGAGTCTAGTTTTTTACCCATATTAATATATATCTACTTCTGCTGTCTTTTCAACTCTTCGTTCTGTTTCTTTATATGCTTATTATGTATATTAAGCATGATTTTTGTCTCCATAGGTGACATAGTAGAGAATAAATTAGATCCGTTTAGAATAGTATTGTAAAAAGCGTACATTAATTCATAATAGGATTTTAGATCAATACCGTAGATAGCTGAAATAAATTCTATAACCCCGTTACTAATAAGATTAAGATTAATTTCTTGTATATTAAGACGCTTGTTTTCACTTAAAAGCGTCATGTTGAAAGCATTACTAGAAAGATCTGCTAGATATTGTTGTAGCCCATCAAACAAGTTAACCGGTAGTTTATTTAATATATTAATACGATCCTCTGTATTAAGAGAAGCAAAATCTATGACTTCATTATCAAATATTATCTCTTTAATTATGTTATTATATAAATCATCTATATCCTTAAAGTATAAAGCAGTTGGAATACCTAACTTAATATCGATATCATCATGAGTAATAGTCTTATTAAATATAGAGTAAGATATACTTTCTAACTTCTCTAATACTATGCTCAAACTTACATCAACGTTGCGCTGTTCTTTAGTTGTAAATGTAAGACTTTCTTCTACAAATACCATTCTCGCATATATAAGCAGGTAAAATCTATCAACAATATCTAAGTCGTCATCTAAAATAATGGTATTAAAGTATTCACTTAGCCCAAAAAAATCTTTATTCTCGCAAAACTTTATGATAACTAAATACTGCTTATTATTAAGTTCATTGATACGTCTAGACTTACCACTCGGTAATATCACCTCAACGTTAAAGTTATCACTCACTTAATAACTTAGTCTGCTACTATAAATCTTCAACCTAATTTTAGTCTATTACTTATTACCTCGAAGGGTCTACGACGGTGTTGGTGATGTCTCGAACTTGATAGTGAGAAAAAGCAAATGAAATTGTTTTTGTTAGTTCACTCAATGCTAACTCGTTATTATAGCTTAGTTGACCTCCTTCAATATTAAAAGGAGCACTATCATAAAAAGTATATATCTTTCTAGCGCTATATTCTACTAGCGGTCTATTAAAGTCTTGTGATGATTCAAACTTACTACTTTTGTAATATTCATCTGATCTAGTATATAAAACTAAATCAATATAACATTTTATATCATCTTCCTCATCTTCAATAAGACCTTTATAACTAGTAGCTACAACCCATGGCTTTAAAAAATAATCCATTAAATCGACATTAGTCTCTAAAAAGGTAAGATCTAGCTTATTTTCAGCTCCGTAGTTAGCTCTTCTATCTGCAAAGTATCCAGCTCTGAAACCACCAGTTTTGGCTATATTTTCAGTTCCTATTGTTATTTGTTCATTAGGTAGAGAAGCATTCTGCGCTAATAGTAACCCAAGTTCATTGTGAGAGTAATCATCTATTAAAGATGGCTTTATAGGTAGACTATTACCTTCGGTTGCAGCAATAATATTTCTTACATTAGAGCCAACATCAGTCATGGAGGCACCGTCTCTACCATACAAATTTACTCCCCATAAAAATTTTAAGGGTAGGTCACTAGCCCATTTTTGTTGTAGGCTAAGTCTAGGTAGTATAGTTTGAGGCACTTAATTATTTAATCACCTAGTCTTATTATAGTAGTGGTAGGCTATAGTAGTTGATATTTCTACAGTCTCACCAGTACCATCAGCCATTTTATATTCAATGTCCTCGATGTTGCGTAATGAAGCTCCAACGAGCTTATACTCTGCAATAGGCTCAAGGTCTTTATCAAGTTGTGCTAACTGAATAAAGAAATCATCATCAGGTGTACCATACTCGCCAGTAGATGTTTGATCGTTAAATAATGCTCTAGAAGCTGCTTCAAAATAGTTTCTAAGGTCACTATCTGCATCTAAGTAAAAACTAAGACTATAACCATCAGAGTTAGTATACTCAACACCACCAGGAACGTTTAAGTTAAGTCCCATATAAGGTACTGCTGTGTTCTTAATATTACGCCCAGGTAGGTTAGCAGCTTTAGCATAAACTAACTGAGTATCAGTTAAAGCAGGAACTCCTTGTAACTGCAATTGAGTTACTCTAAAAAGAAAATCTCTCGAAAAGTCTCTATCCGCTGCAACTCTATAGAAATTTTGAATATTTTGGTTTACGGGCATACTAATATTTATAGCTTGAAAGCTAATTATATAAAAAAAGAGCTGTGAAATGTTACTTTCACAGCTCTTAAATTAAGTTAATTAATGTTAACCGCCGATTAGCTCTTCGAAGTTAGCATCTGTGCGTGTAGCATAGAAGTTAACTAAGATAAACTCAGCAGTCTTAACTGGCTTAAGGTATATATCAACTACAAGTTCGTTCTGATCAATAACCTCACCAGTGTTATTTCTCTCATCACAAACAATAAGGTAATCATACAATCCATCATCTGCCTTTACTCTTTCAAAGAATGGTGTTAATGTATTAACAACTCTTGTTCTAGTAAACAATGTGTTGTTCTCAAAGAGGAAGAACTGCATTGTAGCCTTTGTAATCTTCTCAAGATATAAGAAGGTTCTACGTACATTAATTCTATCGAATGCACTTGGCTTCTTAAGCAATGTCTTCTGTCCGAAGAACACGTTACCTTGATCAGAGAAACTAGCTATTGGATTAAGATTAACTGTATAAAGATCATCTCGTTGACGTTGGTTAGGAGATAATGCAATATCAACGGCATCGGTTATAACACCGCGATTGAATCCCGCTGGCGCGCCCCATGGTCCGATTGCTGCATCTGTAGAAGCCATTTTAGCTGCTGCAAATCCAGAAGATGGTACGTAGGTGAATAGACCAGAATAGTTGTCATATACTTTCATCCAGTTAGCAAACACTGTTGCGTATGATGTATTAGCATTTTCAAACTGATGTCTTAACGCCCAGTAAATATCGGTACTGAAGTTCTTTGACTTATCTGCTTGTACCTTGTTATCCTTACCGGTTACAAGTAACTGTCTAATTGGATCAGCAACGAATAGAATATCACCTCTACCACCATCCTTGACTGGACCTGCAAATGTTGCAAACTTATTAAAGATAGTTGAATAATTGTCTCTAGCATCACTACTAGGAAGATCACTAGATGTTCTTAACTCTTCAATTTTAGCAGTTGTTCTTAAATCATCAAATCCAAGAGCGCTTAACGGGGTTTCAGCTGATGTTTGATTATATGTAAATATAGTACCTAAACCAGCTTCTGCAATAATATCGATGTTAAACTTACGATCGTTACGAATACGATCAAGAGCTCTATCAAGCTTCTGTGGAATATTACCAGCAAGCTTTGTCTCTAAGTTAGTCTCACCATATGCACCTAGTGGAAAGAGTGAGTCAGCTGTAGGTAATGAAGAAATACCTTCGATAAACGCTTTTGTAGCTCCAACCCTCGATGGGGATATATTACCATTAACTACATTATCGATTAAGGACTGTGTAAGTACTCTTATCTTCTTATTAGGGTTACCATCATCTGATAAATTTAACCCAGATATTTGATCTGCTAAGTATGGATTAACTAACATCTCAATATTACGAGAATCTTCTTCGACAGTTCCAAGTGAGAAGTTTATTGGAGCGCCTCCATTTTCAGAATTAATCTGTCTGTAATGTCCGATAGAACCATTATAACCTTCTTCTAACAAGTAATCCATCTTATTAGCATCCTTAGAGAACACTGACTGACGTAATTTAAATACACCAATGTTTAATGTATCATCAAACTCCGTTGTAGATGTATCGTAATTAGTTATACTCTCTTCCATAACTTGTGATATGGAATTTTGAATATTAGAACCTTTTGCAGCATCTACACTAAATTCAAATCTCGATGTTGGTATAGTAGTAAATGTTTTTCTACCTGTCTTTGCTGCTGATCCTGTTGTAGTTTGTACTGACTGTATCGCATCAAATGCACTTGCAGGGTTAATGTTCGTGTTATCAGATATACCTAAATAGTAACCGTTAAATTGACCATCAATAGTTGTTTGAGCTTTGTTAATAACGATTATAGCAGCTCCAGATAAAGCTGGAAGACTACTTAATTGGTTTGATTTAGAAGCAGATAAATTCCAACCTTCACTAAATGTCTCACCATTAGTAAGACTAATATACTCATCATTAGTTATATCAAATTGAGTTGGTGCACCTAAAACCCAAGTAGAAGATAATGTAGTAAAGTCATTAGTAGGCGCGCCGCTCAACGTACCGCTCAACGGGTGACCGTTCGAATAAACTCCTGTCCTTTCAAAACCAGAAGCTGGGTAAGCAAGAACAGAGATCTTAGATCCAAATCCCTGACCAGCGTCTGCACCATAAGGCAATCTATTTACCATTAATTTACCGGTTGAATTTAAAGCAGCACGAGCAGAATGATAGAAGTATCTTTCAGCCGGCGTTCTTGGTTGCCCGTAAATTTGTTCAAACTCAGTGATGTTTCCTACGCCCACCACTTCATCAGTGGGACCTTCGTTAGCGAAACCTGCCATATATGTTGTTGTACCCTGAGAAACTGTTCTAAGTGATAGATCAGCTTCACGAATCTCAACCCCAGGAGATTGTATTGTCCTATTAGCCATAAAATTATTTATTCTTTTTGAATAAATATTTTCTTATTAATTCAATAATTTAGTGTGTAACTGTGAGTAAACAAACGTAAAGGATGATTCTATTTCCTCAGACGTTCTATAGTTATATTCTAAATTACCTAAAGTTACAGGAAAAGCTTTGGTATAAGTAAACTCTATGCGTTTATTTTCGTATTCATCCAAACCATATAAAGTCATATCAGTCTGGTAATTATTAAATTGATTTTCAGGATCTAAATCAGCATCATCATATATACCAGTCTTTTGATCATGCATCAAATTTAACCATTTGTATATAACCCAGTAGTTGTTGAACTCATTGTCAGCTGTAAAGTTAACCGTCACAGGAGGGTAAGCCTCTCTTGCATGAGCAGATTGATATAAATTACTACCTCCATATGGCACCTGGATTGATGGGACAGTAAGTTCTGGTACAACTGCACCGTAGACAGACAATTGAAGTTTGTCTTCAATTACATTATTACTATTACGCGCACTATTTTCTCGTACATTTATTTCTCTTAATGCAGGAGGTAAAGAAAAAATAAGTACAAACTTATCAAGCCGGCTCTTGTTTAAGATAGATTGATTATTTTGGTTTACTGCCATCGTAAATATTTATTCTAGAGGTTGAAAGCCATGCATTTCCAATTCATCCATTTCTTCTTCTGCTTGATTATCACCCATACCAAACACAATAGGGGGTAACATATTATTAGCACCGACCACTTCATTGTCAGCATATAGTGAGGTAGCGTCTTCAAAGAACTTTAATCCAAAGTCCATGGCCTCAATAACCATAGGCTTACCTCTATCATCTAATTCAAGTATCTCAAAAAAGCGTTCAGTAATTTCTTTCTCTAATATAAAGAGAGAATAAAGAGTAGCCATGACCCTATCATCATGATGACTTTGTCTAGCTTTCCATGTACCGTTAGGATAACGTACGAATGATCGCAACTCCTTTAATGTATCTTCATCTCGAATTGTAACCGAGCGCGCTTCATTAATATAATATCTCATATTAAGAACACCTTTGTACTTAGTATTAGTATGCGCGATCATCCCTTGCATTATGTTTCGTCTGTGACCTGCTTTGTTCCCGTAGGATACTATCTTTTCATAACCAAAATCGTTAGCAAGCCTATCAACGATTTGAGCACCAGGACCGTTACGCTCAATAAGAGCTAAAGGTGACCCGTAGTTTCTTAATATAGAATAGACTTTGTTAGTATAGTCCGCGGGAGGTATTTTGTTATTAGTATAGCATGCTACTTGTCGTATATCTTTAAGATCAGTTATATCAAATATCTGTACTACAGACGAATCAACTCCAACGCCTTCTGCTGTATCCACTCCTGCAGCGTATACTCTTGACGGGTCTGCTTCTTCCCAAATTTTATAATGTCCATCATCTAAAACTATTTTAGGTTCGCATAACTGTGATTGCATCTTCTCAAATAAATCATCATCGATAGAAGATTCACCTGAGTTAATAAACTGGCAGCAAAACTCTTGAAGCCACGCATCATGAGAGCCAATAGCTTGTCTAGTATTGTTAGCCCATATCTCATCTCTACCTGGAACTTCATCCCATAATATCTTATCATACGCCCAACCATTCTCACCAGTCTCAGCTCCAGTATATAACTTATAAAACAAATTATCAGTACCGTTAGCAGTGGAACAAACAAATACTTTAGACTTTTTAGAAGAGGTAATAACAGGAAAGACAGACTTCCAAAACTCTTCTACCAAGTGAGGTTCAATAAATGCCATCTCATCAATAACTAGACAGTTAACAGATTGACCACGAGCAGCTGTACCAGTAGTAGTTGTAATACCTATACGTGATCCATTCTCCAACGTCATAGATGTCTTAGCATATTCTTTAACCGGTGACTTCAACCAGTTAGGTAATTCTTCATAAGCCATCCTTACACGTTGAAAGATCTCAATCGCGGTAGCCTCTTTGTTAGCTACTAACAATATACGTTGATCTTTATTAAAGATAGCTTGCCAAAGAATATAGATCGTCATCATTGTCGATTTACCAATCTGTCTAGAGGCTAGTTGTATAAAGAAACGATTGTCTCTCATCTTACGTAGAGCTCTTTTTTGCGCTTTATAAAGTTGGATCTTTTCTCTACCTCTATCCAGGTTAACAATATAAAAGAAATTTTCAGCAAAGTATAAAATGTTTTTATGCGCTTTCGTTAAAGCTTTTACTTGTTCTTTTGTGTATTCACCCTTCCAATTTACGTTGGGTAAATTTTTATTACCCATATAGTACATATTATCTTGCTGAGCCATTGAAAATATTTATTACTTACCATAAATAAATATATGGCTAAAAAGAAAGACCTTCAAAGTTTAGGTGAAGCATATGGTGCTATTTTAGATAAAGTAGTAGTCAGTGAGAATGTTCCAGCAGGAACTATTGGTGAGGCTCCTCTCGAAAAGGGTGGTCCAACCGAGCGAGGTGGATTTAAAGAGTCCGATGTTGACATTAATAAAGTAGGCGATAAAGAAAACGCTTATAATATAAAAGGCTTATCATACGGCGATGGAAATGATCCTGGTACAAATTGCGATCGTCCTCTACCAACTTCAGATGATATAGCAGCGCGTTATGGCATCGTTGGAAAAGAAGAAGACGAAGAGGATGAGACAGAAGAAGATGATGTCAATAAAGTCGAAGCAGATATAGCTGAAGATGAAGAAAGTAAAGCTAAAAAAGATTACGATGGAGATGGAAAGGTTGAATCTAGTACTGCAGAGTATATGGGGTCAAGAGATAAAGCTATTAAGAAAGCGAGAGGTAAGAAACCAGAGGAAGAGGAAGAAGATACTGTAGATGAAGATGAGCTTCCTGTAGATCCTGAAGAAAGTGAAGAAAGTTCAGAAGAAATAGAGAAAATTGCTGAGGAAGGACTAAATATTTTTATGAAGCGTAAATCAGTTTTTGATAAACTCTATGATAAGGTCATGGTCAATGAAGACTTTGGCGGTGGTGAACATGAAGAAGCAGATCTCGACGCACTCGGTCTTGATGATGCAGAGGCCGATGCCGAAGCAGGTGATGAAGTGACCGTTACTTTAGACAGAGAAATGGCGCAGCATCTATGTGACGTTCTTAAAGCTGCATGTGGAGATGAAGATGAAGTCGAAGCAGAAGTCGAACTCGATGATGAAGATGAGCAATTCCCTGCCCAATTCGAAGAAGATGAAGAAGGAGAGCCTACTGCAATGAATACCCACTATAACGACGGTAAGCAGAACAAAGTAGGTAGTCTTAAAAATGCTGGTGGAGCTGCTAGTACTGGTGCAACTGGAAAAGTTGATGCTGGTTCTAACATGAATACTCACTATAACGACGGAAAGCAGAACAAAGTTGGCAATCTTAAGCCAGGTTCAAGTGCTTTTGAATAATTAAAACTAAAACGCAATAATATTAAAGCCTATCGTTAAATCGGTAGGCTTTTTTATTAAGTATATATATGAAGACCTTTAAAGAGTACTATCAAGGAGATAAGTACATGCATGCTGCAATGAGGACTGGTAAAAATTTATACGGTGGTACAGATAGAAAGCATCAAAATAATGTTCGAAAGGATTATAATTCTAAATGCCCACACGTTAGAAATTTAATAAAAGGTGGAGCACAACAAATTAAGCTGATGGGTCAACCTTTAATGGGTACACTTAATGTTTATGGCTTAGATTACGAGCCTGGAGTAACAAAAGGTCTTGGTAACTCAGGTGCAGAGGTAAAAATGTTTGAAGATGAGGAAGGTAATCAGTGTGGGATGCTTATGAAGAAGCCGATGAAGACTAAATAACTATATGGGTTGTAATCCAAATACTATTAACTGCACACCGGAAGAAGTTTTAGCAGCTACAGCTATTCCATCTTGCGGTAAGTTTGTAAATGCTACGAACATGCAAGCAGAGCAGTTAGTATTTGATCAAGCTTACAACGACCTAATTAACAACTTCGGTATTGATGTTAAATACTATTTTAACCCGTTTAATTTATCAGCAGCTAATTTGTTGTATGGCGAGGAGCCAACTAAAACGTTCCAAGGTCCTCTCTCTCTTCAAATGTATGTCGAGCTTAACAATGAGGCTATTTCATTGCAAAGTTTCGGGTTTGATGCTGCTGATGAGTTTACCGGTTATTTACATATAGACACCTTTTATAACGCTGCTTCAGCAAAGTTTGATTATGCTAGTGTTGGTCAGTCTATAGAGCCTAAGTCTGGTGATCTTGTAGTTATAGATGCATTAAGCTGTATGCGAACAAACGGTAGAGGAGCTAAGGTATATGAGATTACAGAGCGAATGGATCAAGATGTTTCAGCAATGAACCCTCTACTTGGAACGTATGTATATAGAGTGAGAGCTAAACGATACGAATATTCATTCGAGCCTGGTGCGCCTATTGAGCCAGTTAATGATCAGGTATTTGAGAACTCGTTTAGTGGTGTTCTATCTACTAACATACCTGGAGATAGTGTTTCTGCTGATAAGTCCTTTGATTGGAATATTAACGAGGACTCGAAAGATAACGTGTATGATATGGATGTCAATGATAATGATATCTATGGCAATTATTACTAAAAAACCTTCACGCCGCTAGACGTGAAGGCTCTTATAACACTAACGAAGTTAAACTAGACTATTTGCAATCTTATTAGCGTCAAATATTTGACTAGGATTCTCATATTGACATTCATGAAGAGCTCCTGTAAAGCTGTAATCATATAGATATGAATCAACAGTACCTTCTAGAAACTCTTGTGAAGGTTTAATGTTGTTATGTAAATCATAGCCGAAAGTTTCTGGTTGAGTAGCTACCCACACGACAGTAGAGGGTAGGTTCATTGCTGCGGCAGCATGCTGAAGAGAAGAATCAATTAAGAGTCTTTTTGTAGAGTAGAGTAAAAGACCAAAGAGAACTTTTTTAGGCATAGCAGCATCAACGCGCTGTACGTTCTCTAACTGAGGGTGTAAGTCGTAGCAAACGTGTACAATATGATACCTATCATGTAGAGCGTTGACAATGTTTTGAGCGACAGTAGGGTGAATATCCCTAGTCCACGAATACGGAGTCTCTTGATGCTCTTTACCCGGCCCTCCAAATGGTTGAATAAGGAGCACTGGTTTGTTGGTTGGATTCTGGATAATCCTCCCAGCTTCTTCTTTCTCTCTGAAGTTTAATAGCAACTCTGGGCTAGTACCTGCTCTAGGTACATTAATTAAATCACACCAAGAATCAATAAGATGCTTCTTCTTTGTAATATGATCCGTTGTTTTATATGGTTCTTGCGAATGAATCTCAACATCCTGTTTATAAATGTAATCTTTATAAAAGTGCGGAGTGTTACCAATTCTATAAACTCTATCAACATGAGGGTTGTTTAGAAATACTTCCGGCCAAGCACAAACTATAATAATTTTATTTTTTGGGTTAGCTTTCTTATAAGAAGCTATAACTGCTGAAGCTGCGACGTGCTTACCAACACCACCCTCCATATGAAAGATAGCTTTCTTACCTACTAGAGTAGGCTTTACCTCCTCAGCTTCTACTTCAACCTTATCTACCCGTTTCTTTGTACTATTACGCTTGCTCATGTCTAATTAACTATACTATAATTTACTTACAATATAGCAATATTCAAGAGGCTAAGTTACAATTTTTAAATCAGTACCGGATCTATATACTGCTCCTGTGGGTAATCCTGAACTAGATGTAGGAATATCAGTTATTACAAGCCGCTGCGTAAAAGCCGTATCATCTAGACACGCATTAATACCACTACCAGCTAATATTGCTGCAGCAGAAACTGTGTTAGAGATAGTATTACATGTGCCAGCTAAGATAGAACTATTGTCACCGCATGCACTATTACAACATCCGTTTACTACAGCGCTATAGCAAGCGAATGTTTTATTGTTATTACCACCTCCAACAAATGAACCTGTACCACACGCACAACCATAAAAGCCTCCTACTATAGAAGAGTAACTACAACCACCAGCTACTGTAGTCTGATAACCACTCTTAATATTGCTACTAGAAACAGTACCGCAAGCATTTATATCTTGAAACCCAGGCGAGCAAGTAGGATGTAACCCTGTCACTTCTATAGTAGCTACAGTTCCATTTACATTAGTAGATCTAATTGTACCTTGAGATGCACCTGATGAAATACAATTTAACACGTAACATCCATTTGCCGTGCACCAAGCTGCTGCATTACTCCAACTCGTACAATTTGTCGATACAGTTTGTCTAGTACTTTCCCATCCACCTGAAAGAGTAGAGAGCTCAGTTCTTGCTAGCATTCCTCCTACCCCTGTTAAAGGCACTGCAAAAGATGAAAGTGGTGTTTGACTAGTAATAGAGTCTTGCACAACTGCTACTAGCTCGTTACCAGTAAGAGGAGAGGAAAATGTTGGTAATTCTGAAATCTTTACACCCATACCATTATTTAGTTGATAGTCGTGAGTTTTATATTAAAATATGTTAATGTCTGCAAAAATTGTCAATTTCGATGAAGCGTCACATACTTACACGCATAAAGATAAAGGTAAGTTTATCTCTGTAACTACTCTACTCGGTCAATATAAGAAGAAGTTTGATAAGCACTTCCACGCATCGAGAGTAGCTGAACGAGAAGGTGTGTCGAAAGAGATGGTTCTAGAGATGTGGGAGAAAGAAAAGAATAAAGCTTGTGATAGAGGTACAAATATTCATAAACTACTAGAAGATTATATTAGTTATGGAGATATGGAAGATAACTACAGCTGGCTCTATAAAACCTACAACAGGGCAGTAGATAGACATATCGATAGACATGATAAGATCCATTGCGAGAGTTTATTATACAATGAGGACTATAACGTAGCTGGAATGGCCGATCTTATATTCGAGCATAAGAAGGGTGAGTTTACAGTAGGAGATTTTAAGACTAATAAGAAGTTTAGGTTCAGCTCACCGTTCGGCGAACGAATGCTCGATCCTGTTGATCACTTACATACTTGTGAGTTTAATACATATGCTCTACAATTGTCGATGTATGCTTATATGCATGAGCAAATGACCGGTCAACGATGTCGTAAATGTGTCATCTTCTACCTACAAGAAGATAGGTTTGTACCATATCACATTAACTATCTCAAAGCAGATATTATTAATATCTTAAATGATTATAGAAAAACATCGTTGCTATCTTAACTACAACAATAAATAGCTTTAAATATGAAAAAGTCTAAGCTTATTAATAATTTAGATAAATCAATTGATGCTTTATATGACAGTCTATATGCAGTAAGAGATGCATTAGAGAAAGTTGAAGATGAAGAGATGGATTTTCTAGCTAATAGTTTCGTAGATCAAATAGAACTTAGCGTCGTTGAGGGTGAGTATAGCTATGAAAGAATTAAAGAGTATATTGAGAAACTTTATGTGGAAGAGTAAATATTTACGTGAAAGATTTTAAGTCATTCTATCTTGAGAACTTTGCTGACGGTAAGAAGAAGGGTAAGAGTCGCCCTGGTCGCGTAAAGAAGTCAGGGGCTAGTTGTAATGGTTCAGTGACAGAACTTCGTAAGAGAGCAAAAAACGCTAGCGGGGAGAAGGCAAAGATGTATCACTGGTGTGCAAACATGAAGGGTGGTAAGAGAAAGAAGTCTGAGTCTGAAGAGGTACCTGAAGAAGATGCTGAAAAGAAAGTATCTAAGACTCGTGCTAAATGTCAAGCAAAAGCTAAGCGTAAGTATGATGTATGGCCTTCTGCTTATGCATCAGGTTATGTTCAGAAATGTGTAAACAGAGGTGGTAACATAAAATGACACAAAAAGAATTATTAGAGAACTTACGAGACTGGTTTAAGACTCGTACAGATAAGAAGACTGGTAAAAAGTTCAAAGGATGGGTCAACTGTAAAACAGGTGGGCCTTGTGGTAGAAAGAAAGCAGGTAAGAAAGGCTCTTCATACCCTGCTTGTAGACCAACACACGCTGCGTGTAAGAAGATAAAGAACAAAAAATATAAAAAGCGCGGTCCGAAAAGACAGCAATGGAAGAAGAAAAGCAGTTGATTATACTACCGTTCCATGTTAATATTTATATATGAATATTTGCATCTTGGGTGGCGGTTACGTAGGAACTCATTTAAGTAATAGTTTAAAGAGTGATCACAACGTTACAGTCTTACGTCGAGCTGATCTAGATTACAACAAGCAGTATAAGTTACTAGCCTTCTTATCCAAAAGTAATATTGACTATGTTATTAACTGCTCAGGATTTACAGGTCGTCCTAATGTTGATCAAGCAGAAGATAAAAAGAAAGAGTGTTGGGATCTAAATGTACTTGGCCCTGTAAATGTAAACAGAGTCTGTAAAGCAGCACAAATACCGTACATTCATATTTCATCTGGTTGTATCTTTACAGGGTATGAAAAGGAATGGTTAGAAGAAGATGAACCTAACTATGGATTGTTCGATGTCGAGTCATCTTTCTACTCTAAGTCAAAGCATGCTTATGAATTAGCGGCTGGTGATTACGGCTTAACTATACGAATCCGGATGCCGTTTGATAATGATATTACATCGGAAAGATCTGTCTTGTCGAAGCTTCGTAAGTATGATAACTTAGTCAATTTTAAGAACTCTAAAACGTATATACCTGATTTATGTAGATTTATTAAAAAGTATATTGAGGAAGAAAGAAAGGATAATGATGTACTTCATCTCGTTAATCCAGATGCTCTAGATACGGCTGGTGTTATAGCGTTTATGAAAGCAGCAGATAAAGGTAATCCTGATTGGAAGTTTGTAGACTTCGCTGCTCTTAATACTAAAGCCAATAGATCTAATTGTACATTAGATGTCACAAAGCTTAAAGAAAAGTATGATTATGAACCAATGACTGAGTCAGAAGCACTCGCGCTAATATATGAAAAGTCCTTTGTATAATAAGATTAAGAATAATTCCCCTGGTAAAATAATTACAAGTTTTACTGCAGGTAACTTCGATTTACTCCATCCAGGTTATATCTACACCTTTGAAGAAGCTAAAAGGCATAGTGATAAGTTCATTGTATTCTTACAACGGGATCCTTCATCGACTCGATATACAAAATATAAACCAGTCATACCTTACTATGAGAGGTATAAGACATTAATGGCTATCAAGTATGTTGATGAGGTATATATGTATCAAACAGAAGATGAACTTGTAGACTTAATTAAGTTCTTTAAACCAGACGTTCGTATATTAGGAGAAGATTATATTGGTAAACCTTTTACAGGTGACGATCTTCCCCCAGAGGTAGTGTATACAACCAGATCACATGAATGGTCTACGACAAAGATAAAGGATCTTATTACCTTGCAAACTATCAAACAGAATCCAAAATTATTAGAGAATGAGTAAGACGTATTTAGTTACTGGAGGATGCGGCTTTATTGGCTCGTATGTTATAGAAGAGCTCTTAAGAGATAAAGACGCTGATATAAAGGTTATATGTCTCGATAAGATGGGAGTAGGGTCCGATCTTAAGCATATACCATTGAACGATAATAGATTAAAGCATGTAGTGCGAGATATATCAAGACCTGGGTTTAAAGATTTTTTAGGGAAAGTAGATTATATTTTACATTTAGCGGCTGAATCTCATGTAGATAGATCCATTACTAACCCATTAGCGTTTATTGATAGTAATGTTGTAGGTACAGCGAATGTACTTGAATTATGCAAGCAGGACGGTGCTAGAATGGTCCACGTCTCAACTGATGAAGTGTACGGGCATCTGCAGCTACATGAAGAGCCCTTTACTGAAGAGCATCCTCTTAAGCCTCGATCACCTTACTCCGCATCTAAAGCTAGCTCTGATCTACTAGTACAGTCATACGTTACTACTTACGGGCTTAATGCCTCTATAACAAGATGCTGTAATAACTATGGACCTAGACAACATAACGAAAAACTGATACCAACAGTTATAAGATCTTTAGCTCAGGGTCAATACATTCCTGTTTATGGTAAAGGAGATAACATTCGCGAATGGATACACGCACGTGATCACGCTAAAGCCATCATAGAAGTACTTCATAAGGAAGATGCTGCAGAACTTTATAACATACCGGGTGATGCAGAGTTTACTAATTTAGAGTTAATTGATCAGATTATTGAAACTGTAGTAGACAAAGCGCCTCAGTATAAAAGACAAGAGTATATTAAGTTTGTAGAAGATAGGGCAGGGCATGATTTCAAGTATGCTATATCTACAAAGCATAATTTAGAAGCTGTAGCTAATCAGCAAAAGTTTGATTTATCTGAGACGGTTGATTACTACTTAAACAAATATTTCAAGTACGAAGATGGCATGCCTAAGTGGTTTAGAATAGATACTTAAGAATTAATTGATCATCTGAAAGAGCCTCTTCCTCATTATCATCTGTTTCAGTTGAATCATCTAAACCCTCTTCATACTCTTCATAGTAAGAATATATGTCATCAGCATCTGCTTCGTAACTAACAGCTGTCGTTCCTGTTGATATATGAACTACTTCATATTTTTCTCTTATATCTGCAAGGATTAACTTCTTTAAAAGTTTAGCTTCAGTATCTGTTTCTGCTCGTTTTAAAAAGCTCTTTACTTCATTGCTAGTAAACTTACCTTTAAGGTCAAGAATAGGATCATCAAATAGACCCCATACGTGTATAGAAAGATACTTTCTCGTAATACCTGCACAATCTCTAATAACATAATATGCAGCTTTCTTTTTTATCTCGACACCAGTATCAGGCTTATCAGCTGCACGAGCTGCAGGTCCATAGAGCTTCGCGATCCGCTCAGTTGAGTTTTCTAGTATAACTTCTTCGAACATATATTTATTTAGTTGATTTTATTAATATACACTATAAAATAGTATTATAATGAAAAAGTTGGGTTTAATAGTTGGTGTGCTTGTTGTTGTATTTTTAGGAGCACCACTTGTATTTGATATTGGCGCGCCGGTATTTACAGGTAAACAATATAAAGGTGAAGATCTAACATGCAATATGTTTGTTCACCCTCCAACTTTTCGCGATAAGGATGGTAAACTAGTTACAGGTCACACAATTAGGCTTCATCCAAATGGTGAAGTTTACTCCAAAGCTCAAATTAAAGATGGAGTTATGCATGGTCCATTTATATCTTTCTGGGACAATGGTCAAGTACAGATGTCTCTAATATGGGATGAAGGTGTCCGTTACAAGAAAATGCGCTCTTGGGATCGTGATGGTAAACGTTTAAAAGGAACAGGAGAAGAGCAGATGCAACAAATTTATAAGCTTGATGCAACACTTAATATGCAACTGGAGAGTCTCAATTTAAAGGAGCTTCCTTTTTAACAGTTGCCATCGAAAGGAACTGTGATATAATAATAGTATGAAGAAGAGGTTTCCAAAAAAGCCCTTTGATTTTGGTAAGTTTGTTATTGAATACCGAGATAATAAAGGCGGTATATTACGATTCCTAAAGGAACATATTGATAATATAGATGATGCCAATGCAGCTCAAAAGAAGCTTCTTCAAGAAGGCTATTACAAACCAGTTATTAAGAAAATAGGATGATATTATTACAACCGTCAGCTAGCGTTAAAAAAGATACAGGAATTAACTTTAATGTTTTCGAAACGCTACTAACTAATATGCTAGAATACAACCATAAAAAATATCTAAATTTATCCGTATCTATTCATAAAAGTAGAGTAAGGGGTACTTCATTTTGCACTCCTATCTCTATAAAAGATTATAAAATAGAACTAGATACAGCAAAACCTAATAGGCGTTATATATTTGGATCCCTTTTACATGAGATTAGACATTGTATTCAGAACAATTTATTTAACTTCTGGAGTACATCTAATCTTAAAACTTGGAAGGCTTATTACTTCTCTAAAGAAGAGATAGATGCTCGTAAAATGGAGAGACTTACTACTCAGTTTATGAAATATTACGACTCGTTTATGAAGATGGAAGAGCAATTTAAGGAGCTAAAACTCAGCAAGATTTGTTAGCATGAGTCGTGAGATATATATTACATTATATAGATACCTACCCAACAGATAACGGTAAAGATGGTATATTTGTTCATATTGAATATAAATTCAATCGATACGATGAACCATATGTTGAATATTTTAAGCTTTGTAATATAATAAATGGAGAAATAGGTCAGAAAGTAGATGTTAACTCTGTGTTAAAAATGTCTATAGTAATGAAGCTATTACCATTAATGGTTAAATATAATAAATAAAAAAAAATGAGAGGTAAAATAGATAATTTCGATTTTGTACTGGAAGAAGAAACCAACAGGATATTTGTTTATCAACAGAATAATGATACACCTGTAGGCTATATTAACGTTAACGATAATATTAGCGAGAAAGACTTCCACTATGAGATTATGGACTTTGTTGCTAAAAAAAGTAAAAATAACTAAGATACTTTCATAGACCTTAACTAATACGCATAAATATTAGTACGTTTGTCTTATGGAACCAGAAAAATCGATCCTAAAAGAGTTTTTAGCAGGAGGATGGATTATCGTTCTTCTTGGAACGGCAACTATGTTCGCGCGTATATTAGTAGATGAAGAAAAGAATACTTTATGTACTGCGCTTAAGAAAATAGTATCCGCTGCTATATTAACTACAGTTGTATGGTCCTTTATACGAGACATGCCTATGGTAGACCTACATAAAGCTTTAATATATGGTGTAGTAGGTGCTATTTCTCCTGAGATACTTCAAGGGGTTGTTAAATTAGGTAAAGCCTTCGCGAAGAATCCTTTTAGATTCCTAAAGAAAAAGTAATTTTTAAATTCCGAAGTAGCTCAGCGGTAGAGCGGGTGGCTGTTAACCACTAGGTCGTAGGTTCGAACCCTACCTTCGGAGCCATTTTAAGTTGCATAAGAGACTTTATATGGTATAATAACGGCGATATGTTAAAAACTATATTATTAACTACGTTGGCCGCAGTTGGTTTTGCATCTGCGGATGTTGAATCAGAAATCGGTGTAAGAGAATTAGGAGAGGTTACAGTTACGGCTAGCCCGTTAAGTAATATTCCTCCCATTGAATTGTTTTCTACTTATAGAAGTACTGATGTTTGGAGAGGAGCTAAATTTGGAGAAAATGATAAAGTTACCGGATTGGCTACTGGTTATGATTTTGACTTCGCACGTTTAGAAGCTTCATTCTCATATGCTGATAACTCTGAACTGAATAACACCAACTTATCTGTTGGTTTAGTTCGTAATTTCTCTCTAGAAGGAGTAGGAGAGTTTACAGCTGGAGTTGCCTATAAGCGCTATACAGGTGGAACAGATCTAGCTGGTGATGTGACTAGTGAAATTGGTGTTTCATTAGCTAAGGAGTTCTCTTTTGCTGATGTTGTAGCTACTCAGTACTTTGCTACTGAAGGTAACGGTTTAGGTTACTTTGAGCTTACAGCTAGACGCTCCGTTAATCCTTTCTTTTATGTAGAGGACAATGCAGTGTTAGTAGATGTAACTGCTACTGTTGGTTATAGCTTTGAAGAGTCGGAATTTACACATACACAGATTACTGTAAGTAAAGATTATGATTTCAATAGCTACCTCGGTGAAGTAACTCTCACACCATTTGTCTCCTTTGTTGATGTTGCATCGGATACGGCTGGTACTATTTATGCAGGTTCTGATAACGAGACCCTTGCTGGAATTTCTTTTAGTAAGTTCTTTTAAATTAAACTAATATAACTCAACCCTCTGTGGATTATTCTGCAGAGGGTTTTTTATGTTGCCTCTATTAGTTTAGATATTATAATTAGAGTATGAATAGTAAGAAATCACAATTGCTCTATGTCGCATCATTAGTATCTGTACTGGCCTCTATCTATCTGTATACTACAAATACTGACAAGTCATTAGGTATTTTTGTGGGTCTATGGGCCCCTACGCTTATGGCTATGTCTAATAGGTATAGCATCAAAGGTAGTTAAAAAGAGAAAAGGAACTCTCTTACAATAAAGAGGTAATGAATATTGTATATTGTGCCTGTGGTTGTCTTGTTAGACCTGCTCGTGTAGAAGCAGGCTTTAGTAATTGTATTAGATGCGCTCATGAGAATCCTGTAGAGCCTCCTAAGGGTCGTATGGTTTATACCGGTAAGGTTGGTGCAGAGATTGAGATTATGTCTGCTGAGACTTGGCGAGAAAAT
>Ga0315321_10000764_pt1 | contig 24463 bp, 19 predicted proteins | sample M180m21515metaG_FD_203464 | JGI IMG/M metagenome (GOLD analysis project Ga0315321, IMG submission 203464) | Ammonia-oxidizing marine archaeal communities from Monterey Bay, California, United States - M1 80m 21515 | ecosystem: Environmental > Aquatic > Marine > Intertidal zone | place: USA...
TCTGGATCCGGGACTCGTTGACAAAATCACTAACAGCTGATTCAACCACTGCGTAATCAGATACAACCGGGTCTTGTTAGAGATCTTTTGCGAGCGGCGCAATCATTAGTCTTTTTAAACAGTTCTGTTCGCCCTGTAAACTATCTGGTCAAATCGCCCAGCACCTACACTTTTGACTACTCCAGCTTTCACCCCAAACGTTCCCTTTGCAGCCGCTAGCGAGATTGCACGTCGTCGGACATTCGCGATCATTTCCCATCCGGATGCTGGAAAGACGACGCTTACCGAAAAGCTCCTTCTTTATGGTGGGGCAATCGGCTTAGCCGGCAGCGTAACTTCAAAAAAGGAACAACAATCTACCTCCAGCGATTGGATGTCGATGGAGAAAGAAAGAGGGATTTCAGTGTCCTCAACCGTGCTGCAATTTGAATATAAGAATTGCTGTATTAATTTACTCGATACTCCGGGACACCACGATTTTTCGGAGGACACCTATCGGGTTCTCTCGGCGGTTGATGCTGCCGTTATGGTTATCGATGCAGGCAAAGGAATTGAGGCACAAACATTGAAGCTCTTTGAAGTCTGCCGTCGTCGTGGTGTTCCGATTTTTGTTTTCATCAACAAAATGGATCGGCCGTCGCGCCCTCCATTAAAGTTGATTGATGAATTGGAAACGGTCCTCAAACTAGCTCCTGCTCCTGTGAATTGGCCACTCGGAGATGGGCCTCGATTTCGTGGTGTTTATGACCGTCGCAAAGGTGAAGTGAATCTTTTCGAACGAACCTCTCACGGCTCGTTTAAAGCCCCACTCGAAGTTGCGGGGATCGAAGACGACAAAGTTCGCGAGGCCCTGAGCGATGAACTTTACTTAGCTGTGACCTCTGAGATTGAACTGCTCGATGGTCTTACTGAAACCATCGATGTCGAGCGCGTTTTGGCAGGTCAGCAAATGCCCATTTACTTCGGAAGTGCTATGAACAATTTTGGGGTTCAGAATATGCTTGAAAGCTTTTTGGAATTGGCTCCACCTCCTGCTGGCCGGATCAATGTGAGTGCAGACGAGATGATGGATCCAGAGGCAGGAGGCTTTTCCGGATTTGTATTTAAAATACAGGCCAATATGAATCCCCGCCACCGGGATCGCGCGGTTTTCGTAAGGATCGTTTCAGGAGTTTTTGAACGGGATATGCAGATCGTCGATCAACGCACCGGGAAAAAAGTCAGGCTGGCCAACGCTCAGAAGTTATTTGGTCAGGGTCGTGAAACTCTCGATACTGCATACGCGGGTGACATTCTCGCCCTAGTGGGGAATTACAATTTTCTCATTGGCGACACTCTCACCGATAATCCGGAAGTGACGTTCAATGAAATGCCTCGCTTTACGCCGGAGTGCTTCACTTACATCCTCAATAAAGACACAGCGAACATCAAACGCTACCGATCAGGAATGGAGCAGTTGATGAAAGAAGGCGTTGCTCAAGCCTATCATGTGCATGGCAGTGCTCAGGCCGTTCCCTTGCTGGGGGCGGTTGGTCCGCTCCAGTTCGAAGTCCTGCAGGCTCGCCTTGAAAGTGAATACTCGGTCGAAACCCGACTTGAACATCCACGGTGGAATTGCGTTCAGTGGTTTGTCGAACAAGAACCCGATAAATCGAGGAGCGACCGTGAACCACCTGAAGTAACTCTTCCATCAGGTTGTGTGGTGGCCCGTGACCAAGATGGAAACTGGGTTGTTCTCTTGCCTGCCCAGTATCTTGTCGGAATTCTCAGCGACCGGAACGAGCATCTCATCTTCCGCGATAGTGCCTAAATAATAGCAAGTCAGTGTTAGAGATTTCATCTCAAGGCTCCGTGATTCTCAATCCACGGAATCGCCTTTGAATGTCTAAAATTGAGGATAAGTTTTAGGCGGTTGTTTCCCAATAGATTTCCTGGAGTTCAAAAAGAAATAGCGGTTTTGAGTGAAACGGATATCGATATGTTTTTTAATTTAATTTGACACATTTTCGATGTGGATCACGCTTATGGTTAGCACACTTACGAACTTAAGCCAATATGACACTACGACGCTCGCTCTTCCCCTTATTGTCCTCGCTCTCTTTCGGCCCCGAAAGGAAAATGTTATTAGGCTTTAAGACGTTCATCTGGTCACTTTTCCTTCTTCTTATTTCCTCGGGATTTCTCCCTCTTCACGCTGCTCCCCGGATCTCTGAATTTGTAGCTCTCAACACTCGCTCTCTTGTTGACGAAGATGGTGATTCTTCCGATTGGATAGAAATTGAAAATACCGATGACACTGCCGTATCATTGGAGGGTTGGTATTTAACGGATGATCCTAAAGACCTCGCTAAATGGGCGATTCCAGCCGTAACGCTTCGCCCAAATGACTTTCTTGTTATTTTCGCTTCCAATAAGAATCGGGTTGATCCCACCGGTATTCTACACACCAACTTCACCCTCCAGCCCGATGAGTTTATCGGGTTAGTAAAACCTGATGGAAAGACGATTGCATCTTCCTTCGATCCTCCACCTCAGTTTGAAGACATTTCATATGGCGTTGGCACAGTTGGAGCATCGATTGTCACAGTTCCGGTCGATCAGGGCGTTAATGCTAAATACCTTGTCCCAGCTACCGATCCCGGCGCCGAAGACTGGCGGGTTCCTGCTTATAATGATTCCGCATGGAGTAGTGCCGCACTTGCGTTCGGTTGGGATACATCTGGGCCTTACCTGGATCTTCTTGGTAATGATGGGAATCTTTCATCTGTAGCGAAGGGAGTGAATGCTTCAATTTATGTCCGAGTGCCCATCACGATTGATGATCCCAGTGCTGTTCAGAGAATGGTTCTCGATCTTAATTGGGAGGATGGTGTCGTTGGATATCTAAACGGGGAGCAAATCCTTTCTGAAAACGCACCAAACCCAATCGTCTGGAATTCAAGAGCGACCCGATCACACACGGATAGTCTCGCTGTGGTTCCCGACACTTATGAGGTAGATTTCACCGGAAAGCTTGTTAGCGGAACAAACATCCTCGCGTTCCAAGTCATGAATACGTCGCCGAATGGGTCTGATCTACTTTTATTACCAAAACTGACAGTAGTATCGAAAGATGCCACTAGCGGCGATGTGGCGGCCTTCTTTGAGGAGCCTACTCCGGGCAATCCAAATAGCCCTGGAAAACTCGCTCCTGCCTACGTGACGGTCGATACACCGACAAGAACATTTACGTCCGGATCAATAAGCGTCGGTCTCACATCTGATAACCCTAAAGCAACTATCCGCTACACCACTGACGGGAGCATCCCAACTAACGATCTCGGTGCTGAGTCGCCAGAATACACCGAGTCACTAACAATTACCGACAACACTTTGCTCAGAACACGAGCGTTTGTTCCAGGAGCCTTGGATGGGCCTATCGAAACCCACGCTTATTTTCGCCTTGAGAGCGACGCCGCTGAATTCACCTCAAACCTCCCGACAATTCTTATCGACAACTTTGGCAAGGGTAATATTCCCTCTGCGGGAGCGACAAATAGATTGCCGATGATGATGGCAATCTTTGAGCCGAAGGACATAGGAGGTGGTGTTATGCGTTCATCGATGCTGAACCCACCCGACCTCGTCACTCGCATGGGAAGTCGTAAACGTGGGTCAAGTTCAGGTGGATGGCCAAAGAATCATTTTTCAGTCGAAGCATGGACCGAGAATGATTACGAGGAGAAGAATATCGAGCCGCTCGGATTCGGGGCAGATAATGACTGGATTCTAGGGTCGTTCTACCAGTTCGACCGTGCCTTGATCCGAAATCCATTCATTTACGATATCAGCCGTCAGATGGGTCGCTATGCGGCAAGGACGCAACATGTCGAGCTTTGGAACAACCTCCGAAACAATGTCGGTGGCAATGACTACTATGGTGTCTACACCTTGGGCGAAAGACTGGATCGAGGGGAATCTCGAATCGACGTGGACGGCCTGAATCCAACCATCATCGAGAATAATTTCACAAATGGCGGCCCTGGGGCGTTAGCTCCATTTGATGCTGACATTTCAGGCGGATATATCTTCAAGCGGGATCGTGGTAATCCAACCTTCTCTTCCTCAGGTATGGGTAATTTTGTCTACGTTTATCCGGGTGGGTCGAGCGATAGAAACCGGCCAGAAGATTTCTTTATAAACCGATCTCAGACGGCTTGGCTCACGAAATATCTTGAGGAAGCCGATGATGCTCTCGATGCAACAGATGGAATCAATCCTGAGACAGGTTTGCATTTCTCCGATTACATCGACGTTAATTCTTTCATCGACCACATCATGCTCAACAACTTCGCGATGAATGTCGACTGGGGGCGCTTGAGTGCCTTCTTGCACAAGCCGCGTGGTGGGAAGTTACAGGGAGGTCCTATCTGGGACTTCGATCGTAACATGGGTTCGGAGGACGGACGTGATCGCACTCCAAATCGTGGGTGGAATGGAACAGGGGACTCGAGTAGGACATGGTATGATAGTCGTTATCCATATTATGGAAAAGTGATGGGCTACCGCCGTAACACACAGGGTCCCCCAACTGCCCAGAGTACGAGACCAGACGTAATGCAAAGATGGATCGACCGCTGGTTTAGTCTTCGGAAGACGGTCATGTCGATCGACAATCTTAATGCCACGGTTGACAAATATGCTGATCCGCTGGATGTCAATTCTGGCGCTAATCCGGCATTGCCTGCCCCTCAGGATCGTAACTTTTCGCGATGGAATGTCGCACCTAATGGAGGAACATATGGTGAGGGCGACAGAGGTTGGACAGGGGAGATCACCCACATGAAAGGTTGGTTAAAAGCGCGAGCTGAATGGATTGACGCGCAATTCCCATCTGAACCGGAATTTAGTGTCGCTAGTGGCAGTGTCCCAGTTGGAACGAATTTGATTATGAACTTTCCGGAAGGGCAGGCTTTTTACACGACCGACGGTAGTGACCCAAGAGCCCCTGGAGGCGGAGTTTCACCAACAGCAAAACGATTCGACGGTGGCGCGGTTGATTCTATCTTATTAGTAATGGATGCGCCCGTGGATTACTTGGTTCCGACCGATAACTCGCTAGGCTTAACATGGACTCAAGCGAATTTTGATGCCTCAGGTTGGACACAGGCAAACTCGGGTGTGGGTTGGGAATCAGTAGGTGGCACACTGGAACCATTGATCGCAACCAATATTGCTAATGAACTCAAAGGCGTCAATGGAGGTGCCTATTTCCGCTGGGAATTCGACTTCAATAATGCTGGTGCCGTAAATGGAGGAACACTAAACGTGCAAGCTGATGACGGCTTCGTTGCTTACTTGAATGGCGTTGAAATTGCCTCCATTAATGCGCCAGACTCAGTTGCTTGGAATAGTACCTCATCGGGATCCACTTCAGATTCAAATGTCGTCGCAGGACGACAGATCGATATCTCGGCTTACCTTGATGCATTTCGTAACGGCACTAATGTCTTAGCGATCCATGCAATGAACTCTTCGCTAAATGGGTCAGACTTCCTCATCCGGGCTGGACTCGACATCAATGAAACTGTAGCTGCCAGCCCCTTGTTGTTGAATGAAAGCCAGGTTGTAATTGCACGAGTCCGTGACGGGGACTTCTGGGGAGCTCCAACAATCAGCCCATACGCGGTGGGCACCACGCCAGCAACTAGAGAGAATCTAATGGTTTCAGAGATTATGTATCACCCAGCTGAGCCTTCAGCAGTGGAGATAGCTGCCGGATATGATGATCAGGATCTGTTTGAGTTTATCGAGTTCGTTAACATCAGTGATATCGCCATTGATTTGTCGGGAGTCGCTTTCGATGCGGGGGCGAATTTCACATTCCCGGTGGGGATGCAGCTCGCTGCGGGAGCCCGGGTACTTGTTGTCAGTGATACTGCAGCATTCAGAGCACGCTATGGTTCAGCGCTCGATAGTTTTGTTGTTGGCCAGTTCCAAGAAGGGACGAAATTATCCAACAGCGGCGAGCGCGTCCTTATTGTTGGAATTGATGGCGCCCCAATCAAAGAGTTCACCTACAATGACAAATCACCCTGGCCGGAAGCTGCAGACGGCGATGGATTCAGTCTTGTGCTCAATTCTCCAAATAGTGCACCTGATCACAGCCTTCCTGAAAGCTGGTCGACTGGCCGTCAGGGCGGCACACCCGGTATTGGTGAAAACAAAACTGTTTTTGCCGGTGATCCTAACGCGGATTTGGACAATGACGGTCTTACCGCGTTCGCGGAATATGCCATGGGGACAGCTGATTCTGATAGCTCGTCAGGCCAAGCGGCCATAAGGAGTCGAGTGGATGGTGGTGGCGATCTCCGGATTACCTTTCCAAAGAACACCGCGGCTGGCGATGTGAATTTTATCGTGGAGATCTCAACCGATCTTAAGAATTGGAGCAGTGGCGAGATGGTCTCGTTTGTCAGTGAGGAATCAACTGGCGAAAATACTTCCGAGGTCACTTATCAAAGCGCACTTCCCAACTCCGCCAAGGTTTTCATGCGTCTCAGGTTCCAGCAGAGGTAGTTACGCGCACGCAATCTCGTAAGAAAAGCGGAAAGGAGGGCCTGATTTGGGACTTCCTTTCCTTTTTCTTGGCGAGTGCTCTCAGGTCAAATTCCATATTGGTTTTAAAAAAGGGAGCGAAACGCCTGTGGCTTGGCCTATTGAAAAGAATCTTGGCTAACGATTAACAGTCTCTATCGTCCTCACTCTAAACCTTAAAGAACGACTTTGAATACTCTAACTTCTAGACGCTCGTTTCTCGCCACGGCCATTCCGGTCACTTTTCCGGGCTCTCTCTTGAGAGCCAAGGAAAGGAGTGCGCCCTGGCTTCAAATTTCTCTCCAGCAGTATTCCTTTAATCGTATGTTCCGCTCGAAGAAGCTTGATCCTCTAGACTACCCAAAGTTCGCAGTTGAAAAAACAAAGATCAAGGCACTCGAGTATTTTAACGGTTTCTTTGAAGAAAAACTAGGTTCAGCGAAATTTCTTTCGGAGCTTAAAAACCGTTGTGGTGATCTTGGAGTTGAGAACCAGCTGATACTTTGTCGCTCAGACTTAGCTCTGGATTCGGCTAAAGCCCAAGAGCGAAAAAAGGCAGCCGCATACCTTGGACGCTGGGGTCAGTTCGCGAAGGCGCTAGGGTGCCATTCAATCCGGGTAGATTGTCGCTCAAAGGGTAATCGGGCAGAGGTAAAGAAACAGGCGATCGATGGACTCAATCAACTTTGTGAAATCCTCGAACCGATGAAGGTGAATGCCATTGTTGAGAATCATGGGAATTGGTCGAGCAAAGGCGATTGGGTAAAGGAAGTAATGAGTTTGGTAAAGCGAGATAATTGCGGAACCTTGCCAGACTTTGGAAATTTCAAAGACTACGACAAATATCAAGGTGTTGAAGATATGTTGCCATGGGCCAAAGCAATCTGTGCAAAGGTTCATGAGATTAACTCAGATGGCGAGGCAGCTCATACTGACTTTGCACGGATGCTTAAAATTGTAAAAGAAGGGGGCTTTAAAGGATTTATTGGAATTGAATTCGAGGGCGCTGCTGACTCGGTGTCCGGTGTCTTGAGAACAAAAAAGCTAATTCAAAAGACACTTCAAAAACTCGGCTAAGTGATGAGGAAAATCACCTTGTTTTCTTTTCTAATCGCGATCATCCAGCTTGCAGGTGCTAAACCTGAACTGAGTAAGCGGGGCCCTTCCATTTTAAAGGAAATTCTTTCCCAGCCGTGGGCAACAGCCTGGAAGTCGGCGACCTTAACGAAGGTTCGGCTTATCTCAGAGGAACCCGATCTTCATCAACCATTGAATCTTCCGCCAGTTTGGTCTGCGGTGATTGCGGGGCCGAATGGAGCGTCCGGACATCTGATTTGGGATAGCTTGGGCGAGGGGAGGCTTGTCGAGTTTTCGCTCGACGACAATTTTGAAGTGAAGAGTGATTCGGGGCGGGCGATTCGTGGCATTCCATCTTTCCAGCAGTTCCCTATCGAGGAGAAGGATCAAAAATCCATGGCGTCGGGTTGCGTTCCGACCGCTGCAGCCAGTGTGGTTTCGTACTGGGCCAATCAGAAATACCCTCAATGGCGCGGTGACGATAAAACAATTAAGGATCTCGTGTTACGTTTGCGCAGCAAACTTAAGATGACGCCATTTCCAGACCTTGATGGTTTTACGCCAAATCGAATGGCTTTGGCTGGAGCTTATCCAAGTGAACTTTTGAAAGTGTTGAAGGCTGAAACGGTGGCCTACAATGTTCCGATACAAATGGGGTTGGGCCGATTTACCTTTCCACTTTTTAAGAAGGAAATTGATAGTTCAAGGCCGGCTCTGTTGTCGTGCATGGTTCGCGTTGCCCATAAACCTCAACTTTCATGGCCTCACGAAGTTGCCGGCGTAGGCTACTGCGAAATTGATGGTGTGAAGCTAGTTGGTGTCATGGATAATTTCTTTCCCACCAACCATAAGGAAGCGATTCGCTGGATCAGGCAAGATGCCTTCCGGTCAATTTTAATTCTGCGACCCCGTAAGGAATAGGGATGGCGGGGGGATACCCTAGAGCGTCCTAGCTTTCATGGTGGTAAATCCTATTCAGCCCCAAATTAGAGTCGGTGCTCTGGAGGCATAGGCGAACATCACAGTTTATTAGTATCGCGCCGCAAGGAATGCTAGGAATCCATCTTGGCGGCTTTGTTAGCGCGCTTGCGCTCGTTGGGGTCAAGGATACGCTTGCGGAGGCGAAGGTAATTTGGAGTCGCTTCGACGAGTTCGTCGGGATCAATATACTCGATAGCACGTTCAAGTGAGAATTTGAGAGCGGGGGCGAGCTTAGCCGTATTCTCCTTGGTTGCCGAGCGGATGTTATCAAGCTTCTTTGCTTTGACCGGATTCACCGGAAGATCGTCGGCTCGAGAGTTTTCGCCAATGATCATACCAGTGTAAACTTCCTCCGTTGGGTTGACGAAGAGGGTGCCTCGACCTTCAAGTGCGAGAAGCGAATAAGCGGTAGCTGGGCCGGTATCCATTGAAACGAGGGTTCCAGCTTGTCGGGTTTGGATGGTTCCAGCCCATGCCTTATACTCATCGAAGAGGTGTGACATGATCCCGTGACCAGAAGTGATATTCACGAGCTCAAATTCGAGGCCGATGATCCCGCGGGTAGGAATACTAGCGGTGATCAAGGTGCGACCAGAGGCATCGTTGGTGGTCATGTCCTGAAGTATCCCTTTGCGATCATTAAGGATCTTAAGGAGAGGATTGGCATATTCTGAAGGGAGTTCGAGATAGAGAATCTCCCATGGCTCAAGGCGTTTATCCTTTTCGTCGCGCTTGATGATTACAGTCGGCCGAGAGACAAGGATTTCGAAACCCTCGCGTCTCATCGTCTCAACGAGAACCGCGATTTGCATGGCGCCGCGAGCTGAAACGTTAAATACACCAGCCATTTCCGAATCTTCAACATGAATGGAGACGTTGGTTTTCATCTCGCGATAGAGTCGGTCACGTATCACACGGGACTGCACGTGCTTGCCATCCCTGCCGGCGAAAGGGCCATCGTTGATCGAGAACTGCATTTGGACCGAAGGTGGGTCGATATTAACCGGGGGGAGCGGCTCGGACTCTTCTTCTGCTGCGAGAGTTTCCCCGATGTCGGCATCTTCAAATCCCGCGATCCCCACGATGTTTCCAGCGACGCCATCGGTAACCTCTTGGATACCGAGATTAGTGTATTCAAAAACCTTACCGATCTTAGAGCGCACCTTGCTACCGTCTTTAAGAAATCGAAAGACGTTGTCGCCTTTTTTGACCGATCCAGAGAGGACTTTTCCGATAGCAATCCGACCAACATAGTCGTCCCAGTCGATATTGGAGACGAGCATTTTAAAGTTGTCATCTGCGAGAACTTTCGGAGCCGGAATGTTTTCGATTATCGCTTCGAGAAGGGGAACGCAATCGCCCTCAGTGGCATCATGGACATTTGAGAAGAATCCGTTTTTAGCAGATCCGTATAGAGTGGGGGCATTGAACTGATCGTCAGTAGCCTCAAGTTCGAGGAACAGTTCAAGAACCTGATCATGAACGCCGAGTGGATCTGAATTGGGTCGATCAATCTTATTGACGACAATGATGGGCTTTAGCCCTTCTTGGAGGGCCTTGCGGAGAACGAAACGAGTCTGAGCCTGAGGGCCGCCAAAGGCATCAACAACAAGAATGACACCATCGACCATCTTCATAACTCGCTCAACTTCGCCGCCAAAGTCGGCGTGGCCCGGAGTGTCGACGATATTGATGATGTGATTGCCCCAGTGAACGGCGGTATTTTTCGCCTTAATCGTAATGCCTTTTTCCCGCTCCAAATCCATCGAGTCCATGGCGCGTTCAGTGACGGCCTGATTTTCTCGGTAGGCGCCACCGGCTTTGAGGAGTTCATCGACAAGGGTGGTTTTACCGTGGTCAACGTGGGCGATGATGGCGAGATTGCGAAACTGAGACATGTCGGTGGCGGATGGAATTATGCAGAGCCTTGAGAAGGCGCAACGTGCGCTCCTTGCCTCAGAAACGAAGTAATAGCAAGAAATCGCTCGATCGAAGCTAAATTCATTCTCGCTATATTGATGCGGTTTAAGGAATCATTTTGACAAGAGGTTGCCCATAATGGGGAGATAGAAGGAGAAGAATCCTGCGAGTTATCACGATCGCCAAGGTTTAAAAGATCCTAATCAGCGAGGTAAACAAGAAAGCGCCGCGCTTTTGAGACCTCAATTTGGAAAGGATCATCTTTCCGGGAGAGTGTCTTGAGTTTTCGCATTTAATTATCAAGTCCACCTTGCTAAAGCATTGGCATGCAAGCCAAAGGTCTTCAACTACTTGAATCTCTAACCCAAGCTCACAGTGTTCCTGGTTACGAAGACGAAGTAAGAAAAATTTTCCTGAATGAGCTGGATGGCTACGGTGAGTTTGGAGCTGATAAGAATGGCTCGGTTTATTGCGTCCGAGATTCTGCTGGACCGAAAGTGATGGTGGAGGGGCACATGGACGAGGTGGGTTTTAGAGTTCAGAATATTCTTCCGAATGGCTATCTCAAAATGGTGACCGTTGGCGGTTGGTGGGGGCACACTCTCCTGTCCCAGCGGGTTGAAGTTAGGAATCAAGAGGGTGTTAAGATCATTGGGACGATTGCATCAAAACCTCCACACTTTTTAGGGGAGGCAGAGCGGAACCGGGTCATTGGGGTGTCCAATATGTTCGTTGATATCGGGGCTCGGTCGCGGGATGAAGTAGAAAAATGGGGGATTCAACTTGGGGATCCTATTGCGCCATGGAGCCCCTGGACCCCAATGCATCAGCCGGACTGGTATATGACGAAAGCTTTTGATAATCGGGTCGGAATGGCAGGAGCAATTCAGGTCGGACAATCCGCCGAAGCTTTAGGTTGCCAGCTGATCAGCGCAGGTTCCGTTCAGGAAGAGCTTGGACTCAGAGGGGCGAAAACCCTCGCGAATGTCACCAAACCAGATGTCGCTATTGTTTTGGAAGGGCCACCGGCAGATGATACTCCCGGAATGCCTGTAAACGAGTCCCAGGGCGTTCTAGGAGGCGGTGTGCAGATCCGTCTCCACGATCCCAGTGCGATCATGAATCCACGTTTAGCTCAGTTTGCCATCGAGACCGCCCGTCGTGCGGGGATTTCACATCAGGTAACCGTTCGTTCAAGTGGTGGGACAGACGCGGGGTCTTTTACCTTAGCCAACGAGGGTATTCCCAGTGTCGTTCTGGGCACTCCAGCAAGGTATATTCATTCTCATAATGCGATCATTTGCGCATCTGATTATCATGCCATGGTGGCTCTGACTATTGCCATGGTAAATCAACTCGATGAAGACACGGTTAAAGGATTTACAAGCTTTCTTTAGAGACGCGCTCGATTAGGTCTCAATAGTGAAAGTGGATCTTTTGAGAGACTTCTATTTGAAGGCTGCAATGTTGCTTGCACCACGGGCGGAGCAAATAATTCCAGAGGTGGTAGAGTGTTCAACTTTTCGTTCAGAAAGCACCCAAGATGACGATAAGTTTTCCAGTTGGAAGGTTAGCGGAGGGCTTGAAACGGCTTAACTTTGCCGTTTTCCAAGGAACCGCCCAGCCAAGCAAGCAGCTGATTCATCTCAAGATGATCATTACGAAGTGACTGAAGTGATTCCCATCCACAGTGTGTCCGACGCTTCGCTGGAGCAATCTTTTCGACATGAAGTCTTCCCATCAACGCTTCCGTTTCGCGATCAATGGCGTTTTGGATCTGTGCAGGATGTGGGAGATCATCGAGATCGTTTGGCGACAAGCCAAAACTCACTACGCCGATCCCCAGTTCACTGGCTAGAGCCCGGACCTGATCTCCCAGTGATTCATCCGATATGCTGTCGGCTAAATACAGAATCCCCTCGTTGGCCCACATCGAGCCACTCATGGTTTGGAACAAATCTTCACGAAAATTATCGTGACTGGTCTCAACGCGCATCCGAATGGAGCTGAGATGGTAGGGAGGTAGTCCAAGAGTTTGTTTGAGCGCGAGATGGGCAGGATCAAGCGCAAGACCATCTTCATCAAACTCACCATGCTCCCAGTCGATGAGCACCATTTCGGGGAATTTCCAAAGGTTTCCAAGGGGAGCTTCGATTGAGAGCGACTCCCGAAATTCGAAAGTGAAAACGCTTTTGGTCTCAGCGTATTTTTGAACGATTGCCCGAAATTTGCTGAGACGTAGCATGGCTTTATCGACTGAAGAGCTATCGTCGAGATCATCAAGTCTACCCTGAGTCATCGCTAGTAAGCCTTTAGCACTTGAGAGGGCGGGAACCGCAGCTCCTCTTTTATAGTATCCTTGACCCTTTTCGACCTTCGCGATGGGCGAGTTTGGATCGCATGACATCACCGAAAAGTGATAACGTAGCGAGGCATCAGAATATTCTCCATCAAGGCTTATTCGAAGCAGGCGAATTAATTCTGTCCCTTTGATCGAGTCCTTCGGATTAGAAGGAAGGATTTCGGAAAGAAGATCAGAAAGTTGATTGCGGAGACTCATGATACAATTTTTATGCAAAAACGCGACGCGACGCTAGATGCAACGGGATGATGTGTAGTTTGGGCAAGCTCCAAGTCGATCAAAACCGCAAAAAGTGAGATAATTTTTAAAAATAATATTCAGTCTTCTGAACTATTCATTGAATAAATTGTTTCAGCTTGCTGTCTCAATTAACGAACTGTTAAAAAAGCAGCATGAAGAAACGGTCTACAATCATCCTCATGATGATTTTATCATCTCTTGCGTCAGCACAGAGCGCTAGAGAGATTATGGAGTCCGTCCGCCAGGTCACTATTCTCCAGAAAGAGCAAACACTTACCGGAGTTCTTCGCAAGGGGGCAAATAAGGTTCCCCTCAACTTGTTTCTTCGAGGTAAAGATATCCAATTTACCTTAAATGGTGGTGCCGAAGGCTTTCATCTTCGATTGAAAGAAAATGACCAGGAGTTTTGGGATATTGATGATGGTAAAGCGAAACGGTTTCCCGCCAACAAGATTGGGGCATCAATCGCGGACACGGATGTGACATACGAAGACCTTGCTTTAAAATTTCTTTATTGGCCCAACCCTCAGCATGCGGGAAGTCAAAAAATTGGCCTTGAGAATTGCTGGAGAATCCATGTCGTTAATCCGGAGAAAACCGGGAGCTACCGCGAAGTGAGTATTTGGGTGACAAAAAAGCATCGAGCTCTTGCCAGAGTTGTCGGATACGGTCCGAGGCCAGGTCGACGACCGCTGAAGCAATTTGAAATCATTGACGTGATGAAAGTAAATGGAGTCTTCACGGTCGAAACGATGAAAGTCAGTAGGTTCGATGAGAAACGAAAAGTTCAAGGCATCACATACCTTGAATTTGACAAACCCAAGCGTCGGGGTCGCTAGAGACAATTCTTTTAAGAGATACGATTCCGTCCAATTGAATTGGCAGATTTCTTAAAGCAGAGTTTCGAAAACCTGTTGATAGTTGTTCTCTTACGCATCCAGCCCAAAGGCTGTGTGAACGACTCTTGCTGCCTCCTCAATCTGGTCCTCTTCGACGGTGACTGAGATTTTAATCTCTGATGTCGAAATCATTCCAATGTTGACCCCAGCTTCACCCAATGCTTCGAACATCTGGGCAGCGACTCCGGAATGGCTACGCATGCCGATTCCGACACACGAAAGCTTGGCAATACCGGCTTCGGTTTCTATAGCGGCATCTCCGGAGAGCTCGGCAAGGACTGGTTTCAGAGCGCTTTGCGCTCGACCGAGATCGTTTGTGTGCATCGTGAAGGAATGTCGTGCCAACTTATCACTAGCGATATTTGAGACGATCATATCGATATTCACCTCAGCCTCAGCGAGTGCGCCAAGAATGCGACCAGACATTCCTGGAGTGTCAGGGATGTTGGTGATGGTAACTCGGGCTTGGGAGCGCTCGATTGAGACTCCGCGAATGACAACTGATTCCATGGCTTCGTGTTCTTCGGTGACAATGGTCCCCGGGTTATTATTAAGTGATGATTTAACCTCAAATCTCACGCCATATTTTTTGGCGAATTCGACAGAACGGGATTGCATAACCTTGGTTCCGACAGAGGCGAGTTCGAGAAGTTCGTCGTAAGAAATTTCCGGAAGTTTCCGCGCTTTTCCAACGACTCTAGGATCGGCGGTGTAAACTCCATCAACATCAGTTAGGATCTGGCATAGATCGGCTTTAACAGAAGATGCGACGGCGATCGCTGAAAGATCCGATCCTCCACGCCCAAGAGTATGGATCATACCCTCTTCAGTGATTCCCTGAAACCCGGCAACCACGACAGTTAGGCCCTCCTCAAGATATCGATTGATCAAAGTTGGCTCAATTTTCTCGATTCGTCCACGGGTGTGCGACCCGCTAGTTAGGATTCCAGCCTGACGGCCAGTTGCTGAAACTGCCTCGATACCCATTTCATTTAGCGCGATTGTGAGGAGGGCGATGGATTGCTGCTCGCCAGACGAGAGAAGGACATCAAGCTCTCGCTCTATGGGCTGCTGGGAGAGTTCAGTGGCAAGGGCGATGAGTTTATCGGTTTCGCCACCCATAGCAGAAATTACCGCAACAACCTGATGGCCTTTTACGCGCTCAGCCTTGATGCGGTTGGCCACATTTTTAATGCGATCAATGGACCCAACCGAGGTTCCACCGTATTTTTGGACAATAAGTGCCATGGATATCTTTGCTTAAGGCTTGAGGGGAACGATAGCAAGCAAGAGCAGAAGCAAAAACCACCGTATGGGATGAAAAATCGAAAATTCAACAAAAGGATCGAAAAACTAGCGATGGCTACGAATGATCCTAAACGAAAGGGATTTGAGCTAGCACTCGTCGGCTCCGTGGTGCAATTTTTTGATCAGAATTTGTGTCCTTCGATCGCGTCAGAGTGTCTCGATTCGAAAGACCACAGGTCTATTGGTGAGGCAGTCGAGGTTTTCAACTTCGGCAAGAGCTTGTTTCAGCTTTCCAAAGGGGCAGGTGTGAAGAAGGAAGACCATCTCAACGAAATCCGCGTCGGGATTATCTGCATCAACGGGTGAGTGAGTCCCGGAGATTCCGATCTCGTGCTTCGCAAGAACGCTGGCAATATCCGCGATCACGCCGGGGCGATCGGTGACAGAAAATCGGACGTAGTATGAAGTCGCGGTATCATCGATGTCCACTAAGTCACCTAAATCATGATAAGGGAGAAACCCCATCTTGTTGTCTGAACTGCGAGCAGCCTCGACTAAATCGGAGACAACGGAAGAAGCAGTGGGACCTTGTCCGGCGCCGCGGCCGTAGAAAAGCGACTCGCCCAAATGATCACCCTTGATTGCCACGGCATTAAAAACGCCGTGCACAGAGGCTAGGATGTGAGTTTTTGAAAGGAAGGAAGGTTGGGTCCGAATCTCGATTCCACCACCCTTGTTCGCGATGACAAGTGATAGAAGTTTGACTACGTAGCCGAGATCTGAGGCAAATTTAATATCGAGAGGCGTGACCTTCTCGATGCCGCGAACATAAACATTCTTGTAGTTGATCAGGAATCCATGTGCCAATGATCCCATAATAATAGCCTTGTGAGCAGCATCCCACCCATTTACGTCGAGAGTTTCGTCTGCCTCTGCATAGCCAAGTTCTTTGGCTTCTTTGAGTGCCTCTGGGTAGCCTAAGCCCGCTTCGGTCATGCGCTGCAAAATGTAGTTGGAAGTTCCGTTGATAATTCCAGCGATTGATTCAATTCGGTTGCCCACAAAAGATTGTTGCACCGCTTTTATGATGGGGATTCCTCCGGCGACAGCGGCTTCGAAATAAATCGGAGTATTGTTTTCTTTTGAAAGAGCAAAGAGCTCGGGGCCTCGTTCTGCCAGAAGCGCCTTATTTCCTGTCACCACGGGTTTTCCAGCCTTCAAAGCTTCTGCAACGAGATTGAAAGCAGCTTTTGTCCCTCCGATTAATTCCACCACAATATCAATCAAGGGATTTTCGACGACCTCCATGAGATTCGTGGTGAATAATTCGGCGGGAGCATCTCCTTCACGTTTTTTCGACAAATCGCGAACCGCGATTTGTCGAATTTCCATGGCAGCAGATCCTTGGGAGCGAGACTCAATGAGCCCCCCATGTTCCTCAAGGATGTTCCAAACTCCGGACCCGACAGTGCCAAATCCGGCCAAACCAATTCCTGAAACTGAGCAGCTCACACCTATTTCTTAAGAGTGTTCGGGGAGCAAAAACAGTAAAAATGTGAATGAACCTTGAATTGCACCCGTTATTGGTGCCGTTATACTAGGAGCAGATGAAACGTGAATATCCTTGGGAAACAGCCAGCACCTACTCTCCTCCGCGTCGTGAGGGGCTCGGATGGTATGTTCTCGTTGCTGTTATCTTGGCGCTCATTATCCATGTGGCTGCTCTTGTAGAAGCCGGAAATACCTTTTACGAGTCCGAGATTTCCGAGGCGACCGAGTGGGTTTCGCAGCCGGTCCGGCTCAACATGGCGGAAACCGAACTCGAGGACGTTGCGGAGGTTCCTCCAGAGGAAGAGCTTGAGAGGCCGATCGATGATAGCGAATTGGTTGATGATCCGGAGGCTGCCATTGCCGAGCTTCAGGAAATAGAGATCGATATCGACACTAAAGTGGAGGAGATGTCGTTTCCTGAGATGAGAATTGAAAAGCCCATTTTGGCAGGAGCCAATGTTGGGGATTTGCTCAAACCTACGGTTGGTGAGCAAGAAGATTCTGATATTCCTGATCCAGGCAAGATTCGTATTGATTTCCCCGAGGCCAAGAAAGGCCAGATTATTGTCGATGAAGGGACTCAACTTGCCGATGTTCTTGATCCCGATAAAGTCGTTCAAGATTTAGGCAAGTTAAAAGGTGGTGGCGGAAGGGACACAACCGGTGAAATCAAAGGCTACACCGGCCTTTCCGCCTATGCCAATATGTCGCCGGGTGAGCTCCAGCAGAACAAGGCCACTATTGGAAGTGACCTTCTCTTTGAGTTTAACAGCAACACTTTAAGAGATGATGCCCGTATCACGCTACTAACTGTGGCTCAGCTAATTGATCGAAATCCGGGTATGTTTTGCTGGGTCGAAGGCCACACTGATACTTTTGGAAGCGAGGAATTCAACCTTCAGCTTTCCTTGAAACGCGGTCAGGCGGTGAAGGATTGGTTAGTTAGATCACTTCAGCTTGACCCTAAATTCATCGTGGTTCGCGCCCTCGGGAAAACTGAACTTGTTGTGAAAGAAGGTAACCGTGATGCGCAGGCGGCGAACCGGCGGGTTGACATCAAGATGCGAAAGATTCCGCCTAACAATACAGCTGGAAGGGTCTTGGTTAAACCAGGTGAAACTCCGGAAGAAATCCCACGAGGCATTCCCGTCGAAGATGATGAAGGTGGAGAAATCCCCAGAGCCGTTCTGGTTCCAGATGATGAGAAGGTGCCGAAGGCAATTCCAGTAGGGGAATAGTCGAGCTTGTCGTAAGGAGTGAAGTCTAGTTCATTGGAGCCGTGCTGAAAATTCTGACCGAACCCCCAGTCTGGAAGGCCGTTCTCGGATTCGATTTCGATGACACTTTGGTGATGAAAGACCGTCCGTCGGAAGTAGACGAACGGTTCTTTGAGTGCTTGAAGTGGGTTCGCTCCACCTATGGTGCGGCTTGGGGAATAGCCACTGGTCGATCCTTGTATCAGCTGATCGAGGGGCTCAACGAGGCTGGTTTCCCCTTCCTCCCAGATTTTGTGATCGTTCGTGAGCGGGAGATTTTCTTTCCCGGTCAATTTGGTCGCTGGGTTCCTGATGAAAATTGGAATAAGAGGTGTGAGAAAGATCACAATCGCCTCTTTAGAAGGTGCAAGCGAGTGCTTGCCAAAATCAAAGATCACGTTGAGGCAAACACCGATGCCCGTTGGGTATCGGTCGAAGGAGATGCTGCAGGAATCGTCTCATCAACCGAAGAGGAAATGGATGCAATCCTGAAAACAATCGAAAGTCTCGCTTTACATAGTGATCTTACTTTTGAGCGCAATTCAATCTACCTTCGCTTTAGTCATCGCGCCTATCGTAAGGGCACTTGTCTTCAAGAGGCTGCGAATCGCTGGGGACTTGAATGCGATAAAATTCTCGCGGTCGGTGATAATCACAATGATCTGAGTATGCTGCATCCCGAGATCTGTGAGGCCTGCGGGTGTCCTTCCAATGCCATCTCTGAGGTGAGGGACTATGTGACGAAGCGAGGCGGGAAAGTGGCTGCCAATCCGGGAAGTATTGGGGTGATGGAGGTGATGAAGCACTACTTCGATCAATGAGCGGCGAGCTTTGGGCTTTTGCAGTCATTATGTTGATTGGGCAATTCAGCCCAGGCCCGGATATGCTTTTGCTAACAAGGACTTCTCTTGCAGAGGGCTTGCGATCGGGCTGGATGATGGTGCTTGGAATTAGCACGGGGCTCACGCTGCATGCTACCCTTGCAATTGGCGGTATTGCCGTAGTGCTAGCGAGGGGAGGAGCCATTGCAAGCGGATTGGAGGGGCTCGCCGCTCTCTACCTTCTCTGGTTAGCGTTTGGATTGCTAAGGAAACCAAAGTTCGCGGGGGAAGTTGATATCCCCAGACGAAGTCCCTACTTGCGTGGATTATTTTGTAATTTGCTTAATCCCAAGGCCTTGGTCTTCTTTGCTAGCGTGGTCGCAACTTTTTTAACCCGACCTCACCCTGATTGGTGGCCCTTTGCGCTATGGCTAATTGTGGTTGGAGAAGCTCTTTTTTTCTGGTGCCTCTGGGTTTGGCTTTTGCAAATACCCAAGGTGCGCAGGGGGTATCAAAGGTTTAGCCGATCAATCGATCTTCTTTTTGCCTTGGCATTGACGGGTTTGGCCATTCACTTGCTGCTCTGGTAAGTCCCTAAAGGGCAGAAACTATTATTGGATAGCTTCTAGATCTTTCGCCCGTAATCTCATCAACTCAATTATGAAGAAATATTGTATTAAAGCTATTTGCCTCGCATTTTTAATGGTCTCTCCGGCCTTTTCCAACCACCACAAGGAAGCGAAGGGGTGGACCGATCTCTTTAACGGAAAGAACCTCACTGGATTCACGCAGAAAAATGGCACTGCCACTTTTGAAGCCAAAGGAGGTTCAATCGTCGGAACAACTGCTAAAGGCAGCCCTAATTCCTTTCTTTGCACTGACAAACTCTATGGGGATTTTGAGCTAACCTTCGAAGTTAAGGTTCACAATAACTTAAACTCCGGCGTAATGATAAGGTCCCAGACCAAAGGGAATACTCCCGAAGGACGGGTAAACGGCCCCCAAGTTGAGATTGAAGCCAGTGGTGCGAAAGGGGCTGAATCGGGTTATATTTACGGTGAAGCTTGTGGTGGTTGGATGACTCCAAAGAATCTCTTGAAGCCTCACAAACATTTTAAGGATGGCGAATGGAATAAATACCGCATTCTTGCCAAGGGACCAAGGATTCAGGTCTGGATCAATGAAGTTCAGATTTCTGATCTTACCGACGGCCCCAAGTATCAAACCTATTCCAAGGGCTTTATCGGCCTTCAGGTTCACGGTGTGGGTAACCGCGGGCCATTTGATGTGGCCTGGAAAAACCTGAAAATCCGGGAGCTCTAAGCGGGCGAGTCTTAATAAATTTTAAAACCGGATGGAATTTACCCCGTCCGGTTTTTAAGATTGGGATCTTGGGGTGAAAGCTATTCGCCGAGCCCGAAGCGAAGGAAGTTGTTCACGGTGATGGTATCGCCGAGCTCTTTACTCTTCGCTTCAAGGAGGCTCTTAATGGGCGTATCAGGTTCCTTGACAAAGCCTTGCTCAAGAAGACAGCGCTCTGAGTAGAACTTACCAAGTTTCCCTTCGATAATCTTCTCAAGGATGTCAGCAGGCTTTCCTGCACCTTCCATTTGCTTCCGGAAAATGTCTTTTTCCGATTCAACGAGCTCAGCTGGAATGTCTTCGCGCTTGAGACCCGCAGGTGAGGTCGCTGCGATATGAAGAGTGAGATCCTTAACGAGATCCCTGAAAGCTTCCGAAGATGCAGTCTCAGCCTTTTCAGCACTCACTTCGATAAGAACACCCACCTTGCCACCGAGGTGGATATAGGAAGCAACGCCACCTTCACCATTGAGGGTGAGCCGCTCGAAGCGGCGGAACTGGAGGTTTTCACCCATTTCGAGGACTTTCGTCTTGATAAAACCTTCAAGAGTTTCATCACCCTTTGGAAGAGCTTTGGCTGCCTCAAGGTCAGTGGCATCGCTCGAAAGAACGGTTGCTGCAACCTCCCCGACAAATGCTTGGAAGTTCTCGTTCTTGGCTACGAAATCGGTCTCACAGTTAATTTCGACAAGAACTCCTGATTTTCCGGAGTCGGCCAGAGCGGCCACGATGATTCCTTCGTTGGCGTCGCGGGAAGCCTTTTTCTCGGCTTTCGCTTCGCCCCGCTCACGGAGGATCTTGATGGCGGCATCGATATCACCTTCAGTTTCTTTGAGGGCGTTCTTGCATTCCATCATGGCAACTCCGGTCTTTTCACGGAGCTCTTTAACGAGAGATGCGGTGATCATAATGTCTGTTTCTTTCTCAGGTGATAAAATTTAGCTCTTGGCGCCCACAACGATTCCATCAACAAGGTTCTGAAGAACGATTCGGATCGAACGCATTGCATCATCGTTTGCAGGAACCGGGTATTCAAGCTTGGATGGATCTCCATTGGTGTCAACGATTCCGATGATGGGGATTTTCAGACGCTTTGCCTCGGCCACCGCGATGGATTCACGAGCGGTATCAACGATAACGACAGCATCGGGGTGTTTCTCCATGTCACGAACTCCGTTGAGGTTACGGTGAAGTTTATCCTTCTCACGATTCAGAGCAGAGAGCTCCTTCTTTGACATGGACTTGTATTCTGGTGCACGTTCGATGTCCTCAAGATACTTGAGGCGTTTCACCGAGTTGCGAATGGTAGTAAGGTTGGTGAGGGTTCCACCGAGCCAGCGGTAGTTGACATAGTACTGGCCGGTTGCTTCAGCCGCCTCGCGGACGGCGTCTTGGGCCTGGCGCTTACAGCCAACGAAAAGGATTTTTTTGTTTTTAGCCGCAATCTTTGCGAGGAAATCCGAGGCCTTATCAAGGCACTGAACGGTTTTCACGAGGTCGATGATGTAAATTCCGCCTTTGTCCTTCATGAGGTAAGGCTTCATCTTTGGATTCCATTTCTTGGTCTGGTGCCCGTAGTGGACGCCAGCCTCGACCATATCTTTGACGAGTTCGTTAATCATTTTATTGGGTCCTCCGTTAAAGCACGAAGGCGCTTTTTGTAAGAAATTGCTGCAATCGGTCCCTCCCAATTTCTCGTTGTTGATAGTGCAGCTCGTAGAAGGGACGCTGGATCTACGTGGGAAAGGTGAAATTGGCAAGGAATTTCCAGTTAAAGAACCTGAAATCAATGGTGCGGTTCCCCAAACGTTTGCTTCCTGCTTGTGGGCTTTATTTGGCGGTCAGGGAAGCTGTCACAACCTTTGCAATAAGAGCAGCGCCACCCGTATTGGGGTGCACCGTGTCAGGAATCAGGTTGTCTTGACCCTCGAGAGCTGCGTAAACGTTAATAATCTCAAGCTTGAGCTCCTTCGCGATCTTTTTGATAATGGGAACCTGCGCCTTGGTATCCTCGTTGTTAATTCCCCAACGACCTTTTTTTGCGATGTATGGAGGAAGACAAAGGAAGATCTTTGGCTTGGATGCAAGTTTTTGAAAATCGGAGATTAAGTCACGGTAGTCATCTTCGTAGTCTTTATCAGCATTTTTCCAATTCGTCGGCTTGGTATCGTTTGTGCCAAGCATGATCACAACGACATCGGGATTTGAGGAAAGAGCGTCCGTAAATTGCTTGGATTTTTGGTAGGGCTTGTTGCCGCTATTCATCAAGGTGGTTCCGCTGAGGCCAAAGTTTTGGACCTGCCATTTTTCTCCGAGTGTCCTCTGGGCTTGCGCGGGCCACGACTGCCCGCGTTCCGCCCCGACTCCCTGCGTAATACTATCCCCAACGCAGGCGAGAACGAGGCGCTTTGCTTCTTCTGCCTGCGTAAAGTTTAAGAATGGAATTGCGTAAAATGCTAGGAGGAGGGGATTAATTTTCATTGGTGTGTTTTTAACAGTTCCGCTCAGCTGGTTAGGGAAATAATTGCGATCACTACTTTTCAAAGTAGGGCTAGCACTCGATTAACTCGAAATTACTTTGCGGCAGATTTGACTGATTGAATGTATCGGCGGATCGCTTCGAATTGTTTGTGAGAGTCGCCGTCCAGTATATCAGGTCGAAGGCCGGTGCCATCGTCGGGGTTTGTGTATCGGGGCATCTTGGTGTCGGGGACGAGACGGGCGGGATTGAACATCCACTGATGAAAATATCCCGGACGAAGTCGTTCGTGGGTGATCCCGAAATTGATACCCTGAACTTCGAAGGCAGCGAGAGCTGGCTTTTCGTTGATGGCATGGCAGGTGACGCAGGCATAACCAGTCATACCAACGAGCTGCTCGCCAACTTTAACTTGGTCGGCTGCGGGCTTCTCCCTGGATGGTTCTGACGCTGGAAGTCCGTGGTGTTGACCAAGTCCATGAGACATGTGTTTTGCGTGGAGAGGAAAGGCGGGCATACGCATTTCAAGCCATGGACGGGGGCGAGGGTTTGCGATACCAAGAAGAATTTTCTCTAGGTATCCGGTATGCAGCATCGCACCCATGTGGGTGAGAGGCGGTCGGGATTGGATGAGTCGTTCGTCGGCTTCCTTGATGTGATCAAGTAATGATTTAGTCTCGCCATGGGTTTTAGTGAGGAGTGATCCCTGGCCGTTATAAGCATGGCATGACGTGCAGTTGAGAGCCTCGATCTGGCGGCTGGTATAGGCTTCGACAGTGTCGTTGTGTAAAGCAGGGAGGACCGCCGGGGTAATTGCCTTCTTTTCCTCGTCAGTGAGGATGAGTCGAGGTGATTTTCCGCTTTGATGGTCCGGGCCCAGACAAGCTTTGGTCCAGTCCTTAAGATTGGCGAGATTCGGAGCGGAATTCTCAGATGGCTCGAGCCCTTCGTGACAGCTGGAGCAATTCAAAGAGGTGACAAGACCCTTGCCGCGAACGGCATCACCGGGAGGGAATTCAGAGGGGTCTGGAGTGTGCTCACCAGTGGACGTCTTTGTGAGGTAGGCTGCTAGTGAGGAAGCTTCTTCGTCGGAGAAACGGAAGTTGGGCATTTTGATAGCCTCGTGATGCTTCTGTGGATTCTTTAGGAAGCTGGCGAGAGATCCGCCTTTAAATTTTGCCGCGACATTGTTGAGCGGAATCCGCCCATTTTCAAAATCCGGCTCGTCAGCGTCGGGTTTGGAGTGACAGGCGATACAACCGAGTTTATGGAAATGCTCTCCGCCTTTTTGAGCGAGTGAAAGATCGGGGGCGCTTGTGGCTTCTTCCTGTGTGATGAGTGACGCGAGGTAGGCTCCGATATCGGCCGCAGCCTGAGCGCCCTCAGGCCTGGTATGATCGACCATGGCGGGCATGGTGGTTGTTGGCTTCAACTTATCAGGTTGGGCGATCCAGCGAGTAAGCCAGGCTTGGTTTGCGCGTGAACCGATGCCAGTGAGGTTTGGTCCGGCGTATTTAAGCTCTGGCATGGCAGAAGAGCCGAAGTCAGCCTTATGGCACTGGATGCAGTTATGATCAGCAAAAAGGTGGGCGGCATCGATAGGAGTTTCACTTAAATAAGTGAAGGATGAAGCGGGAAGGGGCTCGCGGGGAAATTCCCGACGTTCTTCCCAGTAAAGACGGAAGTAGCCA
>Ga0315321_10000765_pt1 | contig 24459 bp, 19 predicted proteins | sample M180m21515metaG_FD_203464 | JGI IMG/M metagenome (GOLD analysis project Ga0315321, IMG submission 203464) | Ammonia-oxidizing marine archaeal communities from Monterey Bay, California, United States - M1 80m 21515 | ecosystem: Environmental > Aquatic > Marine > Intertidal zone | place: USA...
AGGTTTACTGCGTACGCGGGCCAGTGGGGATCATTGGCAAAGTCATGGATGAATTGCGGGAACGCCGTGAAGCCGGTATTCCAAGTAATCTCGGAAATGGTAGGCCTCTGATCAATGAAATGGACGGTGGCAAAGAGCAGGGCGCTGAATACAGCCGCCCAACGCCAATTCATGTCACGGCGCAAGAGGCCGAAGAGCATTCCGCGGAACAGGGTTTCTTCCAGAATTCCCAAGACGATGGCGGCGCCCAGCGTGTTGAGCCAGTGCTTTCCCCATTCACCGAGCGGATGTGCCGGGCGGAATTCGCGGGCTTCGAATATCAATCCTAGGGTCGCCACGGCCATCAGGGAAGCCATGCCGATGAGAAGCCCCATGCCGATGCGTTTTTTGGCATTAGGAAAATCTGCCCAGCCGAGTTCCGCCCAAGATCCGATTTTGGTGACTCGCCACAGTATGCTAAGGCCGAGCAGGGCTAACAGCATTAGGCAGCGGTTGAAGTAGCGATGGAAATCGTCGTGGGATTCTAAGATATTCAGGAAGCCTAGAGCGGGTGCATCAGAAAACACTGCCATCCAAGCTGCAGGGGCCATAATAGCGGCTCCAATAAACACAATTAACAGGTAGACGGCGATGGCAGCAGTGTTGCGCACGAAGGGGCAGTACACGTTGGTTCGGCTGGAGCCAAGCGATTTTTGTTGAACGAAGAGCGATCGGATTGTTCGATTGGCGCCGGACAGGTCAAAAGGGACGGGTATCGAACTTATTGAGAACAGAAAATTCGGTGATTACCGATTGTTGGAGCGCATTGCCAAGGGCGGTTTAGCGACCATTTGGTTGGCGAATAATGCGGAAGGCAAGCCGGTGGCGTTGCGCGTGATGCACGATACATTTCGGGTAGGCTCCTCCGGGCCAAAATTGTTTCGGCGCGGCTGCCAGGTTATGGAGAGTATGCCGCCACACCCCAATGTGGTCGGATATCTGGGCCAGGGTGTGGTAAAGGGGCGCGAGTTTGAGGTGCTGCAATATGTGGAGGGCCAGTGTCTACGTGAATTGATGGTACGGGATGATGCGCGCCTGGGTGAAATTCTCAGCGATATATTGGTGGAGTTGGCCGCCGCGCTGGAGCATGTGCATGATTCAGGCTACATGCATCTGGATGTGAAGCCGGAGAATGTGATCATCAGTCGAGGGGGGATGACCTATTTGTGTGATTTTGACACCGCGCAAGTGATTCCGGATAAGCCAAAGAAGATTGAGAAGAAATCCGGCACTCCATTTTACATGTCGCCGGAGCTGACAAACGGTTGGAAATTTGATCAACGCGCGGATATCTATGCCTACGGCGTGACGCTGTACGAATTGCTTACTGGCGTGAAGCCGTTTGAGGGGCAGACGCAAAAGGCCATGCTCGCCAATCAGCTAAACCCGCGGTATCGCATTCGTAAGCCGCGAGAGTTTAACGAAAATATTCCGATCAAATTGGATGAGCTGATTCTGAAATGTATTAATTTCATCCCCGAGAAGCGGCCTCCCAACATGAGCCTGTTGGTGCGCGATCTGAACCGCGTGTTGGGGGTTCGATGAGCGGCGTTTTTTTAAAGCGATACTGGTTTTTGGTAGCGCTGCTCTGTTTGATTCCTGTGGGGCTCTGGGCGCCCGGACCGGGTTTGTATATTAAGGAGCAGGGCCACATCATCCCCGTGTTTGTGGGCCTCATGTTGGGGATATCTGGATTTTCAACGGATGCCTCCAGTCTAGTGCGGCAGGCGTTTAATTGGCGGGCAATTTTACCCGTGTTTTTGTCAACCTTCGCGCTGGCGCCTGCCGCGGCATACGGGCTGGCGCTTTGGTTGCGGCCAGAAGGGGACCCACATTTTCTACCTGCCATGATGATCATGGCGGCGCAAGCCGGTTCATTGGCATCCGCACTGGCGTTGACTATGATGGCTGGAGGGAACCGAGAATTGGCTCTGGTGGCAACCGTGTTATCCAATTCGTTAACCGTCTTCTTGACGCCATTTATTTTGGAAAGAGCGGTGGGGGCCGCAGTGCAATTCGACACGAGGGCCATGGTGTTACGAATGCTTCTGATTGTGCTATTACCAATCCTGTTTGGCCAATTATTGCGCCCTAAACTGTGGGCGCGCGCGGAGTCCTTTCGGCCGGTCTTGAAGGTTGTGCCGCAACTAATCATTTTACTATTTGTGTATGTCGGCTTTGCTTCGGGGGCGGATAAATTGGGGCAGGGTGGGGGATTGTTACTTCGATTTTTGGTGGCCTGCGTTGCGTTGCATACCTTGCTCTTGGGGGTGATGGCGCTTGTATCCGGGATGCTTAAGCTTTCGTCGCCTGATCGGACGGCAGTGATTCTTTGTGGATCGCAAAAGACATTGCCCAACGGGATTTACATTTGGAGTCATTTTTTTCCCACCAACCCGTACGGGGCCGTACCGTTGGTGCTGTATCATTTGTTTCAATTGATCGTGGATACATTGTTGGTTTCGCAGTTCGAGAAACTCAATGGTGTGAAGAACGTGAATAAGCATTGATTCACTCATCAAGTCTCCCTAAAGTGAGGGTCCCAACGCGCCTTGGAGAAATTCATGAGCGACAAACAATCCGACGGTCACGGTAATCTGACCTACTATATCATTGGCGCCATCGTAGCAGCGATTGGCGCAGGGTTCTTCATTCCTGAAATTGCCGTCAAATTCAAGGTTGGCGGCGAAGTCTTTCTGAGCTTGCTCATGATGATGGTGGTGCCTTTGGTGATCTCCTCAGTGATGAGCGGCATTCTCGGGCTGGGCGATGTGCGTAAGCTCGGCAAACCGGGCGGCGTGGCGGTCGGTTATTACATGTGCACCACCGTGCTGGCGGTAACGGTGGGATTGATTGCCGTCAATATTCTTAAGCCCGGGGTAAACAAGGAATTGGCTGCGGCTGAGGCGAAGTGGGAAAATGCAACTGGCGACGAAAAGGTAAAGGCCGAGGAGGAGCTCAATGCCTTAAAGGCTAATATCCAGAAAAATCTCGATGATTCTGCTTCCAACAACGAGGAAGCCGCTCATGCGGTTGAGGCGGAGAACAAGCGCAAGGGCGCGGCCAAAAACGAAAAAGCTGCACAGGAGCGTAAACAAGAGACACAGGCCGCTCTAGTCAAGGCTAAGGAGGCCTTGGCGAAAGATCCTGAGAATGAATCCTTGCAACAACAGGCCGTGGAGGCTGAGGCCAACAATGACAGTGCTGACAAAGCTTACGCCAAGGCTGTGGCTCAACGTAAGGCGGCCGGGGAAGAGAAAACGATCTGGGATATACTGGAAAATATACTTTTGATGTTGGTGACGGATAATTTGTTTCGGTCTGCGGCGGAAATGAGTCTGTTGCCGCTGATTGTCTTCAGCATCATTTTTGCGGCGATGCTGACCACAATGGGCGACAAGGTTTTTGCCATCACGCGCATGATCAATCAGGCGAACGCTGCGCTGATGTCTTTTGTGATGCTGTTGATGAATATCGCGCCGATTGGTATTTTCTGTCTCGTGGCATCCAAGTTTGGCGAGGCTAATCTAGACGGCAAGCTGGCCGAGATGGCCGGGCAACAGGGCTTCTATATTATCACCATTTTAGTGGGGCTCGGATTTCACATGTTCGTGACGTTATTTTTTGCCTACTGGTTTTTCACCCGCAAAAATCCGATCACGTTTTTCAAGAATATGTCGCAGGCCGTGTTGACGGCGTTCTCGACCGCAAGCTCCTCGGCCACGCTGCCTGTCACCATGGAGTGCGCGGTTGACAAGGCGGGGATCTCTGAAAAATCCACAAAGTTTGTGCTTCCACTTGGCGCTACGATCAATATGGATGGAACGGCATTGTATGAGGCTGCCGCAGCGATCTTCATCGCGCAGATTTATTTCCCGATCACCGGACAGGAGCTAACGATGCAGGCACAGGTGATTATCGCCGTGACCGCTACGTTGGCGGCCATTGGGGCCGCCGGAATACCGGAGGCCGGATTGGTGACCATGCTGATTGTGCTAAACGCCGCCGGATTGCCGGTAGAAGCGATTGGCCTGATCCTGATGGTGGACTGGTTGCTGGATCGGTTCCGGACGGCAGTGAACTGCTTCGGTGACTCCGTGGGTGCCGCCATCGTGGACGAGTACATGGAGGACGATGAAGCTGGGGCGGATAATTCCGTCGATTCAGGAGGTCTCGAGCCCGAAGGCGCTGCCGCGTAAGGTCTTAGGCCACCAATTGCGGAATCACCTTGGCGCCTTCCACGCCGGTGAGGCGTTGATCCAGTCCGAGGAATCGGTAGGTGAGGCGCTCGTGATCAATGCCCATCTGCTGTAAAAGCGTGGCGTTCAGGTCATTGATGTGCACGGGATCCTTCACGATGTTGTAGCTGTGATCATCGGTTTGCCCGTGTTCATAACCGGCCTTGAATCCGCCGCCGGCAACCCAAGTGGTGAAGCACCGGCTATGGTGGTCTCGCCCGTGATTGGTCTCGGTTAGTTTCCCTTGTGAGTAGATCGTGCGGCCAAATTCTCCGCCACAAATGACTAGCGTCTCATCTAGCATTCCACGCTGCTTGAGATCTTTGATCAGGGCAGCAGCTGGTTGATCGATATCCTTGCACTGTTTCGGGAATTTACCGGGCAATCCGCCGTGGTGATCCCATCCACGGTGGAAGAGGTGGATGAACGGCACGCCGCGCTCGGCCATGCGGCGGGCGAGGATGCAGTTTCGAGCGAAGGAGCCTGGGCGTTGGGCGTCCGGGCCGTATAGATCCGTGACGCTCTTAGATTCCTTGGTGATGTCCATTAAATCCGGCACGCTGGACTGCATACGGAATGCCATCTCGTACTGCGAAATGCGCGTTTGGGTTTCGGGATCACCGAATTCCTCAAACTGTTCCTGGTTGATTTTTGAAATCCCATCGAGCATGCGACGGCGCAAATCGCGATCGATTCCCTCGGGGTCCTTGAGATAGAGCACCGGCTCCTTGCCGCTACGGAGGTTTACACCCTGATGTTTGCTGGGCAGGAAGCCGCTGCTCCACAAGCGCGAGTACAGGGCCTGATTCGACGCTCCCGAGCCGCGTGAGATCATTACAATGTATGACGGTAGATTCTTGTTCGGGCTGCCCAAACCATAACTAATCCATGAGCCGAAGCTGGGTTTGCCGAGCTGCTGCGTGCCTGTGAGAATATAGGTGATGGCCGGGTCATGGTTGATGGCCTCGGAGTGCATCGATTTAATGATGGTTATGTCGTCAGCCACGCTGCCAATGTGCGGCAGCGTCTCATTCACCCATGTGCCGTGTTGGCCCATGCGCTTGAATTCAAACATCGGTGCGACACAGGGAAACGATTTCTGGCCGCTGGTCATGGTGGTTAGCCGTTGGCCGTTGCGGACGGATTCCGGTAGTTCTTCGCCATGAAAATCGCGCATTGCCGGTTTGTAATCGAACATGTCGATATGGCTTGGGCCGCCCGAGTTAAACAGCATGATGATGCGCTTGGCTTTGGGGGCAAAGTGGGGCACGCCGGGTAGGCCGCCGCGTGAGTTGGCCTTGGGGGCGGCGATCAGATCTGGTGCCATCAGTGAGCCAAGGGCGGCGCCGCCAAGGCATTTGGCGGTGTTGAAGATTAGTTCGCGCCGCGTTTGCAGTAGGCCGTTTTGGTATGCGGGATCGGTGAGGGTCATGGCGGTTACAGTCGAGTGATTACTTCGTCGAGGTTCAGGAGCATGCTGGCTACAATGGTCCAAGCCGCGTGCTCAGCATTGTTGATGGTTTCGTCACGCTTAGATTCGCCCACATTAAGGAGCTTGTCGGCGGCTTCCGTGTTCTTCTTGAAATTCTCCAATTCCTCATTATAGGCAGCTTTCAGTATGTTGGCCACGATGGGCTTCGGTTGGCGGGCGGCCACGAGCCGATAGCCGTAAGTAACGCGGTCCTGCGCGGTTTGGCCGCCTTCTTTTATCATGCGCTGGGCGAGATTGCGGGCGGCCTCGGTGAACTGGGGATCGTTCAGGGTTACCAACGCCTGCAAAGGCGTGTTGGTGCGCGGCCGTTCTACCATGCATTTCTCGCGTGTGGGTGCATCAAAAATTGTCATTGAAGGCGCGGGCGCAGAGCGTTTCCAGTAGGTGTACATGCTCTTTCGGTAGAGGTTCTCGCCAGTGTCTTGCCGAAACCGGACATTGCCGCCGAGACTAACCTCGTTCCAGAGGCCGGGCGGTTGGTAAGGCTTCACACCGGGGCCGCCGGCTTGATCTACCAGCAAACCGCTGACTGCGAGGGCATTGTCGCGCACAAATTCGCCCTGTAAACGAAAGCGCGGGCCACGGGCGATCAGGTTATTTTCCGGATCCCGATTGTAGAGCTCACGATTCAGTTTGGAGGATTGCCGATAGGTGGCGCTCATGACGATTTGTTTGAAGGTGTGTTTTATATTCCAGTCGTTCTTTACGAAGTCCGTGGCCAACCAATCGAGCAGGGCAGGGTGTGTGGGCCAGGCGCCTTGCGTGCCGAAATCGGAAACAGATTTCACAATGCCTTGGCCGAAGAGTAGTGACCAGTAGCGGTTTACGGCTACTCGCGCAGTAAGCGGATGATCGGGGCGTGTGAGCCACTGAGCCAAGCCAAGTCGATTGGCCGGTGCGCCCTCGGGCATAGGCGGCAGAAAAGCCGGTACGCCGGGTTTGATCTCTTCCTCCTTAAGCTGGTGTTCATAGTGACCGCGCTCTAGCACGAAGGTTTTACGCATGTTTCCAAGGTCGCCCATGATCATGGTGTTGACCTTACTTTTGTTTGCTGCAGTGATTTCTGCTTCGGCAGCGCGTTTTTCGGCCACCAGCTTTTGGTGGGGTTGATCGATATTATTGAGATAATGGTTGAGCAACGTTTCCGTTTGCTTCGGGGTGCGTTTATCCGAAGCGATGGCTAGTAGGGGGGCAATAGGATTACTACCGCTTACAGCGTTGATTTCAGCCACGATCAATTCCCGGCCGTACAGGCGCACGTCGTCGATCTCAATGTTGTTGGCTTGCGCTGAATTGAAACGGCGGCCAATACGGAATTCTTTTGGCGTTTGAATGGTGCCGTTTAGTCCATCAGCTTCGATGTTGTGTTCCTGCACTTTGCCGTTGATGTAGATTTTGGTGCCGGCAGCCTTGCCCTTGCCGTCATAAGTGACGAACACATGTGTCCACTTTTTGGCGGGTACTTTGGCTTTACTGAAAACCTTAATGGCGTTGTCCTGCCATTTGGAAATGAGGTGTGTGCCCACAGATCCTTGCTGCAGCCATAGGTCGAATCCGCGGAATGCATTCCCTTCATTCATTTTACTAAAGAGCGCGCCGTTGGCGTTACCGGCATCTGGTTTTACCCAGCAACCGAAACTGAAGGGCTGATTCCATTCCGGCGGTTGTACGTCCTTTACGTTAATGAAGCCGTTGCCTTCGACGCGAAAGGCTTGGCCAGACCGGCCAGCGACCGTGCGTCCGCCGCCTTCCCATTTGACCTCGTTCTTCTCATTCACAAAGTCGGTGCCCTTGCGCTCCTTGAATTCATCGAGCGGAAAATGGGCCAGCAATCCGGTTGGTTCATTTGGTTGGTCGTCCACATTTTTTGCGGCTTTGACTGTCCATTTCTCGAACGCGGCCTGCACGCCTTTGCGGTGGGTGGCGATCTTTTCATTGGCAGTTTTCAGCTTATTCTCAGCGGCTTGGCGCTTGGCTTGGCTTTCCTTGCTGATGACATCGACCATTGGCGGGGCGTTGCCGCCACGAGTTTGTTTGCCACTGTCGGCGTTGTTGTTGAAGAACGCGAAAAATTCGTAGTATTCCTTGTGCGATATGGGATCATACTTGTGGCTGTGGCATTGGGCGCATTCGATACTGAGACCGAGGAATACATTGCCGGTGGTCTTCACGCGATCGACCACGTATTCCACGCGGTATTCCTCTACGATCAGGCCGCCTTCATCGGTGGTGCCGTGGTTACGGTTGAAGCCGGTGGCGATTTTCTGGTCCACCGTCGCATTGGGGATGAGGTCGCCGGCGAGCTGTTCGGTGGCGAAGTCTTTGAATGATTTGTTCGTGTGATAGGCGTTGATTACCCAATCGCGCCAAGGCCACATGGTGCGCGGGCCGTCCGCGTGGTGCACGCTGCTGTCGCCGTAACGTGCTACATCCATCCATTGAAGTGTCATGCGCTCGGCGTACGACTTGGAGGTAAGCAGGCGGTCCACGACCTTTTCGTAGGCGTTTGGACTTTTGTCGTTCACGAACGCATCCACCTCCGCCAAGGTCGGTGGCAGGCCGGTGAGGTCGAAGGTTGCCCGGCGAATCAGTAAATCACGCGACGCTTCCGCTGAGGGTTTCAAGCCGTTGGACTCGAGTTGTTTCAGGACAAAATGATCGATGGGGCTATGGCCCCACTTCAAATTTCCCTTGGGCGGAGTCGCAGGTTTGGGGCTAATGAATGCCCAATGGCCTTCGTATTTGGCGCCTTGCTCGATCCATCGTTTCAGTAGGGATTTTTGGTGGGGCGTAAGGGTTTTCTTGGACTTGGTTGGAGGCATCATTTCATCGGGATCCGTTGAAGTGATACGGGCCCAAAATTCGCTGTCGGCCACGTTGCCGGGCACGATGACGTCTTTCTTGGCGTCAGCCTCCACATCTAGGCGTAGTTTCCCTTTGCGGCGGCCTTGATCCGGGCCGTGGCAGAGGAAGCAGTTATTGGATAAAAGTGGGCGGATATCGCGATTGAACTGCACGGTCTCGGGCAGTTTTTCTTCGCCGAACACCGGAAGATGGGCGGATAGGATCCCCGCCATAAGCATGAAACGCCAAGTCACCATGAGACAAAGACGATAGCAAATTTGCCGTATTCGAGCAAATCGAAGGTTATTCGGAATCGGTGTGCTCCAAGGCGGCCGGATCGTCCAGATTCAGGCTAATGATCTTTTCCATGGGCTTCTCCAGCGCTCGTGTACGCGTGCCGCTCAGATCATCATAATGGTTCTGAACAGTCGTCAACGATTTACCCATACCCACCACTTTATCGCTGTACTTGACCCATTGCTCGCTGAACTGTTGCACGAGCTTTTGCAAATCGCCGGCGCGTTGTTCAACAGCAAAGCTGGCAAGAGATTGGCGGATCAGTGACAGGATCGCGTAGAGGGTGAGTGGAGAGCAAAGCACGATGCGTTTTTCCAGCGCGAAATCCATCAGCTCGTGGTCCTCCTGATTAATGAAGCTGTAAATACCCTCGTTCGGGATAAAGAGCAGTACGTAATCCACCGTGCCTCCGGCAGGGTCGATGTAGGAACGACCATTCACGGCCTTTACGTGGCCACGGATGTCGGTAAGAAATTTCTTCTTCTCGACGGCGCGCGTGGAGTCATCTTCGGCCGAGAGGAATTGTTCGTAATGGGTGATCGGGAATTTCACGTCCATGTTCAGGCGTTTGCCTTTGGGGAGGTGGAACGTGAAGTCCGGTCGGTCGGTGCCTTCAGTGGTTTGTTTGTCGTAATTTTTCCCCTCCAACATGCCGAGCAAATTGAGGATGTCTTCAACCATGCGCTCGCCCCATTGGCCGCGAGCCTGGCTGCTGGAAAGAATCTGACGTAGTTGATTGGTGGTCTCGGTCAGGTTTTCAATGCGCTTGGCAGAGTTCTCCACCTGACCGTGGAGTCGAGCCGTGCCTTGATTGAGTTGCTGTATGGAGGTGGTGATGTTTTGCAGGCTGGTGTCGATCAGTTCCTTTTTCTGGCTCAACTGCTCACCAGAATGCTTCTCCAGTTTTTGGAATTCACCTCGGGCCAACTCCAGAAACTGCGTTTGGTTTTCGGTTAGTGCCTGCCGGGAAAGATTGCCGAAGGCCGTTTCGAGTTCCTCTTCCGAACGCCGGCGATCGTCCAGCTCGCCTTGTTTCATTTTCCAAACGACAAATCCGCCCACGGAAAACCCGGCAATGAACAAAATAATGGGCAACGCCACCTCCATGCCCAAGAATCCGGCGCAGGCTAATAAAAGGCAAGTGAAATGGGCCAGGCTCCCTTCTTGTGTGGTCGTCACGACCGGAGTATGCTTGGGGATGGCTTATCGGATCGTTGGGTTGGATGGGGGAGGGATTCGAGGTCTAGTCACGCTGGGCTGGCTCGAGCGCCTCTCCGTACGGCATCCCGATTGGCTCTCTTCTGCAGATCTGCTGGCCGGCACCTCTACCGGCGGTATTTTGAGTCTGGCCTTGGCAGCGGGTGTTTCAATTGCAGATTTGCGCGATCTCTATCTCAAACGAGGCCCAGTTATCTTTGGTGACAGCTTGTGGGATGATATCACGGATGTGGGGAAGTGGAACGGGGCCGAATATTCGGCGGAACCTCTGAAGGCCGTGCTGCAAGATATCTTCGGAGACCGGACACTGGGAGATTTGAAGCAACGCGTGGTTGTGCCGGCGTTCGATTTGGACAACGGCTCCGTGGAACCGCAGCAACGTCAGTGGAAGCCTAAGATTTTTCATAATTTTCCTGGGTCGGATAGCGATTCGAATTGGCCCTGTTGGAAAGTCGCTCTCTATACCAGCTTGGCCCCGACGTTTTTCCCAGCAATGGACGGCTACATTGATGGCGGTGTGTTTGCCAACAGCCCCGGCATGATCGCGCTTGGTCAAACGCAAGATTCTCGAAATACCCAGAAGATTCCGGCTCTAAATGAAATTCGTCTACTGGCGCTGGGTACCGGCCGCTCGCTGAACCGGATAGAGGAGGCGAACCCGGATTGGGGTATCCGGCAATGGGCGCGGCCATTGCTGCAGCTGATGTTTCAGGCGGATATGGATACGACCGATTACCAACTCAAACAATTCCTCAGCGAACGCTACCATCGGATGGACTTTTTTTTCCCCGAAGGAACCCACATTCCCATGGATGCCGTTGGTCAAATGGGCGAACTGGAGGCATTCAGCCGGAGCGCATCACTGGACTCGACCCACGGTTGGATGGCTCAGCATTGGCTTTGACTCGCGGCAGCGAAATGACTATGTTCTCGACCGATCCGGCCGGAGAGGTGGCAGAGTGGTCGAATGCACTGGTTTGCTAAACCGGCGTAGGGGGTATTCCTTCTACCGGGGGTTCGAATCCCCCCCTCTCCGCCATTCTTCTCATGTCTGATGTTCCGCTCAAGGTGCTGTTGGCCCGTTCCGATGGGCTGGTGTTTGCCGATTTCCTGTTGGGGGAAGGCGTTTACGTGATCGGCTCGGGGGCCGGGGCGCAATTAAAAGTGGAAACGGCCGCGGAGTCTCATGCCCGTCTGGAGGTGCGCGCTGGAGATTTTTTCATTGAAGATACTTCGGGGCCCGGCGGCGGGACGTTTCTTGATGGCGCCGCGGTGCTTGGGCGGGTGCGGGCTTATCCGGGGCAAACCATTCAGGCCGGCGATTGCTGGATCCAACTTCAGGCCAATCAAGCGGAAGGGGATCCTCCACAAATTCTTGCCGGCCGTTACAGGCTGTTAAAACAACTCGGGCGCGGCGGGCGCGGTGAAGTGTGGTTGGCTGTGGATGAACAGGCCGGTGATGAGCTGGCCATTAAACGGTTGCCCGCTGAACTGGTCGGCGATACGGCCGCCCTGAATGATCTCACAAGGGAAGTGCAAAAGAGCCGCAACCTGGATCACCCCAACATCATCCGCATTCACGAACTGGTGCAACCCGAGGGCGAGCCGGCTTTTATAACGTTGGAATATGTGGACGGACAGGACCTCGCCTCACTTCGTTTGCAGCAGCCCGGCCATTTGTTTGCATGGGAAAACTTGCGGCCTTTGATGACTCAGCTGTGCGATGCCCTTGAGTATGCGCATCAACATAAGATTGTGCATCGCGACCTCAAGCCCGCCAATATGTTGGTGGATCGGCGCGGTAATTTGAAGTTGGCGGATTTCGGGATCGCCGCGACCATGGCCGAAAGCCTGAGCCGATCCTCCATGCAGGGCAGTGTGAGTGGCACCTCCGTGTTTATGAGCCCGCAACAAATGCGAGGAGAACTGCCGCGAGCCAGTGATGACCTCTATGCGCTGGGCTCTACGTTTTACGAGCTGCTCACCAGCCGTACGCCCTTTTATAGCGGAGATATCACCTATCAGGTACTCAATGAAATGCCCAAACCGCTGGCGACGCGTGTCCGGGAGTTGGGGCTGCAAAATCAAGTGCCCGATGCGGTGTGTGCCATGATTATGGCGTGTCTGGCCAAAGATCCAGAGTATCGCCCGCCGAGCGCGGTGGCGGTTGAAGAGTGGATCTCTAGCGGAGCGACCGAAATGCCGCCGATTTTGGCTCCGCCCACGCTGCCTTCGATACCCTCGACCATGGGCCAGTCTCCGTCAGATCTGCCTCCGCCTCCGGTGGCCGCGCCGGCCCCGACATCGCCTTCCACCGTCCACCAACGCGTTTCAGCTGGTTGGGCCGGAATCGAGTCGCGCGATAACCCCTGGTATCAAGGGTTCATGGCCGTGGCGGCTTTATTCACTCTGTTGCTTGTGGTGGGGTTAAAAGGCAAGGCCCGCCAGGAGATTGTTTCGGGCGTGGTGGTAATTTTAATTTTGTGGGCGATTCTGTCGGCGATCGGGAAATATATTTTGAAGCCCAAACGCTTTTTCTGCAGCGAATGTGATGGGAAATTGGAGAATGATAAGCCGGCTCCATGCACGCATTGCGGAGTAGCGCTCAGCTGAATGTTGCCAGCGCGCGGTTGCTCCACTAGGTTTCCCTAATGCAAGTGCGCACAATTCTCTTGGCCTGCATGACGCTGTTCGTCGCAGCAGGCTGTTCCTCATTTGATCGCGACTGGAAACAAGCGGCCGGTAAGGAATTTAACGGCATGGAGGGTCGCTGGATTGGTCGATGGCACAGTGATTACAATCAGCACAATGGAGTCTTGCGCTGTCTCTTAATTAAACAGGAAGACAGCACCTATTACACACGGTTTCACGCAAAATATAAATGGGGACTGCTGACGATTAGTTATCCGTACGACATGGAAATGACCATTACGCAAAATGGCGCCAAATATAATTTCACAGGCGAGGCTGACCTCGGCAAGCTCGCCGGTGGGGTTTATCAATACGATGGCACCGGAACGACCAATCGAATCGATATCAACTACCGCGCCGATAAAGATCACGGCACCTTTAAACTCGAACGCCCTGAGGACTCTGAATAATGGGTGATCATTCTTCCGATAAAGAACAACCGTGGTATTCGGGTATTAGTAGATATCAATGGCTCGTCCTGGTGATTGCTTCACTTGGCTGGGTGTTTGATATCTTCGAGGGGCAGATCTTTGTGGCCTCCATGCGTGATGCCATGCCGCATTTGCTCGGAGTATCTTCTGCGGACGATCCTTCTGTTTCGGCATGGAGTAACTATTCTTTTGCGTCCTTCTTGTTGGGTGGGGCTTTCGGTGGTGTGTTATTTGGGGTGATGAGCGATCGGATCGGCCGATCCAAAACTCTTATCTTCACGATCTTGTTTTATTCCATCTTTACATCACTAACAGCCTTGGCCACAGAAGCATGGCACATGGTTATCCTTCGTTTTCTTGTAGCCATGGGGGTTGGAGGGGAATGGGCGGTTGCAAGTGCCATGGTGGCCGAGGTGATGCCCAAGCGATCGCGTCCGGTGATGAGTTCCATTTTTCACGCATCCAGTGTGTTCGGCACATTGCTCGCGGCAGCGGTGGGTTATTTCATCTTGGCAGATAAGCCATGGGGTGAAAACACGTGGAAGCTTGGTTTTCTTATCGGAGTATTGCCTGCGCTGTTAACACTCTGGATTCGCTGGAAATTGCACGAGCCAGAGCGTTGGAAAAAAGCTAAGGAAGCAGAAGCCGAAGATGAATCGCAGGCCACTGGGCGATTGTCTGAATTATTTACGCCTGAAAATGCCCGCGGCACATTATTAGGGGTTGCGTTGGCGACAATCGGTCTCGTGACTTTCTGGGGGTGCCACATTTACGGCAAAAATGCATTGATGCGTGCTGCTGAAGCCGAGGCGCTAAGGACCGAGAATTTTACGGCTGCTGCGCCAGTAAAGCAGAAAGATGAAAATGAAACTGCATTCAAGGCCCGAAAAGATCAGTGGAAACAAGAACGGAAAAGCGCGTTGGATAAACACGAGTCATCCATCAAAAAAGCTGAGATGCGCAGTATGACATTGAATACGATCGGCGGCGGATTGGGGTTGGTTCTGTTTGGGGCAATCTCAAATCGCCTCGGGCGGAGAGGCGCGTTTATGCTATATCATTTAGGCGCATTCGTAATGGCTTTACTAATGTTCATGGTGCTAATTCCAAAAGGTGCATCGACGATAACTTTGTCGGTGGCACTACCCATTTTTGGTTTTCTAACACTCGGGATGCATGCCGGTTATGCAGTTTATTTTCCGGAACTGTATCCCACGCGCTTGCGCGGCACCGGGACTGGATTCTGTTTCAATATGGGCCGGGTTGGCTCAGCAATCTATCTATTCATCGTCGCCAAGCTCGGTTGGCAACCAGATCAAGCGGCGCTCTATATGGCGCCGGTGTTTTTGATCGGTGTTTGGATTGCTTATTTGGCGCCGGAAACCAAAGGGCAGGACTTGCCGGAGTAATTACTCGAGGGTGAAGTCGGCGGCGGAGAAGGTGGCCATGCGCATTTCGTGGGAGCCGTTGGCGCGGGTGAGTTCGTAAAGAAACCGGATGTCGTCGCCGTGGGGTTGGGCATCGATGTAACGCAGGGAACCTGTGGTGTGTGGGCTGGTGATGCACGCCCCCCCCGGGGTGAGCACAGTCCAGTTTTTCAAATCTTCAGAAACAGCTAGGCCGGTGCGTTCCTCGTAGTTTTGGTGATGACCTTCGCTGCCGTCGTAGAAAGCGTAGTATTTCTCGTTGAGGGGTAGCACGCTGTTGATGCGACGGCAGTATTTGTCCCAAGCCGTGTCGCCTTCAGGTTGGAGGACGATCCCTTGCCATTCCCATTCATCGAGATCGGTCGAAGTTGCTAGGGCGGTGGCGCTAACGCATTCGCCGGTATTGAAAATATCCAGGGTATCATGCGAGCTGTTGCTGGTGGTGGCGGTGTTAATGGCCACGCTGAGAAACATGGAGTAGCGGCCGTTCTCTTCGAGGATCCACGGATCCTTCACGCCTTCCAGATCCAGATCGGCAGCGTTGAAGAGGCGTTGAGTATTGGCGGGGTCCAGATCGCCGACGGCGTCGGCGGTGTTGACAGTAGTGCACCAACGACCATCCTCCGGCGCCACGTAACTGGTGAAATAGCGGAAGCGACCATCGGCACCACGCCGGAGGGTGCTCTTCTCGATGGACGCGGATTCGTAAGCGTCCTTGTGCACGCTCCAAATATCCTCAAAGGTCTTAAAATCAGTAGTCTTGGCAATGCGCGATTCACCGCCGCGGTCCGGCTCTACGCCGCGCGGCCGTCGAATGCGGTAGCAAATGTAACCAGCTTGATCGGTGTCATCCCAGATCCAACCGGGCGCGCCAGCCCAGTAGCCTTGTTCGTCGCCCACGGGTTCGCGGACGACGTCGCCGTTGAGGAGGGTATCGTTAATCGGATGCTTGCTCATTGGATTGTAATTATTTTTCGTTTGCGGATTGATTCCTCGGCAGCGATGGCCAGTAACGAGCCGTCGATCGTGTTGGCCACGGAGGTCAACGGCGCTTGGCCCGTGCGGACGGCTTTAATAAACGCCGGATGCATTTCCGCAAAGCCCAAATGTCCGCCCCAACCGACGCCGCGTTTAGCTTTCACGCGAATCACGCGCGGCGCGCCTTTGCGTTTGCCGTTTTCCCAATGAAGGATTTGCAGGTTGTCCAGATCGGTTTGCAGTACGCCGGTTTCACCCACCACGCCCATCTCGAGTGTCTCCTTGGGCGGCTCGTGCGCGAACAGGCTGAGATGCAGCGTGCCCTTGGCGCCATTGGCGTATTCCCAACTGGCGGTGGCGTGGTCGTGTACCTGATTAGGGCCGGGAATGATACGGTTGACGGCGTTGCTGCCAAAGGCGCTCACGCGTTTGGGACGCGCGTCGAGCCACCAGTTCATGAGATCCAAGTGATGGCAGTTCTTGTCCACGAGGCAACCGCCACTCTTGCGGCGATCCTGAATCCAATCCCGGCTCTTCGGTTGGAACGGTCCACGAAATTCTTTGCACCAAGTCATGAGGGGTGCGCCGATAGCGTCACGGTCAATCAAGTGCTTGATCTTTGCGAAATACGCCGAGTAGCGCAGCTCGTGGCCGATCATCAACACGCGATCACTCTTCTCCGTGGCCCGGAGCAGCTTTCGGCATTCGGCCGACGTGATGCCTACGGGCTTTTCGAGGAAGACATGTTTGCCGGTCTTCAATGCCTCCAGCGCTAAGGGCACATGCGTAAAATTGGGAGAGGAAATGACGACGGCATCCAGATCGGATTGGATGAGGTTGGATTCTTTTTTGTGCAGGGCCATGTCCGGCGCTACCTCCATAGCGCGCTGGATGCGCTCCGGATTACTGGCGCACAGGGCGACGGCCTCGGCTTGACCACGGCATTCCTGATGGAAGAGCTGCAGGTGGCTGTAGCCCATTGAGCCTACTCCGATAAAGCCCATACGAATCTTGCGCGCCATGCCCGAACTCTGCCTGAGGACGCGCCGTGTGGGCAAGCATGAGTGCGTGATCAGTGGTTTAGCGTGGATGAACGGCGATTGACTCGAGGTCGTGGAACCCGTTTCATCGCGCATGCCTTTCGTGACGCATCTGGAATGTGCTAATTGCGGGCAGGTTTATCCTGCTGGCGAAGTGCACGGTCTCTGTACCAGTTGTAATCGGCCGCTTTGGGTGCGGTACGATCTGGATCGAGTGAAGCGCGAGTTTCCGAAGAAAGCGCTCTTTGGCCGCCCCCCCACCTTGTGGCGTTATCTTGAGCTGCTACCGTTGGAAGATCCGGCCAACATCGTTTCCCTGACCGAAACCATCACGCCCATCCTGTCTGCCAAACGTTTGGGGGCGGAATTCGGACTGGAGGATTTATTGATCAAAGACGAAAGCCGTTTACCAACCGGCAGCTTTAAGGCGCGCGGGATGGCCATGGCAGTCACTATGGCGAACGAACTGGGCCTGAAACGTTTGGCGGCACCCACAGCCGGTAATGCAGGCGGCGCGCTTGCGGCGTATGCAGCTCGGGCCGGGATGGAATCATGGGTGCTCATGCCCGAAGATACGCCGGTGATTAACCAGAAGGAATGTCTGCTGCACGGCGCCAAGGTGTTTGCGGTAAACGGACTGATTGATGATTGTGGCCGGTTGATTCGCGAGGGCATGAAGGAGATGGGGTGGTTTGATGTGTCGACACTCAAGGAGCCGTATCGGATCGAGGGCAAAAAAACGATGGGGCTGGAATTGGCGGAACAGTTTGAGTGGGAATTGCCCGATTGGATTTTGTATCCCACTGGCGGCGGCACGGGCCTGATCGGTATGTGGAAGGCGTTTGACGAATTGGAAACGTTGGGTTGGCTCAAGAGTGGTAAACGACCGAAGATGATTTCCTGTCAAAGCGACGGGTGTGCACCGATTGTGAAGGCGTTTGAATCCGGCGCTCGCCACGCCAAGCGGGTGGACAATGCCGCTACGGTGGCCAGTGGCCTGCGTGTGCCGCAAGCGGTCGGGGATTTTATGATTCTTAAAGTCGTGCGTGATAGCGGCGGGGTGGCCATGAGCGCGCCTGAAGGTGATATTTCGAAATGGATGCAGTTGGCCAATTCCAAGGAGGGCATCGCCGTGTGCCCGGAAACAGCCGTGTGCCTCGGCGTGTTGGATCAGTTAATGGGGCAGGGGAAGATCAAGCCCAAGGACCGCGTGCTGGTGTTCAATACCGGCGCTGCGCAGAAATATCCGGAAAGCGTGGCGGCGGAGTTGCCTCGAATCGATATGAACCAGCCGATCGACTGGGGTAATTTAGCGGGATAACTATTCTTCGCGCGGCTTTAGTTGCGGAAAGAGGATCACGTCGCGGATACTTTCCTGGCCGAGCAGCATGATGCAGAGTCGATCGATTCCAATACCGATGCCACCGGCGGGTGGCATGCCGTGCTCCAGCGCCACGAGAAAATCTTCATCCAACTTCTGCTGTTCACCGCCGGCCTGTTGCTCAAGGCGTTCGCGTTGTTCGATGGGGTTGTTTTGCTCCGTGTAGGCCGGGGCAATTTCCTGGCCATTGATACAGCACTCGAAGACCTCCACGCAATCAGGATCCTCGGGCGATAGCTTGGCGAGCGGAACCAGTTCCTTGGGGAGGTGCGTGACGAATGTCGGTTGAATGAGTGTGGGTTCGATGAGTTTTTCGAATACCGCATTGGTCACCTCGAAATCTGCCTCTTCCGGGTCGACTTCAATCTTCAGTTCCTCCGTGGCGCGAGTGCGGCGTTGTTCGGGCGTGAGCTCGAACCAATCGTTTCCGGCCTTTTCTCGGACGAGATCCTTGTACTTGGCGCGCCGCCAGTCGGGCGTGAGGTCAATCGTCTTGGTGACATTCCCTTCCTCGTCCTTTTGCTCAATGACCAGTGTGCCGAGCACTTTCTCGGACACGTGACAGATCATCGATTGCAGAAGCTCCATCATGGTTTCGTAATCGCCGTAAGCCTCGTAGGCCTCGAGCATGGTGAACTCCGGGTTATGCCGTCGCGAGATGCCTTCGTTGCGGAAGTTGCGGCCGATCTCAAATACTCGATCAATGCCGCCAACCAGTAGACGCTTGAGGTACAGCTCCAGAGCAATGCGCAGGAAGAAGTCGCGGCCAAAGGTGTTGTGATGCGTGACGAAAGGCCGCGCGGCGGCACCGCCAGGGATGGCCTGCATTATGGGCGTCTCCACCTCCACATAGCCCCGTTCGGTTAGGAAATTGCGAATCTCGCGAATGATCGCACTGCGCTTCAGAAACGTATCACGCACCTCATCGTTGGCAATCAGATCGAGATAGCGCTGACGATAGCGCAGTTCCTGATCGGCGAGGCCGTGCCATTTATCGGGCGGCGGGCGCAAGGATTTGGCGAGCACGACATAATCGGTCACCTTCACGCTGATCTCGCCGGTCTTGGTGGTAAACAGCGCGCCGTTGGCACCTACGAAATCCGCCAGATCGAGCCCCTTGAAAATCTTGAACGCCTCTTCGCCGACATCGTTTTTGCGGATGAACAACTGGATACTGCCGCTGGTGTCCCTGATGTGGGCGAAAATAGTTTTGCCCATCTCCCGTTTGGAAACCAGCCGACCAGCGACGGCCACATTGCGTTCCTCCTCGTAGTTTGCCTTGGCTGCTCCGCAGGTTTCGCTGGTGGTAAACTTGTTGGCAAACGGATCAATACCGGCCTCCGCCAGAGCGGCGAGGTTGGCGCGGCGTTGCTCGATGAGTTGATTCGTGTCTTCCACGGGGGACAAATCAATACGGATTGCGCGCGAAAGTGCAACCCTTTGTGGTTGAAACTTGGCCCAATCCCCCTGAAGAATCTCGGATGCGATTTGTTTCCACTTTTGTTGCGTTTTGTTTCTGTGTGATCGCCGCTCATGCGGAATTGGCCGGGAGTCGACCTAATCTGGTACTAATCATTGCCGATGACATGGCGTGGGATGACTGTAGCCTGTACGGAAACAAGGGCTTGCCGACGCCAAATATCGACCGGATGGCTTCGGAAGGGATGCGGTTTGACCGGGCGTTTCTGACCATCAGCTCCTGCAGCCCCAGTCGCGCCAGCATCATCACCGGTCGATATCCGCACCAAACGGATGCCGAGCAGTTGCACTGGCCGATTCCCAAGGAGCAGATCACCTTTTCTGAACGTCTCATGAAGGCGGGCTATTGGACCGCTTCGGTCGGGAAATTTCACATGGGCGAGGCAATGAAAAATCGGTTCGATAAAGTGATAGAGGCGGACATGAGTGGATTCATTGCGAGCGCCAAGGGCACGTTTCAGGAATCCGCCAAGGGCGATGCCAAGAGCGGTGCCAGTGAATGGGTGCGGACGCTTAAGGAACGCCCCAAGAATAAGCCGTTCTTCCTGTGGCTGGCTGCATTGGATCCGCACCGGCCATATGATCAAAAGATTCTAACGAATCCCACGAAATCTGAGGACGTAACGTTGCCGCCCTATGTGCCGGATACTCCGGAAGTGCGTGGTGATTACGCGCTGTACTACGATGAGATTCGCCGATTGGATCGGTTTGTTGGCGAAGTGTTGGCCGAGCTGAAGCGGCAGAAGGTCGATGACAATACGCTGGTAATGTTTATCAGCGACAATGGTCGGCCGATGCCACGGGATAAGACGACTCTGTATGACAGCGGCGTGCGCACGCCATGGATTGTTCGCTGGCCCGCCAAGGTCAAGGCCGGCACGGTGAATCCGAATCTGGTGAGTTCCGTGGATATTGCGCGGACCTTCATGGATTTTGCGGGGGCCAAATACGGGGACACTTTCGTGGGAAAAAGCTTTGCGCCGATGCTGGAAAATCCTAAGGCCGGCATTCGCGATTATGCCTTTGGGGAAAAGAACTGGCATGATTTCTCCGACCGTTGTCGATATGTGCGTGGTGAGCGGTTCAAATACATCCGCAATTTTTATCCGCACTATCCAAACACGCCCTCTGCCGATGCGTTGCGCAGTCCGGTTTTTCGCACCATGCAAAAGCTGCGCGACACTAGGGAACTGAACGCGGCCCAAATGAATTGTTTCATCAAGCCGCGTCCAAAGGAGGAATTGTACGATCTGAAAAATGACCCGTATGAACTCAATAATCTGGCCGGCAAGCCGCAATTCGCCACGCACTTGAAGCGTTTACGAGCGGAATTGAAGGACTGGCAAAAACGCACGGACGACCACGAACCGGAATTTGAGGCACCGGATGAATTTGATCGCGAGACCTGCTTGCCGCTGCCTGTGCGCCATCGTCCGCGGGCCTCAAAGGCGGAGATGTTGAAGCAGTTCCGGGAGAAGGGCCGCATCGAATAATTGAAACGCATTGCGACCTGGGGCTTGGGTCGGTAGCCTTCGGGCGCCATGATTCATTGCACCCAACGACTTGCCTTTTGCCTTATGGCGATCATTGCTTTTGGACTTAACCCGCAGACCATGGAAGCTAAAGAGAAAAAGAACGGCGTGTTACGTCATGTGGTTTGTTTCAAATTCAAAGATACCGCGAAAGCTTCTGAAGTAAATGCGGTCGTGAAGGCGTTTGCCGCTCTGGAGAAAAAGATCCCGACCATCAGAGATTTCGAGATGGGAACAAATAATAGCCCCGAAGGTTTGGATAAGGGATTCACCCATTGCTTTGTGGTGACCTTCGCCGATGAACAGGGCCGCAAGGAATACCTGCCGCATCCGGAGCACAAGAAATTCGTGGAACTGCTGAAGCCCATTCTCGACAACGTGTTTGTCATCGACTACTGGGCGGTGGCGGATTAGCCCTGAAACAGAGTCATTAACAATGCGCCTACGGCAACGATGCCGATGATGGTGATGGCGATGATGTAAATTTTCACCCAACCGGAATTGCGGGTTTTGAAGGGGGACGCGCTGGGATCTGCGGAACCAAAATCACTGGGTTCGATGGCCTTGGGAGTGTTGGAGATAACGGCTGTTTCGCGCTTCATGCTTTCCACCGCGTTGGGGTCATCCACCAGCTGAAAATAAATACTGCCTGCCTGGAGGATATGGCCGGCGGATAGGGCGACCGGCTGAGTAATGGGTTGTTCGCTGACAAAACTTCCGTTCTGAGATCCCAGATCCTGATAAACAATTTGGCCATTCGCCACATCAAACTGGCCGTGCTGGGCAGAGATGGTGGAGTCGGGAACGAGAATGGTAGCCCCTTCCGCGGATCCCAGAGCATGGGTGCCATCGGTTAATTCGAAAGGACCGCCTTGGATTCCTTCGGTGATAATGTAGAGCAGCGTAGCCATGCATCAAACAACGCTTCTACCTTTCGGTCGGGCAATGACTACACTACTATCTTTTTCAGGGATGTCAAGGGTCACACTTTAGCGACCATGTCCCGAAAACGCTGGAACAGCGGCTGCGAGTCGTGCGGGCCCGGGGAGGCTTCGGGGTGGTATTGCACACTGAAGATCGGTTTGGAGCGATGTTTCAGTCCTTCGACGGTTTGATCGTTGAGATTAATGCGATCCACCTGCACCTCACTCGGGAGGGCCTTGTCATCCACGGCAAATCCATGGTTTTGGGAAGTGATTTCGATCTGGCCGGATTCCAAATCTTTCACCGGCTGATTGGCGCCGCGGTGGCCAAACTTGAGTTTAAACGTCTTTGCTCCGAGCGCCTGACCCAGGACCTGGTGGCCGAGACAAATTCCAAACGTAGGTAGGCCATGGTCCACAAGTTTCTTCACGTTGCGCACGGCATAATCCAGGGCCGCCGGATCGCCGGGACCGTTGGAAAGAAAGAGGCCGGCGGGTTGGTAGCTTAACACCTCTTCGGCTGTGGCCGTGGCCGGCACCACCTGCACTTTGAATCCATGCCGACGCAGGCAGCGTAGGATGTTGTATTTTACACCAAAATCAAATGCGACAATCGGAATATCAGCCGGCGGGAGAGGGGGCGGGGCAGGGGAAGGGTTCGCGCCTTGGGGAAGGGTGAACTCCTCATTTGGTTGGTCGTGTTCGTCCCAACAAAACGATTCCTTATGGGTGACCATCTTTGCGTAGTCGGCGCCCACCATGCCCGGCCAATCCGCGGCTTGCTGGAGTGCTTCCTCATCGGAAAGATTCTCGGTGCTGATCACGCCGTTGAGTGCGCCATGGACACGCAGTTTCTTGGTCAGCGCTCGCGTATCGATACCTTCAATGCCAGGGATGCCGTTGGCCTTGAGGTAGTCATCCAATGATTCGCTTGAGCGCCAGTTACTGACCACGGGCGATAATTCGCGCACCACAAAGCCGGAGACATGCGGTTGGTAGGATTCGATATCCTCCGGATTAACCCCGTAATTGCCAATCTCAGGATAGGTCATGGTCACGATCTGGCCTTTGTAGGAGGGGTCAGTCAGGATTTCCTGGTAACCACTCATGGAGGTGTTGAAACACACCTCACCGCAGGATGTGGCATTGGCGCCAAATCCTTTGCCGTGAAAAACCGTACCGTCTTCTAATGCGAGAATTGCCATGGGGCGGCCGTGAAGCAGGGCGATACTAGGAATGAGTCTCCGATGGGTCAAGCGGCCACATAAAAAAGGCGCGGCCAGTTGTTGGCCGCGCCGGTGAATAACTGTGCGCCTATTGGAACTTTGCGTCCTTTAGCATTTTGATATAGGCCTCGACTGAGTTGGGACCGAAGCCCACTTTCTTGAGCAGCTCCTTGCCGGTGGCATCTAGAACAAACACGGTCGGGTAGCCGCGAATTCCGTATTCTTTGGCCTGAGTGCGATTGTAGGCGTATTGCTCTTTGGTGATTTTGCTGCGATCGCGTGGGAAATCCAGCTCCACCAGCACGAGATTTTCCTTCGCGTAATCTTTGAAGGCCTGCTTATCAAACACGTTTTTCTTTAGGGCCTTACAGGGCGGGCACCAGTCCGAGCCGGTGAATTCAAGCAGGATTAGTTTTTTGTGGATTTTGGCGATTTTTTTGGCGGCGTCAATGTTGGTTAGCCATCCTTTTTCGGCATACGCACCGTGACTGAAGGCTATGAGGGTAATTAGGGCGATGAGTGTTTTCATAGGGATTTGAGTTGATCGAGTTTAGGCCATTTCCGCCTCGGCACGCCACACAATTTCGCCGCCCACCACTGTCATAGTGGGGCGACCCTTGAAGGTCCAGCCATTGAAGGGGGTATTGCTGCTCTTGCTTGGGCTCGTGTTGGCATCAAAAACCCATTCGGCATCTGGGTCAATCACCGTCACATCCGCATCCGCACCTTCGCTCAGCGTTCCCTTGGGTAGTTTGAGGAGACTGGCAGGATTCACGGTGTATTTGGCGATCAGATCAGATAGTTCAAGATGGCCTTTGTGGTAAAGGAAGGTCAGTGAGACTGCCAGCTCGGTTTCCAAGCCGGTAATACCAAAGGGCGCGTAATCGAATTCAACATCCTTTTCATGCGCGCAATGCGGGGCGTGATCGCTGGCTAGGATTTCCAGTGTGCCATCGGCGAGCCCTTCAATCACCGCTGCGCGATCGTCTGCCGAGCGGAGCGGGGGGTTCATTTTGAAGTGCGTATCGTACGTAGGCCATTCCGTGCGCTGTGCTTCGGTTTGTAGTTCGCGGCCGTCTTCAGCCCAGAAATGTTCGCTGCCGCCAATCGTGGCATCAGTAAGAGTGAAGTGGTGGACACAGGCCTCGCCAGAGATTGGCACTCCACGAGCTTTGGCTTGTCGGATCAATTCCACCGATTTGCCGCTGCTAATGTGCTGGCAA
>Ga0315321_10000772_pt1 | contig 24341 bp, 21 predicted proteins | sample M180m21515metaG_FD_203464 | JGI IMG/M metagenome (GOLD analysis project Ga0315321, IMG submission 203464) | Ammonia-oxidizing marine archaeal communities from Monterey Bay, California, United States - M1 80m 21515 | ecosystem: Environmental > Aquatic > Marine > Intertidal zone | place: USA...
AATGGCAAACATGTGGTTACTGCTAATAAGGCTATGCTTGCCTCACATGGCACTGAAATATTTGCTGCTGCGGAAAAGCAAGGGGTGATGGTGGCATTTGAAGCAGCGGTAGCTGGTGGGATCCCTATTATTAAAGCTCTACGTGAAGGTTTGACAGCAAATTGCATCGAGTGGATCGCTGGGATTATTAACGGTACAGGAAACTTTATTTTATCAGAGATGCGTAGTAAGGGACTTAGCTTTGATACTGTATTGGAGCAAGCACAGAAATTAGGGTATGCAGAAGCGGATCCAACTTTTGATATTGAAGGAATTGATGCAGCTCATAAGATTTCTATTATGGCCTCTATTGCCTTTGGAATTTCAATCCAATTTGATAAAGTTTATACGGAAGGAATTACAAAATTAACCGGTGAAGACATTAGTTATGCAGAGGAGTTGGGATATCGTATTAAATTATTAGGAATTACCAAGAAGACTCCTAAAGGAATTGAGCTGCGTGTTCATCCCACCCTTATTCCTTCACGAAGGCTGATTGCTAATGTAGAAGGTGTAATGAACGCTGTTGTGGTTAAAGGGGATGCAGTAGGGCCAACCCTTTACTATGGCCCTGGGGCCGGAGCAGAGCCTACTGCAAGCGCTGTTGTTGCTGATCTGGTAGACGTTACTCGTATGCATACTGCCGATCCCAAACAGCGTGTTCCTCATCTAGGTGTTCAGCCTAATTTATTATTAGATATACCAATCCTGGCAATGGAAGAAGTGGAGACATCATATTATCTCCGGTTGCAAGCATTGGATAGGCCAGGTGTGCTAGCTGATATTACATGCATACTAGCTGAACTTGAAATTTCGATCGATGCGATGGTTCAGAAGGAACCTAAAAAAAATGAAGAACAGGTAGATATAATTGTGCTTACCCATCTTTCTGTTGAAAAAAATATCAATGCAGCTATTGCCAAAATAGAGGAACTCCCTTCAGTGATGGGAGAAATAACTCGTATTCGATTAGAGGAATTAAGTAGCAAATAATTTAGCAAAGAATAGCTGAGTTATATCAAAAAGATTTATCTGTTATGAAAACAAGGCACACTAATCTAGTTGTTGATTATTCAATTTTTAGTAATTAAACCGAATATTTTGTATCTTCTGTAAAACATGCGCTATATATCTACTCGTGGAAACATGTTATCAAAAGCATTCTCTGAAGTGGTTCTCAGTGGACTAGCTTCTGATGGTGGCCTTGCAATACCAGAGTCTTATCCAAGAATAAGTAAATCTGAGCTGGAACAGTGGCGTAATCTTAATTACCCTGATCTTGCATTCAAGATTATTTCAAAATTTGTTGATGATATTCCTGAAACAGATTTGCGCAGCATCATTGATCGAACATATACCCCCGAGGCCTTTCATAATGATGAAATTACACCATTAAAGACCTTAGAGCCCGGGGTTCATATACTTAGTTTGTCAAACGGGCCAACTTTAGCATTCAAGGATATTGCAATGCAGTTTCTTGGAAATTTATTCGAGTATGTTTTGGAAAAATCGGGTAAAGAATTAAATATTTTAGGTGCTACCTCTGGTGATACCGGTTCTAGTGCTGAATATGCCATGAAAGGAAAGAATGGGATTCGTATATTTATGCTGTCACCTCATGAAAAGATGACCGCGTTCCAAACAGCACAAATGTTTTCTTTACGGGATCCAAATATTTTTAATATCTCTATTCGAGGGGTATTTGATGATTGTCAGGATATAGTTAAAGTTGTTAGTAATGATTCCGAATTTAAGGAAAAAAATCATATTGGGACAGTTAATTCAATAAATTGGGCGCGTATTGTAGCGCAAATTGTTTACTATTTTAAAGGTTACTTTGCAGCCACAGATTCAAATAACGAACAAGTATCATTTGCTGTTCCTTCAGGAAATTTTGGTAATATTTGTGCGGGCCATGTAGCGTTTATGATGGGATTGCCTATAAAGAAATTAATTCTTGCGACCAATGAAAATGATGTGTTGCACGAATTCTTTTCAACGGGTTGTTACCGCCCTCGCACTGCTGAAGAGACAAGCCACACAAGTAGTCCATCAATGGATATTTCTAAAGCATCTAATTTTGAGCGTTTTATCTTTGATATGACAAGCAGAGATGCTGAAGAAGTTAGTAAATTGTGGAAAGAAGTAGATAACAATAGACCTTTTGATATTTCTGGCACGCTATTATGGGAAAAAATAAGGAAGTCACATATCATATCAGGAACCAGTAACCATAAAGCGCGTATTGAAACTATACGAGAAATGTATAGTAAATATGGGGTGCTTGTAGATCCACATACTGCTGATGGGCTGAAGGTTGGGCTTAATTATCGCGAGAAGAATATTCCTTTAATTTGCTTAGAAACCGCGCTACCAGCAAAATTCTCTGAAAGTATTGTAGAGGCTATCGGGGCTGAGCCAAGTCGCCCTGATGGCTATGATAACTTGGAAGATTTGCCGCAGCACTTTGTTGAAATGGATGCTGACGCAGCAGAAATTAAGGCCTTTATTTTCTCGAATATCTAGGAACAGATCTAACTTTTAGAGCAGGAACTTAGTTGTTAATTAATAAAGTTCATTGAAAAATCTATTGCTCTTACATGTTTGGTTATACTGCCAATCGAGATTCGATCAACACCAGTTTCTGCTATCTTCTTAACATTTTTTAAGGTAATGCCTCCTGAAGCCTCAAGCAATGTCTCCTTATTCGTTAGATCGGCAGTTAAGGTAACGGCATAGCTTAAGTCTTCAAGACTAAAATTATCTAATAGAATCATTCTGGCTCCTGCATTGAGTGCCTTAAATAACTCATCCCTTGTTTCAACTTCAATCTGTATTATTAGACCTTTCGGGGCAATTAATTCTGCTGTTTTTAGGGCAGATTCAATTCCACCAGCAGAGATGATATGGTTTTCTTTTATAAGAATTCCATCATACAAACCTAACCGATGATTTAAGCCACCTCCGCATCTGACGGCATGTTTCTGTGCAAGCCTTAACCCCGGAAGTGTTTTTCTGGTATCAACTATTAATGCACCAGTACCTAGTACTTCATCAACGTAGGATTTAGTTTGAGTTGCTATAGCTGATAGAGTTTGTAAGAAATTTAGGGCTGATCGCTCAGCCGTAAGCAGCGAGCGTGCATTCCCTTTAATTTTACACAGTTCCTGCCCAGCAAGAATTACATCACCTTCTTCTGCAAACCAATGTATTTCAGTCTGTGGGGAGAGTTGCTTAAAACATGTATCAAACCATTGTGTTCCACATAGAATTGATTTTTCACGGCAAATAACGGTTGCCACAGCGCTTACTTCACTCTTAATTAGAAGTGCAGTCAGGTCATCTTCACCAATATCTTCGGATAAAGATTTGGCAACGTTATTTGAAATTTCAGAATTTAAATCCATAATTGTTATTTTAGCTAATGTTTATCTTTACTTTAACTAGGCTGGTTATTCTAACTGTTATTAAATAATAGCAGTATATGCATGAGGGCATCATGCTCTCTTGGGCTTATTGGTTGCAGATAGATAGTACTATACAGTGAGAGATAAATTTTATTGTAGAATCATCTATGGTTGGGTAAATTGGTCTTTGTAGAAGAAAATATTTAGGCTAGATTATGTGAATATTCATAGGAAGCACTAGATTCATGTAAAATGTTTATTTTTCTGGGTGAATTGTCATGTTTAAAGGTAGTTTAGTCGCTATTGTCACGCCTATGCATGAGGATGGCAGCTTGGACTTAGAGCGTTTTTGTGCCCTAATTGATTTTCATGTAGAGCAGGAAACCGACGGTATAGTAGTGGTTGGTACAACTGGTGAGTCTCCAACAGTAAATTTTAAAGAACATAATCTATTGATTAGTACTGCTGTAGAGCATGCGGCAGGACGTATACCGATAATTGCAGGAACTGGTGCAAATTCTACAACTGAGGCTATTGATCTTTCTATTTATGCGAAGGATGCCGGTGCAGATGCAAGCCTTTCAGTAGTCCCCTACTATAATAAACCAACTCAGGAAGGTTTATATCAGCATTATAAGAGTATTGCAGAAGCAGTAGATATACCTCAAATTATATATAATGTTCCTGGTAGAACAGTCGCAGATATTAATAATGACACGGTAATACGTCTTTCTAAGATTTCTAATATTATTGGTATTAAAGATGCCACCGGGAATATGGGTCGTGGGTTTGATTTGTTATGTAGGGTCCCGAAAGACTTTGCGGTCTATAGTGGTGATGATGCAAGTAGTTTGGCATTATTGTTACAAGGTGGGCATGGCACAATTTCGGTTACAGCAAATGTTGCGCCGAAATTAGTGCACGAAATGTGTGTTGCAGTATTCGCAGGAGAGGTAACTACTGCATGCTCTATTAATGCTAGATTATTGAGATTACACTTCGATTTATTTGTTGAGGCTAATCCAATTCCAGTAAAATGGGCAGTAGCGCAAATGGGATTGATGGAGACAGGTTTGCGTCTGCCATTGACAAATTTGTCTGAGGAACATCATGGGCTTGTTAGAGATGCCATGATTCAGGCAGGGGTACAGCTATAATTTTTATTGCAGCATTATGCGACTGGAAAATTTAATAATAAAAATTAGGTGTTGGAAATTTATATTGCTAGGTATGACAATGTCAGTATCTGGATGCGCCCTGTATAATGTTGCGGCAGGTAATTCCGAGAATGAGTTGGAATATGAGACAGTTATAGATAAGACTCCTCCTCTTGATGTTCCCCCAGATTTAACCGGACCTGCAACAGAAGGTCGCTATATTGTCCCGGATTTAAAGCCAACAGAAAGTAAAACATATTCTGCTTATAGCAAAGAACGCGCAGATGGAAAGAATGGAATCAATACGCGCCTTCTGCCTGAGAACTCTGATGAGTCGATGGTAAGAATCGAACGTTCTGGTACACAAAGATGGTTAGTAGTAAAAGGTGAGCCGGAAATAGTTTGGCCTATTATTAAAGGTTTTTGGAAGGAGATGGGTTTTGGTATTAAGGTGGAAATACCAGAGGCTGGGGTAATAGAAACAGACTGGGCTGAAAATAGAGCCGTTACTCCTCAAAATATCCTTCTTAGGAAGGTCTCGACTATCGAACTTGATAAATTTCGAACTCGTTTAGAGCGAGGAGATGGAGGAACAACTGAAATTTTTATTAGTCATCGTCGTATGGAACATCCAGCTGACCCTGATCTAGAAGCAGAAATGCTTGCGCAACTAGTTATGTATTTTGGGGTTGCTAAAGATCAGGCAAGATCCATAGTAAATAGTACAAAAGTTAAAGATCGCGCTTATCTTAACCTTGAGAATAGTGGTGTTTTAACCATGGAAGAGGCATTTGATCGTTCATGGCGTCGTGTTGGGTTAGCGCTTGATCGTATTGGTTTTACTGTTGAAGATCGGGATCGTTCGGCAGGAATTTATTTTGTGCGGTATGTTGATCCAGAGAATAAAATAAATGTAGAGCCTGGGGCTTGGGACAAATTTCTCCCCTGGAAAGATGATGCTGAAGATAATCAAAAACCGATTGAATATAGGATCCAGATTACTGATATAGAATCTGGATGCGAAGTAATGGTAGTAAATGTGGATGGTTCGCAGCAGAAATCTAATGTTGCAGATCGAATCTTAAATTTGCTTTATGAGCAACTTAGATAACATATTTTTAGAAAATTATAAGATGAAGGAGCGGACTATTTTATTAAAGATTTTTTTTATTTTGAATATTCTATTTAATATAGATATTCTCTTTGCAGGCAAACCTTATTTTCATTTGCAGCAAATATGAGATTTGCCTCTCTAGGAAGCGGTTCGAAAGGAAACTGTTTAATTGTAGAAGAAAATAATACTAGGCTACTATTAGATTGTGGTTTCTCAACAAAAGAAATTATTGCCCGTCTATTCAAACTTGGTATTCAGCCTAATATGTTAGACGGTATTATTATTACCCATGAACACGCGGATCATATTAGTGGGGTAGAGCGGTTTGCACGTAAATTTGATCTTCCTGTTTGGCTCACTCATGGCACATTACGTGCTGCAAAAAAAACTTTTTCTACATTATCTAAGATTAATATAATAGATAGTCACCAAGCCTTTTCTGTTAGTGATATTGATATTCAACCCTATCCTGTTCCGCATGATGCTCAGGAACCGACACAATTTATTTTTAGTAATGGTTCCGTTAAGTTAGGGGTGCTGACTGATACGGGTTGCTCAACAACACACATCGAAACAATTTTAAATCGTTGTCATGGTCTGGTATTGGAGTGTAATCACGACGCTACGCTTCTTGCAAACAGTAAGTACCCTAAAAGTTTGAAGCAGAGGGTAGGAGGGCGTTTGGGACACCTTGAGAATGCTTCCTCAGCAATGCTTTTGTCAAAGCTAGACTGTAGCTTGCTTCAGCATCTTATTGCTGCACATTTAAGTGAGGCAAATAATACGCCGAAATTAGCTCAATCAGCACTTAGTGAGGCCATTAACTGCAGTCCAGATTGGATCGGGGTAGCAGATCAGAGTAATGGCTTTGATTGGCGTCAGTTAGTGTAAATTAGGAAGTCTTTAAGTCTATAGTTTAAGTCTGAAATAGAAAAAGCCATCATAAATGATGGCTTTTTCTATTTATAAGATCGCAAGAAGCGAATCTTTTAGTGCATTAGCTTGGTAGGATCTTTCCCATCAGTGATAGGATTGCCATTGCCATCTAGGTTATGTCCTGGAAGCACTGCTTTACCACTGTATTCATCTTCTGGATCTTCTGCTGCTCCACCAGCAAGCTCTGCATCAGTTTGATGGTCTTGGCCAGAGCTTTTTACTTCAAATTTTGAAGGGTCAGCTACACCTGAATTTGCTCCTTCCTGAGCACGTTCTTCAGCTACAGTAGTACCTTCTTCAGTTCTGGTGCCATACCCTTCAATACTTTCTGGATTGGCTTGATGTGGTTTGCCGCAAGCAGTAAGAGCTAGCGCGACTAAAGCAGCTGTGATTAGTGAAAATTTCATTGTTTAGTTTCCTTAGTAGTAATGATAAATAAGTTGTAGAGTCGGGCAGTTTACTCTAAAGTAGCTAACTGCTCAAGTATAAAACTTTATGGTTGATTTAAAGGTTATTTAATGCAAAGAATATCACTTTTAAATATATCTTCCGTTGCCTATAAATTTATCCCATATCCTTAGCAGACTGTCATTAAATCGTATTTTTTATTTTTAAATTCAATTGCTTCTAGCCCATTTGCATTTTATTTGCAGTTGATTCTTTTTATCGAGCTAAATGAAAGTCTAAATTCTTCCTGATAAGGTTTACCATTTCTTGGGTTTGTCTTGTTTATCAGGATTATCAAGATCATCAAAATTAGGCTCAGAATCGCGGGCTGCATCTGCTGAGGGTGGTGGTTTTTCCATATCATGGCCATCAAGGCTCTTTTTACCTTCGCCACATGCACTAAGTGAAAGTACAAACAGGGTAACAATCAAGAATGAAGAAAATTTCATTATTTAAATTCCGTTAGATATTTAGATTTTACGCAATATAGCAGAAGCACTAAAACTACTCAAATATTTAGGGCTATTTAGCTATATTGTTGACATGTTTGTTTCCAATTAACAATTAAAAAAGCCGTCCAGAAGGACGGCTTTCTTGTTTTGCCAAATATTATTCGGCAGGAGCTTCGTGACGATCTGCAGCATCACCAGCACCATCATCAGGTCCTGGAGGAGCACTATCACGTTTATCCCAAAGGCTAGGTGGATATTGCCCAGGTTTTCCTTGACCGACTTCCTTTTCTCTAAATAGATCGCAGGCAGATAGTGACAATGTAACTACGGCAGCGAGGAGCAGGTATTTCATTTTTAATCTCCCATTTTGTTTATGACGAGTAGTAATTCTATAAAGTTATAATAAATTTATAACTAAAGCGTTTCGGCCATTCAGAAACTAATTCTTAAAACCGAAAGGACCGTCATATTAATATCAGAATTAATAAATATTGTCTAGTTAAGTATGGTATTTGTCTGCAGAAGGTTGTAAAAAGCATACAGAAGGAACTCTCTCTAAATTAGACCCTCAGGTAACACAGTGAGGTCTTCAAATTTTCAGAGACATAGTAAATTCATGTAATGGATATTTTTATTTAAAGTAAACTAGAATTAGCTTAAAATTATTTGACTACATCGTATTTTAACTAAAAAAATCAACATAAAGGGTATAAATGTTACTAGTAGGAGAGATGGCGCCAGATATTACTTTGCCTGATGCTGATATGGAGATAGTGCGCCTATCTGGCTATAGGAATAAGAAGAATGTCGTGCTTTATTTTTACCCTAAAGATGATACTCCTGGGTGCACGGTTCAGGCTTTAGAATTTAGTGCTTTAAAAGATAAATTTGCAGGTTGTGACACCGTAATTTTTGGTATTAGTCGTGATGATTGCTTAAGTCACGGATCATTTCGAGATAAACATGATATTACTGTATGTTTATTATCTGACAGTAAAAATGAAGCATGTACAAAATATGATGTTTTGCGGGACACAGAGATAAATGGTGAAATGAAGTCTGGTATTTTACGATCTACTTTTATCATTGACATGCATGGCGTATTGAAGCATGTCTTATATAGTGTGAAAGCACGAAATCATGCTGTAGAAGTTTTACATTTGGTTAAAGAATTGACCTGAGTTTTGTGGCCTTATTTCCCTCGCATAAACATTTTATCAAGATTAGCTAGGCTGATTTCAAACCATGTTGGCCTTCCATGGTTACATTGATCTGATCGTTCAGTTTCTTCCATCTCACGTAGTAGCGCATTCATCTCGGGTAGGCTAAGTATTCGGTTAGCACGAATTGCATTATGGCAGGCCATGCTTGAGAGGAGTTCATTGCGTTTGTTGGTCAGTAGCTGACCTGTGTCAAACTCACGAAGCTCATTTAGAATGTCCCGGGCTAACTTAACGGTGTCGGCATCCTTTAATATAGTCGGCACTGCGCGTACTGCTAGTGTGGTAGGAGAGAGTATGGCAATTTCAAAGCCTAAGTTACTTAAAATTTCTTTATTTTCTTCTGCAGTGACAACATCTAATCCGTCTCCCTGGAATGTCACAGGAATTAACAGTGGTTGCATAGAGATTGTGTGGTTATCAAGCGATGACTTTAGTTTTTCATAAGTTACGCGTTCGTGTGCTGCATGCATGTCAACAATGACTAAGCCCTTACTATTTTGGGCTAGTATATATATGCCCATAAGCTGTCCTAGCGCAAAACCTAGGGGTGGAATTTCTTCCTGTTTTTGCTCCTGCTCAGTGATAGTAGTGGAGGAGGGTATTTGTGTTTTGATGCCTGCACCAAATAGATTTTGATAATGAAAGGGAGGTGAAATTTCCCTACCGAGCTGCATGGGATCTTGTCTTACATAGGCTGATGCGGAAGGGATGGACTCTTCATTTATAGCCGCCATAGAATTATTTGTTTCTAGTTTCTGGTGTGGAGAAGCTAATGACTTGCTAATTGTGTGAAAAATGAATTGATGTAATGCGCGTGGATCGCGAAATCTAACTTCAGTTTTAGCTGGGTGGACATTAACATCTAAGCCTTCTGGATTCATATTTAGAAATAGAACATATGTTGGATGCCGGTCCAGATGCAGAACATCACGATAAGCCTCTCTAATTGCATGTGCGATTAATTTGTCTCGCACAAAGCGACCATTAATAAAGAAATACTGTGCATTACGGGAAGATTTTGAATAGGTTGGTAATGCGACAGATCCATACAGATGCAAGTCTGCCGCGTGTTCGTTTATAAGTAGGGAAGCCTGCTCAAAGTCGCTGCCAAGTAATTGTGTAATTCGTTGTGTTACATCAGATGATCGTAGATGACGGCGTATTTTGCCGTTATGTTGTAGTGTAAAGCTAATATTAGGGGATGATAATGCAATGCGTTTAAAGGTCTCATCACAATGGCTAAACTCGGTGGTCTCTGTTTTTAGAAATTTTCTCCGTGCAGGAGTATTGAAGTAGAGGTCTTGTACTTCAACCGTGACTCCATCAACAAGTGATGAGGGTTCGGGTCGTGAAAGTCTCCCTGCTTTAGCTTGTATTTGCCAGGCATGTTTTTCTTCTAGTTTCCGGCTTGCTAGAATTAAATTAGAAACTGACGCGATACTTGCAAGTGCTTCACCTCGGAATCCAAGGCTTCCTATTTTTTGCAAATCTTCCAAGGTTTCAATTTTGCTTGTGGCGTGAGGCGTAAGGGCAAGAGGCAAATCATTCTTTGAAATCCCATTGCCATTATCGGCTACACGGATTAATTTAACCCCACCTTCCTCAAGCTGCACCTTTACTTCTAGAGCACCAGCATCCACACTATTTTCAAGTATTTCTTTAAGTGCTGAAGCAGGCCGCTCAATTACCTCGCCGGCAGAAATTTGATTAATAATAAGGTCGGGAAGGAGCTTAATCACAGATTTAAAGAGTAGTTAAACGGGGTCATTGCAATTATACAATTCCAAATTGCTATGTACTGTACAAAGCAATGTTATATCTTGTAAATAAAATAAATGCAATCTACCTTCTTCGTAGAGTTATAGTTGTTTGTCCATGGCTTTTTTGACAGTAGCTCTATTGAGCTGAGGAGAGAACATTTGAATAAAATCGAGTATATATTCGCGAAGATAGCTATTCTTTCTGATACCAATACGTGTAGTGCTTGACTCAAAAAGGTGCCCTGCGTCTATGGAGCGAAGATGTTTGTCTCGGTTAGGATCAAACGCCATTTGCGCCACTATTCCAATACCTAACCCTAGTTCTACATATGTCTTAATGACATCGGCATCTAAAGCAGTTAATACAACATTGGGTACTAAGCCTCTGGCTTCAAAAGCCTGATTGATCTTTGAGCGTCCTGTAAATGCAAAATCGTAGGTAATAATAGGATATTTCACAATGGCTTCAAGTGAGACCTCTTGGAGTGAAAGTAGCGGGTGCTCAGGTGGCGTGATGATACATCGATTCCATTGATAGCACGGAAGCATCACAAGTTCATGAAAGAATTCAATGGCTTCTGTTGCAATTGCAACATCTGCTTCTCCAGAAGTCACTAATTTGGATATTTGAGTTGGATTTCCCTGACGTATTGTTAATTTTATTTTTGGGTAATGGGTAGTAAATTTTCTGATTGTAGGGGGCAGAGCATACCGTGCCTGAGTGTGAGTGGTGGCGACAGTTAAAGATCCAACGTCCTTATTTGTAAATTCCTGACCTACACATCTCAGATTATTTTCTTCTCTGAGAATTTTTTTAGCTATTTCAACTATAGTTTGTCCTGGGGAGGTAATGCTAGCCATTCGTTTGCCATTACGAATGAAAATTTCTACACCAAGCTCGTCTTCTAGAAGCTGAATTTGTTTGCTTATTCCAGGTTGCGATGTATGTAGTTTCTTAGCAGCCCTGGATAAATTAAGATCTTGATTTACAACCTCACATAAATATCTTAATTGCTGTAGTTTCATAATTCTCACTTTAATTGATGTTATAATTTATAGTTATAACAATCTAATTTAATAGTATTAGATAATATATCAATTTATTGTTAATATCCAGCCTTCAAAATTTTGGGTGATTAGGATAAACGGTATGGAATGGGGCTACACTCTATCAGGCTTGCTGGTGGGATTTATTGTAGGGCTCACCGGAGTAGGCGGAGGATCACTTATGACACCTCTGTTAATACTGGGGTTTAGTATTTCCCCAGCTACTGCTGTAGGTACAGATTTATTGTATGCTTCGTTGACAAAAGCAGGTGGCGTATGGGTGCATGGTCGTCGTGGTACCGTAGACTGGAAACTTGTTAAAAGACTATCAATAGGTAGTTTACCAGCTGCATTATTGACTGTGCTGGGGTTAAATGCGCTAGGGGTTGAAAATCAAATTTTCTCAGATTTAATTACCAGTACGCTTGGAATAGCTTTGATTTTGACTGCGTTAGCATTATTTTTTCGTAATCAACTAGCACATTTAGGAAAATCCCGTTTTAGTGCTCTAGTAGCGTGGCGTGATCAGAATATAGTTACAGCAACGATTACGACAGGTGTTGTTTTAGGAATTTTAGTAACCATGACATCGGTGGGTGCCGGAGCATTAGGTATGGTAGCGCTTATTACTTTATATCCGCGTACTCCTACTATAAATCTAATTGGTAGTGACATAGCCCATGCAGTTCCACTTACCTTAATAGCAGGAATGGGGCATGTTTATCTTGGAACAGTAGATTTTGGGTTGCTTGGTAGTTTATTATTGGGCTCCCTGCCAGGAATTTATATTGGGAGCCATATAGGTGGGCGGATACCAGAACGAATATTGCGGCCAACATTAGCGGCAATTTTGGTCATAATTGGGGGAAGATTAATATGGTAGTAAATTGTGGAGAAATTAGATGGATGAGCTAGTAAATCTTGCTAATGAAGATGAAATAACCTTATTTGATAAAGCGCTGCAGGACTTTCAAAACCAGAGCATGGACGCTGATAGATTTACAGCCGCCCGTTTGCAAATGGGTATTTATGGCCAGCGCCAGGAAGGGGTCAATATGATTCGCATCAAGCTGCCGGGTGGCCGTTTGAATTCGAAGCAATTGGCAGTAATAGCAGATATTTTAGAAAAATATGTACAACACGACGTTGTTCATATTACTACACGCCAGGACATACAGATTCATTATGTCCCACTTGGGGATACTCCTGAAGTACTTCGGCATCTTGCCACAGCAGGGCTAACAACACGTGAAGCATGTGGTAATACTATACGTAACGTTACCGCGTGTTCTTTGTCTGGAGTATGTCCTCGCCAACACGTTGACGTTAATAAGCACCTGGATGGGGCTGTTCAGCATTTTTTGCGTAATCCATTAACACAACAAATGCCACGTAAATTTAAAATTAGTTTTTCGGCTTGTGAATCTGATTGTGCACAGGGAATGATGCATGATATGGGGGTTATTGCAGTACGAAAGGGCGCTAAATTTGGCTTTAAGGTTGTAGCTGGTGGAGGCCTTGGGCATAAACCACATGAAGCCATAGTAGTTGAAGAATTTATTGAAGAGAAAGACTTGTTATTGGTGATGGAGGCAATTGTCTCATTGCATAACCGATATTCAGATCGTGTGAAGCGTGCTAAAGCAAGAATTAAATTTTTAGTTGATAAATTTGGGCGGGAAGGATTCATTGATAAGTACCATGAGGAATTAGAGCGTACCAAGGCAGCATTGGCAACACAGGAATATCCCAAAGGAGAGTGGAATGCGGGGACTGATGGTGAGGCTCCTGGGATTGGTGCGCCACGCAAATTATTTGATCAGAAGCAATCTGGGCTTTGTGTTTTCCCAATTAGCACCCCAATGGGTAATTTAAACGTAGTACAACTGCGAGGACTTGCAGAAATTCTAGATAATTTTGAATTAAATGAGATTCGTGCGACTCAAGATCAGAATATGGTTCTGATAAATGTAGAAAAAGGCAGAATTGATACTCTGCTTTCTGCCGTATCTAAACTAGATTTAGGTAAGCCACAAATGGGTGATGATGTTGTTGCATGTCCAGGTACTTCGACTTGTCGTTTGGGAATAACTTCTAGTACAGTTCTTGGCCCGAAATTAAGCGGGGGAGAACATGATTTGAAAATTCGTGTTTCCGGGTGCCATAATGGCTGCGCACAGCCTGAAACTGGTGATATTGGTATGTACGGAGTAGGTAAACGTATGCATGGTAAATTAGTGCCGCACTATCAAATGTATCTAGGAGGAAATGGGATGGCAAATGGGGAATTGGCAATTAAGTCCCCGGCAGTTCCTGCTGCACGTATTGAAGAGGCTGTGAACCTTATAAAAGCAGCATATAGCTCAGAGTGCAAATCAGGCGAAACATTTTTTCTCTGGGTAAGACGAGTTGGTAAAGAATACATAACTGAGTTGTTGAAGTGTGTCACGGATGTTAAAGCTGAAGATCTAGAACTAGTTCTACGTGACCATGGAAAAGAAAGTGATTTTAAGGTTCTGCAATTAGGTGGGGGAGAGTGTGCGGGAGTTAGTCAAGTAAAGATCGGCTCAAGTTTTTTTGAGGCAGCACATGAGAGAAACTATCGGGATGCATTAAAATTCCAGCGTAAATTTGGAGATTCTGTTAAATGTGCCGAGGAAATTGCTCTTTTAATTAGCCAAGGAGTAACAGAATTATTTGGCGGGCCTAAGAAAGATAATTTGAAGGAACAGGCAGAAGCGTTAGGGCATGCATTACCTACTAAACCAAAATTATCCGAACAGCTAACTAGATTTTCAGAGTATTTTATGGATTCAGATGAAGAGTTAGATGTTATTAAGCTAAATAAATGGTTTTTAGAGTTGGATGAGTGGACAGTGGAAGCTGCAGAGCTCTGCCTAAGCTTTGATCATCAGCTTGATTTAACAGGAGCACTACCGCAGATAGTTATGCCTGGTCAGTTGCAGGATCAGAAGACTCAGCAACCAACTGACATGAGGCAATAAATTTCTATAAACCTATAGATCTGGGGAGAACATGAGCTTAAGTCAAAAGGTTGAAGAAGTTAAGGTGTTGCTAGATTCAGTTAATAAAAGCTATACCCCGGTTGTTTTTGCCAATAGCTTTGGTGCAGAAGATATGGTGCTAACAGATTTAATTGGGAGAAATTTTCCAAATATTTCTATGTTTACTCTTGATACGGGTCGCCTCCCTGAAGAGACTCATAGTCTGATGAAGGAAGTTGAGGATCACTATAATATAGAAACTAAAATATATTTTCCTGAGCCTGTTGCAGTGGAGAAATATATTGCTGAAAATGGTCTAAACGGGTTTTATGACAGTATAGCCCTGCGTAAATCCTGTTGTTTTATGAGGAAAGTTGAACCATTAAAACGAGCGTTAAAGGATAAACGCGCGTGGATAACAGGACTGCGGCGTGATCAGGCTTTAACTAGAAGAGATTTAGAGGAATCAGAGTTTGATGCAGATAACGGTCTTCAGAAAATTAGTCCGTTGTTAAATTGGAGTTTGTCTGACGTATGGGCATACATTAAAGATTTTAATGCTCCATATAATGCATTGCATGATCAAGGTTATAGCAGTATTGGTTGTGCGCCATGTACCCGTGCAATAACACCTGGTGAAGATGTTCGTGCCGGGCGTTGGTGGTGGGAGGACCCTGAAACTAAAGAGTGTGGTTTGCATCTTAAAGATAAGAAATAATATAAATTTATTTTATGATTTTAGAGAATTAGCAGATGGATGTATTAATAAACGATAAGTAAGATTTTATTACCCCTCTTCCAGATATTATGATGAAAAATGAGCCAATAAGTATTAAACGACGGACCGAAGACCAGTTAAGTCATTTAGACGTTCTGGAAAGTGAATCAGTTCATATTTTGCGTGAAGTTGCAGCAGAATGTGTGAATCCTGCATTACTTTTTTCAGGGGGAAAAGATTCCATTGTGTTGCTAAGGCTCGCAGAAAAAGCATTTCGTCCAGGTCCTTTCCCATTTCCATTGTTGCATATAGATACTGGCCATAATTTTCCAGAAGTAATTGAATTCCGTGATAGGAGAGCTAAGGAATTAGGTGAGCGTTTAATTGTGCGCAGCATGGAAGACTCTATTAAACAAGGTAGGGTGGTTCTACGCTCAGAGAATCAGAGTCGAAATTCATTTCAATCAGTGACACTACTAGATTCAATCGCAGAGCTTGAGCTTGATGCTTGTATTGGTGGTGCACGGCGCGACGAAGAAAAAGCTAGGGCAAAGGAACGTATATTTTCTTTCCGAGATGAATTCGGGCAATGGGACCCAAAGAATCAGCGGCCCGAATTATGGGATATTTATAATACACGAGTGCATAAAGGAGAAAATATTCGTGTATTCCCAATAAGTAACTGGACCGAGCTGGATGTCTGGGAATATATCGCGCGTGAGAAATTGGAGGTGCCACATATTTATTTTGCACATAAACGAGATGTGTATCGACGTGAAAATGGCCTCTTGCCAGTATCTCATCTTGTTCAACCTAAGGACGGTGAACAATCAGAAAACATTACAGTTCGTTTCCGTACAGTAGGGGATATGAGTTGTACCTGCCCAGTAGAATCTGATGCAGAGAATGTAGAGGAAATTATTACTGAAACAGCGATTACACATATTACTGAGCGGGGTGCTACTCGTATGGATGACCAAACATCAGATGCATCCATGGAACTACGTAAGAAAGAGGGATATTTTTAGAGTAAGTGGTTCACCTAAAGTAGGTGATCAGAGAAATTTACAGCAATCCGAACTCCCAGAAGGATAATAAATGGCAGGAAACAATAAAATTTCGTTTAGTGATACTGAGTTATTACGTTTTATCACAGCCGGTAGTGTAGATGATGGTAAGAGTACCTTAATTGGGCGCTTATTATATGATTCTAAATCGATATTTGAAGATCAGTTAAGTTCGATTACAAACACTTCGCACAAACGCGGAATGACGGACGTAGATTTGTCATTATTAACTGACGGCCTACAGGCAGAACGTGAGCAAGGTATTACTATTGATGTGGCCTATCGTTATTTTGCTACTCCGAAACGAAAATTTATTATTGCTGATACTCCTGGGCATGAGCAATATACTCGCAATATGGTGACTGGCGCATCTACTGCGAATCTTGCAATTATTTTAATTGATGCGCGGAAAGGGGTACTTACTCAGTCTCGCCGCCATGCCTATTTAGCTAGTTTGATGGGCATTCCTCATTTGGTTGTAGCTATCAATAAAATGGATCTTGTTGGTTATTCTAGTGATGTAGTTAAGAAAATTAGTCAGGAATTTGCCGAATTTGCAGCCAAGCTTGGCCTAGATAACATTGTGTATATCCCAATGTCTGCTTTAAATGGAGATATGGTAGTAGAACGCGGGGATAATCTTTCCTGGTATAAAGGCTCGACTTTAATGGAGGTGCTGGAGAATACTCCCATAGACAACGATATTAACCTTGAAGATTTTCGTTTTCCAGTACAGTTGGTATGTCGTCCAAAAACTAAAGAATTCCATGATTTTCGTGGCTACATGGGAAGAATTGAATCAGGTCAGATTTCTGTTGGAGATGAAGTAACAGTCTTTCCCTCTGGGTTGAGTTCTCGCATTAAAGAAATTGTTACTTACGATGGGCTTCTTGATCATGCTATTGCGCCACAGTCAGTAACATTAACTATAGAAGATCATCTCGATATTTCCCGTGGTGATATGTTGGTAAAAACTGAAAATGCCCCGCATGTTAGCAAAAAAATTAATACAATATTATGTTGGCTATCTGAGACGGCCCTTGACCCTAAGCGCAAGTATCTTCTCAAGCATTCTGCCCGCATAGTTAAAGCAGGAGTGAGTAAGATAGATTACAGGGTAGATATCAACACGCTAAATCATGAGGCAATAGATACTTTAAAAATGAATGATATAGGATGTGTGGAGCTTAATGTGCAGCAGCCTCTAGCTTGTGATGACTATCAAAAGAATCATGCTACAGGCAGTTTTATTGTAGTTGATGAAGCTAGCAATAATACTGTTGCAGCAGGAATGATTTGTCCAGCCAATAAGTAATTTAGTACTTCAATGATAAGTCCCAAAATTATAAATTAAAGCGCTAATAAAAATTTTATTTCTATTTATTTAACATCATTAATAATTTACTGAATATGAAAAATATAGGATCAGACTCAGGTACTAAGTTAGGAGAAGCTGGAGAATCCCTTGTTCTGGGTTTTGATATGAATTTTACTGATTTATATCAACGTACGGGACTTTTAAAACTGGATCACGCTTTTCTTGATTTTTTAAAGGATAGTGATCCTGATTTATATACTCGGCTTGATCATGCTCGCTCTCATAGCGATAGCCTTAATGCGAAAGATGAGTCTAATTTATTAATTGAAGTTGCTCCATTGCTTGACGATTTTATTTCAAAATTATTCTGTATAGAGACCGAGGTTCAGGCACTTTCTGCGCACCATCACGAGCTAGCGCCGCTGTATTTTTGCAAAAGGCAGTTTGTGTTGCGGAAAGCGATGAATAAAGTTAGCGATGAAGACATATCAAAGATTGATGGCTTCAAATTAGAGAAACAGCTGGAGATTGAATTTAAAGAGCCATTTTCTGAGCTTGTTTTTGCGACAAAGGTAATAGAGTGGCTAAAGGATGAAGAAAAAAATGAAGAGCTCCTTAAGGCAGCATTGTTTTATGCTGCTTGGGCACTGAAAACAGTTAAAGGAAAAATACGTAGCCAAGAAGGTGTACTTTTTAAAGGGCACCCTAAGCTGGATTATCTGCGATTAGTACCGTCAGTTATCGATACTGCTGAAGGTTATGTTTCTCATCGATTAGATCATTTGCGTCGGAGAGAAGGATTTTCACTGACTGACCAAGGTACTGATCTTGTAGGCGCTTTAGATGAGGCAAATTATTGCATTTGGTGTCATGAACAGGGAAAGGATTCCTGCTCAAAAGGATTGAAAGTTAAGCCAAAGTCACCTGATGAGCCTAAATCCTTCAAAAAAAGTCAGTTTGGCGTTTTACTTGCCGGTTGCCCTTTAGAGGAGCGTATTTCTGAATTCCATAAGCTTAAGACCGAGGGAGTCGCTATCGGTAGTCTAGCTATGATTGTATTAGATAATCCTATGTGCGCTGGAACTGGCCATCGGATTTGTAATGATTGTATGAAGTCCTGTATTTATCAAAAGCAAGAACCAGTAAATATTCCTGAAGCAGAAACACGGTCTCTTAAGGATATTCTTGAACTGCCATGGGGGTTTGAGATTTATAGTCTTCTTACACGCTGGAACCCGTTAGATTTGAATCGTCCTGTTCCAAAAGCTCCATCTGGTCATAAAGTGTTAGTGGTTGGTATGGGACCAGCAGGATATACTTTAGCGCATCATTTGATGAATGATGGTCATGCTGTAGTGGGTATAGACGGGCTTAAAATAGAGTCTCTGTCATCAGATATCTCAGGAACCAAAGAGGGTGCTCATGTACCATTTAGGGCTATCAGAGATGCAAAAGAACTTGATGAGGATTTAAATGAACGTATGCCTGCAGGCTTTGGCGGTGTGGCGGAATATGGAATTACCGTACGGTGGAACAAAAACTTTCTAAAATTAATTCGGTTGCTGCTAGAACGAAGGAAGGAATTTTCTTTGTTTGGAGGGATTCGTTTTGGAGGAACAATTACAGCGGATGATGCACTTAATATGGGGTTTGATCATATAGCACTAGCCGCTGGAGCGGGTCGCCCAACCGTACTAGATCTGCCAAATGGTCTTGCCCGTGGAGTTCGTGCCGCATCTGACTTCCTGATGGCATTACAGCTATCTGGTGCGGCTCAAGATAGTTCTGTGGCAAATATGCAGCTACGTTTACCTGTTGTGGTGATTGGAGGCGGATTAACAGCGATTGATACGGCAACTGAAGCTCTTGCCTATTACCCGGTGCAGGTAGATAAATTTCTTCGTCGCTATGAGACTCTTTCATCTATAAAGGGTGAAAAAGAAACTCGTAATTTATGGGACGAGGAGGAGCGTGAAATTGCAGATGAATTCCTTACTCATGCACGTGCCATTCGAGACGAGCGTAAATTAGCAAAAAATGAAGGGCGCGCACCAAAAATTCTAGAATTACTCCAATCTTGGGGAGGGGCCACTCTTGCGTATAGGAAACGGATGATAGATAGCCCATCTTATACCCTGAATCATGAAGAAGTGGAAAAGGCGTTAGAGGAGGGTATAACATTCTCTGAGGGCCTTACACCTGAATGTATAGAGCTCGATCAATGGGAGCATGCTAAGTCCATAAAATTCTCAATTAAAGAGCTAGATGAAGAAGGTTCGTGGCAGAAAATTGGAGAAACTGAATTGCCGGCACGTGCTGTACTGGTTGCGGCAGGTACACAGCCGAACACAGTGCTTGCCAGAGAAGATACGAAAAATTTCAAACTACACGGACGTTATTTTACTTCTTGTGATGAGAGCGGGGAGCCGGTAGAACCCGCCTATGGAAACCCTAAACCAGAATCTCCAATGGTCCTTTTAAATCGTTGTAATGATGGGCGTTTCATTAGCTTTTTTGGAGATCTTCACCCATCCTATTCTGGGAATGTGGTAAAGGCAATGTCTAGTGCAAAGCAGGGTTATCCTGTGGTAAGTCGGGTGCTGAGTCGGCAGTCTCCAATATCAATAGAAGAAAATTCACAATTCTTTTCTGGAATTAATGCACGGTTACGACCTACAGTACATAGTATAGAAAGACTCACCCCGACTATTATTGAAGTTGTAGTGCATGCACCTATGGCGGCAGAACGTTTCCAGCCAGGTCAGTTCTATCGTTTTCAGAACTTTGAAACTCTCGCAATTAATGCAGGGAATACGAAGCTTGCTATGGAGGGAATTGCCCTGACAGGTGCATCAGTAGATATAGAAAGAGGATTGGTATCATTAATAGCATTAGAAATGGGTGGGTCAGCTGATTTATGTGCCACGCTTAGTCCTGGTGATCCGGTTGTATTAATGGGCCCAACAGGGACCCCAACAGAAATTGTCCCAGGTGAGACCAAGGTGCTAGTTGGAGGCGGGCTAGGAAATGCAGTTTTATTTTCTATAGGCGCTGCAGCAAGAGCAGCGGGATCAAAGGTCTTATATTTTGCTGGATATAAAAAATTGATTGATCGTTATAAAGTAGCAGAAATTGAAGCTGCTGCAGATACAGTTGTATGGTGTTGTGATGAGTCGCCAGGATTTAAACCTTCACGGCCTGGCGATTTTAGCTATATTGGAAATATGGTAGAAGCAATGGTTGCCTATGGTAGTGGAGCTTTAGGGCCTCAGCCAATTCAGTTATCTGATGCTGACAGAATACTTACTATTGGTTCAGACCGAATGATGGCAGCGGTAGGTATTGCTCGACGAAACGAGCTACGGCCCTATTTAAAATCAGATCATTTTGCAATCGGCTCTATAAACTCACCAATGCAATGCATGATGAAAGAAATTTGTGCGCAGTGCTTGCAGCCTCATAAAAATCCGGAAACGGGTGCAATTACTTATGTATTTTCATGTTTTAATCAGGATCAACCGCTTGACCAGGTTGATTTTGGCGGACTTGCATCACGATTACGCCAGAATAGTGCTCAGGAGAAATTGACCACAAAGTGGATTAGTCATTGTTTAAAGGAATCAGGCGAGATTAGAAGCTAAGAGTATAAAATTTAACTTATCTTGTATTCTGCGCAACACATCATACCCAGAATTATTTATAATCGAGGACTCTTGGAAATATGAGAGTTATTTGTTAGTGGAGATTTTATAGCGATATAAAATATCTATAAGGGAGATTGTCAATGTTTATAGGAATACCCGCGGAGATATTAGATGGAGAAACCCGCGTTGCAGCTACTCCAGAGACTGTTAAGAAGTTTTCTGCTAATGGGACTCATGTCGTTCTGATACAGTCAGGAGCCGGCGCTGGAGCAAGTATTACTGATGAGAGTTTTAAGGAAGCCGGTGCAACTATAGTAAATGATGCGGAAGAACTTTATAAATTGTCGCAGATCGTACTTAAAGTACAAACCCCGGATTCTTCTGAGCTAAAAATGATACGTAAGGATGCAGTTTTATTGGGTCTGTTATCTCCACATAATACGGAAGGTATTGCTTCTCTAGCGGCCCATGGGTTAACTGCATTTTCTATGGAGAAGATACCTCGTATTTCTCGCGCTCAAAATATGGACGTCCTTTCTTCACAGGCCAATATTGCTGGATATAAGGCTGTGCTGATAGCAGCAAATGTTTATCAGAAATTTCTCCCTATGTTGATGACAGCTGCAGGCACCGTGAAGGCTGCACGTATACTAGTACTAGGAGCAGGGGTAGCAGGTTTGCAGGCCATTGCCACAGCAAAACGTCTAGGGGCAGTAATTGAAGCATTTGATGTGCGCCCAGCAGCAAAAGAGCAAGTAGAGAGCCTCGGTGCGAAATTTGTTGAAGTACCCCTAAGTGATGAGGAAAAAGAACAAGCAGAAACCGCCGGTGGTTATGCACGGGAGATGTCTGATGACTATAAACGTCGTCAGGGAGAGTTAGTGCATCAACGAGCTGTAGTGGCAGATATCATTATCACTACGGCATTAATCCCAGGGCGCCCGGCACCAGTTTTAATTAGTGAAGAGACTGTAAAAGAAATGAAACCAGGCTCAGTGATTGTAGATATGGCAGTAGAGGCTGGCGGGAATTGTCCGTTATCAGAGCTAAATAAAACTGTAGTTAAGCATGGTGTAAATCTCATAGGAATAGCCAATATTCCGGGATTAGTGGCAGCAGATTCTAGTTCACTTTATGCTCGTAATTTATTGAATTTCTTAAATTTAATGCTAGACGCAGAGAGCGGAGAATTTAAGCTTGATCGTGAAGATGAAATTATTGCAGGAACCCTAGCCTGTATAGATGGGGAAGTGGTATCTAACGTAAAGTAAGTATTTTTAAGTTAAATTTTTTAGGTATTTAGGAGGAGCTCTCATGATTGGAGAAATTGATCCAACCATTATTAATATCACGATATTTGTATTAGCAATATTTGTTGGTTACCACGTTGTGTGGAACGTTACTCCTGCCTTACACACACCATTGATGTCGGTGACTAATGCCATTTCTGGCATTATTCTAGTTGGCGCCATGTTGGCTGCCGGATCAGTAGAAACGGATTGGGGTGTTTGGTTAGGTGCGATTGCTGTGACGCTAGCCTCAATCAACGTATTTGGTGGATTTCTTGTTAGTCAACGTATGTTAGATATGTTTAGAAAAAAAGATAAAAAAGGAAACGTGTAAATGTCACCGAATTTAGTTGCTTTAGCTTATCTTATCGCGTCAGTTTTTTTTATTCTGGCGCTAAAAGGTTTAAGTTCGCCAGTTACTGCCCGTAAAGGTAATTTATTTGGAATGGTAGGAATGTCCATTGCTGTTCTTACTACGCTTACAATCACCGAGAATTGGGCGCTGATAGTCGCTTGTATCGCTTTAGGTGGTGCGATTGGTACGGTTGTGGCAAAACGAGTGCAAATGACGGCTATGCCAGAACTTGTTGCATTTATGCACTCACTGGTGGGCTTAGCGGCTGTATTTATTGCTATTGCAGCTGTTAATAACCCAGTTTCATTTGGCTTACCTGCAATTCTACCGACGGGTAGTAAATTAGAGCTGTTCCTGGGTACATTTATTGGTGCTATGACCTGGTCAGGGTCAGTGATTGCATTTCTAAAACTATCAGGTCGTATGGGCGGCTCACCTATTACATTTAACGGGCAGCATATGGTTAACCTAATCATAGCCCTGGCGATGATTGGGTTTGGTTTATGGTTCTTTTTTAGTGATACTACTAATTGGACAGCGTTTATTTGTATGACTGTGATTGCCTTTGCTCTGGGCTTCTTGATTATTATTCCTATTGGCGGAGCAGACATGCCAGTAGTAATTTCTATGCTCAACTCTTATTCAGGTTGGGCGGCAGCAGGTATCGGTTTCTCACTTGGCAATCCAATGCTAATTATTGCAGGTTCTCTGGTGGGTAGTTCTGGTGCAATACTGTCTTATATTATGTGCAAAGCCATGAATCGACCATTCCTTTCCGTCATACTTGGTGGGTTTGGTAGCGATGGTGGAACAGTTGCAGTTGGTGACGGAGAACAAAAAACTCATCGCAGTGGTAGCGCAGATGATGCTGCTTTCTTGTTAGGTAATGCAGATAGCGTAATCATTGTTCCAGGTTATGGCCTGGCTGTAGCACGGGCGCAACATTCAGTGAAAGAGCTTGCAGAAGTATTAATCGAAAAAGGTATCAATGTGCGGTTTGCAATCCATCCGGTTGCAGGGCGTATGCCGGGGCACATGAATGTTTTATTAGCCGAAGCAGAGATACCGTATGATCAAGTATTAGAGATGGATGAGATTAACAGTGATTTCTCTAATACTGATGTTGTATTGGTTTTAGGTGCAAATGATGTTGTGAATCCTGCGGCATATGATAAAGGTAGTCTTATCTATGGAATGCCAATTTTAGATACTCATAAAGCACGGACCGTTATGGTAGTAAAACGGAGTATGGGTGTTGGTTATGCAGGTTTAGACAACGATCTGTTCTACATGGATAAAACCATGATGGTATTTGGTGATGCTAAGAAAGTAGTCGAGAATATGGTTAAATCTTTGTAATGCT
>Ga0315321_10000777_pt1 | contig 24245 bp, 28 predicted proteins | sample M180m21515metaG_FD_203464 | JGI IMG/M metagenome (GOLD analysis project Ga0315321, IMG submission 203464) | Ammonia-oxidizing marine archaeal communities from Monterey Bay, California, United States - M1 80m 21515 | ecosystem: Environmental > Aquatic > Marine > Intertidal zone | place: USA...
AATCAATTACTTGCCACAAAAGGAAGAATACTAATCCTGGGGCGCGAAAATTCAATTACAGACACTCATTATTTGGCACATCGAGTGTGGGATAATATAGAATTTGAAAATGGTGAAAAATTGGAGGTATCTTGCTATTGGCGTCCATTCGAAGGTGCAAAGAATATATTTGTTGAAAGAACAGGTTCAACCAATGAGGATTTATTGAATAAGACTGGTGTTGGCACGCATGTTTCAACTAATTGGCAAACAGCAGGAAGAGGGCGTAAGAAACGAAACTGGACCTCTATAGAAGGTTCGTATGCAGGCTCTTGGATTGTTGGAGAAGGAACAGATATTAATCCAGGTCATTTGCAATTATCAGGAGGTTTAGCAGTCCTTAATTCGTTAAATCAGAATGAATTAATCTTGAAGTGGCCTAATGACATTATGATTGATAAAAGAAAGGTTTGTGGGATTTTAGCAGAAGGAAGGACCATGGAAAATGGAACTCTGGTCGTATTAGGATTTGGATTGAATCTTAAAACAGGGAACCACGACATAGATGTCGAGGTTGCAACACTAGATGAAATAATGAAAATCGAATATGAAGACTTCGATATACGATTGAATTGTGAACTCGCTTCATTGATAGAATCTTTAGATGATATTCCACCGATTCGTTATTTGGAAATTAGGAATCAGGCGTTAGCACAAATAAAACGCATGGGATCTCCGAAATACAATGGTGAAATATACACTGATTTCGATTTAAATGAAAATGGAGAATTAATTCTCGGCCCTCACATTGTAGATGATGGTGAAGACGTGATTTGGACTTAATCTTCCAATACTGCTTCAATCGGTTCATCTTTAGAAAGTGCAATTCTCTTCCACAAACCAAATGCCAGAATTACACCTCCAATCAGGTACGGTAAGAAATCAAAAATTATACCTCTGGTCACCGAATATTCAATCTGCGATTCTTCTTCAGCTGAGAACGTAAATACGTGCACTCCATCTTCTTTAGCAGTAAACTCCCAACTCGATTTAACATCATTGTATTGCTCTAATTCTTCCGATGGTGAAGTCACAGCAGGCCTTACTGTACCCTCTAAAACTTCTAAAGTAAATGTGTCACCTTCAGATAAATCATATTTGATTATGAACATACCACCATCTTCCTCTTTGATAATAGTTGGATCAACCCAAGCTTGCATGATGAACATTACCAAAATAATCGATGAGCCAATGAGAATCATCACATCCTCACCCTTGACAGGTGGTGCCGCTCCTCCCGCTCCCATATTGCATTGGAGTCTAATCGGGCACTTCAACGCTTTCTTGGCTTACGTGTGAAGCCCATACGCTCTCGCACCAATCTAATCTTGCCACTTGAGGTTTGACTAACTACCCTACCAGATGAGAGTATCTCTTTCACAGATTCATAATCTTGCAAGGACACTACAAGTATACACATACCCTTTTCAAAGTCATAAATTTTTACTGGAAGTGTCTCAATGTGTTTTTCTAGATCGCTCCTAGAATCGAAATTATGACAAATACAACCAATCCACCGACGTTTTCCTCGTAACGCCTTGGTTAACTTCTTCGTCATTAGGTGTCGCTGTGAGCATTGTCTTAACATAATGCCGTTGCTCGCATGGTAAAGGCGAGCGTTATGTCAGAGGATCCAGAGACCCCAATTGAGTTTTCAGGGATGTTGCATTTAATCAAAAATATGCTTTCACCTAGGACTCTCCCCCACATTATCATGATTGCATTAATGTCTAGTGGTCTCCTATTCTTAGTAAAGTCACAAGAGGTTTTTGTTGCAATGGCATTTATCTCATTAGCCCTCGCATATTCAATTATTGCAATTTTCGCTAATAGAGATATTGTTCAAAAATTGACTAAACTCCCAGAAGAAAAGGGAGATTCTGCCCTGATTGTTCGGTTTTTGTTTAGTTTCAAAATTACAATCGTGCCATTACTCCTAGCAACCGTATTGACTGGAATAATGTGGGGAGTTTTAGGTGGTGAAACTAACAAATGGATCTCACCAATCTTAGCATCCTTGTTCATTGTTTGGTCAATAGCACAAGCCGCATCATTTAGAACTGGAATGGTAGAATGGTTTGCAAATGGGTTAGGTGATGCTAAATTACACAGTTACCGCGAAAAACTTTCCACTGCATCACAAATTATTTTGGTTCAAAGTTTTGCATTTTTGATTATTTGGATTGGCCAAATGGTAACCGAATCAGAAAAGATGACTGTACAAGATGCCCTGTTAGGTGGGCTAGCGTTCTTAGCAATCAGTATAATTTTACAAGCGTTTACTATTTGGTTGACAAGTGATGAAAGGGAGGCCGCTGGAAATGAGAAAGGGATGGCTGCGTTTTCTTTCAAATGGATGGTTGTATCCCAACTATTCATTACTTGGCATGCATTCAGTATTTATCGAAGGGCCCTGATGAACCCTTCTGACACTTCCACTTTAATCGAAGAAGGACTCCTGATGGCCTTTACTGTGATTTTTGCTGTTTGGTCGTTAACCACTTATACTGTAAGAGACGGGAAAAAATTGGTCTCTGAAAATGCATCGCTCCCATTAGGTATTTCCTTTGGCTATGCGTATGCAGGGTCAGTTGCTATGCTAATTGGAACATTTGAAAGTTTACGTGAAGTAATGATATTTGGGCACGTTTTATCGATCTGTGCAATGTTACTCTTGATTCGCCCAACATTACGAACAAGCCGTGTTTTCACCGATATTATGAACCATGCGAAAACAGTTGATATCACTCCAAAAGTCGAGGATTCAGAAGATGAAGACGATTCTGAAACTGAAAGTTCAACTGAGGAAGAGGAAACTTGGCAAGATGATGAGGACTTAGACTGGGAAAAGGGAACTGATATTTCCAAAGATGTAGAGTGGGATGCAGATGAAAAGTCCGATGAGAAATCATCGGATTAGATAAGGCTTAGACCTGATGTTTCTGCCAATCCAGATACGACAGCAACAACGCGTATGCGGCCTTGTAAGTCGTCACTTACTCTCGCTCCTAAGATGACCTGTGCATCCTCATCAAATCGGGCAGTAAATGCGTCAGCAATCAAACCGACTTGTCCCACGGTCATACCAGGGCCTCCTTCAATTTGTAGCAAACAAGCCTTTGCACCATCTAATGAAAGGTTGGCAAGGGGCGCACTAAGTGCATTTTCTAACAAAGATTCTGCATCTTCAGGATTTCCTTGACCGACCATTAAAGTCGATCCTCCACTGTGGCCGACGATTGTTTTCAAATCCATCATATCGAGATTGATTAATCCAAGTCTCATCAATGTTCTAACAAGTCCATCAACGAATTCTTCAACCCATGAGGCTCCTAAGCGCCAATCGATTCCTCGCTCTCTGGCTTGCCATGCCAGTCGATCAAGATCTAAGCGGACACAGACATCTGAATTAGCCTCGAGTTTTGGCAGACCTTCACGGCTAACTTTTACTCTGGTTTCTTGAGCTTCAAATGGAATTGCTGCAATTGAGATAACAATTGCACCAGAAAGACGGGCTTGTCTAGCAAACTCTGGTGCAGCACCAGTACCGGTACCCCCACCTAATCCGGTCAGGAGAATTACCATTTCCACACCATCCAAAAGAGTTCGTGTCACACCTGCGGCTTGCCGCATTCTCTGCTCTCCGAGGGGAGGGAGTGCTGCGCAGCCTGCAGAATCAAGGTCCTTTCCCAATCTAATAACATGGGCGTTGTGCGAATCAAAAGAATTCTCGTCAGCATCAATTAGTACCAAATCGATATCATGCCCCGTTTTGGAGTGAGCTCTTTGCGCCCATGCACAGCCTAATCCGCCGATGCCGGCGATAAGGATCTGTGCACCATCCATGCAAGGTCCTTACGTTGGAGGTTATTCAATCTCTGCCCACATATCGCAGATATCGACGGCGCGCATCTCTCGCCCAAGAATTGTCAGGCTCAAGTTCCAACACTTGGTTATACAATTCAACAGCTTTTTCAAAATCTGAAAAATGACGACCATAAAGGTGAGCGAGATTATTCAAAACTGGTATGCACTCTTCTTCTTCGACAAGCATTGCAAGAAGTATATCTTCTGCTCGCCCAAGATTATTTCTGAGCATTTCCGCCTCCGCCTCATCAAGCATCTCTAATTGCTCATTTGAGAGGTCATAAGTATTCTCGAAAGGGTGGTCTGACATGCACAGTCCTCTCTGCGATTTGACATATGTTTTGTCATTAAATGATTAGTATAAAAAAACGACTGAATTGTAACACTGCAAGGCCCCCTATCGTAGATAGGGCAAGAACGATTATAGGCACAATGCAAGTGGCCCAAATCAGTTGGGATAGGCTATGGGCACATCACGGGTTTTCATCCGAAGTTTGCTACCTCTAATCCTTGTTTCGTTAATGCTTTTACCGGGGCTTAGCGAAGCCTACCCCGATGGCATCGGTGGTGAACAAAGCAATGCGGGAGAAACTATCGATGATGTTGCCAAAGAAGGCTGTCTTTGCCATGGTGGCGAAGCAAGTAATTCCGTAATGGTAATTCTTGTCGACGTACCACACTCATGGACACCAGGAGATGCCTACACAATGAGGCTAGAACTCATCGGCGGCCCCGATTCCGACAAAGGTGGCTTTTCTGCAAGAGTTAGCGCAGGGGAATTATCCGGAGATGGACAATCATGGGAAGAGGACCCAATGACAAGAACTCACACCTCATCGGCTACCAGAATTTTCGAACTGATTTGGACACCTCCTGCAGAAGGCACTGGTACGGTGGATTTCTGGATCACAGGTAATGCGGTCAATGGTGCAGATGGACCAGTTGGAGATAATTGGAACCAGTTGGTATTCAACTTGATAGAAGTTGCAGAAGACGACGGACGTGGCACACGTAGTTTGATTGCAGGCAGTGGAACTCCTGAAGCACCAGCTGCCGATGCCGGAGCAGTTGACTTACATTCGATGGGAGCGCCTTTCCGTGCGCACTGGCTAGGTTTACTTGGATTTGGAGCAGTGATTTGTGTAATTATATTCTGTGGGTTCCTCCTTAGATACGGATTTTCAACTTCTTACAAAGGACGTAGTAATGTTTTGAGACTGCGCTACAAGATTAACAGGAGAGGTGACCAGTGATGGCCAAGGATACAATCACCCGCCTTCTGGAGCAGGTCGCATCTGGCGATGTTAGCATCAAAGATGCAAGAAAGGCTCTCGAAGAAGCAACTCTAACAGAAGAGCAAATGGATTCGGCAATAAACCATGGAGTCTTCAATCCCGCTGAGCCAGGAACTATCATTTCTGCATCCCTTGCACCATCTGGTTCATCTTCACTAACTGTATTTTTCTTTGCTTGGGGAATATTCTGGACGATCTATTGGTTTGGAACTATGCTTTACGGCTTACTGAATGGCTCATCATGGGACCAACAACAACTCGCATACCATATGGCAATGGGAATTTCAACCCTCATAATGATGGGAATTGTCTACATGAAGTGGGTTCTTCCAGACAAGATTATTGTTAAGCACAGGCAAAATAAGTACATCCCTGAGCATCCAAAGGACTGGAGAGAATATAATTGGTGATTTCTATGGATGATATGAAGTTAAGGCCAGCACCAACTCCTGAAGGAGAGTTGCTAAATTCTTTACAAACCTTGTCGATTAATCGTAGGCAATTCTTACGCCATGGTTTCAATGCAGCCGGTGGAGTACTGGCGGCTACACTTGGCGCACTTGGCTTTGCTTCAATCTTAATGCCACCTGGAGAAGGAAGCGGTGGAGACTCCTCCGTATTGTTCTGGGCTAAAGGTCGAGAAGAAGAGGCATGGTATGGTGCTAAGCATTTGCAGCCTATGTTGAAATCCGATTTCGTCGCCGAGGCAACTAAGTCCAATATAGGAATGTCTGGGGCTCAAGGGGTTTGGAATGGATTGCCTGTCGTTGTTAACTATGTACCACATGCACAAAATTCAGGTTCTCCAATAGCTGATAATTCACCTCGCTTCCAAGAAATGGCTGGTTATGATATCAGCAAGAATTATGTCGGCCATGCAACTGAATATTTGCTTGGCAACCCGGAAGTCTTTGATCCGAGTGGCAATTTAGTAATGATCTTCTCACGCTGTACTCACTTATGTTGTATACCAGGGTGGCAACTCGTTTCAAATACATTCACAGCAGATAATTGGACACCTGGAGGTGCAGATGATGGTGGAAGCAAATTATTCTGTATTTGCCACTCTAGTCGTTTCGACCCTACTGCAATTGAAGTAAACCGAAACATCAACCGGTCCAATGGATCGACTTTCGATTACCTTGGAATCCGCCGAGCAGGTGGACCTGCACCGGTTGGATTACCGATAATTCCTATTGTTATGAATGGCGACTCTATTGGAGCGTCAAGTGATTACACGGGCTGGTTGACCTATTGCGATTGAGGTGATTATTATGAATTCAATATTTTGGGTACTCTGGTTCTTTATCGCTTTCATCAGTGTTTTGATTGCATTTACACTGCGTAAGGAAAATGAAGATATACCTCGACGTGAAATTCTTCGAGCAGTAGAAAGCAGTGGTAAAATGGGCTTTGCTGAAAGAACATTCCTCTGGGTCTTTTCATTCCTTGATACAAGATTCCGAATACAGGATTATTGGAACATGAGCAAGGGTGCATACTACAATATGCACAGGCAGATGCCACTAACTCACGCTGAAAAATACAAACTTCGTATCATTTGGTACTGGTATCCATTGTACTGTCTTGGTGGAATTTCATTCCTTTCATTCATTATTTTGGTAATTACAGGAACAGTACTTGGCATCTATTATGTTCCAGGTGGAGAAGGTGATCCATCACCTGCTTATGCGAGCATGGAATTCATCATGACTCAATTACCATTTGGATATATCATCAGAGCTGTTCACCACTGGGGTACTCACTTCATGGTAGCATCTGTGTTCCTTCATATGTGCCGTGTATACTTCACTGGCGCATACCGAAACCCTCGTGAACTAAACTGGTTAATCGGAGTTGCACTAATGGCTCTGACAATTGTATTCGGGTATTCGGGATACCTATTGCCATGGGATAGCCTAGCATTTGGTGCGGCAACTATTGGAATAAATATGGCTAATTCGACACCATTAATTGGAAAATATGTTTCTACATTACTATTCTCCGGCTCTTCACTTTCACACCGTGCAGTGACGCGAATGTATTTCATTCACGTGTTTATATTACCTGTGATAGTTACAACTTTGATCATTATACATTTGTTCATAGTTTGGGTTCAAGGAATTGCGGAGCCGCATTGATATGGAGGTTTGAAAATGGGTCTAATTGAGAATCTCGGTGCTGTCGCTTCATCCTATATGGATGAAAAAGAAAACCTGCAAACTGCTGAAGAGAAGCGTGTACGTACAAGGGCTGGACATGGTTTCTGGCCGCATGAAGTTCTGCGTGACACACTTATTTTCGGATTTTTAGCAGCTGTATTGCTGTTTTATGCTTGGCTTATACCTCCACCACTTCATAGTGCAGCAGATCCTTTCGCACAAGCTGGTTTCGTATTCCCGGACTGGTACGTTCTATTCTCATATGGATACCTAAGGTGGGGTGAATACCTCCCCCAATTCTCTGTACCACTAGGACCGGTTGGTGAATTCTTCGGCCAGCCATCTTTCCCATGGAATGCCGCATGGTGGGGTGCTTTCCTAACTGGAATCCCAGTTGGAATTCTTGCACTACCACCTTTCCTAGGTGGACGTGAAAAGAGACCTGTTGAAGATCCGTGGTTTGCGAGCGCTGGAGTAGTCTACCTTGCTCACGTATGGTTCATTTCGGTATTCTCAATCAACATCTTCCTCGAACTATATGGTAAGAACCGGAGTGATTACTGTATATTAGATAATCATGGTGACTTAATTTGTGGAACACGTGATCCATGGATTGCTGATTTATTCAATTCGATTCCGTGGGTGATGACTGGTATTCTGTTATGGATAGTGATTTACTTTGTAGCAAAATGGCTTTTCAACAATGCATGGGGTGCTAGATTTACTCCTGCACATGGAAAGAAATTGATTGTTGGTGCATTCATTATCGCAACCGCTGCGAGTGTTGTATCCTACCCTGTTTATGATAACGGGTTCTGGGACGCAAAGGGATTACTAACAATTGAAGACTATGGGGAATTAGAAGATATGCGTTCACAACCACAAGATGTTCGTGTAACTGAACATAATGAGCATATGACTGCTCAAGGTTTTGAAGGTGACATTGTTCCTGCTTCAGCATGGATGGAATGGAGCATATACCAACCTACGAGATATTATTTGATTGACTTCACCGATACCAATGGGCATCAAGATCTCGATACAGGAGTCAATGGAGCAAGTGGAATGGAAACATATTCCGCAGATGGAAGTGCTGGTGAATCTGGATATATCAATATCTCAGATAATCATTGGCCTGACGATGTTGACTTCACAACGGTGCCTGTCGATGCAACCTGTGCTACAAGAGCCAGTGAAGTTGTTATTGATGGCGGCATACCGACCTCAGGTATGATGCAATCTAGCCTCATAATTACTGACTATACTACAGGTGAAACTGTGATTGATACCGACTGTTCAACAGGTGAACTCGGTGTTGAATTAGGTGCTGGATTGTACCATTACCAATTCAGTGCTTCCTCAACAGATAATCTAGCAACAAATGAAAGTGTTACTGTAGAGGCTTCATTTACAATCAAGGCATACCAGCCACTACTATTGTATGGTGAAGATGCAGGCCATGGACTTGCAGGTCAGGCAGTTAATCTGTCTAATTCACTCGACCTCGAACTAGAGGGTGAAGAAATGGGAGTTGTTGTAAATCCAACATACCATACCAATCCAAAGGCACTGGATGCAAAACTAACCTATGCTATGTTCATTCCATGTATAACAGCAGGTGCTGTTGTATTCATTCTACTGCGTAATATGGCAAGAGGATATGAATTTGAAATGAACAAGTGTTACGGCTGTGACCTTTGTGATGATGCTTGTCCTGTACGCTTATTCAATGCAGGTGACAAATTGAACATCATTTACAACTCATGGAATAATGAAGATGATGGTGTCCCTATGTATTCATGTCTTACCTGTACTGCATGTACAAATGCATGCCCACAACTTGTGGATTACGATTCATATGTCGATATCCGTCGTTCACTAATTGTTGGTGGCCCCGCTGCTGAGATCCCACATACGGTACTACAAGCAGTTCTAGCTGCTGAGGCAGAAGAAGAGAGCGATGCTGACTTTGTACCGGTGAAAGACTACCCAATCGATTCAAACATCGGCTACTACCCTGGATGTGTTGACTACCTTGACCAAGAAATGGTATTTAGTCACCTAAATGAAGGTGACATGAACCTTGGTGATTCTACAACTGCAGCATTTACATTATTCGAAGAAATGGGAACTGAGGTTTCATACCTAGGTCGTGATTTCCTCAAGTGCTGTGGTCATGACCAGAAATGGCAAGGACTAGATGAAGTGTTTGACAAATTGAAATCATACAACCAGAAGAAGATCGAGGCATCAGGAATTGATACATTGGTTTCCTCCTGTGCTGAATGTTTCCGTACCTTCGCTCGTGATTATGAACTTGAAGGTGTCAAGGTAATGCATACAACTGAATTCCTTACTGAAAATGGCTTTGATATGGAGATGAAGGTCGAAGATGAGTTGACGGTCACATACCATGACCCATGCCGCCTAGGCCGCCAAATGGGAATCTATGACGAACCTCGTGATTTGGTCAACAGTGTTGAAGGAGTAAAACTTGTTGAGATGGAACACCATGGTGAAGATGCAATGTGCTGTGGTGTATCTAGTATGATGTCTTGTAATGAGAATGCACGTTCCCTAAGAGTTTCAAGAATGGAAGAGATTCGTAACACTGGAGCAGATATGATGATTACATCTTGTCCAAAATGTGTTTCTCACTTCGAGTGCCTTAAGTTTGAAGGTGATGAAAGATATGATATTGAAATTCTCGATGTTGTCTCTTTCCTTGCTCGTCAGGTCGAAGCAAAGAAGCAGGTCCCTGCTGAGCCTGTATCTACGCATGTACCTGCAGAAGCTTAACTACAAACTAGAGTCTTACTCTGGAGTCTGTTGTAACTTATAGGAACTAAAGAGTTAATTTGCGATTTAGTAAGTCAATTATTTCAGTAAATTGGGTCGAAAGTTCCAATCCAGTAATCGCTCCCCATGCAGCCATAACTGTCATCAAAACAATTAGATAAATCACCATCAACAATCCTTCAAAGTATTCAATAATCCATGACATCATAGTTTTTCACTATGTCAAGGAAACATACATGCTGATATAAAGATAATTCCGGAATTTACACGTAGATCTAAGATTGCTCTTCAGGATCATCCATTCCTCTAATCTCATAATTCGAAGGGAATAATGCAACGATAACCCCTGCTATTAAAAATCCTAATCCCAAAGCAAACCTCTGCTCTACGAAGAGGAATTCAAGAGCAAAGACAACCAATAGTAGTCCGCCTATATTTGAGATCCAAACAAGGGTTTTGAATGTTGAAAGTGAAACTCCGGTCGTATTGGCACCCCGCGAAGGTCCAAATTCTCCACCGAAACGCTGTGCTCCATCATGGTCTGGCTGGTCACTCATTTTCTCACCTATCTATCATTGTAATCGCATCGGTTGGACACGCTAAAACACAAAGCCTGCAACCTGTACAAGCATCTCGAATAATTTTGGCTTTGCGATTGCTTGGAACTTCAATCAACGGGGATGCCATGTCTTGGAAATATAATTCAATTGCATCATCATCACAGACAATGGTGCACTGGTCACAACCAATACACAGTTTCTCTGTAACCCATGCAACGGTTCCTTCACCACCTTTTGTCATAGCACGCCTCTCACCCTTTTGTCTAGCAAGAGAAATTGCAATCCGTTCAGCTTCTGCTGCACGACGCTTTGCGAGGTCCTCGGACGAAGTCATTCAACTACCTCCAAACGGTGCTTACCTTCAAACTTCGCGACAGAAAGATTCACCAATAAATCTCCTAAACAGTAGAAAGCGCCCACTAATAGAGGTGGATTCCATGCGGTAAGACCTGTCCATGGAACCTCATTTGACCAAGTCCAATTAGCGAGATATGTGCCCCATAATTCCATCAGTAATGCTGCCCATGCCATAGTTGCATAGAGTGATGGTTGCGGCCCCCATTTTGTAAATGCCAGAACGAGGATCAACAAAAACAAACCTGATGTATCTCCACCAGTCCATACACCATAAGCCACTAGAGGGATAAATGGAATTAGTGATAGCATTGCTTTCTTCACAGGTAAATATGCTGCAATTCTTCTACCTGCATCAAACAAAAACCAGTGGCCAACAGGAACGAAGAGTGGCATTAAACCACGCTGGTATTCATAGATAAGCCAAACTTCACTGAAAAATAATTCCATTGGAGTTGCAAAGGCTAAAACCGTTAACATCTCGATTCTTTCACGCCTTTGTGCCTGAATGAAAAGATACACAAATAATCCAATACAGCCAATATTTACTGGCCATTCACCATACTTTGCACTAACAAATAACCCGATACCAATTGTAAAGAAATAGAGGGCGACTCTCTTCATACAACGAACTCCATCAAGATTGTAACTCAATTGATATGCCTTCTGAGCGCATTACTTCAACCACTAATTCAATTACATCATTTGGTAGATCTTCAGGTGCATGAACACCAGGAGAGAGCATGTTTGGACGGTCAATCCATGCAATCGCACAGCATGCTGTAACCAATCCCGTAGTCCTTGCCATACTAGAATCTCCATTCGACCCACTATCTTCGATGATCCATCTACGCTCTTCATCACCTGATGTGATGTGTACTTCCATCCAAGTAAATTCACCTCGAAGAGGATTCATTTTCCAAGCATCGACTAACTCATCTGGATCCAAATCTGTTTGCTGATACTTCTGAATGTGGCCCGGCCACCTTACAGTATATTCACCCATCTTTGTAGCGGGAATATTTAGCAATGAACGTAGGCCATCGGTTAGGAATGCATCCATTTGTCTTCCACTTGCATCTATTGTATGCAATTCTGTCATCGCAGGAACCTCACGGATTTTACCATCTTCAATGATTCTTGCTTCGCGAGTATATTCTGCGATTACATCATGTGGAGAAAATGGTGCCATGTATGACCATTCATTATCTGGTTCACTAGGATTACCGCCAACTTTGATACTGACTGTATCTAATTTCCCAAACTCACGAAAAGCTTGTGATACGAGCATATTAGACAACCCTGGTGCAATTCCAACATCCCATAATATTGTGCTCTGAACATTATCCAATTTGTCCGGTGTAATTTCGCTAAAGGAAAGATCGACTATTTTTTGCCCGGTGTTTTTGAGCATTCTTGTTGCCTCATGACCAAGCGACCCAGGTAACATATTGATGATCAAATCCGCAGGCTCATGGTCTGCTTCCAAAGCACTCCCTAAGTGGAAATGTGCATCGGTATCCCGCTCAACAATATCAAATAAATGAACATTAAAATTAGCACTGACTAAACGCCTTGTAACAAATAAGCCAACAAGACCCCCACCCAGGCAGTGTATCCTCATTTATTCTCCACCAACTGTTTCTGTGATTCAGCACCCATTGCTAGCATCGACAACTCAGCGACCAAGGCATGCCATCCATGTGCATGTTCACCATAGGAACCCCCTACTTCACTGTAAGGAAGGAATTTTGCAGAAGGTGAATTCAAATTTTCAATTTCACCTTTCTTTGGATTTATTCGATAAAACCATGATGCTGCTTCACCATCTATCAAGTAAACAACCGGTTCAATAGAATAACCTTCTACAGATTTAATTGTAGTTGGCACACCCTCTTGAATCAAGAAATTCTCAACATCAACTCCCCCTTTAGAATACATTAAACGTTTGAATTTACGATTTGATAGATTTAGAAGTTGATCGCCACTAGTTATTGCCATTATACCCAAACCATAGGTCCCTCTATCGTTTTTAACGAAGGCTACTGGCTCACGGTCAATTCCCAATGATTCGTAACGAACTGCAATTTTTGCCAAAAACCCATCAACTTCTGCAGCTAATATTTGGCGACATGTTTCTTTTTCCAAGCATTTATCTTCGCTGACAAACCAATCGGTTAGAAGATGCCAGGGGTCGATGTCCAAAATCTCTGCGATTTCATTTACATATTCTTGTAAACAGGCATAATGCTCCGATTTTCTACGCCTTTGCCATCCCATGTGCGGGGGTGGAGACACTTGGTGAGCTGAAATTCCCGGAACTATGCCCTCGGTCAAATCATTGTTCAACATCACTAAATCAGGACTTTCTCCTGCAATCACTAATGAATCATCAATGACAGTTACCTGATCTAAGATCAGTGGACCTGTAATTCCATCAACTGAACCATGCCCTTCCATTTCGGGAGAGCCGACTGTGCAACGAAATCCAGCTTTGATAAGCAATCGCTTAATTGTAGCAACATTCTCTACATAACCAGGATTTCTAGTATGTGATTCGGGATATAGGTGAACCCATTTACAGGAAGGATGTTGGCGAATAATGTGGTCATATAACAACCCTGAAAGTCGGCCTTCATCTTCGGTTGAAACATTATTGAATCCAGCAGGAAAGTGATTGGCATCGACAACTGCGATTTTCCAACCACAATCACGTATGTCTACACTACCATAAATTGGAATGGGTACCTGTGAACGCTTTTCTGCCATCCAATTAGTAATTAATTCTCGATTGTCTTCGAGACGTTGAGCCAAGTCATGTACAACATTCATGAAACAACATCCTCCAAAAGTGATGAAACATCCCCACTGCGTTTATTTTTTCCGCCGTCCAAAATGTGCATCGATTCAAACAACCCTAGGCCAATAACGATTTCTGGCTGCTTTATTAATGCGCGTTTCATATTAGGATAGCGATTTGCAATCGGCTCAACATATGGTCTTAATTCATCCAATAATGAATCAATTAACCCCGGCGAGGTTGCCCTACCCGCTGGCATTTTTGGTCTTCGAATAATTTCAGCAGGTAATTTAGTCAATTCAGCAGCAGAACGTAGCGCTGCTTTCTCTTCAAAAGAGGGTGGTAATTTCCAGTCCATTGGCAACTTGTTTGATGCAGCACGATGCCTGCTTCCTAGGAATGGGACTCTTACTTCAAGGCTGTGAGCCATCGAATGGCGGTCAACAAGCCTTAATTGGAAATTTGATAATTGACCGTGGTCTAATTCGAATTGCAATAGATCTTCCAATGTACCAGTATGTGTTTCAGGAGTATGGTCTGCACTCCACCACGATTCACCTTGCAGGTTGCTAAGGTTACAATCCATATCGTTTAAACGCGAACCAACTAATTTTGAATAACTCTCTAAGTCGCGGTATCTTGGATATCCAGCATGCAATTCATCAGCACCTTGGCCACACAGACCAACAGTTACTGATTCAGCCATTTTAGCAAAAAGCGGTTGGAAAAATAGTACAGTGACATCTAAATCTTCACCATGCCAAGCTAAATCAGGTAATTTTGAATGGAAAGAATCTGGCTCAAGGATGTGCTGATGATGTTCGAGGTCAAGGCTTGATGCAACTATTTCTGCAGCTAGCCAATCAGGATTATCTTCGCTTTCAGCAACTGTCCAACAAGCAGGTACGTCTTGTTCAGCAATCTCTGCAGCCTGTCGCGCAACCGCACAAACAAGGCTCGAATCAAGTCCACCTGACAATACAATACCTACTGGAACATCCGCCATTAGTCGGTCACTTACACTCAGTGTAAATGATTCTAGTAAGCCATTAGCATCATTCCAATCATTCGCAGGTTCAACCTTCTGAATTTCAAATCTAGAAAAACTAGTCATCCTAGGTTGCCCATCTACCAATTCCCAAACCTCTACTGTACCAGGTCTAACTTGGTGAACATCTGCAAATAGTGTAGTTGCATCGAGAGGGTATTCCCAAGCAATTCTTGCTTTCATTGCTAATTCATCAATTCGGGGGGTATAAGATTCATGAGCACGAAGTGCCTTTGCTTCAGATGCAAAGATTAGACAATCATCTACGATAGTTCGGATTAATGGTTTAATTCCAACCGCGTCTCGAGCAAGTATTAGTTGGTCGTTTGCCCACAATGCAAAGGCGAACATTCCATCTAATTTGGAGACCCATTTCGCATGCTCTTTCGCAGTTCCTTTGCCTGTATGTAAGGAAAGTATGACCTCACTATCACCATTGGTAGAATAATTGTATGAAGGGGTTTTCAGTTCTAGGTGATTGTAAAGTTCGCCATTGACCACTGCAACCTTTCCAGGACCGTGCAAAGGTTGAGGTGAACCTGCTAAATCTAAAATTGCAAGACGCGCATGGGCTAGGCCACAATTGTCATCAGAGTAAATACCGCGACCATCAGGACCTCTATGCTTCAAAAGGTCAATCATGCGAGATAGCACAACCTCATCGGGTTGTCCAAGCATACCGCCTATGCCACACATAGTGTCTCCATTCACCTATAATTCAAGAGCCCTTGCTTTTCTCACCAAAGTGGATAAGCAAACATAGTAACTACCAAGATTACGAATGAAAGAATAAATGTCACCAAATAGGTGCTTTGAGGTGGGTCTTCGGATGGTGCTTCGTCAGTCATTGGGTCTCACCTATCTAAGGGGGGGATACTGCGCCATTTCAACATAATGGTCTCATAACCATGGTACCAACAAAATAATCGCAGCCAGAGGTATTAGCAACATTGTTGCATTATCATCTATCCATCTTAGTCTTGGCCACTCTGCCACTACGCATAATGGCCCCATAACAAACGCTAACCAAATTGGGGTCTCTAATTGATACCAAGTGGCAATCCAAATCAACATAATGAAAATCGATCCCCAAATGAACACATTTTGATTCTCCATCCCCTTTCTTCTAAGCTCTCCCAAAAATGGATCTCCTAGCGATAATGACAGGACTAAAGGCCAGACCAATTCAGGATATTCGCTAAGTGTCATGAAAGTCAAACCGATAGCGAATCCACCCCATGCTAAAGCACTGACCTGTTTAGCCTCATAATCACGTTGACCAAAAATAGTAATTCCTAATTTTAGCCTTACGCCTTCACCGAATACTATTGCAAAAGTAATAATTGATACAACCTGTAGTACAGTAATCGAGAAATAATCTGCAATCGGTTCGGAATATTCAAAGAAAATAAATGGAATTAGCGACATCGAAATGTGGAATGACCTACGGAATAGGTGCCCATACACTCCACCAATGGAATGTTTTACTGGATCTGTAAGTTCAACTTGTTCACTCATCAATAGCCCTCAGTGCTTCCTCGATACTCAACCCTTCTTCAGACATGCGGTCAATAATTGTCTCGAAAGCCGGATTTCTGGTAATAATATTCTCATGCGCCATCAATAATTGTTGCCGAACTCTAGCACGGCGAGAAGAGACTCTTTCTTCGAGAGACATGACCATATCGGACAATTCATCTAGCCCGCTTCCTTCTGTGGCACTGGTCATAATAATTGGTGGTGCATCGCTGGTCAAAGTTAGTGATACTGTTAGATCATTAACAACTCGGCCAGCACCCTCTAAATCGCTCTTGTTTACCACAATCAGGTCTGCCAATTCTAACAGACCTGCCTTTTCGGCTTGTACACCATCACCACGAGATGGGCCTTCAACAACAATAATTCGGTTTGCAACTGCTGCACACCGCATTTCAGATTGTCCAGCACCAACTGTTTCAATAATTACCAAATCGAAAGAATTAGCCAACAAATGGTTAGCAAGGTCGCTAACTATAGAAGGCATTGAACCACTTGAAGAGCGAGTTGCAACACTCCGAACATAGATTGAATCCGACTTGTCTGCATCATCTAAAACACTCAACCTAATTCGGTCCCCTAGCAAAGCACCACCACTAAGTGGCGAGGTCGGATCTATCGCTAAAACAGCGATTTTATGTTTTGGTGCAAGTCTGTGAAGTATACCATCGACAAGACATGACTTCCCTACACCCGGTGGCCCTGTTATTGCTACAATCAGGCCTTCGGTTTTTGCAACTTGTAATTCACCATTCTCGATAGCTGATAGCTGACGAGCGAGTTGCCTACGCTCCAATCACTCACCCCAATGCCAATCATCTTGCGAACCGACTCCACAATCCTTGTCTGATGCGAATTCTACAAATTCAAGAATTTCTGTTGAGGGAGTACCTGGTCCAAAAATCGCACGTACACCAGCAGCAAATAGTGGTTCACGGTCATCTTCGGGAATAATTCCTCCCCCGAATACAACTACATCATTCAAGCCGGCCTCACGCAATAGATTGCATACTTTTGGAAAGAGATGGCTATGAGCGCCTGAGAGAGATGAAAGACCAACAAAACGTGCATCCTCATCCATGACTGTCCTTACAATTTGATCTGGTGTTCTTCGAAGTCCTGTGTAGATTACTTCGTGTCCACCATCACGTAAAGCTCGGGCTACAACCTTGGCTCCACGGTCGTGACCATCGAGGCCCGGCTTAGCGATGACTATGCGTTGTCGCGCTCCCATATCTGACTGTGTGCAATAGCGTCTATGAAGCGGTTGCGGTGTAGAAATGCGCACACAAGCAATAAGGAGGGGCTATCACTGTCACTGATTGGCGAAAGGCATGATGGGTACCGACGAGCGACTACGGGACCTGCGAGCACGAAAGGCTCGTGCTGAAGCAGGTGGCGGCCAAGACAGGGTTGCTGGCCAGCATAAGAAGGGGAAAATGACAGCGCGTGAGCGGTTGGAAATGCTTCTTGATGAAGGCTCATTCCAAGAGATTGATGCTCTTGTCGAACATCGATGCCGCGATTTTGACATGGATAAGAATGTCATACCCGGAGATGGCGTTGTTACAGGTCACGGTACGGTAAACGGAAGAGAGATTTTTGCCTTCGCACAAGATTTCACAGTCTATGGTGGAAGCCTCGGTGAAATGCATGGACTAAAGATTTGCAAAGTACTGGATATGGCACTCAAAACAGGTAGACCAGTAATTGGATTGAATGATAGCGGTGGAGCTAGAATACAAGAGGGAGTTGCAAGTCTCGGCTCCTATGCAGAAATTTTCTTCAGAAATGTAAGAGCAAGTGGGGTAGTTCCCCAAATTAGCGTCATTATGGGCCCATGTGCCGGTGGTGCTGTTTACTCTCCTGCCATCACAGATTTCGTGATCATGGTAGACAAAACCGCTCACATGTTCATTACTGGACCAGAGGTTATCAAAACAGTAACCAATGAAGAAGTTTCATTCGAAGATTTAGGCGGAGCTGGGACTCATGGCAGTAAGTCAGGAGTATCTCACTTTACTGCAGATAGTGACCAAGAAGCGATTGATTTAGCCAGAGATTTAGTCGATTTCTTGCCATTAAATAATATGGAAAGAGCACCTGTCAAGAAAACAAATGATCCAGCAAACAGAGTTTGTGAAAAATTAGATTCTATTGTACCTGAAGATCCAACTAAGCCATATGATGTAAAGGACGTAATCACAGAAATTCTAGATGATGGAGGGTTCCTTGAAGTCCAAGAAAATTGGGCTGGAAATATCGTTGTCGGTTTTGGCCACCTTAATGGCGCAACTGTTGGAGTCGTAGCAAATCAACCGAAGATGTTGGCTGGCTGCCTCGACATTGATGCAAGTGACAAGGCTGCAAGGTTCGTAAGATTCTGTGATGCCTTCAATATTCCACTGATTACTCTAGAAGATGTTCCGGGATTCCTACCTGGTACTAATCAAGAATGGGGTGGAATCATTCGGCACGGTGCTAAACTTCTCTATGCTTATGCGGAAGCTACTGTACCAAAATTAACTGTAATTTTACGTAAAGCATACGGTGGTGCCTACGATGTTATGTCTTCCAAGCACATTCGTGGCGACTACAATGTGGCTTGGCCGAGTGCCGAACTAGCGGTAATGGGTGCAGAAGGCGCAGTCCAGATTATTCATCGCCGTAGATTACAGAATGCAAGAGATCCAGACGGCGAAAGAGGCCGACTAATCGAGGACTTTGAAGAAACATTTGCTAACCCCTACAAGGCCGCAGCACTCGGCTATCTTGATGATGTTATCGAACCCAACCAAACTCGTGACCGTTTGTGTAAGGCCCTTAGCATGCTAACCGATAAAGAAGAATTACGTCCAGCACGAAAACATGGAAATATACCTTTGTGAGTGATAATATGGCAGATATTGAAACTCTAAGAATGGCGGCTATCGCAGCGGTGTTAGCAGCTTCATCAAGTGGTAATGACCAAACTAAGATTGCACGACAACTTGGAGAAGCATGGGCACAAGACCACAGAAGGATGAATATGGGAATGTCATCACTTATGCATCGAAAGAGTTCCCGGTCTACTTGGAGGTGAAATTATGGGTGAAATTCGTAAAGTAATTGTCAACGGCGAAGAATTCGAAGTCGAACTAGAACAGGATGGAGATACTTGGACTGCAACTGTTGGTGGTCATAGTTTTGAAATTAATGTCCCAGATGCTGGCCCAGCACCTAAACAGAGAAGGGCCGCAGGTGGAAAATCTCAAAAATCTGGAAAAGTAAATGCGAATATTCCTGGTAAAGTTGTAACTGTAGAAGTCGAACTTGGCGATGAGGTTGAAGAGGGCCAAGTGGTAATGATTCTAGAAGCGATGAAGATGCAAAATGAAATTCAAGCACCTATCAGTGGAACAGTTACAGAAATCCATTGTGAAGAAGGGCAATCTATTGAAGCGAATATCCCGCTATTGGTAATCACCCCTCCTGAGAGTGAAGAAGAATCTTGATTCACTACAATGGTTAAAGCGGGATAAGTTTCTAGGGGTCGATATGGGAGAAGATGCCGTCTGCGATTACCCCGGTTGCGGGGCTGTTGGCGACATCATTTCTCGTCTATCACCAGAAGGCTATCTTGTTGCCACTGGTAAGAAGGCTTACTCATTCCGAGAAGCATACCGCCGGTTCCACTATTGTGGAGATCATCATGAAGAATTGATGGGAGGAGTCTGGTCAAGAGTTCGTAAACCAGAGGACAAAACAGATGGCCACGCTGCCCCTACTGCAATTTGATTTTACTCTTCAAATCTTGAAATGTATCGGTTTCATCTGCTTAACAGCCTATGGTGAATAACATTCATTCATATACTGATGTAGGTAGTTCAGTGTATGTTCGAGACAAACTTGGTAATCTATGCACTCAGTGGGATTGTTGGAATTCTTGCATTAGTTCTTAGCACAAGAGTGGTTAAGCGACGAAAGAATAAACCTGAAAACATTTGGTCCAGTATGGCTAACTCTCCGGTTAAGAAGCAGTATCAGGCTTTGCCTCCACCACCACCACCACCATCTATGCCAATCGGACCTCCACCTGCTCACATGTTCACCCATCGTTGAGTTAGTTAACCGGTACTAATCCAAGATTTGCCGACATCGTAGTATCACTTCTTTGGGGTAAATTCACCATTTCACATTCTGGATAAGTGTCTTGTTGCCATATGTAATTGCAGCACTTGTAGTGTAGGGAATTGTTTATCCGAGTGGATTATGGGATTTGATTAGGTCAATTATTGGACCCTTAACTTTCGGAATCGTTTGATTCCGATTGAGGGGCCGGGTCAAGTGTTAAGGGTAATGAACTTGACAATTGTTTGTGTCACAGACAGAAGAGCCCGAAGAGTCCACATGGAAAGGATCTACTGGTGATGCTGCTTTCCATTTATCAGTTAAAATCGCTGTAATCACATTTATTATTGCAGTAATATATTCATTGTTTTTCACTTCAGACCTAATCGATGGGATATTTTATTTTCTTACCATTTTATTTTTTGGATGTGCAATTTCTGTTGTCTTACTAGCTTATTCGGCCTTCTGTTATTTGCTACATTTGAAACCTCACAAATGATGTCGAAAGACGCATGCAAAGCCATCATCTAACTTTTATAATAAAAACTCAACAATAGATTTATGGGGGATGTTTTGAGTTCGGTTTTCCTTAGTTCTTTGATAATTGTGCTATCACTCTCTGTAGGAATCACATCCTTGAATGAGGCGGATTATAATAAATCAAATTTGGATTCATATTCTCAACCCCAACATGTATCGTCTGATATTGAGATTTTTAATATATCCAATAGCGATTGTGAATCGGTTGATTCCTCACCTGAAATCATGTACTATACTTGTAAGTCTACACATCCGAATGCCGGCTCATTTTACGCTGTGTTTGATGGTGAGCAAATGAATTATTTCAGTAATTCCAACTTTGGAAAGCGCTCCCTGGAAAAGAATAGCATCATACTCGATAAAGATGGCAATAGCCATTTAGCATATATTTCGAAGGACTGGGTTACCTATGGAAGCGATCCTTTGGGAGCCGGCTTTGAGGTTCATAACGTTAATTACGCTTATTTTAACGGTACTAGTTGGGAGAATCAGGTTGTGATTTCCGATTGGACGGAGGATCGGTCATGGTGGGATGAGAGTTTCGGTTCGCTTCAATTAGCTGTTGAAACAGACGGTAAAGTGCATTTGACATATGTTCATCGAATCGATGGAGGAAGTATTAATGATTATTTTAGGCATTGGACACTTGAAAATGAAAATTCTTCAAACATCACAATTACATCAACTCCTTGGAATGGTAATGAATTGTCCCCCACATTTTTGAATATAAACTCAGAAAACAGATTGTATTTGACATACTACAATAATCACGGGCTCTCGCTGATGGTCAAAAATCCAAACTCCAATGAATGGTTTGGAAGCGAAATTGACATATCGAGTGAAATTGCTCAACCGTCGTGGTCGGATGACCGTCTTACTTTCGCACCTCATTTCTCAACCTTAGGATTAAATGAACAACTCCACGTTTGTTATTACGATACAGAGAGTGAATCTCTAATGTATATTAGTAATTCAACTTCTTTAGCACAATTTGCATTGAACGAAGTTCCTATTCAATGGTCAATCACGACTATTAGTTCGAATAATTCTATTAAAAAAGGAATGTCATGCTCACTGGAGGTTGGCCTAAATGGAGATGTGCATCTCTTTTACGCACGCTCCCATGATAATAATTCTACTTTGTCACATGCAGTTCTTCACAATGGCTCTTGGTATTTGAGCGAACTTTACAACCCTCAGGAAGATTGTAATCAAAGTGAAATCAATTGCTACTCTGGTTCATTACCAATTTTTTCTGAATCCGAGATATACTTACGGTTAGGTGATAAAATGTTGCAAATCGGTTTAGATGATGACTATGAAAATCAAACTGATTATGACAATGATGGAGTGATAAATGTTGATGATGTTTATCCATTTGATGATAGTGAACATTCGGATTACGACGGAGATGGATTGGGTGACAATGCAGACATTGATGATGACAATGATGGTGTTGAGGATTTGAATGATCTGTTTCCATTCGATGAACTTGAACAGTATGATAGTGATGGTGACGGGATTGGAGATTATGCTGATTTAGACGATGATAACGACGGATATTCCGATGACTCTGATATGTTTCCAATGGACTCTACTGAAAATAATGACACAGATGGAGACGGAATTGGCGATAATGCAGATACTGATGACGACAATGATGGTTGGTCTGACACTATTGAATCTGAATGTATGAGCGATCCACTCGATAAGAGTGATAATCCACCCGATTTAAATTCTAATTCTGTTTGCGATAAAAGTGAAAATTATACACATGTTACTGAATCTAAAACCGATTTAAGCGACAATTCGACGCTGATTGTCACAGTAGGAATTGCCCTTCTGGTAATTTCTATTATCGGGGTTCTTGTTTTGAGGAAATTCAAAAAGAATGATGATGATGATTGGCTTGAAGAGGAGGAGGATTGGGTTGAAGAGGATAATGATAAATTCTATCCTGTAGCAGCGCCTCATGCAAACCCAAGGCATGTAGATTCTTGGGAAGGCCTACCTGATGGAGAATGGCTAGATAACGATGAAGAAGGTATACATTGGTATCTTGCTAACGATGGAACACATTGGTATTCAACCGATGACGGATATCGAGTCTGGGACGAATCTTGATCAGTGGCTAGCTACCAACGCTAGGCACTGAAAAGACCCACTGAAAACCCTTCCAACTGGTTGGAACTAGTCACAAGTAAACCGATAGCGCAATGATAATTCCTAAGAATGCTGCTATTCCTAAATAAACGTAAAGCACTGTTCTTCTATGCACCACTTTTTCCTGTGCATCAAGTGTATACAATTCTGCGTACCTACACTGATTACACGCTGCAATCATGATACCTTCGCCTTGATGTCGAAAAGGCCTATCTTCTGCCAAATCGTTACTGCCACATTTTGGGCAAGTGCCGCTCTTCATATTCAAGCCACAATTTCAAAGTAATTTGCTTTTTCTATCTTCTTTTCAATGGGGGGCCCATGCGAATGGATTTTCTGTTTGAATGGGCTTTGTGTGGGTCATTCTAGTCGCTAGGCTCAGTACAGGGGGACTGAACACCCATTGTACTCCACCATAATGTCTTGAGGGGTTTGAAAGAACCCTCGTGATTTCGTGGAAATGATATATCGGTTGATGCTAAAGTTGGAGACAAATCTAAGTGATTAAATATTCAGCAACAAATGTGGGAGACAAAAAGAAAAGAGGATTATTCCGTTCAGCAGCAGGAGGTTTGGCTCGTGCTGGTGGTGCGACAGTCAAAGGGACTGCTAAGATTGCTGGGAAAACTGCTAAAGTAGCTGCAAAGGGCGGCTATATCACTATGAAAACGGGTGGTAGAACATTTCTTTTTGCTGCAAGAAAAGCATATCCTCGTCGATCCGATGAAAGTAAGTGGCAATATCGCAGACGCATGGCTAAATTAGGATTCAAAGTTTCTTTGTGGACTGGAGAGATTGTAATGGCGGCAAATAATTCTGCTAATGTTCAACAATTTGCTGTCACTTTGGCAGCAAATACGGCAAAGGGTAAAGCTCAAGATTTGGTTATTGATACAGTTGGAGATTCATTCAAAACCAATCAAAAACCCTAGCGATACCCTCTATAGATACACTTCATGCGACGGTACCCAT
>Ga0315321_10000779_pt1 | contig 24243 bp, 18 predicted proteins | sample M180m21515metaG_FD_203464 | JGI IMG/M metagenome (GOLD analysis project Ga0315321, IMG submission 203464) | Ammonia-oxidizing marine archaeal communities from Monterey Bay, California, United States - M1 80m 21515 | ecosystem: Environmental > Aquatic > Marine > Intertidal zone | place: USA...
AGCCGGGTGTCGGTGCCGCCCGTGGAGGGTCCGCTTTCGGGCACGATGCGGTCGATGCTCAGCGCGCTGGCGCCTTCTTCGCCGCCGTCGTCCTTGCTGTCGAGGGACTCCATGCTGCCGCCACAGCCACCGACCAGAAGCGAGAGGAAGAGGGTGTGCGCGCGCATGGCTGGCTCCAAAGCGGAAGTGGTCGGAGTCTATCCAGTGGCTTGGGGGGCCGGCGGTACACCCGCATAGCGGATGCGGTCGCCTGAAGACTTGTCGAAGCGGTATACGTGGCCCAGCTGGATTCGTGTGGGACCGCGCTTGGGTGGCGTGCCTTCGACGCGGGCCACGACCTTGTCTCCGCCGGCGACGTCGATGTGCACGAAGCTCTCGAAACCGAGCGTCTCGACCACCACTACCTGACCGTCGTAGATGGGGCCGCCGTCCTCCAGAATGGCTTCGTTGATGGCAATCTCGTGGGGTCGGACCCCAATGACCACATCGTCTTCGACGTTGTCGAGGAAGCTCATCGAGGGGGTGCCGATGAAGCCGGCGACAAAGCGATTGGCGGGGTTGTCGTAGAGGTCCGTGGGACTGCCCAGCTGCTGGAGGTGACCGCCTTCCAGCACAGCAATCCGATCGGCCAGGGTCATGGCCTCGACCTGGTCGTGGGTGACGTAGACCATGGTGGTGCCGAGGGTGTGGTGCAGGCCCTTGAGCTCGACGCGGAGCTGGGCCCGCAGCGCGGCATCCAGGTTGGACAGCGGCTCGTCGAACAGAAACACCGACGGTCGGCGCACAATCGCCCGTCCCATCGCCACCCGCTGCCTCTGGCCGCCGGACAGTTCTTTCGGGTAGCGGTCCAGCAGGGGCCCAAGCGCGAGCATCTTGGCGGCATGTTGCACAGCGGCTTCCATTTCGGCCTTGGGGGTCTTCTTCAGCTCAAGGGCGAAGGCCATGTTCCGGCGCACGGTCATGTGGGGGTACAGCGCGTAGCTCTGGAACACCATGGCCACATCGCGATCCCGCGGAGCGACGTCATTGACCTCGCGGTCGCCGATGAAGAGCTTGCCGGAGGAGATGGTCTCAAGGCCGGCAATGCAGCGGAGCAGTGTGGACTTGCCGCAGCCTGACGGACCCACGAGTACGAGAAACTCGCCGTCGGAGACCTGCATGTCGATGCCGTGAAGCACACCGACATCGCCATACGACTTGTGAAGAGATTCGAAGCGGATGGACGACACCGGCAGATCCTGCTTTCGGGGGCGGGACGATATCCCAGCGCGTGAGGCTCAGCTGGGCTGGTGGACTCTGCGGGGCGGCACGCTTTCGCCGCTGGTGCGGTGGGCGATACGCAGGCGCTTGACCTCGTCGATGAGGCCATGGCGCGCGAGGAATTTGTTGAGTCGGGAGGGGGTCATGTCGAGCTGCGTCGCGGCCCTCTTCTGGACCCAGCCCGCGCGCTTGAGGGTGTCCATGACATGGCCGACCATGGCGTCGTCGAGTCCCGCGCCAGTCGATACCGACCCCGACACACCAGTCTCCTGCGCGCCGTTCATCCCCAGTCGTGGCAGATCATCGCAGGTGATGGTGAGTCCGGTGGTCTGGTGCACGCTGGCGGCACGGTCCGTGAAAACCTGCAGCTGACGGAGGTTGCCGGGCCACGACCAGTTGGTGGTGAGGTGAAGGGCGCGGGTCTCGAAGACATCTTCGGGGTCGGGCAGTCCGTGATCGTGGAGCATCGCGCGGAGGTAGCGGTAGACGGCTTCGGGCCCCCTGGACGACAGCGAGGGCAGGTCGATGTGGACCGCCGACATGCGCCACCACAGGTCTTCGCGGAAGTGGGACTTCCAGCGGGTGCCGGTGATGTCGACGTTGGTGCCGGTGATGATCTGGAGCGGTGCGTTGAGTCGGGTGGAGGCGCCCGTGAGTCCGCCGAAGTGACGGTCGCGGACCTCGAGGAGCGGGAGCAGGATCTGCTGCCCAGCATCGTCGAGGTTCTGCACCTCGTCGAGGAACAGGGCCTTGCGCTCGCGAATGCAGCGCTGAATGGCGCCTTCTCGGTCGAGGGCGCCGGTGAACTCCCCTCGCTTGGCGCCGGTGAGCTGCGTGATGAGCATCTGGGGGTCGGACCGACGCAACACCACGGTCTCGATGCCTCGCAGGCCAAGCACATCGGTGGCGATTCGACGGCTGAGGACCGACTTACCGGCGCCGGTTGGCCCCGTGACCAGGAGGTTGTGGTTGCGGCCGGGCGCGAGCATGGACACCGCATACTCGATGTCCTTCACGCGCTCTTCGGAGGACAGCAGCACGCCGAGCACATCCTTGGGTTCGTCGAGCTGGTCTCGGCGTGCACCGCGGCTGAGCATTGGAAGCAGGGCCCCGACCGCACCCGCGAGACGCTGCAGCATGCGCACGTCTTGTTGGTCGAAGCGGTTGGCCCGATGGAGATCGTCGACGTACAGCGCGCCGACGGCTTGGCTACGACTCGGGATGGCGACGGCCAGCAGGCTCTTGAGCTCGAAGGTGCGCACGGTCTGCGAGGTTTGGCGTAGGTGGGGGTCGGCGAAGGCGTTGTGGGCCAGCCAGTAGTCCTCGGGGTCCTGGATGCGGCGCAGCACTTCGTTTCCGATGCCGGCCGCTTCGGCTCCGGACAGCTCAGTCCAGGTGACCTGTCGGCCGAGCCCGGGGATGCGCAGCATGATGAGCACCCGGTAGGCACCCAGCGCCTCGCTGACGATGCGGGCGAGCGCGGCCGGGAAGCTCTCGGCGTCGTGGAAAGCCTCGGTCAGCTCGACAATGCCCTCGAGCGCGGCCCCTGGGCCATCGAGCAAGCGGTCGCGCAGGGTGGCGGCAGTGGCGGCGGAGGGTCCCCGGAGAAGGCGCGCGGCGCGGTCCAGGTCGGCTCGACGGTCGGAAAAGGTGGAGGGGTCCAAGTCCTCGCCGGCTTGGGACAACAGGATCTCGCCGCTCTCGATGCGCTCCAGGGGGTCCGGCTTATCGGGCACTTGGATGCGGGCGGCGGTCAGGAGATGGCGGGCGACAGCGAGGTGGGCGCGTCCCCGCAATGCCGCGGTCTGGGCGTCCTGGAACGCGGTGCGACCCGCCCCGGTCTTGGCGAGCACGTCGAGCACCTCCGCGCCTCGGTCGAGTCCCAGCAGAGCCTGCGCGTGGGCGATGTCGCAGTAGCGCACGATGCTGTCGGCCTTGGCGAGACACTTGACGGAAGTGATGGACTCGAGCGCTTCGGCGTACTGGCCCCGTGCGAGCAACAAGCGGGAGCGCAGCCACACCCCCCGCACCCGCACCTCGGGATCGGAGTGGTCGACGGTGGTGGCTTGAAAGGCGGCGATGTGCTGCTCGGCGCTCGGCAGGCGGCCGCTTCGAAGCTCGAGGTTGGCCAGCGAGTAGCGCAGGCGCACAACCAGCTGGGGGTCCTCGGCCTGCTCGGCGATGACCAGTCCGTCGCGGAAGGCCTGGCGGGCTCGTCGGCCACGCCCGAGTCCTTCGAGCACCCCACCTGCGTTGAGCCGAATGCCCGCAGCTGCCCGGGCATCACCCTCTTCGTCGGCCTGCTCTGCTGCGGTCAGCAACAGGGCTGCACCACGCTCCAGTTGACCAATGCGTGCCAAGAGGCGACCGGCGGACGACAGCGTGCGGCTGGGAAGCGGCGCTCGATCTGCGGCGAGGGCTTCGACCCTGTCGAGCAGGGCGTCCACCTTGGGACCGGGATGCGCGCCACCAGGTGGGGTGCGTCGCAAGGCCAGCTGTATGCGCAAGCCCAGGGCAGATCCGTCTTGGAGGTGCGGATCAGCTGCCTCTGCCTGCTCGCACATGTCCTCAGCGAGGTCGTTTTCGCGCCGAGTGAAGTGGATACGGGCCTGCTCAAGGAGCAGCTCGCCGGAGGCTGCGCCTGCGGCTTCCGCGACCTGGACTTGTTGCTCGGCGTCCTCCAGTCGGCCGGCGCGGCGCAGGGCGCGCACCAAGCGAAGTCGGTCGACCGGCCGCGGCGCCTTCAGCGAGGCCAGGAGGTCGATGGCCCCGTCGAGATCTCCGCGCTCTTCTCGCAGGCGGGCCAGCTCTACCCGTGCGGCTTCGTGGCCCTGGTTGGAGAGGTGCTCCACCAGCTCATCGAGTGCGGTGCGTCGCTCTACTCGGGAAGCGTCGACTGCGCCCCAGGCGAGCACGGCGCGGTCCACTTGAGCGATTCGGGCAGCACTCAGCGCCACCCAGAGGGGGTCGATGGCATCTGGCACGCCCTGCAGCAGGCGCGCGGCCAGCTGGTCATCGTCGGGGGTGACCTCGGGGTATCCCGACAGGTAAAGCCGACCATCGGCAGCCCAGTGTGCAACGCCGGCGGCAACCAGAGCCCGCAAGCCTTCCTGAAGGTCGATGGTCAGCGATGCCACGCCATTCGCGGGCACGCCAGGCGCCAGTCGGGCCAAGGCCCGCGCGAGGGGGACATCGCCTTGTCCGCGTCCCATCGAGCTTGGTGCGAGGGCTTCAGAGACAGCACCGGGCCAGCCGCCCGTGCGCGTGGCGACTTCGGCGAGGCGCTGGGTGGACAACACCCCGAAGTAGCTTCCCAGCTCGGCCACAGCGGCCGTGCCGAGTGGTGGGAGGTGAAGCGACACGGCGTCGGGGTGCTCGACCACGCTGGTCCACACCACCTGCAGACCACCGGCTGCCATCTGCCCCACCACCCGCGCCACCGACTCGCGCTGGTCTCGGGTGAGTCCGAAGCGGTCCAAGTCCCCCAGAAACACGGCGAGCTTGGGCCCCTTCCACGTCGAGAACACCGCTGATGCAGCTGCCTCCCACGCCAGTAGCGACTCAAGGTCAGGCAGGGAGCCCGCCACGGTACACGCCAGTCCATCGAGCGCCCGCAGCAGATCACCCGCTCGCGAGAGGTCCATGACCCCCCTGCCCGCGCCTGCAGCCCGCGGTGCATCGAAGAGGGTGCGCGCCAGACGAGTGCGCCCAGAACCCTGTGGACCCACCAGCACGGTGCGTCCGCCACCACGTCTCCTCACCAGCGCGCGAAGCCGGTCGGACAGCTCGCCCCGGCCCACGAATGGTGGCGCGCCGGTGTGGTAGATGGGGGGCACACCCGCATCGGACAGAGCCGCTTGAAGCTCAACGATGCTGTGGGGGCGCCGGGCTGGGCGTCGGTTGAGCATTCGTTCCACAAGCTGAGCCAGGTCATGCGGAACCGATGGCGCAAGTGCCCGGACTGGAAACAATTCACCCGCCAGCACGGCGCGCCGGATGACTGAGCCGTCTGTGCCTGGAAAGGCGGCGCTGCCGGTGAGCAGCTCGTAGAGGATCGCGCCCAGGCTGAACACGTCGGCGGCTATCGAGGCTGCCTGTCCCGTGAGGACTTCCGGCGCTGCGTAGCCGAGGGTGCCGCCCGCTTCACCAGGCCCTGCATCGAGCGGCCGGGCCGACCCGAGGTCCAGCAAAGTGAGTCGCGGACCGCTGTTTCCTTCGCCGGCGCTGATGAGCGCGTTGTCGGGTTTGAGGTCGAGGTGGAGCAGTCCACGTCTGTGCATGTATTGGGTGACGTCGAGAAGCTGAGCAAAAGCGGTCAGACGCGCCGCGACAGGAACCTCCGCCAATCCGTCGATCAGGGTCGACCCGTCAATCCATGGCGTTGCAAATCCCGCGACGCGGTCATTTCCCCAGGGGTCTCTGACGCCGTCGAAGCGCGCACGCAGCGACAGAAGAGCGGGGTGTTCAAGCTCGGAGAGGCGCCCGCCCTCGGCCCGAAGCTCGCCCGCCAGCTCGTCTCGCGAGGTTGGCGCATACTTCAAGACGACCGTGCCACCGGCAATTCGGTCTCGTGCGACCACAGGCGCTCGCTCACCCGCTGCGCGGATGGGGCCGACGGCCCAGAATCGCCGGTCGAGGTCCATCACCTGCTCCAATGGTCAATTGGCCTTCATTGTACCGGTGGGCGATCCGATTCCTGTTTGAAGGAGGGGGACAAAGCGCAGTCTCGCTGAGGCGGAGGCCAGTCCAAGTCTTGATCTTGGAGGCTGGAGCGGTGGAAATTCATATTCTCGGAATTTCCACCCGGAAATTTCGGAAGCCGGCAGTTCCTATTTGGTTCCCGTAGCGGAATCCTTGAATGTGTGCTGGTTGGGTGCACTTCGGTGTGGTCGAAGCTTTGCGGGCTAAGTTGGCATAGTCATTGCTTCTGCTATCCGTGCGTTCACACCGGATGGTCACCATGCGCTCTCACTGTACCGCTGCTCTCCTTCGACCCATTGCAGCGCTTGCGCTCTTGGCAGGCATGCTGGGCACTTCGCTGCCCGCATTCGCGGTAGAGATGAACTGGGACTGGGAAGAGGACTTCACCCCCACGGCGATTCTGCCGGGCAGTGGCGGAGTCTCGGGATCCAACTCCTCGTGCGCAAACGACGGCAGCGACTTGGAGGTCTGGATGACTGACCTCCTTGAAGAGGGCACCGTCGAGACTGGCTCCGACGCCGTCTGCACCTCTGAGCTTGTCTGGAGCTGACGCGCTCCGGAGCTCGCGCTCCTTCCGAAAGAACGCCTATCGCCGCGCCCCCTCTGTGCAGGTCCGGATCGCCTCCCACGCTCGAATCGTGAGGCGCCGCTGCTCAGGGGGGGCTTCAATTTCTTGAACTCGAATTCCGTTGGTACGACAGCGGGAGTCGATGCCGCAGTCCAGCCCTCTGCCCCGCTCAGTCTGTGGGCCAGTCCAACCGAGGCAGCACGCCTTGCGCACCCAGCCACCCTGAGAATCGACGCCGGTGCTGGGGCGGGCTCGCTTCAAGGCGAACGACGCACGCTCTCCCTGCCCGCACGGCCGACACCGTGTAGCCAGCCAGCAAGAGCTCCCACGCCGGCTGCGCCTCGACGGGTGACACACAGTCGCCTTGGTGGTCGGCGTCGCGCGTGAGCCGGGGGGCCACCTCTTCGAGCCACGCGTGCTCCTGCGCATCCGCGGCCTGGATGGCGGACTTGCGGAGGCCCGTGATCTGTTCGGGGTCGAGCTTCCCGGGTTCGGCGACCAGCCAGCGGTCATCCGGCGAGGGCTGGGGGCCCGACGGCACCACCACCCTGCGGGTCACCACATTGAGTCGCAGCAAAGCATCCTCGCCCTCTACGCTGGGCTGCGCGGGGAAGGCCAGCAGTAGGTCACCACCTTGGTCAAAGCGCTCGGCATCCACCATTTCTGTGGTGAGCCAGAGGGCGTCCCACACCTCCACGACCGCGGGCATCTCGAGCCCTTGAAGCTGGACTGCGCCCACTGGATCGCCGGCATTGGTGCGGAGGACAAACGACCCGGTGTCCCAGGCTTCGCGCTCTTGCGCCACGGAGGCGACGGCGGCGGCTGCACCATCGGTCGCCTGACCTCCGACGGACAGTCGCAGATCCAGCTCGCCGGGTCGGCCGCCGAGAGGGAGACGCGCCAAGCCCGCTGCGGGGGACCACCACAGCGCGCCCTTGCCTTCGCCCACGCCTGTTTCCACCGGAAAGGTGAGCCAGACCTCGCCCGCTTCGGCCGCAGCGGGATCGTCGGCAGGGGTGACCTCCGCACGCACAGCTTGACCGCCCGGGGTCACCATGCCTGGGGTCCACAATGCAACCTGTACTTCCTGTGGACCTGCAGCACCACAGCCGCCTACAGAGATATCGATCGTTCCGCCAGGGCTCGGGCCCTGGCTGAATGGGTCAGTGACCCCCGACTGCAGCCCCAGCGCATGCACTCCGACTGGCAGGTCAGTGCCCCCACGCTGGCAAGCGGACAGTAGGGATGCGACGATGGCCCAGCCCCGACAGAACCTTTTGCCACGGCGTGCTTCCCTGTCCGTCCATCCCGCCATCGATGGCCTCCAAGCTGCGGCCCACGACATGCGTCCGCTCGATGACCGCTATCTGATCGGGCGTCGCCTGGGTCAGGGGGGCGTGGGGGTCGTCTACCACGGCTGGCAGACTGCACTCGACCGTCCCATCGCCATCAAGCTGCTGCGGCCCGAGCTCACCGCCACGCCCGCCGCTGTGGCCCGCTTCGAGCGCGAGGCCCGCACCACGTCGCTGCTCAACCACCCCCATGTGGTCACCGTCATCGACATCGGGCGCACTCGCGAGGACACCCACTTTGTGGTGATGGAGCTGCTTGAGGGAGAGACCCTCGGCGACCTGCTCGACCGAGATCATCGCCTTCCCGCCGCCCATGCCCTCGACATCGCTCGTCAGATGGCCCGCGGGATGGGTGCGGGGCAGGGTGTGGGCCTCGTGCATCGTGATCTCAAGCCCGACAACATCTTTCTGGTGGACGGCCACCACGTCAAAGTCCTCGACTTTGGGCTGGCCACGCTCCGGGAGACGGCGCCGGCAGGCTCCAGCGACCAAGACGTCCCCTCGTCCATTCCTCAAGACAGCGAGCCTGGAACCACCCTCGACCAGCCGCTCTATGACGACTCCGACCGGCCCCCCGCCTTGCCGCCCGGTCGGATTCGGTCGGCACCGCGCCTCACCCGGCCGGGCGCGCTCATGGGCACCCCCCGGTACATGGCGCCCGAGCAGGTACTGGGCTGGGCTGTGGACCAGCGCACCGACCTCTACGCCTTCGGGGTCATCCTGTTCGAGATGCTCGCGGGCCGCACCCCCTTCCAAGGGCCCGCCTCCCGCGACCTCCTGCGCCAGCACCTCCACGACATCCCGCCCGACCTCCTGGAGCTGGTGCCGGATGTGCCCCGCCAGGTCGCCGAGCTGGTGGCGACGCTCCTGGCCAAGAGTCCGTCCGACCGCTTCCAGGACTGGTCGAGTGTGTCTGAGGCGCTGCGAAAGCTTGAGCCCGACCGGCGGGACCCCACCGAGGCCCGTCCCCGACTTGTCGCGGCGTCGCTTCCGTCTGAGCCCTACCGCTTTCTTACGCCGTTTACGGCGGCCACCCGCGGGATCTTCTTCGGCCGAGATTCCGACACCCAGCGGTTCCGCGAGACCTGGGAGCACCCCGATCGCCCGGCCATGGTGCTGCTCACGGGTGCGAGTGGTGTGGGAAAGACCAGCTTTCTGTCTGCGCGGGTCATCCCGTCGCTCGAAGACACTGGCCACTGTGTGATTCGGGTTCGGGGGACCGCTCGACCTCTTGAACAGCTCGCTCGCTTGGCCACTCGTGAGCTGCGGGATGCGGCGGTGCAAACGCCGTCCGGACCCATCCTCCAGCCGCCGGACACGCTGCCAGAGCTACTCGATGAGCTGCGCCGTTTCGAAGGACGCCCCCTCGCGGTAGTGGTCGACCAGCTTGAAGAAATCTTTACCCAAGGCGACGGCGCGTCGTCCAAGGAATTCCAGGCCGGACTCGCCGCAGTGCTGGCCGGAGCAGACCGCCGAATTCGCTTCATCTTGTCGCTGCGAGAGGACTACCTGGGGGCGACTCTGCGCACTCTGCATCCCCTCCCCATCGACCAGCTCGCCCGCACATTGCCGCTGCGTCCGCTCGATGCCCCCGACATCGCAGCTGCCTTGTCTGGACCAGGCCACGAAGGGCTGCCGGTCAAGTACCCGCCCTTCACCTACGAAGACGGTTTGGTAGACGTTATTGTCGAAGATCTACTGTCCGATTCTGCGGGGGAAGTCGCTCCCCGAATTCAGGCGGTAGGCGCACGACTGTGGGAGATGTCCAAGGAGCGCACCCCGCCGCGCATCACCTTCGATGATTACCGGCGACGGCTCAATGGCGCGCAAGGCATCCTCGCGCGGGTGCTCGACGAAGCCATTGAGGGGCTGGAGTCGGCCGACCAGGGTGTGGCCAAAGAGATGCTGCGCGTGATGACCCACCTGCCGGGGTCGCCCACGAGTCGACCGGTGCCGGAGTCCGACCTGTTGTCCAACACCGCCGACCCGGTGCGTCGCTCCGCGGTTCTCCGGCAGCTCGAGGACCGCTGGCGCATCATCCACGGCTACCAAGACCCCCGCCTGCCGGGTGTGCGTGTCGTTCGCATCGCCCATGAGTCCCTCATCGCGCGCATCCAGCAGTACGGCGAAGAAGGCACCGACCGCAACCGAGCCCGCCAGCTCTTTCACCATGGCGTCGACCTCTGGCTCCAAGGCGGTCAGCGCGACGAAGATCTCCTCGCCGAGCAGCACTTCGACGAAGTCCAGCGCCACATCGACGATCTGGTACTGCGGTCGGAGGCCGAGGACCGCTTCTACCGTGCGTCGGCCATCCGCTACGACGACTACTTCCTGCGCAAGCACCAAGAAGTGCGGAGCAAGGCCTTCATCACCAAGGTGCAGGTGTGGGGACTGCCCACTGTGGTGCTCGCGGTCGGGGTGGTGATTGGACAGGCGCTCACCAGCTTCACCGTGGTGGACCGGCTGCGGGCTCGAGCCCTGTCCATGACCTCCACGCCGAAGGCAAACCTGGTCGGGGCGAGCTTGCAGTCCTTGGTGCTCCGGGAAGGCTGGCTTCGGGGCGTGCGTCTCACGGGCGCGGATCTGCGCGATGCCGATCTCTCTGGGGCTGATCTTCAGAAGGGTCAGCTCGTGGGGGTGCGGCTGGCGGGGGCCCATCTCGATGGAGCGAACCTGACTGGAAGCACCATTGTTGCAGACCAGCTCTGGGGCACCTCATTCAAGTTGGCCGATCTCCGCGGAGCGACGGTCTGGGTCGACCCCCAGGGCGCGGACTTCAGCGGCGCGGTGTTCGACCGAGACACCGTCTGGCGCCACGGTGAGGCCGCTCCTTGCGCCGTGGGCCCCGACGCCAACCTCACGGGCTGCGCACTTCCTGGGCTGGTGAGCGTGCGTCGCAATCTCGAAGGCGCTCAGGCCGATGGCGCCGATCTCGACGGAGCAGACTTCCAGGACAGCCGTCTCAACTTCTCCTCGCTCAAGGGCGCACGCCTCCACAACGCGGTGTTGCGCGATGTTCAGCTGGTGGAGTCTGACCTTTCCGATGCCGAGTTGGTGGGGGCAGACCTTCGCGGCGCGCGGCTTCACACCGCCAATCTGCAGAGGGTCGACTTCACCGATGCCGACCTGTCCACCGCAGACCTCGACGGAGCCGACTTGTCTGCTGCTATCTTCTGTCGCACCAAGATAGGGCCCAACTCGAGTCGGTGGATGGAGCGATGGCCCACGCAGGGCTGTCCTGAGGCCACTGCCAAAACAGCCGACTGACCCTTTTTTTCGCAGAGATCGCAACATCGATCTCCTGAAACCGAAGTGTCATCGAAGGCGTTTGACCGCCCCGTAGGCACGCCCCTATAGTCAGCAGCCCGCGGAGGATTACCGTGCCCAAGGTCACCGACCGCCAAGGACGCCCCGTCTCCGGCCAGATGCCGGGCCTCGTCGAGGCCATCGTCGTCGACAATGTCGACCCCGACAAGATGGGTCGCGTCAAGCTCAAGTTCCCACTCTTGCCGGACATGCCGGAGAGCTTCTGGTCTCGTCTTGTCATGCCCATGGCAGGTCAAAAACGCGGCTGGATGACCATTCCCGAGATCGACGACGAGGTACTGGTTGCCTTTGTCCACGGCGACATCAACAGCGCCATCGTGATTGGGTCGCTCTACAATGGCGTCGACGTGCCCCCTTACGCCAACGAAGACGGCAACAATGACCTTCGCGTGTTTCAGTCACGCTCCGGTCACCGCCTCACCTTCGATGACAAAGACGGCGACGAACGCATCGAGCTCATCGTGCACAACGAAGAGATTCGGGTGATCTGGGATGCCAAGGAGAAGGTCCTGTCGCTGTACTCCGGCAAGGACATCATCATCGAGGCGAAAGAGACCTTCTCGGTCAAGTGCAAGGACTTCATCCTTGAAGCCGACTCGTCGATCAACGCGAAGTCCGGCCAGAGCACCGAGATCAAGACTGGCACTACTTGCAGCGTGGATGGCGGATCCAGCCTCACGCTCAAGGCGTCGTCCACCACTATCAACTGACGCGCGCGTCAGGCGGGAGACGACATGATCAACGGCATGGTCGTCGGCATCGTCACCGACAATAAAGATCCTGATGGAATGCACCGCATCCAGGTGAAGTTCCCCGTCGACTCGGGCGAAGAATTGCTGAGCTCGTGGTGCCGCATGTGCTCACCGATGGGGGGCAACTCACGTGGTCTCGTGATGCTCCCTGACATCGGCACTGAGGTGGTGTTGCTCTTCGCGTACCGCTCGATGTCCCCCTATGTGCTGGGCGGCGTCTACAACGGCGGTGACGACACCCCTGACCCCTACAAGAACGACGACGGCGATAACAACAAGCGTGTGTTCTGGTCGCGCAACGACCACATGGTCATCTTCGACGACACCAGCGGCGCCGAGAAGGTGGAGCTGGGCGCGAAGGCGGGCAGTCGGCTCGATGTCACCAGCGCACCCATCTACAATCAGGCCGACGCTGTCGAAAAGACCGTCACCATTTTCGCCGACAAGAACATCATCATCGAGGCGAAGGAGACCATCTCCATCAAGTGCAAGGACTTCAAGCTGGAAGCTGATGCCACTGTGGCGATGGAAGCGGGCCAAAAGGGTGTGTTCAAGTCTGGCAGCAGCACCGACATCAAGTCGGACGCCACTCAGGACTACACCGCGAGCAAGGTGGACCTCAACCCGCCTGCTCCCGCCGGACCGCCGAAGCCAGTCATCGCGACTCCGTCTCACCGCCACCCTCCGATGAAGTAGCGGCGGGGAAAGCAGCGGCAGGGAAAGCAGCGGGCGCTCTCAATGCGGCCGCAGCTGTCGCGACTTCACCCCACCTGACGCGGGCGATTGCTCGACAGCTGGGACGCGGCTTCTTGCCAGCCCTCTGAGTCATCGACGGCGAGCTCGGCGCGGACATCGGCGCGGCCGGAGGGATGCATGCCCTCGATGACCAGCCGGCGAGGACCTGTGCAGCGCACCGATCCAGCCTGCTCCGCGTTGATCTCGAGCACGCGTCCGTGGCCAGTGCACACCAGCAGTCGCTTGTCGCTCAACACGATGCGGGCCCGGTCGCGGCCGCCAGGTGCGGAAGGACCGCCGGGAATGCTGCGGTTGACGTAGAGACGCACGGATACCTGATCGGCGTCTCTCAGGACCACTTCGCCATCGGGGAGATGCGCCGCCCGGTCTCGCCGAAGCTTGCGCCAGCTGTGGATGAGACCGCCCACGACTACCAGCGCTGCGAAGAGGATCAGGGCGGAGACCAACGTGGTCATGGGGACATCCTGGGGCGAGCGGGAGTCGACGTAGCGAGCAGAAGAGGCGCCCGCTCCCTGCTCGGACAGTTAAGCGTGCGGCTGGTTCCAGTCCCGTGCTGTGTGCGGGGTCCCGGGGAACCGATTCGATGCCGGGAAACGAGAATATGTCAGGTCGTCCGTCCGAGCCGTTGCTCGCCATGCTGCGCAAGGTGGCCGGCGAAAAGAAGCTCAACACCGCAGCCCTTGCGCGCGCCGCCGAGGTGCCCCGCAGCCGCATGAAGCACATCCTCGCGGGCAGCGAGCCCATGACTGTCGACGAGTTCATTCAGCTGTCGCAGGTTCTTGAGCTCGACCCCACTGGCATGGCGGAGTCCCTTGAGGAAGATGCGGTAGCCGAAGAAGAGGCTGAGCCTGGCCCCGAGCTGCGCACTATTTCTCAGCGGGAGACAGTCGGCCTCGACGTCGACCCTCTGGGCAATCATGCCTGGCAGATTCTGCAGCTCGGCATCATGCTCGGCGTCGACATGTTCGTGGTGCTCGACGCGTCGAAGCTCACCGGCAGCGGAGTGCCGCGCCAGGTGCTCGACCGCTATCCTGAGCATCTTCCACTGCGTCTCGATGCCGCGTACCACCATCACCACCAAGCCACCTACCTGCCGGTGGGGCTCCAAGCACGGCTGTCGTTCGACGCGCTCTACACCTGCGTGATTCCATGGGACGCCTTCACCGAGGTGCGGATGTCCCCCCTGGCGCCCGACCCGGTAGAGCCCGAGCCCGAGCCCGAGCCCGAGCCATCGGACTCCAAGCCTCGGCGCGGTCACCTTCGCCTCGTCTGAACGGCCCCTCCGCAGCCGTTATCCTCAGGGACGGCCATTGTTGGACTGCGGTGTTGCCTGTGTGCGGTCCTCCCGATGCTGGCGTGCGGCCCCGTTCCATCTTCGAAGGACCCCAACGATGACCACCGTTCGCGCTGCACTGCTCTCCGCTTTCGTCGGGTGGTCCGCTGCCATCGTCGCTGTGCCCGTCGCCCATGCTGCCGCTCCTCAAGTCACCCCGGGCGACCAAGCCTCGGCGGATCGCGTGCGACGCTTGCCGGAGTCGACACCCACTGATCGGATGAATCAGCTCATTGAGGCGCGCAAGCTCAGTAAAGGTGCACACTTCGATCTGGCCACCACCCACCCCCACATCGTCGAGCACCTCTACAACGAGAAGTTCGATCTCATCTTCGAATACATCGACCTCATGCCTCCCGCGGAGCTGCACCGCATTCGCAACGGGGAGACGGTCATTCGCACCACCGCAGACCTCCGCGGTCGCGAGGCGGAGATTGCAGGGGTCATTGGCGGGCGCTTCAACTTTCCGAAGTACGACCCTGAGAAGGTCGTCGCGGTTCGAATGGGAAGTATCAACTCGCAGGTGTGGAAGTTTGAGGTCAAGTACAAACGCAACAAGCGCAAGGAGTACTCCGAGTCCGTGAGCCTGGCGTGGGTGTCGAGCTTGGAGCGCGACGAAGGCAGCCGCGACCTGCTGGCGAAGGCGTTTGGGGCCCGTCCGAGTCGGGTGTCAAGGGGTACGGGCTCCATCTTGGACCTCGGTGACGGCTCTTTCGAAGCCGACTATGCTCTCAATGATGCCTGGAGCCTCGTCGAGGCCCTTGCACTGACCGAGGCCCGCAAGCCCGTCGCAGATGTGCAGCTCGATGATGAGATCGCGCTCGATGGCAGCCAGAGCGTGCGGTTCTACGCCGAAGAGCGCACGCGCCTGTTCTTCGAGGTCGCGCAGAAGGCGCCGGTTGTGCCGGGTCAGTCCCTTCGCGCCACGTCTCAGGTGCGGGGCGAAGACCTTCGGGTGGAGCACCAGCAGCGCGAAGACCACGTGTGCATGACCCTGTCGTTCCTCGATGCGGGCGGCAACCCGGTCGGCACTGCACGTCGGTCCATCGCGCGCCTCCAGACCTACCCCTGGACCCCCTTGGTCATCGAAGAAGTGACCCCGGCGGGCGCGGCCTTCGCGCGCATCGCGGTGTTCAGCGGCGTGTCGGGCACCGCATGGTTCGATGCGGTCGAGATCGAAGTGCTGCAGTAGAAAACAGCGGATTGGCTTTCCGCTGACGATGGCGGATCGGTTCCCTGCCACCCACTGTGGTCGACGAGATGTGAGTCAGGTGCCGCTCTCTGCAGTGGGTGCAGCGGGCTCTTGGCCAAAGCGGTCGGTGGGCGCGGCGTAGGCGGGATCGACGGCGACCGCCTTTAGCAGATACCTTAGGGCGCTGGCCAGCTCGGTGGCTTTGTCGGCGCGGCTGCCCATCGGCAGCTCGATGGCGCTCTGCATGTGCTCCACGCCGAGGGGGCCGTCGGGCAGCCACTCGTCTTCGCGGGGACCCCAGCCGCTCATCCTCTGTTTTTCGTCGATCTTGTGCTTTTTGCGTTGCTGGTAGTGGCGCGCGCAGGCTGCGTCGTCCTTGCAGGGCAGCCGCACCCGAATTTCGTTGGCCAGCTCCCAGGAGATGGCCCCGGGGTCGAGCTCGCGGAGCGGCGCTTCGATGCGGGTATTTTCGCAGTATGAACCGCGTGTGATCACGACCCGAATGGTGCTGTCATCGCCGAGCTCAAGCTGAGCGGTGGCCCGACACGGGCGCCATGGGCTCGCATTTTGAGACAGCTGGGTGTTGACGAAGTCGAGCGTCTCGGCGACGGACGGTGGTGGCCCCGCCTCGCCAGTCGCATCGGGGGTGTCCTGCGCGAAGGCTGTTGCGCCCAGAGCGAAGGACAGCAGACCAGCAATCGACGGCGCGCCACCACGGCCCAAGATCCGGGTTGGCACGAGTCGGGCCGAGGGACGGGGGTTGCACGGGCGGGACACGACGCCTCCAGGCCAGCAGACTATCGTCTTCATCATCTCGCGGGTCTCTGCTCCTTGTCGGTCGATCGACCGCCGAGTTCAAGTTCCGCACCCGTCTCCATTGCATCGGAAGCCAACTGCCGCTCGTCGTCCAATACTCGGGCCGCGCTTGCCTGCTCGGAGAGCACTGCGATTGGGCGGTGGGGGCCAGTCTTGCGGTGCCCACGCCGATGTCGGTGCGGGTGGCAGTCGAAGAGGCTGAAGACGATGTCTTCATCCGCACCGCGCTGCATGGAGAACTCTACGAGGCGTCCTTCGACCTCGGAGTGGGTGCCGAGGCGGTCACTGGTCCCCTCCGATTCGTGCCCGCCGCGATGATGGCCCTTCGGGAGCATGGGATCGCGCTGCGACCGGCTGGCTTGTGGTGTCACTCGAGCTTGCCCGCCGGGCGCGGCTTTTCGTCGTCTGCGGCCTTTTGTCTCTCGGTGCTCGATGGGCTGGCTCGCCACGCGGGCGTTCGGCTGACTGCGACGGAGCTGGCCCAGCTCGCTTTCCACACGGAAGCCAAGATCGTCGGAGTGCCTTGCGGAATGCTCGACCCACTGGCCTGCGTGGCGGGCGCCCCAGTGTTCCTGCAATGGGACGGAGACTCGGCGCCGCTTCGCCGCATCCGACCTGCGCGCACCACCCACTTGGTGCTCGGGGTGTTTTCGCGCCCGCGCGACACGATGGCGATCCTCTGTGCGCTGTCGAGTCGCTGGCAGACTCTGCTGGTTGCGCCGCGCGATCCCGCGGACGTGGCAGTGGTGCGAGAAGCCATCACCGTGTGGGGATCAGCGGCGACCCGTGGCGCACATGCCCTCACGGTCGGCGATCTGCTCGCGCTGGGTGAAGCGATGAACGAAGCCCAAGGCGCCTACGAGCGGGCCGCATCGCAAATCTCTGAGCTTGAGGCCCCCGGACTGGTCGCCGCGTGTGCAGCGCTGCGCGCGGAGGGGGCTCTCGGGGCCAAGTTCAGCGGTGCAGGCGGCGATGGCTCGGTGATAGCGCTGGCCCGCACCGCCCGCCATGCCGAGCGACTTGCGGGCACTCTGTCCGACCGCGGGCTGGCCGTCTGGAAGGTTCCCCTGGAGGAGACATGAGCTCCGCATTCGCCGTCCTGTTGCTGGGGCTGACCGCAGCCGCAGACTCCGACTCTCCTGCGGGGTCCGATGGCGGGCCTGCCACCGACCTGCCCGAGGCCCCCACCGAGCCTCGGCGTCCCCCTCCTCCTCCACCGCCTCCGCGCCCTGCCTTTGCCGGTGACGCCATGGTGGGTTGGCTGGCCGGCAGTCTCATCGCTCCGAGTGTGCCGCAAGGTGTGATTGGGACCGTGTTGGTGCGCTACGACGCCTTTGCCACTCCCCGCGACGCCGGAGGACCCCGCCTGGGTCTCAGTGTGTGGGGGGCGTTTTCCACGCCGCCTCAGCTGGCTTGGTCGGGTGAGGCCGCGCAGCTACTTCGGGCCGACGATGCCGATGTAGCGGTCGATCTCAGCGACACTAGCCTGCGCCCACGTCGCTACGGCATGATGACTGTGCTGCGCCATGACCCTGCTGCGCCTGTGTCTGCCGACGTAGGCTTTGGCTTCGGACGCGTCGATCTGGATGCGTCCCCTTGGGGCCGACTGGCCCTGCCCGCGCTCACTTTCGAGGTCGGTGTGCGCCACCAGATTCCGGTCGAGCGGGCGTTTGTGAGCTGGACCGTGCGCGGCACTTGGGCGGAGACGCCGTCGGCTGCGAGTGGCTGGGCTGCCGAGGAGTGGTGGTTCGTGGAGGTCGGGCCATGCATTGGCTACGGAGTGCAGACCGGACGCTGAACATCCCCTGGCAAGCGAGCGCTACGGGGTCGCAGTCCCCTCCCCTGCTTCCAGAGCAGTCACCACGCTGCCGACGAGGGCCAGCATGATGGCCGCAGACACGCCCCCTGCAAGGGCCCAAGAGTCGAGGGCCAGCTCGTTGAGGTTGACGGAGACGGTTCCCACCACAGCGCTTGCATCAAGCGCGGTTGGCAAGGCGACCCGAGCGGTCGCAAACAGAGACCCTGCCAGGCCCGCCTGAGTGCCGAAGACCACCAGCACCAAGGTGCCCAGGAACTGCCCGATGGTGGATGCCTGCTTGGAGATGCGTTCGAATCCGAGCCGCAGCACGTGGGCGGCTGGAGCGCTCAGCGCGATCGCCGCGGCGGTCTTGAGCTGCTGAGCACTTGCGAGTTCTTGCTGAAGGACCGCGATGCCAGCGCCTTGCAGGGTGTCGATGAGGCCGGACTGCCACAGGCCAGCGATGAGGTGTCCCAGGCCCGCGAGGAGCACTGTGGCGCCGAGCGTGACTGGAAGGCGGAGAGGGCGAGAGAGCATGGGCTCGTCTATCCTGCGCGGGCTTCACTCACAGTTGGCGACCCTCTGAGCCACGACCGCATCCAGTCGGGGGTCCGGAAGAGACGGCACCCACTGCAACAAGGTGGTGCTCCAGCCGGCTTCGCCCTCCGTCAGCGCGCACAATGCGGTGCCGCTGCGAGAGAGCCGGGGATCGAGGTCGCGGTCGTAGAGCTGCACGCCAGCGTCGACACATCGCGAGGCGTGCACCGGGTCGAGTGCTGCGAGCGCATCGCAGTGGGCGAGGTCGACAAAGCCGCCCTGTCCCTCGAAGCCGTTCTGGAAGAACTTCACCCAGAAGCGCTGCTCGAAGTCGGTCTGTTCGCCGAGCAAGGGCTGCCAGCGCGCATGGACGGCTTGTGCAGCGGGAATGGCATGGGCAAACCCCCGCGAGCCCTGACGATGCACCAGAGCGCGGACCTCGCTCTGCCAGAGGTGCTGGGCGCAGTCGTCGACAAAGGCCTGGGACTTCTGACAGAAGTCGGCGGCTTCCTGAGCTCGTCCCCCTCGGTTGGCCTGCTCGGCGGCCACAAACCAGCACTCATCGCGCCACACGCCTGCGGGCACTTCCCCACACCAGCGTGCTGGGCGGCCACTTGGACGGCGCGCCTCCACTGAGGCGACATGCAAGGCGCAGTCCCCGGCGAGCGTGGGGTCGACAATCTGGGCGCAGGCCTGAAAGCCGGCCGCGGGCTCGACCCGGCGATCAGAGACCAAGGCTTGGTAGGTGGCGCGGTCCTGCGCGGAGTGCTGGGGGGTGTCGGATGCACAGCCGAAGCCAACCAGCACGCCCAGCCACCCCGTGCGAGGCATCAGTGCCAGCCTCGGATGCGCTGCTCTTCGGACCGGTAGAAGTGGATGGCGTCTCGCAGCACCTGCAGCGCCACCTGAGCACCATTGAAGTCTTCGACCTCAACGACCTTCTTCTCAAGGGCCTTGTAGTCCTCGAAGAACCGACTGATCTCGCGCATCACGTGCTTGGGAAGCTCGTGGATGTCCGTGTAGTCGGCGAAGGCGGGATCATGGATGTGGACGGCGATGAGCTTGTCGTCCTTCTTGCCTCCGTCGAGCATGTGCATCACGCCAATGACGCGGGCTTCCATGATGGTCAGGGGGACCACCGGCTCGTTGCCCAGCACCAGCACATCGAGCGGGTCGCCGTCATCGCAGAAGGTGCGCGGCACGAAGCCGTAGTTCGCCGGGTAGATGACCGAGCTGTAGAGGATTCGGTCCACACGAAGCAGCCCGGAAGGCTTGTCCAGCTCGTACTTCACCTTCGAACCCTTCGGGATCTCGATGACGACGTTGAAGCCTTCGTGGACAGTCTCGGGGTTGATGGGCAGATCATGCCACGGATGGGCCATGGTTCATCTCATCCAAAACGGGAGGGAGTGGACGCACCACGTTGGTCGTGACGCCATCCTCATCCTTGCCCTGACCCGTCCGACGCCGCCGCGGTGGGTCACTTGCGGAATTTCACGTCGATGTTCCTCACGCGCCCGGCGTCGACGCGGGTGTCGGTGCGGTAAGTGCGCCCGCGGCTATGAGGAACCACACGAATGTCGTAGTGGCCTGGTTTTAGTTCAAGGCCGGGCCGCTCCATGGGCGTCTTTCCGACCTTCTTGCCGTCGACGTAGACCGACGCGACGGTGTCGGTGGTGATGTAGAGCCGGCCCATATCGATGGCGTCCATTCGACTTGCCCGACGCTTCTCAAGCTCTTCATCTTCGCGTTCGACATCCACGCGATCCGCGTCTTTCGGAGGAGGCTCAGGGGTCGTTGCTGGCTCGGGCTTCCCAGCCTTCAGGGGAGGCTCCGCTGCGACGGGGCTGGCCTTGACTGCATCGGACTCGGGCGTGGGGGGGGTGGTCTCCGCGCCATCTAAGTGCGGGGCGGCTTCCGGAGTTGAGGCCACCACGGGCGCGTCGAGTGCAAAGGGCTCGGGCTGGGTGAACAGCGAATTGCGCCACTGCCACACGGCGCCCACTGTGATGGTGAGGGCGACGGCAATGATCAGGAGCATTCGGCCCGAACCGCTGCCTCCATCTACAGGCACGGGTCGGGTCTCGGTCTCCACGCGCCCGGGAGCGGCGATCTGCTCCTGCGGCACCCGAGAGCGGACATCACTGGGCTCGTCGAAGTCCGCTTGATGTCTCTGAATGCCATCGAGCGTCTTGAGGACGACGGCCTTTGGCTTCAGCGGAGAGCGGCTGTCGATCTCCGACTTCAGTGTGGACTGCATCGGCATGACGGGCGGGCTGATCGATTCGCTGGGGTGGTCACGGTTGCCGACGATGTCCGCGGGGTCGCTCCACAGGGGCGACGATGGCCAACCGCCGTCGTCTTCCGCGGGGGCGCCGTGGATGGGATCATCGGTGCCGTCCCAGGCCGCTTGCCTGGGCGTATTGGGACCCTCGGCGCGCCAGACCGGCGAGGGGGGCACGCCAAACGGCAGCTGGTCGGTGAGTTCGTCGGGCTCACTCGAGTGGGAGCTGTTCAGGATGTCGAGTCGATTCCAGTTGCCGGTGTCGCCCGCAATGTCGGACTCGTTGTCTGAGGTGCCGCTTGGGGCGCCGAAGTAGCGTCTGCCGGCGGTCTTGGTCGGCTCGTCGTCCTCGTCGTCCTCGTCGTCCTCGTCGTCCTCGTCGTCCTCGTCGTCGCTGGGCATGCCAAAGCTGGCGGTCGGGAGGTGAAGGTCGTCGAGCCCCTCCTCTTCGAGCGCTTCTTCGAGGCTGAACCCGTCGCCGGCTGGGATGGCCTCGTCTTCGTTGCTCTCGTCGTCGGACCAGCCGTGCTGGGCTGGGGGCTGGTCGAAGCTCAGCAGCGGTGCCGACCAGGAAGGCCCATCCTCGGCCGCACGCTCACGGCCGATGGCGGGTGGCGCGTCGGAGTCGAGCCGCGGTCGGACCACTGGGAGGTCGTCGAGCCAGCTGGAGTGGCCGGTGGGCTCGGCACTGGGAGCAGCGCTGTCAGAAGCGTGATGTGGCCAGGCGCGGTCGGTGTCCAAGGTCTCGTCGCGCTCGGGAGCCAGCAGCCGGACACCCGGAGGCGAGGTCGGCGGGGACGGGGACTCGTCGTCCTCAAATTCGTCGTAGTCATCGTCGTAGTCATCGTCGAAGCTGTCGTCCCACTCGTCGGCTGACGGGGCGGGGAGGACATCTCCAGAGTCGAGCGAGAGGTCCTCGTGGAGAGCACCCTCTTCGGGCGGAACCCCCAGACGAATCTTGGGCTGGGCGTGGTCTTCGCGTCCCATCACTCGCAGAGATGCGGTGGGCGCCTCTTCCTCCTCAAACTCAAGCAGGTCGTCGTCTTCTTTGACGATGCTGGCGCCGTAGCCCTCGTCGAAGATGCCTCCGGCCGCATCACCGAGGCGGTCGAGGATCTGATTTTTGCTTTCCAGCTCGTCGAGAAACTGCATGGGCGGACCATCGCCGCCGCCGCGTCGGTCACTTGGCGCCATCAGGACAGACCCTCGCCCACGAGTGTGTCGGCTTCTTCAGGCCCATGGGCCGGTGACCGCTCAGCGGCTCTGGGCAGATCCAGCCACACGACGGAGACCTCGCACCGCAGCTGGTGAAGGGGCACGGCCTGTACGCGGATGCGGTCGAGCACGATGCACATTGTCTTGGCGAGCTGGTCGCGCGACCATCCTTTCGGCGCCCGCACCCGCATTCCCACCAGCTTGTGGTGGGAGATGGACTCGGGCAGACCACGCTGACCGTGGAGCTCTTGGCTAATGGCTTCGCACGCCGAGACGACGGTTTCCCACAAGGCGACCTCAGTGCCGGAGCTGCCCATGTGCTTTGCGACCGGCGCCCACATCTCGGCGGTCCAGTTGTGGTCGCTGTCCGCCGTGAGCGACACCAGCCAAGTGACCGCCAGTCGGCTTCGCCCATCGTGGGATGCCACAGCGGCGCGGTCCGTGGACATCGCTTCCCACACGGACGTGCGAAGACTCCGACGAGCGTCGCTGTCGAGCGTGGTGCGCCGGGCCTGGAGCACTCTCTGCCGGGCCGCCAACTTCGAGAGTCGCGAGTCGATGTGGCTCACCGCGCGCACCAGTTCTCGGGACTCAGTGGTGACCGTCGCCAGCTCACTTGCGATGCCCTGTCGGCGGCTGGCGAGCGTGTGGCTGACCTTCGCGATTCGTTCAAGAAGACCCACGTCCGCGCTCTTCTGAGCGGTAGCTCCTCTCTGTTGGGCGACTGGGCTGTCCGGCTGCCTCTCGGCCATGCACACCTCTGCTACGACTCGGTCTTGGTCCGCCGTGCGGCGCAGGTCCCTGCGTGTCGCTGGCGCGGTGGAGCGCGATCGAACTCCATGCTGTGAACAGTATCGCTGACACCAGGGTGCTACGGTAACGGCTCCGCTCAGTCGCGGATAGCGGAGGTGGTCCGGGGTGCGTGGCAGCCCCGGCAGTCCCCTCCCCCTGTTTTTGGTCTTTGGTGTTCGAGGAGCCTGGATGTCCGCCGTCGAGGTGCACCGTCCCGATGGGGACAAGGCCGACGAAGTCCGCGGCGTGGGCGGTCCCGACGCCTCCGATGGCGACGACTGGGTGGTGCGTGCCACCGGGCTGTCCAAGCGGTTCGACATCTACCTCAACGACCGCAGCCGACTTTACGAGTTCTTCGGCAATCGCACCCATCACACCGAGCACTGGGCGCTGCGGGATGTGTCGTTCGAGGTCAGGCGCGGGCGCAGCTTCGGCATCATCGGTCCCAACGGTGCCGGAAAGTCCACCCTTCTCAAGATCATCGGTGGCATTACGCGTCCCACCGACGGCGCGCTGGAGCTTCGGGCGACCCTGTCCACCCTGCTCGACCTCGGCCTCGGCTTCCACCAGGACTTCACCGGCCGCCAGAACATCCGACTCAACTGTTCGCTGCTCGGCATGTCGGACGACCTCATCGACGCCCGCATTCCCGACATCATCGGCTTTGCCGAGCTGGGTGACTTCATCGACCTGCCGGTGCGCACCTACAGCGCGGGCATGAACCTGCGGCTCGGGTTTGCCATCGCGGCCCATGTCGACTCCGACATCTTTCTGGTCGACGAGGTTCTCGCTGTAGGCGACCAGTACTTTCAGCGCCGGTGCATCAAAAAGATCGAGGAGTTTCTGGAGCGGGGCCGCACCATCATCCTCGTGTCCCACGACCTCCACGCAGTGCGCAGCTTGTGTGACGAAGCGCTGTGGCTCGACCGCGGTCGCATCCGGGCATTCGGTCCCGCGCGGGACGTGGTGGATCGCTACCTCGACATCGAGCGCGAGCGGGCCTCAGGCGGACGAGGTCGAGTGGTGCGTCCGTGGACCCCCAACCCCGCGCCACGAGATGCACCTCCGCCGTCTGTAAAGGTCGAGGCCACCATCGACGACCCCGACTTGGTGCGCGCCATTCGCGGGGGCTGCGAGCTGTCAGACGCTGCCAGCCTCTGGCAAGAAGCGGTGCAGACCGAGGCCTATGACATCAACGACGGAGACACCCCCATCGTGCAGGGCAGCGGTGAGGTCCGGGTACTGTCCGTGAAGGTGCTCGACGGAAAGGGACGACCACGCAAGCGCTTTCGCACTGGTGAAGACCTCGTCGTGGCCGTCACCTTCCGCACCACCGAGGTCGTCAAGCGTCCCATCTTTGGCGTGGCCATCTTTCGCAGCGATGGCGTATACGTACACGGCCCAAACACCCGCTACGACAAGGTGCTCGGCGGCGACTACCACGGCATCTACACGTTTTGGATCGTCTGGCGTGACCTGCCTCTCCTCCGTGGCAGATACCGGCTCTCGGTCGCGGTGTTCGACAAGAACCACCTCAAGCCCCATGTGTGGCACAACCAA
>Ga0315321_10000782_pt1 | contig 24194 bp, 23 predicted proteins | sample M180m21515metaG_FD_203464 | JGI IMG/M metagenome (GOLD analysis project Ga0315321, IMG submission 203464) | Ammonia-oxidizing marine archaeal communities from Monterey Bay, California, United States - M1 80m 21515 | ecosystem: Environmental > Aquatic > Marine > Intertidal zone | place: USA...
CATTATCAATGCAATCATTACTGCTGCAATGAAGGGTGCACCATACAATTCATGTGCAGCAAATTGAATCGAATCAATACTTGAAATTAGAATAACTAAAGTCAAAATAAGGTACAAGCCAACCGCGACGACTGGGGCCCAAAGAGCAATTCTTTGCTGAAACTTCCTTTCTTTGAATGAAAATTTGACCTCATCGCCCTCTGCTGCAAGGAACCAAGGTGCGATAAATGCAGTCATGCCGATTCCACAAATCCAGATGTCTAGCATTCCTGACCAAGCCGCTGAAAGGAAAAGAACAATTCCTGCACTAGCCCAGCCCCATGCTTTCAAACGCTCCTTTTCGAAAATTAATCCGAATGCAAATAATAACGAAAGTAATTCGAATAATACCATGCCATGTATAATTCTCAAGCCGACCATAACGGCAGGTATTGCAAACCATTTCCAATCATGGCCAACAGATAGGGATTTTATTCCAGCTTCCACGAAAGGACCAAGTCCCAATAAAACCAACAGAGTAGGCGGGAATCCATCCAGTACGTCTCCTCCTCCAATCACTCCAAGTACCGCTGTAAGGGGTAGTAAAGCCAGCCACCAGTTAGAGAAGCCTGTACCTAGCCTAGATGCTAGGAAGAGTCCCATCAACTGTATAATCCCCAATAGATAAACGACAACTTCGATTCCACTGATGTCAGAAAGTATGACCATTACTCTACCGAAAACATCGTTTGGTGGTGAGCCTGAACTATCAACTACGAATGTGTGAACACTTACTGCCCATACTCCTCCTGCCCGGGTTACCATTGTTGCCAACAGAGCAAGTGCTGCTGATGCCATTGCAATACCTACCCAAATATGGTCTGGTGTTTTACCTGGCCGGGTCCTTAAATGAAGTAAAACAATAAGGCAAATCCAAGGAAGTAGCGAACCGGTCTCAACTGGATCCCAGGCCCAATATCCTCCCCAATCAAGAATTAAGTAAGCCCATAACCCACCTAATCCAATACCCAATGTTGCGAAGAAGAAAGAAGGCCTTGCAACATGAATTAACCGTTCCTTTATTCCATCAGAATTAGTTAACATCGAAGAAATCCCAATGAAAGCAAGTGTCAAGCACAGAGAGTATGCTAAGAAAATCAAGGGTGGGTGAATTACCATCAAATCAGTTTGTAGAAGTTCATTAAGACCTGGACCCGTTTCTTCTGCTTGTTTGAAAGGGCGCAATATCCATGCCACTAAGAGTAAGGTGAGAGCAAATCCGTTCATCAATCGCAAACGCAACAAATGAGTCTCTTTGCTTTCTCCAGAGAGAGGTTTTCGCCAAATTATCGATAGCAAGGCCATCCATGCAGCCCAAAGTAAAATCGGCCCTTCCCTCGCAGCCCAGGTTGCTGCAAATCGATAACGAAGAGGCAATTGCTCTCCACCGTACCATGCAACCAAATGTATTGAGTCATAATTCAAGGTAAACATTGCTGCAAGAACAAAAAAAGGAAGTGCGATAATCCAGGTAATACTTGCATTAGGGCGGTAAGTGACCCATCCTGCTACAACTAAGGTAAGTGGCATCAATAATGATTCCATTAAATCACCAACCAAAGTGCTTAGCTCTGGAATAACCAAATGAAAGTAATACACTAATTACACCTTTAGTGTATAATATTGGATGCCGTACTAGGATTTTTAATCCAACCCAAACCTTATCGAGAGGGGACATTGAACCGAGTTCTTCTGGAAGACAGCGCGCCATATTGGAAAGTTCTTGATCTGAAAGGTCGTAAAGAGATGTTTTACCTTTCAGAATTTTATGATAAGGCGGGAATTGTTTCTTCCAAGCACGTACATATGGCTGTAAGTTTGCATCAGAAAGGTCATTTTTGGAAATGGCATCAAAAATGGTCTGTGCCGCTTTACGACCAGACCACAAAGCCAGGTGAGAGCCGCCCTCAAATAATGGGGAGGTGAATCCTGCAGCATCACCGACTAAGATCAAACCATCTCCAGTTGTTATTTCACGTGGACCTGAAATTGGAATAGTACCACCGAATGGTTTTGGCTTAGTACCCGGCTTCCTCCATTCAGGGTTTTGTACACCTTTTCCTTTGAATTCAGTATCTTCCACAAATTTATCTAGGTACTTTATTGCACCTTTTTTGTCAGTAGTTACTAGGCCAACGTTTGCCCTTCTCCCTTTCTTTGGAATCATCCAAACATATCCGTGAGGTGAATATTTTGGCCAAAGATAGAAATCAAGATAACCATCATTATCAACTTCTGTCATCTCATATTGAAAGCCTGCGATTGTCTCTACTTCTGTGCCCATATCAAGCAATTTAGTCGCTGCTCCAGTAACGCCTGAGGCATCTATAACCGCCTTACATTCAATTGGAAATTCATTTCCACGACCATCAATTTTCCAATAGGAAAATTTATTTTCGCTATTGTAAATTCTTTCCATTGAAGTGACCCGGTGTGAAAGGTGTAAACTAGCGCCGCCATTAACCGCCTCGTCACACAACCATTGTTCGAATTTGTGTTTCTCGAGAACATACCCTTTCTCTGTGAGAAGTTTTGATGTACCGTCCGGGAATATCATTCTAATTCCTTTACAATCCAAAGCGATTACATCTTCCGGAAGTTCAAGATCTAAGTTATCGATTGCCATCTGTGACAGACATTCGCCACAATGAACAGGCACTCCAACCTCCGGGTCCGCCTCAACAATCATCGTACTAAGGCCCGCACGAGCCGCGTGAAGAGCTGCAGAACCGCCACCGGGGCCTGCCCCAATAACCAGAACATCACAACTCGCCATGCCTCCCCGTAGGGGAGGCGGGACTTCAATGAGTCGGCGCAGAACAAGTATTGATGAAGAATGCCCCGTAGCGGTGGTATGGCCTGGCGTAATATGACTCGTTGGCTCGCCCACTTGGAGAAGGAGGGGGAGTTACTGCGTATCACTGAGCCGGTAGATGTCGAATTAGAGGCAGGAGCAATTGCTGACCGTTTAGTCAAAAGCGGTGGCTCAGCGGTTTTGTTCGAAAAACCACGACTTCCAAATGGAGAAATTAGCGAGATTCCACTAGCGATGAATTTGTTTGGAACCCATGATAGAACTCTTAGAGCCCTCGGGGCAGCACATGGCACTGAAGTTGGAGACCGGTTAGTTGCTTTAATGAAACCAGATATTGGACAAATATTACGCAAACCTTGGACCGGTATACCATTATTACGTGATGCGATGTCAATGCCACCAAAAAAAGTCAGGAAAGGCTCATGTCAACGCATTCGAATGGAAACAGATGTAACTAAATTACCAATACCCAAAACTTGGCCAATGGATGGAGGGAGATTTATCACACTACCATTAGTGGTGACAAAAGATCCTACTTCTGGAGAACATAATTTAGGGATGTATCGGAGCCAGGTATTCGGTCCTAAAGAAGTGGGATTACACTGGCAAATCCACAAGCACGGCGCTGATCATGCAGCTGCATGGCCCGACGGTAAAATGCCAATTGCGATTTGTATTGGCGGGCCCCCGGAATTAATTTTTTCAGCGATTTCTCCTCTTCCAAATAATCTTGAAGAGTATATGTTTGCTGGATTCCTCGCTAGACGTCGATTGAGAATAACCAAAGCATTGACTCAAGATCTGATGGTACCTGCAGATGCAGACATCGTCATCGAAGGGTGGGTTGATGTGACAAAAACTAGAACTGAAGGGCCGTTCGGAGATCATTTTGGATTCTATTCATTGACTGGACAATATCCGGTACTCAATGTAACAGCAATTACGCGTAGAAAAAACGCCGTGTTACCAGCCACTATTGTTGGACAACCACCAATGGAAGATGGCTATCTTGGAGAGGCAATCGGTAAACAATTTCGTCCAATTCTATCTTTCCAGCACAGGGATGTTCTTGATTTACACCTACCTCTCGAAACTGGTTTTCATAATCTTGCAATTGTCAAAAGTAAGCAAAGATATCCGCGCCAAGCACGTAAAACCTGTCTAGGCCTGTTAGGAGCTGGGCAAATGATGTTCTTGAAAATCCTAGTCGCGACCGATGAAGACCCAAGTGACCTTGATGCTTTATTGGATGTTCTAAATAATCAGGTTGATCCTCAATCGGACATAACAATCCTAGATGGAATGGTTGGAGATTCATTGGAACCCGCTTCAACTTACGAGAATATACATTCGAAACTAATAATCGATGCTACAACAATTGTTCCAGCTGACCCAAGAAGTGGTAGCCCTGTTGAGGGATCTCCAGTGGAAGAATGTCCGGCTTGGCGCAGGGGGGAAGAGGATGCTCCTGGAATTAGTGATTCACTACTAGAAGAAATCTCAAATTTAGACATTGTAGAAGATTGCCTCCTCCTAAGGAATTCAATGCTTGTAGTTACCATTGAAATCGAAGGAAGGCCAAATCCTCGCACCGGATTACAATGGCCAAATGAAGAAGATGCTGCGGCTCAACGTGATAAAGTAAACCAATTGCGTAATTTAATTTGGCAATTAGACTCTCAAAAGCAATTACGCTGGTTATTTGTTACAGATAACGACTTAGATTTACATGGCGAAGGCGCTAATCGGAGACTCCTTTGGCAACTTACTTCTCGTTTCGCAGTTGAACGTGATTTCAAAGTTGAAGATGGACGTATTTTCTGGGACGCTACAACGCCAATCCCTTCTAATGATGGGCCAACTCCTGTAAGACGTTGGCCAGGAATTACAATGCATGATCCCGAGACTCTCGAATCGATTGAAAGATTTGATTTGCCACCGTGGCCTAACAATTTGGTGATGTAATGAATCTCAAACAGATTGCTTCTTTTGTTAAAATCGAGCATACACTGTTCAGTTTACCATTTGTGTTCATTGGGGCTTTTTTGGCAGGCGACCCCACATATTTCCAATTACTTTGGATTTTGATTGCGGCAATAGGGGCAAGAGGGTTAGCAATGGGCTTGAATCGAATCATCGATCGTAAAATTGATGCTGAAAATCCACGCACTGCTAATCGGCACTTGGCAGCGGGAACAATGTCACTACAAACAGCATGGTTACTGTGTTCTGTATTCTTAGTTATGCTAGTAGGTGGCGCATGGATGCTAAATCCACTATGTCTTTACCTATCTCCAATTCCGGTTGTTTCTTTCGTAATCTACCCGTATCTGAAAAGATACACTTGGCTGTGCCACTGGTGGCTAGGTGGGTGCTTGGCTCTGGCTCCAGCAGGAGCTTGGGTTGCAATCACCGGAGAAATCTCATCAAACTCTTGGTACCCAGATTTACTATACGTTTCTCTCGGAGTAATGTTTTGGATTGCAGCATTTGATCTTGGATACGCGCAGATGGATATCGACAGTGATAACAAAAATGGCGTCAAATCGTTCCCTGCAAGGTTCCAGCCACCCGTCACTATGACTGTGATGCTGCTCTCCATGCCATTATGGGCATTTGCCTTTTCAATCATCTCAATACCTGGAACCATCATTTCTTTAGCAGCGGTTACCATTGTTCTCTCAGCATCAGGCTCTCAATTCCAAAAGTGGTGGTTTAGAGCACATGTTTCCACCGGATGGATACTATTAGTTGCAATGCAACTTTCATAGAGCGGCATGAGCCCCCGCGAGGTATGAATCCAATCGTCAAGTCCCTACTTGAATTCAATCAAGCATTCGAAATACCACGACGCGAAGATCCTGGCTTAGGCCCTGATGAACTTATTGAATTACGAATTAAACTCCTTACTGAAGAAGTAGAAGAGTATGCTGAAGCTGCAAGAGCCGGCGATTTAGTGGAAGTTCTAGATGCCCTTGCCGATATTGGTTACATTCTTGCAGGCACAATAATCAATCATGGAATGCAAGATATTTATGATGATGCTTTTAATGAAGTACATCGCTCCAATATGGCGAAACTAGTAGATGGAAAGGTCATTCGCAGAGAAGATGGAAAGGTGCTGAAACCAGAAGGTTGGCAGCCACCACAACTTGCGCAATTCCTCCAGTGATTTATTGAGCAAGTGCTCTCCTAAGAGAGTACATGCGCACCGCTTTAGTGACTGGAGGGGGCCGCGGAATCGGGGCTGCTATTTCGAAAAGACTAGCGGAAGACGGTTACAGAATCCTCCTCACTTACTGTAATTCATCAAAGCCAGCGGAAATGGTGGTAGATGAAATTAGAAACTCGGGTATCGATTCAGTAGCAGTAAATTGTGATGTAACAGATGCAAGAGAAGTAGCCCTATTAGCTACACATCCATGGGTTGCAGAAGGAATTGAAGTGTTAGTCATAAATCATGGTAGATACGATCGCATAGATGCCAAGGAACTCGATATCAAACATCTTCGAAGAACTATGGCAACTAATTTTGAAGGCGCTTTTTTAGTTTGGGAAGCGATTAAATCCAATCTTACTAATCATGCAAGAATCTGTGTGATCGGTAGCCAATTAGGAACTAGAGGTTCAGCGCATGGAGCGGATTATTCAGCCTCCAAAGCGGCTCTGGCAACTTGGGCTCGCTCCTTGGCACAATCTCTTGCTCCAGAAGGAAAGCGAGTGAATATTGTAGCGCCTGGATTTGTTGACACTGATATTCTAGCTGGAGATAGTGAGGAAAAGCGTTCTAGTAGGGAGGCTGAAGTTCCTTTGAAACGAATTGGAACTCCAGAGGATATTGCAGGAACTGTATCTTTCCTAGTAGGTGAAGAATCAGATTACATCACCGGTGCTGTGATACATGTCAATGGCGGGTTGTACCTCCCTTAGGGTGTGAAAATATGACTGACCCCTTCGACATATCGAAGGCCCTTGAGGGGGCGATAAAAGACCACTTATCGCCCGAGATTTCACGCTTCCGATTACATTCCGAACACCAGCCAGCGGGAGACCAAGAAAATGCAATTGAAAAAATGGTTTCTCAATTGGAAAATAATCAGTCTAGATGTGTTCTTTTAGGCGTTACTGGATCTGGTAAAACCTTCGCTATGGCCAACATTATCGAACGCCTAAATATTCCAACATTAATCATGAGCCATAACAAAACATTAGCACGACAATTGCATCAAGAAATGTCAGGTTTGTTTCCTGAAAACCGCGTAGAATATTTTGTATCTCACTATGATTACTATCAACCAGAAGCTTACCTGCCGAAGAGAGATTTGTATATTGACAAAGAACTCTCAATCAATGAAAGGATCGAGCAAGAACGTTTCGCGACGGTTGCCAGCCTAGTTAGTCAGCCCGATTGTATAGTCGTCTCTTCAGTATCTTGCATTTATGGATTAAATGCTCCCGAGACATTTCTGGAATACCATTGCAGAACACATGTTGGTCAAGCAATCGAACCTATCGATTTGATTCGCGAACTAGTTGGATTGCAATACAGTAGAACAACCACGGACCTCAAACGCGGAGAGGTGCGTTTACGCGGAGAAAATCTAGATATTTGGATGCCAAGCCGAGATGACCCTTTGCGTATTAGATTTGGTTTTGACGGAGTAGAGCACATACAAATTTGCGACCCTATTACATGGGAGATTCTTGACCAACTCGATGAAGCATGGATTCATCCAAAAGAATTCTTCATGGTGTCGCCTGAACGATTCGAAGCAGCACTCGAAAATATTGAGACTGAACTCGATGGAAGAGTCGCTGAACTGAAGAGTGAAGATAAGGAATTAGAGGCTCACCGCCTAGAACAACGTACAAGATATGACTTAGAAATGCTACGCGAAATAGGACATTGCACTGCGGTTGAAAATTATTCTATGCACTTTGATGGGCGTTCGCATGGTGAACGCCCGTACTGTTTACTGGATTTCTTTGCAGCTGCGGCAAAACAATTTCATGGCAATCCAGATAAATTCCTAGTAATTATGGATGAATCACATGTAACGTTGCCCCAAGTAGGCGGTATGTATGCAGGGGACAGAAGTAGAAAACTGAACTTAATCGAACATGGATTCCGCCTACCTTCTGCGGCCGATAATCGGCCCTTGAAAATCAAGGAGTTTCAAGAATTAGTTCCGCAGATGGTGTATGTTAGTGCCACACCAGGTGAAAGAGAACTCCTGCATCTTTGCGAGGTCACCGGACAAAATGCACCACTAGGTCTCCGGCATATGGCGGGAGGAGGAGGAGTAGAAGAGCCTGAATATTCGAAGAAGCATCCTGATTCTGAAAGTATGTACGACATGCTGCGGACAATTGAAGCGATACCGCGGATGGAAATACGGCCCACTGGTCTACTTGATCCACTTATTGAAGTTAGAAACACAGAGGGGCAAATTGCTGATCTAATGTCTGAAATTAATTCTAGAATCGCTAAAGGTGAAAGAGCCCTTGTAACCGTTCTAACAATCAAATTTGCAGAAGAGGTTGCGCAATACCTCAATAAAATGGGCATTAAGGCCCACCACTTACATTCAGAAATAGACACTATTGAAAGAACTGAAATCATTAATGCTTTGAGAATAGGGCATATTGACACAATTGTCGGAATAAATCTTCTTAGAGAAGGCCTGGATATTCCTGAAGTCAGTTTAGTTGCAATTTTTGATGCCGATCGGCAGGGATTCCTAAGAAACGAACGTAGTCTGCTCCAAACAATAGGTCGCGCTTCACGAAATTCTAGTGGCAAGGTAATTCTCTATGCTGATTCAATGAGCCCTCCGATGACTGCAGCAATTCGTCAAACACTAGAACGCAGAGAAAGACAAATTGCTCATAATGAAAAATTTGGGATTACTCCAACCACGATTCAAAAAGCCTTACCCAAGATGGGAAGTGACATTGATGAACTAATCGCAGGAACTTCCGGTGGCAAAAGATTAGTTGGCTCTAAAGGAGGCCGTAAAGGTGGCGATTGGGCAAGTAATCTCAATGTCGGAGCAGGACAATGGGCGCGTTCTAATTCGGTTACAAATAACATTTCACAACCAATTGACGAAAATGATTTTTCAATTGAAGAATTAAAGGTTATGATGCAGCAAGCAGCGCTAGAACTTGACTTCGAAAGAGCCGCAATACTACGTGACATGATTTTGGAAATCGAATCCGCATGACATAGTCATGGGTTTCATATGCGAAAGCCGCATGCCACCAATCATGGGAATAGACCCCGAGTCGTTTGACAAGCCGGTCGAAGACTATGATTTTTCAAAATTAACCGATGCGAGTTCACTAATCGACCAGATGGCATCGGCTGGCGGATTTACAGCTACCAAACTCGCATATGCACGAGACATCCTACATGGCATGAAATCTGAAATCAATGCGGTTGATGGCGATGCAAGTAAAGTCACAAATTGGCTTTCATTTCCCGCTTGTCTTTGTGCAACTGGTACAAGGGGATTCTTTGTTGAAGCACTAAAGAGGAAAATGTTCAATGTTGTCTCTACAACATGCGGCATGCTAGATCATGATATTGCAAGATCTCACAAACATTACTACCACGGTGCGTTTGAATTAGATGACATTGAGTTAGGTGAACATCAATTAATGCGACTAGGAAATGTAATTGTCCCAACCTCCAGTTATGGAGAAATAATTGAAGCTGTAGTAATGCCTGCTCTTGAAGAAATTCGTAATGATAGGCTCGCAGAAACTGGAAAACAGGGGGCTGACGCCTGGCTTGGTTTCGGCTCAATTCATCTTGTTTGGGAACTTGGGAAACGGATAGGAACACCGGACTCTCTAATCTATTGGGCTTACAAAAATAAAATTCCTGTATGTATCCCTGGAATTACAGACGGTAGTATAGGTGCACAATTATTCATGTTCAGACAGAAATACCGAGATTTCCATATCGACACACTTGCTGATGAGCAGGTGATGAGTGATTTAACATGGAATGTTGAGCGGTCAAACGCCTTGATGATCGGCGGGGGTATATCCAAGCACCATGTAATTTGGTGGAACCAATATAGAGGTGGACTAGACTCTGCGATTTACATTACCACTGCCCCTGAGCACGATGGTAGTCTTTCAGGAGCTCGCTTGCGAGAAGCTATTAGTTGGGGCAAAATGAGACCTGAAGCGCCTAATGTCTGTGTTGAAGGAGATGCATCAGTCCTTCTCCCCCTTCTTGGTAGTGATTTATTCGGTGAGTGGAAATGAGAACAATATTTCTGGCATTATTGATGGTTAGCGCTTCACTAGCAGGCTGTTTTGGTGATGACGAAAAAACAGAGGCTATTGCTGAAACAGAAGTATGGGACTTTGACAAACCGGAATTAACCTGGTATCACTTTGCGAATGCAGAAGATGCTTGGGGTAACGAAGAATTCGATTTCGAAGGCCGAAATATACCATATGAAGCAGTTGGTTCATACTACGGAATTGGGATGTCAACGTTTGAGCCAACTATGGGTATTACACAAAATGACATGATGGTAATGAGTTCTTACGGGAATGGACCTGCTGGCTCAACCGCAATTATTTCTTGTGACTTAATTGGGATGCACGATGTTTTAGACTATAGTTGCGAAAATGTCTATGACCCATTCCTCCCAATTGCTAATTCCAATGATCCTTACATCTATGTTGACCCATGGACAAGTAGAATCATGAAATTTGACATGCATGCCTTAGCAGGTATGACCGTTGAATGGTCAGATGATGAAGGTGCAAATTGGAATGGGCCTAGCGTGGCCACACAAGTATACTCAGTTCAAGACCACCAGACCATTGCAAGCAGCAATATGCCTGCATTTGGATATCCAACAACTTGGATGTTCTGTATCAACGGAAATGCACCTCACCCATTATGTTCCAGTAGCCAAGATGGCGGTGCAACTTGGGGCCCTGAAACATCAGGTGCACCCTTAGACTGTCAATCAGGCGGATTAACTGCACATCTTGTTGGCAGTGTTGATGGTAATTTCTACCGCGGTAATATAGGATGTACTGGAGATTCTGATAGCGATGGATATCCAGATGGCTATTCCGTTTATCGAACTACGGATGCCTTTACTTGGACCGAACACCCCCTTCCAACTTCAGAATCTGGAACTGCAAATACTTGGAATGCTGAAGAAGCTCAAGTTGAAGTCGATAGTGAAGGAAATGTACACGCAATGTGGATGGGCAAGGATAACATGCCATACTGGTCCTATTCCATTGACCAAGGAAACACTTGGTCAAATGCTACAATGATCGCTCCACCAATCAATCTCTCAGGTACTGGATTCCCAGTAGTGGTTGCAGGAGATGCAGGAACTGTAGCATTCGGTTACGTGGGTGAGACTGAAGGAGATGAAGAAACCTGGAATGCTTACCTAACCTATGCAACCGATGCTTTCAGTGATAATCCATTATTCACAACTGTCCAGTTGAATGTTGAAGGCGACCCAATAGATATCGAAACCGATTGTGGATACAATCGCTGTGGCGGCCTTGGTGATTTCCTCGACATCAGAGTCGATGCATATGGGAGAACATGGTTCGCACTATCGCACAACCTAGCAGACAAGGGTATTTTCGCAACATTCAGCACTGGCCCAAGCCTACGTGGTGAAAATATCACAATGCTTCCAGATATGCCACTAGGTGGAATGCAAACCCTTTGATTACTCATCATCGAAAACTTCGATTTCTACTTTCTTAGTGACGAATTCTGTCATCTTTGTTCTGAATCGTGTAGCTCTGACGATGTGGTTGTCTATCCAGTGGTAATTTCCACCACGCGGTTTTCCAAAAAGGCAAGAATGCCATTTGAAGCCATTCTCGGACAGCCATTTTTCAGTTACTTCTCTGTGTTCTTCTGCCCTTGCAGTAAAGAAGCAAATCTGATGGCCTTCATCATACCATTTGTTGATCTGCTTGGCTACATTGTCGAATACTTTGGCAGTAGCCATTCGTTCTGGCTCTTCGTTTGGAATGTCCTCACAAATTGTACCATCGATATCAATGAGATAGTTTTTACAATCCTCAGGTAATATTGGACTTACAATGATTCCACGTTCATCGACCGCCTCTACTAAGTCTACCATATCTGTTCCTGTAATCGGCACTAGATGAACAATGTCCTAGGTGTGTAAATTTGTTAGGTTACCCACTCTCATCGGAGGAATAATCTACTGAACTAAATTTAACCAGCCAAACAACCGTTTATATCTTGAACGAAGATGTCAAAACATGGTCAACTGGTTGATAGACGGTGATGATGAAGATAGCATCTTAATTTCTGAAATAATACCTACTACTAGCAAAGACAGGACATCTCGTAGAAGAGTATCTAGGAGAAGGAATGTTGCCAGAAATAGAAGTAGAAATAATGCATTTCTGGGAGAAAGGCGTGTTCGTAAAGTTGTCAATGGAGAGATCTTGAGCCTCCGTGTCAGAAGAGTTATCCAAAACTAGAGTTATTTTTTAATTACGGGGGGCATCAATACGTGTCTTATCGACTGCAAAAATATCTACTGTCGTACATATTAGTGCTCGTTTTCAGTTTAGCAGACCGGCAATTAATGACATCAATGCGGTTCTGAAAGGGACTAATGGCCTCCACCCGTCACCTGTCAAATCCAATAGCAGGTCGTGAAGTGGGTCTAAATCAGGTCGTGTTTCACTATCAATGGAAATCGGTTTAGCCTCCATCCCAGCGATCTCATGCCCGAATAGAGTTTCTGCAGTGAAATCACCGCTAACGCCCTGTTGCGTACGCTGCCAAAGCATTTCGAACTCTGATTTCGAATCTTGTGCCAACCATTCCCTGCGGCCACACATTTCGATTCTATCGATTTTCAGTTCAGCCTTCACGATATGTGCTATAGCATTAGCCGCATCAATTACACTCAACCAATAGCGGGAGCTACATTCTATATCCTCACCGTTAGACCAACTTACTATTTCTGGTGCCAACCATTTATCAGCACGCAATGGTATCAAATCATGAACTATCAAATCTTTGCCCACAATAATATTTGCATCGCTACTGTCGAACGAAATTGAGAAACCCTCTCCTTCTGTATACAAATTAGCTGATGAATATTCTAACATTGTGGAATTTCGCAGTTGGTGGCTTTCCTCTACAGCGATTACATCAATATCTAAAGATAGGAGTTTATCGACTACTGCCTCACCAAGTGAACACTTAGCCCCAATGACTCGTATCGCCATATCTGTAAGACGATAGTTCTCCATTCATGAGGTTTCTCTTGGTTATTTTTCAATTGGTTTTTTTAATTTCCAATTAATAATTTCAGATATATGGAATTTATTTAATAACATTATGCGACACCAATTGAAAGTAAATTATTTACAACCGTACTAAAAATGAAATAAGTATGCTTTTCCAATTGGAGATAAATAGATTATGCGTCAAACTCAATTGGAAATACGTTATTTATCGGGGGCAAGTATAAGAGTCGTCACTGTAGACGATGGATTGGCCAAGAGTCATATGGCCGAGGAGATGGGAAAAATGCCAAACAACGATTATGACATCCAGGAGTTACTCCAGAGGGATGTATACGTGAATGATACAAAGGTGGGGACGATCGTAGGTGAACGTCACCACCCGAACGAAGCAAGGGTGCGCTCGATGCGCATTATGGTGGAGCCTGAGGTTGCGGATGAATTCATGCGTAAACCCGCAGAACTCGCGCCACTACACAAGGAGTTAATCCACAGCATACGCAACGACGGTGCCGTAAAACTCTCTAAATCAATGCGTGAACTTCAACGCCGTTGGAGAAACACAGTCCGTATAGATGAGAAGCTGTATGCGCCAGATGAAATGGTGGACAAAGCAGTGCTAGACAATCAAGGTATGGAAATCGGAGTCATTACTGATTTGGTGAAGTTCAAGCGAACTTATCGCGCCATTGTAGTCAAAACAAGAATCGGAGTTCAGATCCAACATGGAATAGAGAGTTCAATCAACATTCCAATCACTGCATTGGCTCGTACACGTGAACGTCTTGATGAAGTTGTTCTTTCACGAACTCTTGACAAGTTGCTTGGCCTGCCATCTTACATGCAGGTCAATGACCCCGATGCAGAAGTAGAGTGAAGCATACCGTCGTCTTTATGATGGGATGGCCGGTCGCCGACTTGCCTTTGCGCGGGTAGCTTAGTCGGCTGGAGCACCCGGCTGATAACCGGGAGGTCGCAGGTTCGAGTCCTGCCTCGCGCACCTATTGTTGCCTCCAGAAAGCCATAGCGTCTAAAAAATGAGGTAATTTTCAAGATTTGAGATTCTCTTTTTGATGATAACCCTCATGTAGCCCCCTCACAGGCCCTTGTAACATGGTAGTGGTCTCGGGTAGCAATTCCCGTGCCCTTGCAATTGACTTGGCAGGACATCTCGGATGGGAGCACCATTCTCTCGAGGCCAGAAGATTCCCCGACTCTGAAGGATACATTAGAATTCCAGAAGAAGCGATTGGATCTGTCCGAAAGGAACCCGTAGTATTGGTTTCCAATACATTCCCCGATTCCGGTATCGTAGAAACTCTTCTTCTCTTGGAAGCTTTGCGAGATGTCAGAGCAGGACGCACTGATAACTTGAATGAAATAGGCCCCCAATCCATGAACCCAGTGGGCCCTGGCGTTATTGTCGCTATACCTTACTTTGGATATTCTCGCCAGGATAAAAGATTCCGCCCAGGTGAAGCGATTAGTGCTAAAGCAATTGGGCGCTTGTTAGCCGCTCATTGTGACGGCATAGTAGTATTCGACTTACATGCCCCTGCCGCTCTAGAAGATATGTCAATACCTGTACAATTCACTTCAGCGATGCCTGAAATAGCATCATATCTCCAAACTAATGTCAAGCCGGACTTCATACTATCCCCTGACAAGGGTGCGATCGAGCGTGCAAAAGCAGTTGCTGATTCAATTGGCCTTCCATTCTCATATCTTGAAAAGACCCGTATTGATGCCCACACCATTATCCATAAGGCCAAGAATTTGGATGTCGAGGGGCGAATAGTTGCAATCGTGGATGATATGATTGCTACAGGCGGCACTATTTGCAAAGCTGCTGATGCCTTGCGAAGCCAAGGTGCCACTGGAGTTCATGCCGCATGCACTCATGGGCTATTTACTGGCGGCGCTATTATGAGATTGTCAAATCATGTCGATGGCGTGTATGCGACCTCTAGTCTGGCCAATAGCCGGGCTGTCATCTCAGGAGGGGCGGCATTGGCTCGCGGTGTGCGTAAAATACTCGAAGAACTGTGAATACACCCTCCGGCTTCTTATCCGTGGCGTTTATATTCGAGAGGTCGTGCGCAACATTGCTTCACATAAGCATGAGAGTGATTTCAATGAGTGCACACGTGTCATACGAAACCCCTAATGATGTCGCAGATAAAATCTACGAGATGATTCAGGCAAACAACAACGGTCGAATGAAAAAAGGATCTAATGAGGTAACTAAGGCTGCGGAACGCGGTACTGCAAAGTTCATCATTATGGCTGAGGATGTTAATCCGCCAGAACTACTGGCACACATCCCTCTAATCTGCGCAGAGAAAGGTATCCCATTCGGATATGTTCCTAGTCAAGAATTCCTAGCAAAAGAAGCAGGCATGCCTGGTGGCGTTAAGACTGCGTCTCTCGCTCTTCTAGAAGTATCCAAGGGTGCTCAAGAAAAATTCAACGAAGTTGTAGAGCTTGTTAAGGGGCTTTCTAACTGAAGTAGTTACTGAATTCGGAGGAATAGAAAATGTCTGAAGAACTCGGAGGATGGCCTGCAGAGGTTGTCGAGGTAGTAGGAAGAACCGGTATGACTGGTGAAGCTACTCAAGTAAAAGTGCGTGTCAATGACGCTCCTAACCCACGTGACGTGGGCCGAATTATTACAAGAAACGTGCTTGGACCAGTCCGCATTGGAGACATTCTAATGCTACGTGACACCGGTCGTGAAGCACGTAAACTCAACTATAGGTGATCAATATGCCAGAACAGAGAATTTGTAGCTTCTCCGGTGAAATTATCGAACCGGGAACTGGATTGATGTTTATTCGCAGAGACGGCACCGTACAGTGGTTTGCTAACAGTAAGTCTCGCAAAAATGCAATCAAACTTAAGCGAAATTCACGCAGAGTCAAGTGGACTCGCCATTTCGTTAAAGGCGGCGTTTAGTCTAAGAAAGTCAGCATTTTCAATCGCTGCGCTCAAATAGGGCTTGCCAGTCGGCCACAATGGTGGAAATAGTATGCAGACTACCTATGTCATGGTAAAGCCCGACGGTGTACAGCGCGGACTGGTTGGAGAAATCATTCAGAGATTCGAAAGAAAGGGACTACAATTGGTTGGACTAAAGCAAGTCGTACCAAGTGAAGAAATTGCAAAAACGCATTATGCTGTTCATGCAGAACGACCGTTTTTCCCTGGATTAATCAAGTTCGTAACTAGCGGCCCTGTCGTTTGTATGGCTTGGCAAGGGAAAGATGCAATCAGCGTAGCTCGAAACTTAATCGGACCTACCAATGGCCGTGAAGCCGCTCCTGGAACTATTCGTGGAGACTTTGGAATGGATATTGGCTACAATATGATTCATGGATCTGATGCTCCTGAAACAGCAGAATTCGAACTTGGACTCTGGTTCCCAGAAGGAATTAACGAATGGCAACAAGACAGTCAGTCTTGGGTTTACGAGTGATTAATTATCAATTGAAAATTTAAAAAAGCAATTGGGGTTTTACATATGTCTGAAGAGGGAGATGGTTCCACAACCGCTCCTGAAGAGGAGCAAAAAGAACTAGGTTGGCAACGTCAACCAATCGTTGCTGTCCTAGGACATGTTGACCATGGTAAGACGAGTGTTTTAGATCATTTTAGATCCCTTGGAAGTGAAAGACAAGCCAGCGTAATGGACCGTGAAGCCGGAGGTATTACCCAACATATTGGAGCAACAGAAGTTCCAGCTAAAATTCTCAATGAGACATGTGCTGCTATGACTGGTGGAAAAGATTTCAATAGCCCGGGACTAATGTTCATCGACACGCCCGGTCATCAGTCATTCACTAGTTTACGAAGCCGTGGTGGAGCATTAGCAGATATTGCGATTCTTGTTGTAGACATCATGGAAGGTTTACAACCTCAGACGATTGAAAGTCTTCGAATTCTTCGTGATAAGAAAACTCCTTTTGTTATAGCTGCTAACAAAGTAGATCGGCTTCATGGTTGGAGAACTGAAGATGGGCGTTCTTTCATTGAATCGTGGGCGAATCAAAGAGATGATGTGAAACAGTACTTTGAAGATCGTTATTGGAAATTACTCGGTCAATTCAGTGAACATGGGTTCAATATTGAACGCTATGATAAAATTCGTGATTTCAAATCTAATCTTGCTTTAGTTCCGTGTTCTGCAAAGGATGGTGAAGGTCTGCAAGATCTTCTAACCGTGACAGTTGGGCTGGCTGAGAGATTTCTAGAAGAGCGCCTCAGAGACACCCTCGGTGATGGTGAAGGAACTGTTCTTGAAATGAAAGATGAACGAGGGCTTGGCAAAACCATCGATGTAATTCTAAATCGTGGTGAATTGAATGTTGGAGATACTATCACACTGGTTAGTGCCGATGGACCGTTTTCAACTCATATCAAAGGAATGTTTAGGCCAAAAGGCATGTCTGAAATGCGGGATGCTGGAGATAGATGGGAATCTTGCGATAATGCAATGGCCGCATGCGGTTTGAAAATCGTGGCACCAGGGCTTGAAAGAGTTCTAGCAGGCACGACATTGCGACAAACAAACAATGCTGAATCAAAGGCTTATGCTGAAGAAGAAGCACGCAAAGAATCTACTATTTCTGTAGAGATTGCAGAGGAAGGTGTTGTAATCAAAGCAGATACAATTGGTGGGCTTGAAGCCTTAGCTTTTGAATTAAACAAGATGGAAGTACCCATACGTATGGCTACCATTGGCCCGGTTAACAAGAGAGACATCATTACAGCACAATGTGCTGAAGATTCTCTAAACCAAATTATTCTCGGTTTTTCGGTCAAAGGTAACTCTGAAGTTCAACCGCGTCTAGAAGGCTCTGATGCAGAAATTAAATTTATCAGTGCAGAAATCATTTATCGTATTCTTGAAGAATTTGAGGAATGGAGGGATACTACGAAAGCGGAAATAGAAGCTGCTGCGAGAGAGAATCTCATCTATCCCGGTCATTTACTATATCTCGCGGATCATACTTTCCGAAACAAAGGTCCAGCAATTGTTGGAATGCGTGTAGTGGGTGGCCGTGTCCATGTTGGTCAACGAATCATGAAATTGGATGGAACTCAAGTCGGACAAATCAAAAGCTTGAGAACAAGATCTAGTGATGAAGTGAAAGAAGGACGCCAGGGAGATGAGCTCGCAGTTGCAGTAATGGGACCTACAGTTGGACGTCATATCGATGAGGGGGATGAGTTCTGGGTAGACATTCCAGCGGCTCATGCCAAGAGATTGCGAAAAATCGATTTAACGCCTATCGAAGAAGAAATTCTAGATGAAATCACCCGCCTACACAGGAAGAATGACCACTTTTGGGGTCGCTAAATACGAAATATTTGCCTAATTGTTTCGACTTACTGACGCAATACCTTGAAGTATGGAATGGACTGGTTCCAATTTGTACCAAGGGATGTAATTACCATGAATGCAGGATTCCAAGCAGGCGCACCAGCAGGTGACCACCGCACTAAAGACCTCATTGCAACCGTTTCTTCGATTGCAAATTCGCTAATGGGCGAGGTTTCAAAAGTTATTATTGGTAAGAATGAAAATCTACGTAGAGTAACTGTTGGAATTCTATCAAATGGAAATATGCTACTCGAAGATTTCCCTGGACTTGCAAAAACACTTCTAGCAAACACATTTGCTCAAGCACTTGGATGTAAATTCAAGCGTGTCCAATTTACTCCCGATTTACTACCGAGTGACATTATGGGGACATACATGTATGACCAGAAGTCAGGAGAATTCAAACTTCGTGCAGGTCCGCTTTTTGCTAACATTCTACTAGCTGACGAAATCAACCGTGCGCCGCCTAAGACCCAAGCAGCATTGCTTGAGGCTATGGAAGAAAAGCAGGTTACAATCGAAGGTATTACTCACAAGTTGCCTGCACCATTCGTAGTTATTGCAACTCAGAACCCTATTGAACAAGAGGGGACATATCCGCTTCCAGAAGCACAAATGGACCGTTTCTTGATGAAGATGAGTATGGGCTATCCGGACCGTGCAGAAGAGAAAGCGATTCTAGCTCGAAGGAAACTACGTGGAAAGGATGGTCACGATGTTGAACAGATTACTTCACCAAAGAAAGTAGTTGCAATGCAAAAGGCGTTAGAAACCGTGCATGTTGACCCAGCTATTTTGTCTTACATTATCGAAATCGTACAGCGTACACGTGAAGATCACCGTGTTGTGAACGGTGCATCTCCTCGTGCATCACAGGCCTTATTCAAATCGGGCCGTGCTGCTGCTGCTATCGATGGACGAGATTATGTAATTCCTGATGATATCAAAGGAATTTCGCTACAAATTATTTCTCACAGAATTAACATGAAGCCAGAAGCAAAAATCCGTGGAATCACTGGAATGCACATTGTTCGCAAGATTCTCTCGGAAGTACCGGTACCAGTCATCCAACAAGGCTGATTACTGCTCGTAGAATGCCATTCTTTACAGGGGAGGGTCTCCCTCGGATGATTCGGCAGTGGCATTCAGAGGTATGAAATATGAACCCTTACAAGATGGTAGTAGCGGTGGCAAACCAAAAAGGCGGTTGTGCTAAAACGACCACTGCGGTAAATTTAGCTACTGCTCTTGCAAAAGGTTCAACGAAATTCAAGGTGCCGCCAGCTAAAGTATTACTAATCGATTTGGACCCACAAGGAAATTGTGCTACATCATTTGGAGTTGAGAAGAAAAAAATCAAAAAAACTGCATATGATTTACTGGTTAATGATGGTGGGGAAGATCTACCATTGATGGAAGAATACCTCATTTCACCAAAAGTATTGACCGAGTCTATGAGAAAGGCTTGGGCAAAGAGAAATGAAAATTCAAAGAGAGTTCCGAGTGATCTGGGGATTGATAATCTGTGGCTGCTCCCTAGCGATATACATCTCTCCGGTGCTGAGATCGAACTTAGCCACCGTATTGGTCGTGAAACTCGCCTTAGAGAGGCTCTTGAGCCAATTATCGACAATTTTGACCATATCATCATCGATACGCCACCATCGCTCGGATTGTTATCGATAAATGCGCTATGTGCTGCAAATTGGGTATTCATCCCAGTTCAGGCAGAATACTATGCCTTAGAAGGATTTAGCATGCTAATGAACAGTGTTAAGATGATCCAAAAGAGAATCAATCGAAATTTGAAAATTTTCGGAGTAGCGATGACCATGGTAGATCAAAGATCTAAATTATCATTACATGTTTGTAATGAAGTACAATCTAAAATTCCAAAAAAGGTATTCAAAACACCAATTAGAAGACTGGCCAAGGTTGCTGAAGCTGCATGGACTGGTGCGCCTACTGTAATTCTAAACAAACCAAGTAACAGTGGTGCTGGTGCTGGAAGTAAAGAATATTGGTCGCTGACAAAAGAATATCATGAACGCGTACAGGAAATGAGACGGCAATTCGGAGTGACTGAACACCCCCGCCTCCTACTTGAGAAACAAGGACGGACTTTCTGAGCCTGTGCCGAATTTGTCAAGTTGATGGCTCTAATGCGCGTGGCATTCAAGTAGTCAACAGGTGTAAGACCGCTATGACTGGCGAAGGAATGACCTCGGTTAGTGTAAGTTACGAAATCCGAAGGCAATTGAACACGCTTCGAACAATGGATGGGCACCGTAGTGTCGATACATTTCTTGCAGAGTTAATTCGAGCACACAAATTGGCAAAAATGAATGGTGAACTTGAGAGTTTACGTTCACAAATGAAAGAAGCCGCAGATGTAAATGCTGAGCATTTGGTCCAGCGATTGAATCTATCTCCATTCAAGGTTTGAGGTGTTGAAAATGGACTGGAGACCATCGGGATATTTACTCTCCACCAGTGATTTAGTTCATGCAATATTTGATTCAGATAGCGATGCAGGAAAATTGCTCGTGAAGGCTACTATGGGCGAAATTGAACTATTTGCTGCTGGTAAAAGTTGGAATGCCATTTTGTGGCTGATAACTAATACGCTAAAATCAGATGGTGCGCCAATTTATTCTGGAAAACAACTAGGTGAGCTGAAATCATGCTTGCCAATAGTTTGGCGTTCTGATTAATCACTTGCCTTGCTTAGCAAGCCATTCAGCGCCATACCATTTCCATTGGTCCATAGTCCAACCTTCAGGTAGCCCTTCTGCAGGAAGAGGAGGAGTTTCAGGCGTCTGTTGTTGAGGTTCGGCTTTTTGTTCGAGGTTTTCATCGACTTCTATTACCGCAGTTTCCTCAGGTAGGCCTGCAAGTTCTTCAAGAGATGCTGATTCTTCCAATACTTCAGAAGTATCTGAGATTTCTCCTTTGATGTCAATATCATCAAATCCACCACCTAGATCATTTCCATCATCACCAATTTCGATAGGCGCCACTTCATCTTCCCAATATTTGTCCGAGTCAACGCCGCCAACAGCAGAAAGGCCAGCTTTGCCTTCAAGGGCTTCTGTTTCAGCACTATTTTCTTCAGGAAGGAATGGTACCCCATATGTCTTGACCAAGGCTCTACGGCGTCGTGCACGTCCAATACCTGCATAGATCAGTAAAACTGCAACTATGGCTGCAAAGCCTGCTCCAAGGAATGGACCAATTTCAACAGCGGTAGAAAAATAGTCTTTACTTCCAGATTCATCTTCAGAAGATTCGAGAGATCTTTGCCAAGCATAGTATCCCAAAGCCTCATCTGATTTTTGACCACTCAAATAATTTTGATAGTCGGCATCCCTGGTTCCTAGACACATTTCAGATTGATCGGCAGTGTCACGTGCGCAATGGTCTTCTTTGGTTTGGACTAATTTGTTTGAATCATCGTAGTCTTGACTAAATCCGACTTCATCTCCATCAGAGTCGATGTAGTCGCGTGGGTCATCTGGTAAATCGTCGCCAAAATCATAGAAGCCATCGCCATCTGAATCAATGCACCCAAACTTCTCAATTACAACATAAGTTAGTGTAAGTGTTCCATCGTTTGCAATTTCAGGGACATAGGTGCTTGTTGAATTACCCCATTCTAATGGACATGTGTCTGGGTTGTTACCAGATAAATTATCACCATAGCCATCATTATCGGTGTCTTTCCACTGTGTTTTGTCATATATCGCAGTATCTGCACCATCTGCAACGGTCCAATCTTCTGTTGGGTCTGAATAACCATCTGTATCGGTATCCTTACATCCTCTTCTATCGGCAGTTGAGAAGCCATTTAATTCGGGACATTGGTCACCGTTAGTTCCTGTTGGTTCATCACCATAGCCATCAAAATCTTGGTCTGACCATTGTGTTGGGTCTGTAGGGAATCTATCTCCCTCCTCCGAAAATGAGTTGTCACCATAACCATCCCCGTCGGTATCCATCCATTGTCCAGAATTATTGATGAAAGCATCTGAGTTATTTCCATCAGGGTTGTCTCCATAGCCGTCACCATCACTGTCGAGCCACTGGGAAAAATCATCTGGGAAAGCGTCGGAATTATTCCCTTGAAGATTATCTCCATAGCCGTCACCATCTGTGTCTTCATCTTGACTAGAATCGAGAGGGAAAGCATCAACGCTGTCTGTTATTCCATCACCATCTGTGTCTAAATCATATAGTCTGATTTTTGATGAAGTAGAGAATGATGTGATGATATACAGTTCTCCATTCGTTCCGAAAATCCCCATCATCACCCTACCAGCAGATGAAAAGCTTGATTCTTCCAATAATGTTGTTCCATTCATTATATGCAGCATACCATTTTGAGTGCCAACTAAAATTTTACCATCCGGGTCGGTGGTAATAGAAAGTATACTTTGACCACTTGAGATAGAGGATGATTCGTATGTCCAATCGGTGAAATCATATCTGAATAGGTCCCCATTACTGCATCCAACAATAATATTGCCATTACCATCGTTGATAATTTTTGTAGGATATGCTGTAAAATCAGAGATCGACCTCTCTAATACCTCGTCTTGGGTTGTTACTTTCACTAAATTATCTCTACCGCCAGTTACAATTCTATCATCTGAAATAATCGTCATTGCAGTCATTGCAGTATTGTGCGATTGAGTTGCAGCACCTGTCCAACCAGTTCCTCCATACTCCTTAGCACGTCGTTCTCCACCAAAATGGCCAAACCATAGTTCACCATCGGTATCCCAAACAACCGAATCTACAGAATTCGATGTATTGTAAGATGTTGAAACAACTCGTAATTGGGTATTTACAACATACACGCCACCTGTATGAGCTACTGCGATTTGTAGGCCCGTGTAATCTAGTGTTGCTGAATTTGCACTAATGTTCAATTCGATTGACCATTGGGTAATTAATTCACCACTACCCCAAAAATGCTCAGATAAGTTGCCAGTAGTTGTCAGTGTTATCAAAGTCGAAGATGACGAGAAAGAAGTGTGAATAAATCGTCCATCGACTGAATCAATAATACCAACATCCAATAGATTGGTTTCGGCTTCAGCCATTGGAATTGCTGGGATTAATAATATTGCAAGAAGTAATGCAATTGCCTTCCTCATGCACATAGCCATGAATAGGTGCCCTATGAATCGAACGGAGTTACGCTCTTGGCCTAATTCACTCTTCTTCATCGCCAGATGCAATGTTTAGAGTCATACTTGGTGTGCTCACAGGATTCAATTTCTCGATTGGCTTTAGAACCGCAGTGGCTTCTTTACCTGCTTTTTCACCAGGCTTAATTCCGGGTGCAGAAGATGGTGGTGGCCCTCTTCTAGAAACCGGGGTAAGCACATTAACTGTCACAGGTTTCAAAACTGCTGTTTTTGGTTCTATAACTACCCCGAGTTTCTTGATAGGGGTAAGTAATACTGGTTCCTGAACTTCTTTTATTTCATCCACCATGGATTCTTCTAGAGCTTCTTCCAGAATATCATCCACCATGGATTCTTCTAGAGCTTCTTCCAGAATATCATCCATCGTTTCTTCTACTTGTAGACCTTTAATTTCAAGAACTGGTTCCTGAACAATCTTTTCAGGTTCTGGTATTACCTCTGG
>Ga0315321_10000783_pt1 | contig 24189 bp, 23 predicted proteins | sample M180m21515metaG_FD_203464 | JGI IMG/M metagenome (GOLD analysis project Ga0315321, IMG submission 203464) | Ammonia-oxidizing marine archaeal communities from Monterey Bay, California, United States - M1 80m 21515 | ecosystem: Environmental > Aquatic > Marine > Intertidal zone | place: USA...
CTTCCGCTTTGGCGGTGGCACGGAAATCCTGCTGAAGGCTTATGACAAGCATTACGGCGGGAAGATCCACGTTGTTGGCGCAGGCCCATTCGCTAAGGAAGCCTTCGTATCCACGACGCCGATTCGCACGGTTGCGGACCTCAAAGGCTTGAAGCTGCGGTCACCAGAAGGCATGGCGGCTGAAGTATTCCGCCGCACTGGTTCGGCCCTAACGTCAATCCCGTTTCCAGAACTTTACACAGCGCTTGAGAAAAAGGTTGTGGATGCGGCAGATGCGTCCTCCTACACCAACAACTCTTCGCTTGGCTTCAACAAGATCGCTAAATACCCGCTGTATCCGGGCATCCACTCGATGGCCGTTATCCAGTTCGTGATCAACAAAGCCGTATGGGAGAAAATTGGCGTCAATGCCCAGGCTGCACTTGAGACCTGGTACGCCGCATCCTGGACTGATCTGACCCGCGCAACTGACGTTCATGACCGTGAGCTTGTTGCTCGCGACCGCGCGAACAAGGATAGCGGCATTGAGATCATCGATTGGTCCCAGGAAGACCCTGACAAGCTTCGTGCAATCGCTCAGGGCGCTTGGAAATATGTCGGCGCTCAGTCCGAACTTGCTCAAGAAGCTTATGACGCCCACGTGGCGTTCATGAAGAAGATGGGCTTGCTCTAAGCAAAGCTGATCTACTTCTATCCTACGACATGTTTCCCGGCTTTGATTGCGTCGGTGGCAGACTTTTGTCGCAAGTAGTCTAATTTCTGTTCCAGTTTTTCGAGGGGGGAGGGAAGCCCGATATGAATGGGTTTTTCCGCATGGTCGACCGGACCAACCAGTTCGTCGGCCTATCCGTATCGCACTTGTATTTGATTTGTGCGTCTGTCACGACCTATGAAGTTTTCATGCGTTACTTCTTCAATTCGCCAACCTAGTGGGCGTTTGAAGTGGTCATGGTCGTTTGTGGCGTCGCATGGGTTATGTCCGGCGGATATATTTCCATGCGCCGCGGCCACATCGCCATTACCGTTTTGTATGATCATGTGAATGCGAACGTCCGCTGGTGGCTGGACCTCTTCATCCTGATTGTAACAATCTTCGCGCTGGCAATATTCATGTATGCGCTCTTTGAGCCAATGCATGACGCTGTCGGCGCTCTGGAGCGCAGCGGTACATCCTTTAACTCGCCCGAACCACTGATTTTGAAGACTATGATCTTCGTTGGCGCGACACTCTACTTTGTCCAATCGGTCGTAAATCTACTGAAACATTTGACTGGCCACGGCATAGACAAATCGAACGAATTGCCGGGGGACTGACCTGATGGTTGATATTCAAACAGCAACGATGATCATCGTGGCGTCCATGTTGGCGCTCATGGTGACGGGCATGCCGCTTGGCATTGTAACGCTTACCGTGTCTATCGGCACTGCATTGGCATTTTTTGGCACGCCGGGCCTTTTCCTAGTCGCGTCGAATGCAACCGGCCTGCTCGAATCTTATCCACTGGTGGCGGTGCCACTCTTCGTCTTCATGGCGAATATTCTGGAGCGCTCCGGCGTTGCGGAGGATTTGTTTGACGCGATGTCGTTGCTCGCAGGCAATCTGCGTGGCGGCGTAGCGGTGCAGACCACGCCGGTCGCGGTCGTTATGGCGGCGATGACAGGCATTATGGGCGGCGAGATCGTCATGCTTGGTCTGATTGCATTGCCGCAGATGTTGCGACTTCGGTACGATAAGAAGCTTGCCATGGGCACGATTTGCGCGGGCGGTTCTTTGGCAACGCTGATCCCGCCTTCGACAATTCTCAAGCCGTGCACAGCTTCTTCGATGCGATTGACGCTGAGATTGAGCGGACGGGGCGGAAGTGGCGCATCGCGGTTAATTTTCGGAACTCCAAGATTTGGCCAGAAGCCTGGGCCGCCTATGCCCACCGGGGCAAGCGGGTGAATACGCTCTTTGCGCTGGCGTCCGTCCGCTATGCCGCGACGGATGATGATGCGCCTCCCGCGGAAACGGCAAAGCGTGACGGCTTCGATAGCACCCCGTTTCCTAGCCGGGACATGGCGCTGGCGCACATAGTGGGGCTAGGGGGTTAAGCCAGCCGCCAGCAGCTTTGTTGCATCGATGAAGTCTGGGATCTCCATGGCCTCATCAGGATTATGGCTGCCGTGCTCATTGCGGATGAACAGCATGGCTGTCGGCACGCCCGCGTCTGCGAAGGCGGCGGAATCATGGCTAGCACCGCTTGGAATATCCATCGCGCGGACATTCATGCCTGCGGCCGCTTTACGGTAGGTCTCAACCAACCCCTGATCCATGAACCCAGGTGCCGCGCGCGTCATAGCGCCAAGCTCAAACTGAACCCCACGCCTTGCGCCGACCTCAGCGGCAATAGCCGGAACGCGGGCTTCCATCTTCAGCAGGTAGGCGGGATCAACACTGCGGAAATCGAGTGAGAATTTGACGTTCCCTGAAATCACAGTCATCGCATGGCGTTCGGTGTCCGTCTGGAACATGCCAATAGTGCAGGCGAAATCGTCGCCAGAAGCTTCGGCCTTGTCCCATTCGGCATCCATCGCCTGCACGAATTCCGTCGCTGCGACAACGGCATCCTGGCGGACACGACGGGGCGCGCCACCACAGTGCGCGTATTCGCCAATGCAATGGGCGTTCGGAAAGCGTCGATTGCCGCGAATGCCGGTGACGACGCCGACAGGAAAGCCTTCCTCAACCAGCACCGGTCCTTGCTCGATATGCGGCTCTAGAAATGCGCCAATGCGCGCGCGGTCGAGATATGGCGCCGTATCGCGAAGCTTGTCGGGATCACCGCCGCACTCGGCCATGTGTTCCGCAAGACTTCGGCCATTATCAGCGCGGGTTGCGGTATCCAATGCGCCATCGGGTAGGGTACCCAGCGCAGATCGGCTGCCGATATAAGAGGTGCCGAACCAGCAGGATTCCTCCGCGCGAACACCCATCACACGGATATCATGCTTCGGCTGGTGGCCGTGCTGTTGCAATGCACGGATCGCCGTCAGGCCGGATACGACGCCCGCCGCACCATCAAAATTGCCGCCCTGGGGCACGGAATCCAGGTGCGATCCGACCATCCGCACCGGGGCACTTCTGTCCTGGCCAGGCAGTGTCATATAGGTGTTGGCGGCAGGGTCCTGGTCAATCTCCAACCCAAGCTCGCGTGCGATTTCCGCCATCAGCGCGTGGGCGGCCTGTTCGCCTTCGCCATAGCTGGCGCGGGTTACACCGCGTACATCAACGCTGCAAGCGCGGAGCCGGTCAAACACATCAGCCGCAAAATCCGTTTGGGCTGCGACAGCGGCGGCGAGTTCTGGCGTCATGGTGATATCCTATTGGGTGAGCAGCGGGCGGAGCCAATCGGCGGCGGCGATGGCGCTCGCGTCACCGCCAAGCGGGCCGATGATTTGAATGCCGACAGGCAGGCCTTGCGGCCCCGTCAGCCCCGGCACGGTAACGCAAGGTGTGCCGGTAAAGGTCCAGATACGGTTGAATTCGGGGGCACCTGTGAAGTCCAGTCCCTCAGGCGCTTCGCCAGTCGCGGACGGCGTCAACAACACATCCACGCCCGCGAAGGCGGTTTTCAGGCTATGTCGGCAGCGGGACCGAATTTCGAGGGCGTTCGCATAAGCTTCGTGTGAGCAGGCTGCTCCTCGCTCCATAACGGCTTGGAGGGCCGGCGAAAGTTGGTCCCAGCAGGCTGTGCGTTCATGGGCCAGCATCCGCCAAGCTTCATACGTCATCACAAAATCATGGGCGTCTAGCGCTTCGGCGAAGGGCGGCGGCAATTCAACATCTGTCACCGTCGCACCTGCTACTATGCATGCGGCGGCGGCGGATTCCAACGCAGCAGCGCTCGCATGCTCAACGCTGGCCCAGGCCTTGGTGCGGGCGATGCCGAACCGTGGTGGGGCGGCGGATGGCGATGTCGGCATTATCGGACGGCCAGCCATGGCTTGCGCAAAGGCATCCGCGTCCGCAGCCGTGTTGGCCATAGCGCCAATGACGTCCAGGCTTTCGGCCAGCATTTTCAGGCCACCTCGCGGCACACCCCCCCAGCTCGGCTTGTAGCCGACAACGCCGCAGAACGATGCAGGGCGGATGATGGATCCAGAAGTTTGTGTCCCAATGGCGAGCGGCACATGACCGTCTGCGACGGCTACCGCTGAACCTGATGACGAGCCGCCCGGCGTGTGGGCAAGGTTATGGGGATTCCGGGTGACGCCTGGGTGGCGCATGGCAAACTCGGTCGATACGGTTTTACCCAGCACGACCATGCCCGCTTCCCGAAGCAGTGCCACGCATGCTGCGTCTGCGGCGGGTTGTTTGCCTTCATGAATGGGCGATCCGTAGCCTGTCGGCAAATCGCCCGTATCAATAACGTCTTTAACGCCAACCGGCACGCCATGGAGCAGCCCCCGCGGCTTCTCAGTGTCGCGTTTTGCCGCCTCGGCCAGCGCTTTTTCTGGCTGAATTGTTTTCCAGGCCCGGACATCACCGTCTCGCGCCTCTATCCGGGCAAGGGCAGCTTCGACAGCGGCTACAGCGGTCGTTTCGCCTCGGGCAATGCTTGCCGCAAGTCCGAGCGCATCCGTCAAATTAGGCATGGAAAAGCTGTCCTTACGTCTTCGTCAGCGCCGTATGCAGCCAGGCGGCATGGGCAAGCGTTTCTGCGGCGCGACCAGGCGGTCCGATCACCTGCATACCAATCGGCATGGCCGCTGCGCCAGTCATGCCTGGTGCGTTCACAACAGGTGCACCAACCATGGTCCAAATCTGATTGCAGATGGGGGAACCCGTGTCGCTTGGGTTTTCTGGTGCCACACCGGGTGCTGCGGGCGTGATGATCGCGCCGATCTGGCTGAACACTTGCCACATAGCGGCACGGCACACTGCCTGCACGTTGCGCGCCCAGTCATAGCGTTCGCGCGGCGTGTCATACCCCGCAGCGACATACTCCTTCAGCGCGCGGCTCACATCCTCACCCCGGAAGCGGAGTTCGAAGGCGAGGCTGCGGCATGCCTCGTAGTTTTGGATGACCGACTGGGCTTCAAGCGCTTCCCGGAAGGCGGGCGGTAGGTCAATGTCGATCACGCTCGCACCGGCTTCACGGGCTTTATCGGCGGCGAGGCGGCCTGCCTTATGCGCGTCATTGCTCATTCTATCCCAGGCGGGCGTGCGGCAGAAAGCGAAGCGGGGCCGGGTGAGCGTATCATCAAGCTCTACTGCCTCTACGCCTTCAAGCACGGCGGCGAACGCAGCGGCATCCGCTACATTGCGGGCGAATACCCCGACGGTATCCAGGCTTTCGGAAACGCTTTTCACGCCAGCACGCGGGATGCGGCCGAATGTGGGCTTAAAGCCGAAAGCGCCGCAGTATGAGGCCGGACGGATGACCGATCCACCGGTTTGCGTGCCAATGGCGAGCGGTGCTTGGAAATCCGCAACCGCCGCCGCAGAGCCGGATGATGATCCGCCGGGCGAATACTTCGGATTGAGCGGATTACGCGTTTTGCCCGCAGACCGGAGCGCGAATTCAGTCGTTACAGTTTTGCCAAGTGGCACCATGCCCGCATCCCGCGCCAGGGCGATGCAAGCGGCATCAGCCATAGCAGGACCGCTTGTTTCATAGATCGAAGACCCCATGCGGGTTGGCAGACCTGCGACATCAATGATGTCCTTGACGCCAAATGGCACGCCGTGGAGTGGGCCGCGGGCGTCTTCAGCATCCCGGGCTTTGGCTTCATCCAATGCGCGGGCAAGGTCGCCGTCTTCAGTGTCTGTCGCCCAGGCGCAAACGGCCTCGTCGCGATCTTCGCGGCGGGCGGCAAGGGCCTCTACCAGAGCGACGGATGTTAATGTGCCCGCTTGTATTGCGCGTGCTGCTTCCAGCGCGCCCAGCCGGGTCGGACCGTCGATGCTCATGGTTCAGGGTATTCCGTTGATATGCCGCGCCAACCCGCACAATACCGCCTATTCCAACGTCTCGCCAGGGTCGCCAATCGCGCCTAACGCAATTAGCGGCGCGTGGCGGCCAGCGGATAAAGGTAAGGTGCCATGCAAGCGCGGGTCATCGTCGATTTCGATCGTGCGTTTATAGGGCTTGAAGCCGGACTTCACATAGAACGGCACGGCGGACGGGTGATCCAGACTGCACGTATGCAGCCAGACGCGCTTGATGTCGCCGGTCCAGGCGAGACGCATGGCCTCCTGCATCAAAAAGCGGCTGGCACCGGTTCCTGTGGCCTCTTTTACAAGACCAAAGAACGCGATTTCGACAGCGCCAGATATACGTCGATCAAGCTCCAACAGGCCAACTTCCTCGCCAGCAGCGTCTGAAAGCACATGGATTTCTGTGGCCGCGAGCGCTTCGGCCAATGCCGCTTCTGGCAAAACGAGACGGCTGAACCAAAGCCATTCAGCACCAATGCGGCGGAAAAGACTGCGATACCAATCGATGTCAGGCGCGGGGCAAGGTGTGAGATGCCACTGGCCAGCCGGGCTTGGCATGGGGTTGGGCGGCGCATGCATCTCCAGATAGGTCACGACCGTTGCGATCTGGCCCGGCGGCACATCGATGCGCTGACCTTCCATTTAGGTGGCCAGCTTCAAACGATGGGTCCAGATCAGGACGTCGCCAGCGCGCCAGGCATGCCGGTAGATGAATTCAGGACGGATGGTCCTGGCGCGATCCAGCAGATGCTGATCAATGAAGGCAATGGTTTGCCGTTCGCTCAAGTTTGCGGGTGCTGCAAGCACGCCGCCAATGGTCCCATCGCTCAAACTCTCAGCGAAAGCTTTCAGCGATGCAGAGGATTGATCTTGCCGCCGCAGGCATATCAGGTGGCGATGGCGGAGTGCGCGGGAAAAGCGCCTCCGCTCCCGCTCGGCCATTGGAGCCGTTAGCACTGCGTCATAGACCTCTACACCAATGACGGCACCGAGTGGCCGGAGCGAAGCCCCTGTCGCCGTGCGATTTTCGCCGTTCCAAAGCATCTATTCAGCCAGCGCCCGTGTCGCCAGCTCCTGGCACATAGGCAATGGCATCGATTTCCAGGCTGCAATCGAACGGCGTGCCGCCTGCCTGCATCCGGGTCCGGGTTGGCAGGTGTTCGGTGCCAGGGAAGTAGCTTCGGTAAATCTTATCGAATGCGGCTTGTTCCTTCTGGTCGCGCAGCCACACCACTACCTTCAGCATGTGATTGAGGGAGGAACCGGCCTCCTCCAGCAACCACTTCAAGTGGTTCATGACGATGACGGTCTCATCCTCGATCGATTTGCGGGGATATACGGGCAGCTGTGCACCTTCTTCCCGGGCCTTGCGGAGGCCTTCGCAGAAGTCTTCCTGGAACGGCGGCAAGCCGGATACATAGACCCTATCGCCCTGCCGGATGCAGAGGCTGAATGGCCCGCCGGTTTCAGGCACTTTGGGGCTGCGGATGATTTCTTTCTTCATGTTGCTGCTGCTTTCTGCCGGCGGCGTTCCAGCAAGTGATCAACGACCGGCTGGATCATCCGATGTGGCTCATCTGTATCGAAGGCTGCGGCGAGCGCGTCGATGCCTGTGCGGGCGGCATCAACGGGGCTCATGGATTCCCAACTCCGCATCAGCACTTTTTGATTGCGGATCGCGTTCGGCCCGGCTTTTACGATGGGCAGCACGAACCGTTCCACGGCGTCTTCAAGTGCGGCCTTGGGAGCTAACGTTTGCACAAAGCCCCAGCGCTCAGCCGTTTCGGCGTCAATATTCTCGCCGGTGAACATGATTTGCCGCGTCCGGCCCCAGCCGATCAAGCTAGGGAACAGGCTGGCCTCAACAACGGAAGGCAAGCCGATGGCGACTTCCGGCATGCCGAATACCGATACATCGCTGGCAACGCGGAGGTCTGCCGCTGCCGCTAATTCCATACCAGCGCCAATGCAGAACCCATCGACTTTGGCGATAACCGGGACCGGGCATTGGCGCAGCGCATCGCAGCAGCGGTGTACTTGGGTCAGCAGGGCGCGGGCGGTGGATTTCTTAAGTGCTACAAGCTCAAACACGTTGGCGCCGCCCACAAATGCACGTCCACCTGCACCCTCGACGATCACGCAGCGGCAATCATCTTCCAGCGATACGGCGTCCATCGCATCCACGAATTGGCGCATCATTTCGCTGCTCATGGCATTTAGGCGCCGAGGGTCATTGATGATGACCCGCGCCAGCTTACCGCCTTCATGGCGGTCGGTCCATTCGGTCTTAATGAGATCAGCCATAGGGTTCCTGTGTGTTCAAGTATTCGGGATCAGATGCTCGGCTCTGATCAAAACAGCGAATAGGCGCCGTCGATCACGAAGGTATCGCCGGAGTGGTAGCGGCTGGCGTCGCTGGTGAGATAGACAGCGATGCCGCCAAAATCTTCTTTTTCGCCCCAGCGCCCAGCAGGCACGCGCGGCAGCACGGCGTCCTGGAAGCGGTCCCAGTTTAGAGTGTTTTGGGTCATGGGGGATTCGATCCAGCCCGGCAGAATAGCGTTGGAGCGGATGCCTTGCTTGCCGTATTCAACCGCCAGCGCGCGCGACATGGCGATCACGGCACCCTTGGTGGCACCGTAATGCTCGCCGCGCGCCTGGCCCATAATTGCCGCAAGCGATGACGTGACGGCCAAGGAACCGCCATCGCCACGCTCCACCATGTGTTTGGCGGCAGCCCGTAGCGTGAAGAACACGCCGTCCAGGTTCACATCCAGCACCCGGCGCCATTCCTCGGTGGACATGCCCGCGAAGCCGTCTTTGGTGGCGCGGCGGTTGGAGGAGACACCGGCATTGGCGAAGCAGGCGTCCACATGGCCAAGGAAGTCTGCCGTTTCAGCAAACTTTTCTGCGGTCTCAGCTTCATCCGCAACATTGCACAGGATAGCTTTGGCCGAGCCGCCCTTGGACAGCAGGATGTCTTCAGCAGCCGCGTTTTTGTCCGGGTTGGTACCCCAGATAACGACGCTGGCACCGGCTTCCGCGCAGGCTTCCGCCATGCCAAGGCCGATGCCGCTATTGCCGCCTGTTATCAGGACAGCTTTTTCAGATAGGTCGAAAGGCGCGTAAGGCATTGTTGGTCCTTTAGGCAGTTTTTGGCGGTTTGCCAAGGCGATCATACGGGCGGCCAAGCACGCGCTCGAAAGCGAGCAGCAGGCCCATGGCGTAAATGTCGGACCCCGCACGGGTCATAATTTGTAAGCCAGCTGGCATGCCGATCTCATCCATACCGGCTGGTATGGTGAAGCCTGCAAGCTTCAGGAAGTTGCCGTGCATCGTGTTCCGTAGCGCCAGCATGTTCCGGTTTACATAGCGGTCGCCATCAGCGACTTCCTGGATCGTGGGCGGGGAAATCGGGACGGTCGGGCCAGCCAATGCGTCGATCCCAAACTCATTCATCCGTCGAGCAACGCTAGTCTGCATCTTGGAGAGCGCGCTCATGCGGCTCAGGTATTCGCCAGCTGTTGCCTGCTCAATCGCAGCGAAGCGGGCTTTAACGTTGGGGTCCAGCTTGTCGCGCCATTCTGGCAGGTCGTTGTTGATGGAGGCAGCGAATTCAATGCCTGCCACGCCGCCAACCTTAAAGAGTGCTTCAGCATCATCGAACTCTGGCAGCGTCACGTCTTTTAGGACAGCACCGGCTGCTTCTAGTTCTTTGAGCGCGCGCTCGGTGACGTCACCAATCCCGGCCTCTACGCCTTCGAAGGCTTGGCGGGCGACGCCGAGCATCAGACCCTTAACGCGGCCTGGCCATGCGCGGCAGATACTTTCAGCGTCGTGTGCGGCAGTATCATCAACGGCTATAAACGCTTCTGCAATCGCATCAGCGTTGAGGGCGAGGAATCCTGCGGTATCAAGGCTTGGGGACAAGGGCACGATGCCATCAATGGACCAGCGGCCATGGGTGGTTTTCAGGCCGATAGCACCGGTGAAACTGGCAGGGACGCGCACGCTGCCTGCTGTATCCGTACCAAGTGCTAATGCAGCGGTTCCGGTCCAAAGGCTGACGCCGGCACCGGAGGAAGAGCCGCCGGAGACGCGATCTGCATCTGTGCTCCACGGGTTGATCGGGCTTGGCCAGTGTGGGTTGGTGCCGATGCCGCCGAATGCGAACTCAACCGTGTGGGTTTTGCCGGTAATAACCGCACTACGCCCCCGCAGGTTATGCACGACAGGGCCTTCATCCGGGAAATGGCCATCGAGGGCCATGGATGTTCCGGCAAACGTGTCATAGCCGTTCACGACGTAGAGGTCTTTGGCGGATATGGGCACGCCACACAATGCCGGGGCGGAGGGGTTGGCCGTGCGCCGAATATCCGCAGCATCGGCTTCAGCCAGTACTTTGGCGGGGTCTATCCGCCTGTATGCATTGAGTTCTGCATTGGCTTCGGCCGCCGCCATCGCTTGCTCTGCAAGCTGACGCGCGCCGCCTGGCTGCTGTAATGTGGCCATTAAGTCGGCCCAAGTGGATGCATAAATTGGCGTCATGGCTGCGTTCCGTTAATTCATTTTTCACCATTCAGCATAACCGCGACGCGCCGGTGAGCGAAAGGGGCTTAATCGCTAATCGAGCCCTGTTCATTCGATTGGCGTAGTCCTATGTATAAGTGTCAGAGATAAGGAGTGATTCCGCCGCCATGGCGCAGCCTGAAGACGATCAAGCCGGACAGCCGAAACCCGCAAAGCCAAAGTCGCGTGGCTTGAGCCGGCGCCTGATGATTTGGCGGGCGCTCTTTAATGCACGCATGCGGAATTATCTGCTGACGGGCATTCTGGTGACAGCGCCGATCACCATAACCGTATGGCTATCCTGGCAAATCCTGCAATTCTTTGACCGGACTGTGCGCCGCATCATGCCGCTGGATTTTTATCCGGATATCTCAATACCGGGGCTTGGCCTGCTTGTGGTGTTCCTAGGACTGATCCTGGTCGGCGCATTGACGGCAGGGTTGGTGGGCCGATTCTTTTTGCGCACCAGTGAGCGCATTCTGAACAACATGCCGGTCGTTCGCAGCGTCTATGGCGCCATCAAGCAGATTCTGGAAACGGTGCTGCAGAATAAAGCGACGGCGTTCCGTCAGGTCGTGTTGATAGAATATCCGCGCCCAGGAATTTGGGCGCTGGGGTTCGTGAGTGGACCGACCAAGGGCGAGGTGCGGCGAAGGCTTGATCGCGAACTGGTCAATGTATTCCTGCCCACAACGCCGAACCCGACGTCTGGGTTCTTGCTGTTCGTGCCGAAAGCGGATGTGCAGGTCATGAACATGACGATTGAAGAAGGCATCAAGCTGGTCGTTTCCGGTGGTATCGTGACGCCGGAGGATGTGGGCGACCGTCAAGGTGAGCTGGCAATAGATGCGCCAGAGGATGACGATAATGCGGCTGACCAGCAGTCCAAAAGGCAGTAGCCCGGGCGAATAGATGGAGCGGCCGATCGTATTTGTGAAGGCTTCCAGCATTTTGAATCCGGCATAAGAATTGCCGTTGGCGTCAAGGGCTGGCGACCAGACAGCAACTGTCATTTCACCTGGCACGACGCCAATAATGCCGCCACCGACGCCACTCTTCGCCGGAATACCGACATGGAACGCGAAGCTTCCGACAGCGTCATAAAGTCCGCAAGTGGCCATCAGCGCATTGATACGTCGGGTTTTGCGCTCTGTCGCGATACGTGTGCCGGTACGCACATCCACGCCGCGATTGGACAGAAATAGGCCTGCGCGCGCCAGATCCCGGCAGGACATGGCGATGCTGCATTGGTGGAAATAAGCGTCCAGTACATCGTCAACCGGGGATTCTAGATTGCCGTTGGCTTTCAGAAAATTCGCAATCGCAGCGTTCCAATGGCCATGGTCTCGCTCAGACGCGGCGACCTCCAGGTCAAACTGAATACTGTCATTGCCGGAAAGCGCGCGAACTTGATCTAAGATCGCCTGTTTGGGGTCGGCGTGGTCCGTGACAACGCAATCGGTCGTGACATGCGCCCCGGCGTTGATAAACGGATTACGGGGCACGCCCTTTTCGTACTCTAGCTGCACCAGGGAATTGAACGGGTTGCCGGAAGGCTCCCGCCAGACCCGTTTCCATACGCACGATCGCGGAGCTTCATCGCCATAAGCGGCGTGAATAGCTTGGAGACACTCTGGATCGAGAACGGCTCATCTGCATCACCAGCAAAGGCTTCCCGCCCATCTATACAAGAGACGGCTATGGCCAGTTTATCCGATGGGACCCGTGCAAGAGCCGGAATATATGTGGCGACCTTGCCGGGGCCCATATGTTTCAGTACGCGCTCCAGCACAGAATCGAGAACGGCTTGGAGGTCGATTTCTGATGTTTCCGCCATTTGGCCAGCGCTCCGGGGGAAAGTATCGCACATGAAAAACGCCCCGGCCTGCAGTATCGCATGGCCGGGGCGTTGATCAGAATAGGCTGTATCGCGATGCGCTATAGAAGGCGCATCCGCGCCGCCATGGGGCCACGAGGGCCGGGGCGGACATCAATTTCGACAGGCTGATCTGGCTGTAAGTCACTGATGCCAGCATTTTCCATGGCGCGACCGGGCACGTAGATATCCGGGCCGCCATCATCTGGCAGGGCAAAGCCGAAGCCACGCTCATAGTTGAAGAATTTCATCTGGGCGACTTTGGTTTCAAGCGGTGCCCGGTCATCACGATTGCCGCCGCCGCCACCGCCAGCATAGCCGCCACGGTCACCGCCGCCGCTGCCGTAACCGCCACGATCATCGCCATATCCGCCGCCGCCACCACCGCCGCCGTAACCGCCGCGGTCTTGGCCACCGCCACCGCCGCCGTAACCGCCGCGATCACCACCGCCGCCATATCCGCCGCGATCCTGGCCGTATCCACCGCCGCCGCCGCCGTAACCGCCGCGATCACCGCCGCCGCCGTATCCACCGCGATCGCCGCCGCCATAGCCGCCACGATCCTGGCCGTATCCGCCGCCACCGCCGCCGTAACCGCCGCGGTCCTGGCCGTAACCGCCACCGCCGCCGCCATATCCGCCGCCGCCACCGTAGCCGCCGCGATCATCGCCATATCCGCCGCCGTCATAGGGGCGCTGCGGGCGTGGTGCTTGTACGAGTTCTTCGCCCAGCTCCACGATTTCTTTAACGGTGCCGACCTGCAAACCGCGTCGGCCCGCCACCAAATCACATTTCAATTTTGATTCCGGCGGGATTGAGTCCCGCCCGACAGCCTGCAGCGAGGTGACGTGGATAAATGCGTCATCTCCGCTCGGTGTCGTTACAAAGCCGTAGCCTTTGACACTGTTGAACCATTTTACCGTGACATCGACATCTGTCTCTGTCGGTTGTTGATCATCCTGAAAAGCCATAGCGCGCTCATTCCCCGGGGCGGATCATCTTGCCCGCCCCCTACACATACCGACGCGGGGAGGGACCGCATCCAATATTCGCCTGCTCAGCCATCGGAATAAGGCAGATCCAATGGCGCGAACAAAACTCGCTGCTTATGTGTGTTTTTTTACTGGCCTTACCCTGAAGGACAATGCGTCATCAGGTTTGCGCCGACGATGCTGAAGTGAATCGTCTGTTATTAAACCGCACGCTTTCTAGAAGCCGTGCGGGCACGCGTACTAAAGCCCTCAAAAAAATCCACAGCGATTTTCCCGCTTACAAGATAGTGTTTATTGCACCAAAATCAAGCGAATTCGCGCTTGTTCTCGCATCTTCATGAATTGCCCAAGATGCAGGAAAAGCTGAAACCAAGTGCTTACTATGATCTAAGTTAGGGCAAATTATAGTTTAGGGTGCGGCGGTAGAAGTGTTGCTTGAAACGCTGGACGCGCCGCTTCTTCGTCAAACCAAGCCTTGAGATTTGGTCGCGCAGTGCGCCAGTTATCTTCCGTGAAGCGATAATCCGCGTAATCCATGGCGATAACGAGGCCGATGGCGGAGATATCGCGCGGGCTTGTAAACGGCAAATTTGCCTCGAGCCAATCATAAACCCGGGCCTGACGACCCGTTTCATAGCTCAGAAAACTGGGGCTGCGTTCGCTGACCGAGCGGCGAAGCTCGCGGGCGCGCCATGCCAGGGATTCGAGCAGACTTTCGGATAGCGACCAGAGCCTGGATGCAGCCCAACGCGCCGGGCCGATATCGTGGTGGAGGCGCGGAGCACCGCCCAAGCGGTCCAGATATTCACAAATCACAGTCGAATCCACGAGCATCAGCCCGTCCGGCCCGGTGAGCGTAGGTACTTTGCCAAGTGCGCTAACATCCAGCACCTCATTTTCAGGCGTTCGCACGCGGGTGTTGAAATCTTCCACTTGATCCGTCAGGCCACATTCATGCACGACCATCCTGACCTTGCGGGCAAATGGGGAGGTCGGTGTCATGTAGTGGCAATAGGGTTTTGTCATGGTCATTGAATCAATCCAGGCCGTTGCGTAGCATGACGACAACTATCGCCTAATCGGGCGAGCGATGCAAAATTAGGAGACTCCAGCGATGGATATGGCCTTTTCAGCCGAAGACGAAGCCTTCCGGGGCAAAGTGCGCGAATTTCTGAGTGAGGCGCTGCCGAAAGATGTCTCTGATAAAGTCATCAACGGTCGCCACATCCCGCGTGAAGACATCATGGCCTGGCATCATGCATTACATAAGCAGGGCTGGATCACGCCAAATTGGCCGGAACAGTGGGGCGGTCCCGGTTGGACGGCCAACCAGAAATACATTTTTGACGAGGAAAGTTCCTTCGCCGGCGCGCCGCGTCCGATTTTGTTCGGCATTACAATGTGCGGCCCCGTTCTGATGCGTTACGGCACAGAAGAGCAGAAAAACCATTTCCTGCCCAAGATTGCTTCGGGCGAAATCATTTTCTGCCAGGGCTATTCGGAGCCGGGATCCGGGTCCGACCTTGCCAGCCTGAATATGAAGGCAGTGCGGGATGGCGATGATTTTGTCCTGAATGGCCAGAAAACCTGGACGACATCCGCCCACATGGCTGACTGGATTTTCTGCCTGGTGCGCACGTCTAGTGCAGGCAAACGGCAGGAAGGCATCACGTTCATTCTGCTTGATATGGCAACCAAGGGTGTATCAGTGAAGCCGCTGATCACGCTCGACGGCACTCATGAAGTCAACGAAGTGTTCTTCGATGACGTGCGGGTTCCAGCAGAAAATGTCATTGGTGAAGTCGATCAAGGTTGGACCGTCGCGAAATACCTGCTTGGCCATGAACGCATGGGTGGCGGCGCGCTTGGCGGGGTTAAAAAGCTCCTGAGCCAGTTGAAAGACATCGCGCGGGAAGAGGACGATGGATTCGGCAATGCGCTTTGGGATGATGATACATTCCGTCGCAAAGTTTCCCAGACCGAAATCGAGCTGATGACTTTGGAAGTGCAGATGATGCGCTTGCTGTCTGCAGTTTCTGCTGATCGGGAGATGGGCTTCGAGGCCTCCATGATCAAGATTCGCCGGTCTGAGATTTTGCAACGGCTGACAGAGTTGAAGATGGAAGCCGTTGGGTATTACTCCTCGCCCTACATCAAGGCGGCCCTGACAGAGCGCTGGAACGAAGAGCCGATTGGCGCTGAATACGCCAATGCCCAGACGCCGCAATACCTTAACAATCGCAAGCATTCGATCTTTGCCGGATCAAACGAGATCCAGCACAATATTATTGCGAAGCGCATGCTTGGACTGTAACGAACGGGCTTGGGTGTGGCGTTCCGCAGCGATTAAAGTATCGAGTCTTCTGGCTTGTGTATCTGGCGCTGTCCGTCTAGCATCCAAGCGCTCGTGTGGTTAGACCGTGCCGCGCGCCATCCTGGTGATGGAAATACTACGGTTTGAAGAGCAAGACCGCTTACTAAAGGCGATCTAAACAGGGAGAAAATATATGAAATTAGGTACGCTTCTGCGGACCGTCGCAGCTGCCGCGATGGCAACTGCGCTCGTGGCTCCAGCGTTCGTTTCTGACGCTGAAGCCCGCACACGCTGGAAAGTGCACAGCGCTTTCGGCTCTAAGATTTTCGTTATCGGGCCCGGCATCTACAACGTCTCTAAGGCTGTTGAGCAAATGTCCGAAGGTGACTTCATCATGAAGCCTTTCGAGCCAGGCGCACTTGTGCCAGGCACGAAGTACTTTGATGCTGTCTCCACCGGCTCCATCGACGCGGCTTGGGGCACACCTGGCTACGATACGCACAAGAACTTCGCTTATGCTTTCTATAGCGCTGTTCCGTTCGGTCCTCGTGGCGGCGAATATCTCGCATGGATGCGTCACGGCGGCGGTCAAGAAATCGCTGAAGAGATGTATGCACGTGACAACATCAAATACTACCTCTGCAACCTGATTGCTCCTGAGTCATCTGGCTGGTTCCGCAAGGAAATCAAGTCCACTGCTGACCTCAAAGGCCTGAAGATGCGCTTCTTCGGTCTTGGCGCTAAGGTTATGGAAAAGTTTGGCGTCTCCACTCAGCTTCTCGCTGGCGGCGACATCTATCCGGCTCTGGAACTCGGCACGATCGACGCGACCGAATTCTCCATGCCTGCGATTGATAAAGATCTGGGCTTCTACCAGATCGCTAAGCACAACTACTTCCCAGGTTGGCATCAGCAGTCCACGCTCGGCTCACTGATCGCGAACATGGACAAGGTTAAGGCTCTGCCAGAAGGTCAGCAGGAAATGCTTGAGCAGGCTTGCCAGGCTCAGGTCATGCGTTCCTTCGCAGAATCTGAAGGCTTCCAGCATCAAGCTATGGCTTTCCATCAGACGAAGGGTGTCACCATCCATCGTTGGAGCCAGGACATTCTGGACGAACTCGAAGCCAAATGGAAGGAAGTTATCGCAGCTGAAATCGCTGATAGCGCCGACGCTAAGAAGATCTGGGCGAGCTATTCCGAATTCCGCGAAGGCTATGCGATTTGGAAAGACCACGGCTACCTGAAGTAGGGTTTGCTGGAGTTACGACGGTCTGAGACAGCGACGTCGGCTGTTCCTTTGGGACGGTCGGCGTCGTTTCTCTTACTGACTGCCAGGATGGCTTAATCCCACGCTCAAAACGACCGCGGCAAACGCGGCGATATAACAACAAGATGCTACAGAGAGGCTGACGTTATAATGCGCAAGCTCTTAGAAATCGCGGATGTCTGCGAATGGTTCCCGCAAAAAGCTGGCAAGCTTGGCGCGTGGCTCATCGTGCCGCTGATCATTGTGATCATGTACGACATTACGACCCGGAAGCTGCAGTTTATTCAGCAAGCCGTTTTGAACTCTCCGTTATATGAATATATTTCGCCTACCAAATTGCAGGAATGGGAGTGGCATCTCCACACCGCATTGTTCCTGCTGGCTTTGGGCTATGCCTACGTTAACAATGCCCATGTGCGGGTCGATCTGATCCGCGAGAAGTGCAAAGACCGGACCCAGGCTTGGATCGAGTTCTTTGGTATTATCCTGGCGTTGTTCCCCTATTGCATCGTGATTGGCATCATTTCGTTGCGGTTCATTGAGCTTGCATATACGTCGAACGAAATTTCCCAGTCCATGACGGGACTGAGCCAGCGTTGGATCATCAAGTCCTTTCTGTTTATCGGTCTCTTCCTGGCGCTTTTGGCCGGTGTCGCGACGCTGCTGCGTCACATCGTGTATTTGTTCGGGCCTGCGCATCTAAAAGATGACGTGCCGATGAATATGCTGACCACAGCAGAATCGGCACATTTACCGCGCATTGAAGACGAAGACTTGAACCGCGAAGACGATGATCCCATCGTCACGTCGTCCTGAGCGGAAGGAATAGGTAGTTATGTATTTCGAGGATTTCCTTCCGGTCATCATGTTCGGCATGCTTGCATGCGGACTGTTCACAGGCTTCCCGGTCGCCTTCGTTGTTGGCGGTACGGGCATCGCCTTCGGTTTCATCGGCATGTACTTCGACGTGTTTTCGATGATCGAATTCTTCAACGTTCCAGAGCGTATTTGGGGCGGTGCTGCTGAAAACCCCGTTCTCGTCGCGGTTCCTTGTTTTATCTTTATGGGAACTATGCTTGAGAAATCAGGCGTCGCGGAAGATCTGCTGAAAATTCTGGAACTGCTGTTGAAGCGGGTTCCAGGCGGCTTGGCGCTTGCTGTTACGGCCATGGGCACGATCATGGCGGCGACCACCGGTATTATCGGTGCATCCGTTGTCATGATGTCCTTGATGGCACTGCCTGCCATGTTGCGGGCCGGGTACCAGAAAGAACTGGCCACCGGCACCATCGCAGCGTCGGCGACATTGGGCATTCTGATCCCACCAAGCATTATGCTCGTCATCATGGCCGATCTGCTGGCCATCTCGGTCGGCAATCTGTTCATCGGCGCTATCCTGCCGGGCCTGCTGCTGTCTTCTCTTTACTTCATCTACATCATCGTGATTTCGTCGCTTAAGCCGCATATCGCACCGCCAATCGCGGACGATAAAATGGTCGACAGCAAAACGCTGATGCTGATGGTGCTGAAAGGCTTTGTGCCTCCGGTCATCTTGATTGTCATGGTGCTGGGTTCCATCTTCGGCGGCATTGCGACACCGACGGAAGCCGCTGGCGTTGGCGCCTTTGGCTCCCTGTTGCTCGCGGTCTTTAATGGACGCTTGAACATCAGTACGCTCAAGGATGTGGCTGAGCGCACCGCGCTGACCACCGGCATGATCTTCTTCATCTTCCTGGGTGCGACCACGTTCTCTTATGTGTTCCGGTCCCTGGGCGGCGAACATCTGATCATCGCCGGTGTTGAATATATGGATCTGCACTCCTGGAGTTTGCTGGTCTTACTGATGTTCACGATCTTTATCCTGGGCTTCTTCTTCGACTTCCTGGAGATCACGCTGATCATCCTGCCGGTGTTCGCACCGATCGTGGAGTTGCTGGACTTCGGCGTCCACGTTGAAGGCCGCGACATCATTTATTGGTTCGCAATCCTAGTGGCGGTGAACCTGCAGACGTCGTTCCTTACTCCGCCCTTTGGGTTTGCGCTCTTCTACTTGAAGGGCGTGGCGCCAAAAATAGTGAAGATGCAGCACATCTACAAAGGCATCATACCGTTCGTGATGCTGCAGTTGATTGGCCTTGGGTCCGTAATGGCATTCCCAGGTCTGGCGCTCTATCTGCCGAGTGTGCTGCTCAGCTAAATCGACTACGTGCAGCGGCAACGCTGCGTGGATCAGAGATCACACGATATCTCTCAAGTCCTGCCTGACCGCCCTTCCAGCTTATTGGGGGAAGTGGTCTCAACGCCCGCCGTTCGCACTGAATGGCGGGCGTTCGCATTTTCTGGCAGCGGTGGTTATCCTGCTTCTGTGATTCTGAGGAGCGACTTTCATGGATATGACGTTCACGCCTGAAGAGCAGGCCTTTCGCCGCGAAGTGCAGGCATTCGTTGCGGAAAACCTGCCCGCCCCGATCGCTCGCAAGGTGGCTGACAGTGTTGAGATGACCCGGGACGACATGTCGACCTGGATGCAGATCCTAGCCAAACAAGGCTGGCTTGCGACAAATTGGGAACAGAAGGACGGCGGCCCCGGCTGGACCACTGCGCAAAAACATATCTTCGAAGAAGAATGCGCCGCCGCCGGCGCGCCGGATATCATTCCTTTCGGCACGCGCATGGTCGGTCCGGTGCTGCTGGCGTTCGGCACGCCGGAGCAAAAGGAGAAGTACTTGCCAGGCATCGTTTCCGGCGAAACGCTCTGGTGCCAAGGCTATTCAGAGCCGGGAGCCGGGTCGGATCTGGCGCAATTGCAGCTCTCAGCCAAGCTTGATGGCGATGCATACCTGGTCAACGGCACGAAAATCTGGACCACACAAGCGCATATGGCGGATATGATTTTCGTCCTTGCCCGCACCGATAATTCGGGCCGCAAGCAAGATGGAGTTACGTGTTTGCTGATCGACATGAAAGCGCCGGGCGTGACGGTCCGGCCGATTATCACCATTGATGGCCGCCATAGATTTAATCAGGAATTCTTCGACGATGTCCGCGTTCCCGTCACAGACCGTGTTGGCAAAGCCGGGGATGGTTGGCGGATTGCAAAATACCTGCTCGGCCATGAGCGCTCCAATGCGGCTGGTGTTGCAGGTGCGGTGCGCATGCTGAAGAAGCTCCGCGCCATTGCTACGGCGGAGCGCGGCGAGGGTGAAACGCTGATGCAGGACCCAGATTTTCGCAGGAACCTGGCGGATGTTGAAACGCGGCTTGAAGTGCTGCGGATGACAGCCATGCGCAATCTGGCCCGTGCATCCGCTGATAAACCAGTGGGGGCGGAGGCCTCGGTCGTGAAGCTAGGCATGGCTGAAATTCGCAAAGATATTTCGGAACTCATTATGCAAGCGGGGGCGTATTACGCGAATCCGTTTGATCCAAAGGCGATCCGGGAGGGCTGGGGTAATCAGCAACCGATCGGCGCGGATTATATTTTCAAGCTGGCGCCGGATTACTTTGAAATGCGGGCGCGCTCCATCGCGGGCGGGTCCAACGAAATCCAAAAGAACATTATCGCCAAGCGCACTCTGGGGCTTTGACATGCATATGAATTTCTCCGCCGATGAATTGGCGTTCGAACAGACGGTCGCCGCTTTCGTTGCAGAAAACCTGCCGGCTGATATCAAAGACAAAGTTGATCGCGGCATCGAGTTGACCCGTGAAGAAGTCCGCCGCTGGATGGAAATCTTAGGGCAAAAAGGCTGGGCCGCGACCAATTGGGATAAGAAAGACGGCGGCCCCGGATTCACCGTCGCCGAAAAGTTCCTGGCCGAAGACGCAATCTTTATGAATGGCGCGCCGAAGATGGTGCATTTCGGCACCCGCATGGTTGGCCCGGTGCTGCTGGCGTTCGGCACGGACGAGCAGAAAGCCAAATATGTCCCCAAAATCCTGACCAGTGAAGAAGTTTGGTGCCAGGGCTATTCAGAACCCCAGGCCGGGTCCGACCTCGCCCAATTGCAATGCTCCGCCGTTTTGGATGGTGACGATTATGTGGTGAACGGTACCAAAATCTGGACAACATCGGCCCACTGTGCAGACCGTATGTTCGCGCTCGTTCGTACATCCAAGGAAGCGCGCAAGCAGGAGGGCATCACCTGTCTGCTTATTGATCTGAAAGCGCCCGGCGTCGAAATCCGCCCGATCATCACGCTTGATGGGAAGCATGTTTTTAACCAGGAATTCTTCGACAATGTGCGTGTGCCCGTTTCGGACCGCGTGGGTGAGGAAGGCGATGGGTGGCGAATCGCAAAATTCCTGCTCGGGCATGAGCGGTCCAATGCGACATATGTCTCCATGAACAAGCGCAATTTGCGCAAACTCAAGGAAATCATGGCGGACCAACGCGCCGATGGCGAACGCCTCGCCGATGATCTTGGATTCGTTCGTAAAGTAGCGGACCTCGAGCAGGACATACTGGCGACGACGACTATGGCCATGCGCCAGCTCGCCGCTGCATCCGCCGACAAGCCCATGGGCACGGAAGCTTCAATCATGAAGCTCCGGGTTATGGACGCTTATAAGCAATGCCACGAGCTGATGATGGAGGCGGGCGCTTACTACGCGCAGCCCTTCGAACGCGGCCATATTCGCGGTGAAGCGAATACCAAATGGGTGGGGCCAGATTACCTCTACCGCATGTCTCCAGACTATTTTGAAAGCCGGGCTATGAGCATCGCCGGGGGCAGCCACGAGATTCAAAAAGACATCCTGGCAAAGCGCGCGCTCGGTCTCTAACCCATGCTTGCGTCCTGGGCTGTGGGCGCTTAGCCTTTCACATGAAATACCGGCGTTACAGAAGAACGCTGACGACCTCTAGGGAGCTTTTCGAAGATGGATTTTGAACTTTCCGAAGACCAAGTACTGCTGCAGGAAAGCGTAACCCGCTTCGTGGCTGACAATTATTCCTTTGAGCAGCGCCGGAAGTTGGTCGATACCGACCAAGGCTTTTCCGATAAGCAGTGGTCGCAGTTCGCAGAATTGGGCTGGCTCGGCATGCCGTTCGCGGAAGATGTTGGCGGCTATGGCGGCACCCCGGTTGAGACCATGGTCGTGCTGGAAGAATTCGGCAAAGGCCTTGTGGCGGAACCATATATTTCTACGATCGTCCTTGGCGGCGGTGCGCTTGTCCATGGCGGCACGGCTGCACAGCACCAGGAACTGATCCCCCAAGTCGCTGAAGGTAATCTGAAACTGGCGCTTGGCTTTGCGGAACGCCAGTCCCGCTACAATCTGGCGGATGTGCAAACGAAGGCTGAGAAATCTGGCGGCGATTATGTGCTGTCCGGTATGAAGAGCGTCGTGTTTGGCGCGCCAACGGCCAACAAGTTCATCGTCTCAGCACGTACCGGCGGCGGCGCGCGGGATGAAGGCGGCGTATCGTTGTTCTTGGTGGATGCAGATGCATCCGGTGTATCCGTGCGCGGCTACCCAACGGTAGACGGCATGCGCGCTGGCGAAGTCACATTGGACGGCGTAAAGGTCGGCGCGGATGCACTGATGGGCGCAGAGGGCGAAGGCTTCGCCGCGCTCGAAACAACCATCGACTACGCGATTGCAGCGACGGCGGCAGAAGCCGTCGGTGCTATGAGCGCGCTGAACGATATGACGCTTGAATATATCAAGACCCGCGAACAGTTCGGCCAGCCAATCGGCAAGTTCCAGGTGCTGCAGCACCGCATGGTGGACATGTTCATCGCCCATGAAGAGGCCAAGTCCATGGCGATGATGGCAGCGATGCGGATTGATGATGAGGACCCGAACGAGCGTCGTAAGGCTGCGTCTGCAACCAAAGCCCAAATCGCCAAGTCCGCGCGCTTTGTCGGCCAGCAGGCTATTCAGCTGCATGGCGGTATTGGCATGACGGATGAATATGCCGCTGGCCACTACTTCAAGCGCCTCACCATGATCGACCGCAGCTATGGCGATGGTGATTATCATCTGGCGCGGTTTGGCGCGTTAAGCTAAACCGGGGCTAGGTTTTAAGGGCGGGGAGTTATTTCGGCATGATGAAGAGCATCGTCGTCGCGTTGGACGGCTCATCCTCCAGCGTGAATGCACGCAAAACAGCGATTGAAGTCGCCAAGCGGACCGGCGCTAGCCTGGTTGGTATTGGCGTTTTGGATGTGCCGTGGATCACGGAAGCCCGCGCGACGCCTATTGGCGCGGGCTCCTACCAAACGCACCGGAATGAAAAGCTGATCGAAGACGGCCGGGATAATATCCGGGACCGGATCGACGCTTTCCGCGCCGAATGCGCCTCTGCAGAGCTAGAATGCTCGGCCGTCGGCACAGAGGGTGACCCGGTTGTGCAGCTGGACGCCGAAGCTGACCGTCACGATCTGATCGTGATTGGCCGCGAAACCAATTTCCATGGCGGTGAAAACCATGAAATCGGCGGCACGGTTGAAAAGCTGCTGCATGATAATCCGCGCCCGCTGATCGTGGCACCTGAAACGGATTATTCCAACGCGAATGATGATGTTGTTGTTTTGGCGTTTGATGGGGATGTCACATCCTCCCGCGCCATGCACATGTTCCTGCTTTTGGGCCTCGCGAAAGGCCGCGAAGTGCACGTGGTGTCGGTGGATGCAGACGCCGCCAAAGCCAACGCCTTGGCTGAACGCGGGGCAGCCCTATTCCGCAGCCACGGTTACGCCGCCCTCTCAAACGGCGTCGCTTCCCGGGGCAAAGTTTCAGACAGCGTCCTCGGTGCCATCAGCACCTGCAACGCCGGCCGCCTTGTTATGGGCGCTTATGGCCACGAAGGCGGCATCCGCCGCATGTTCGTAGGCTCAACCACCAAGCGCCTGCTGACAGCCAGCCCAGTCCCAGTCTTCGTGCATCATTAAGGTGTAGACGTTGACAGGCGCTGGTATGTCTTCAGTGTTGTCTATTTGAGCAAGGTCATTCGCAGTAATGTCTCGCGGATGCTTGGAGATGTTAGGGTCAGGACCCATTAAAGGGATTCCCATGTTTGCTGCAATCTGATTCACTCATTCCAACATTGGGAGAGTGTGATGCACGATGGGTTTTGGTTAACAGACGAGCAATTTTAACGCCTTGAGCCTTTCCTTCCGACGGATACACGTGGAGTTGCTCGGGTTGATGATCGACGGGTGATCAGCGGCATCGTCCAAG
>Ga0315321_10000784_pt1 | contig 24177 bp, 22 predicted proteins | sample M180m21515metaG_FD_203464 | JGI IMG/M metagenome (GOLD analysis project Ga0315321, IMG submission 203464) | Ammonia-oxidizing marine archaeal communities from Monterey Bay, California, United States - M1 80m 21515 | ecosystem: Environmental > Aquatic > Marine > Intertidal zone | place: USA...
AGGCGGGGTTGCAGCACAGATAATTACTCGTTATTCCAATCTGACTGATGTGATCTGGAACAACTCTGATCCTATCATTCTGAATAACAGGATCAAACCCTAACAACTGGTTCTGATCTTTAACTATCCTTTCCCCTGCTCTCATCAGAGAGCAGGGGTTTTTTTTATACTTTATTAAGTATAAGGTAAGTCATGAAGAAGACTTAGTCATGGACTTTTATAAAGAGATAAACGTTATCTAACAAATAGTCTAAATTTCTGCAGATATTTCCAAGTTATCTATTAATCTAGTTTCTCCTAATTTTGCAGCTCCAAGCACAACCAGCGCTCCGTTATTTACTTGAGCTGGGGCTAACGTATTACATTCCCGCAGGGCTATATAATCTACATCCCAGCCGCGGCTAATAAGATTTTCTCTTGCATCATTCTGTAATTTTTTGAAATTTTTGTTCCCAGTCTCTATTTCTAATTTTATTTTAGATAAAACTTGAAATAAACATACTGCCTCAGCCCGCTCTTCCTTATTTAGAAAGCGATTACGGGAACTCAGAGCCAGGCCATCAGATGCACGTACAGTCTCGCCCTCACCAATCTCGATCGATAAATTTAACTGTCGGGTCATTTCGCGCATAATACATAATTGTTGATAATCTTTTTTTCCGAAAATTGCTAATTGTGGCTGCACAAGATTAAAAAGCTTCAAAACTAGCGTTGCTACACCACTAAAAAATCCAGGTCTAAATTCTCCCTCTAGAATATTTGCTAGCGGCGGAGGCTCTATAATAAATTCCTGATGCACTGGATAAATATCTTCTTCTGTAGGCGCGAATACCACATCAACCCCATTTTTCTCTAAAAATTTGAGGTCTTCTTTTAAAGTACGAGGGTATTGATCAAAATCACTAGTCTGTCCAAATTGCAAACGATTAACAAAGATACTGGATACTAAACAACCAGATTTTTGTTTTGCAATTTGTATCAATGATAGATGACCTTCGTGCAAATTACCCATAGTCGGAACAAATACAACATAATGTTCGGACTTTAGCCGTAACCGTAAGGAAGGAATATCAGTGATTATCTCCACGCTAATTTTATGTACTAGAATCCGTGTTCTGACTTAGGAAATTTCTTAGACTTAACTTCTTTAACATAATTCTCCACTGCCTCATTGATGCTTCCTGCATCATCCATAAAATTCTTTATAAATTTTGATTTTTTTCCAGAATAAATACCGAGTATGTCATATAACACCAGTACCTGTGCATCACAGTCCACTCCTGCACCAATACCTATCGTAGGTATAGCCAGCTTCTTAGTTATTTTTTTTGCCAAAATGGCTGGTATAGCCTCCATTAATAGCATACCTGCCCCGGCCTCTTCGAGGATAACTGCATCCTCCAGCAATTGATTTGCTTGATTAATAGACTTACCCTGTACTTTATAGCCCCCTAACATATGCACAGATTGAGGCATCAAACCAATGTGTGCACATACTGGTATTCCACGTAGAGATAGAAATTTAATAGTTTCAGCCATCACGCGCCCACCCTCTATCTTCACCATGCTCGCACCTGCTGAAATAAGTTCGGCGGCATTTTCAAAAGTATTTTCTGGGGATAATTGGGAGGTACCAAAGGGCATATCAGCCATGATAAATGCCTTGCTTGAACCTCTAGCCACGCATCCTGTGTGATAGAGCATGTCATCTAACGTCACAGATAATGTTGTCTTCTCTCCCTGCAATACATTACCTAAGGAGTCTCCTACCAATAAAATATCAACACCTGAATTTTCTAATAGCGAAGCAAAGCTAGCGTCATAGCATGTAAGTGCGGAAATCTTTTCTCCGGTATCTCGCATTTTTTGTAAAGTTTTTTGTGTAATTCGCATGTTTGAACCTTATCTTCCCAAGTTAAAATATTCACGTGGGCCGCGCATTTGTTCTAACCTTTGTAGTAATAAATCAAAGTCCGGCTGGTTTTCAACAAAATTCAAATTTTCACTATTTACAATCATAACCGGAGCACCTTCATATTGATGAAAGAATTTTGTGTAAGCCTCAGATAACCGCCATAGATAATCTTCAGAAATATTTTTCTCAAAAGTGCTACCGCGCTGCTTTACTCTATCAATAAGTGTACTAGTTGAAGCTTGTAGATAAATCACTAAATCAGGAAGAAGAGCCTTGGGCTGCAAATGACTATAGATGCTCTGGTACAGACTTTGCTCAGCATCACTTAATGTAAGCTTAGCAAATAATTGATCTTTATCAAGTAGAAAATCACTTACTATACCTCGAGTAAACATATCCATTTGCGCGAGACTCTGCACCTGATTATTGCGCTGAAAAAGGAAGAATAATTGAGTCGGTAAGGCATACCTCGGTATATCAGTATAAAATTTCTCAAGAAATGGGTTTTCAGCTGGCTCTTCTAATAATAGTGAGCTATCCAGGTGAGTGGCTATACGTCGAGCCAAGCTAGTTTTTCCTACCCCTATGGGGCCCTCAACCACAATGTAGCGATATTTTTCTAGTTTCACAAATTTTGCTCTCTTTCAAGCCTTTGATTAGAACAAGCTGATAATAATTCAGCTACACTGCCACGGCTAGGAATAAAAAAATCTTTTGAAATTTCCATAAGAGGTTTTAATACGAAAGCACGTTGATGCATTCTCGGATGCGGAAGAATTAGACCGCCCTCATTACAGACTAATTCATCATACATCAGTATATCTAGATCAAGTGTTCGGGGATCATTAGGCAAGCCTCGCACACGACCATGATTTTGCTCAATTTCTAGCAGTATTTTAAGTAACCCGTGTGGAGAAAGGGTGGTTTCAATCTCTACTACTGCATTGATAAAATCAGGCTGATTAATTTTTCCAACCGGCGCACTCCGATAAAGTGAAGAACAAGCTAATAATCTACTTTCAGGGAGTGCATCAAGCTCATCAAGTGCTCTTCGTACCTGAGATACCGGGCTTTCTAAGTTGCTGCCTAAAGCAATTAATGCCCGAGAGAAATGACCCAATTTAGCACCTAGTATCAATTATTCTGTAGGGCCTAAAGTTGAATCTATACCTTGCGTATCGACTACTACAGCCTCATTACGCCTACCCCTCTTTCTCCTCTTTCTTGGCACTTCATTTCTAAATAACATATTCTCCTGATCGCTAGTTTTAGCATTCTGAAACTTTTTCCACCAATTCCCCAGCTCAATATCTATCTCTCCACTCTCACAACGTAATAGCATAAAATCATAGGCTGCTCTAAAACGTGGGTGTTCCAGTAAACGAAATGGTCTGCGTCCTGATCTTCCCAGAAAACGTGGTTGCATTGCCCAGATCTCTTGCATAACTGCATCATACCTACGTGGTATAACGAGTCTTTTCTCTTGTGCTTCCATCAAATCTTTTATCGCCATATGCAGAGCAGGAAAAGATTTCTCACCCGCTCCCATGCGTTTATTCCATGCTACCAACACACCATGCCACAATAGCGCGGCAAATAAAAAGCCAGGCGACACAGATTTTTCCTGCTGTACGCGTTCATCTGTGCTCTTCAGTACAAGTGAAATAAAACGTTCATCTACTGATTCTGTAGGGATCATATCTAGTATTGGCAACAAACCATGATACAGTCCACGCGATCGTAGGTCTGCCACGCAAATTTGCGCATAACCACATAATAGTATCTTTAGAACCTCATCAAATAGTCTTGATGGTGGTACATTTTGTAATAATGGTGCAAGCTCACCTATCGGCTGGGCAGTAGCAGCATCTATTTTCATATCAAGCTTAGCTGCAAGCCGAATTGCCCGTAATATACGTATAGGATCCTCGCGGTAGCGCTGTAATGGTGTGCCGATAATACGTAATTGCTTCGACTTTATATCCCCGTATCCACATAAATAATCCCAAATCTCTTCTCTATCTGGATCGTAAAATAATGCATTAACAGTAAAATCACGACGCTTTACATCTTCTTCCTGGCTACCGAATACGTTATCTCTCAAGATTCTCCCATGCTCGTCTGCATGTTGATGTGGTGTAGACTTACCATTCTTATTAGTAAACGAATCGCCACGGAATGTAGATACTTCTACAGTATCTGACCCACACATAACATGTACTAAACGAAAACGACGCCCAATAATACGTGACCGACGGAAAAGAGCACGGATCTCCTCAGGCCTGGCATTGGTAACAATATCGAAATCTTTTGGCTTTAATCCCAATAACAAATCACGTACCGCACCTCCCACTATAAATGCAGAATATCCGGCTTCCTGTAAGTCCAATGTAACTTTCGTTGCGCAGGGGCTTATGTTATTTCGAATAAGGCCATGCTCCTTATACTGAATAATTCTCAGCTCAGGAGTTATAGATTCTGAAGAAGAAGCAGAAGAGTTTCTGCCAAAAATTCGATGGAAAGGTTTATGGATCATCACTAAATATTGAGAATACCAAGCCATAGATTATACACCTAGCAATATATTTGATACGGGAATACTCAAGACCTTCATGTCCAACTAATCTAGATTAAATTGATAAAATTTCTTCAAGATACTAGCCTATGAATTATTAATATTTATACTTTAAGATAATTACTTTTTTCTCCAAGCCATCGTTGAAGATGAAGTTGAGCTAATTTAGGATAATCACACAACATTTCTTCAGCAACATCACGTGCATCTTTAAGTAATTTCTCATCTTTTTCAGGGTCAGCAAAACGCAACATCGGAACACCACTTTGGCGTACACCAAGAAATTCACCGGGCCCACGTAAAAGTAAATCTTGACGGGATATTTCAAAACCATCGTTATGTTCAAAAACTATTCGCAGTCTTCTGCGAGCAATTTCAGATAGCGGTTCCTTATAGAGCAGTATACATACACTAGCATCTGCGCCACGTCCTACGCGACCTCGTAACTGATGTAACTGTGACAATCCCATTCGTTCAGCATGTTCGATTACCATTAATGAAGCATTAGGAACGTCAACACCCACTTCAATTACTGTAGTTGCAACTAATAACTGAATTGCGCCTTGCTTAAATAAATCCATTACTGATGATTTTTCATGCGGGGGAAGCTTTCCGTGCAGCAAACCGACCTTCAAGTCTGTGAAAATTATACTTAATCTTTCATAAGTATCTAAAACAGTTTTTAGTTGTAGAACCTCTGACTCTTCTATGAGAGGGCATACCCAGTAAGCCTGCTTTCCAGCGCAACAGGCCTCTTTAATACGTACAACCACTTCCTCGCGACGGGTGTCAGTAAATAGTTTAGTGACAACATCGGTTCTTCCTGGTGGCTGCTCATCTAATACTGAAACATCAAGATCCGCATAGTAGCTCATCGAAAGTGTGCGCGGGATAGGTGTTGCGCTCATCATTAACTGATGAGTGACCATGCCTTTTTTTGTACATTTCATACGCAGCGCTAGTCGTTGGTGCACACCAAAACGATGCTGCTCATCGATCACTGCAAGCCCTAATTTATTAAATTCTACCTGCTCCTGAAATAGTGCATGTGTTCCAATCACAAGCATAGCATTACCTGTAGCAATAGCAGAAAGTGCAGCAGTACGCTGCACCTTTTTCTGACTACCTGACAGCCAGGCAATCGATATTCCTAAAGAACCAAAAATAGATTTAAACCAATTGGAAAGTTTCTGGTAATGTTGTTCGGCCAAGATCTCAGTCGGTGCCATAAAAGCCACCTGATAACCATTTTCGATAGCCTGTAATGCTGCCAACGCTGCAACTATCGTCTTCCCACTACCCACGTCCCCCTGCAGCAAACGCTGCATTGGATATGGTTTAGAAAGATCCTGACTAATCTCTGAGAAAGTTTTTTCTTGCGCGCCAGTAAGATTAAAAGGAAGCGATTTTAGTAATTCCTTTGTTAATTTTTTTTTGTCTAATAGGGTGGGAGCAAGATTCTTATATCGCTGCTGGTAATGTAAACGCATTGATAACTGCTGAGCTAGCAATTCATCAAACTTAATTCTAGCCCAAGCAGGGTGAGTGCGCTCTTCTAATAAATGAGCCAGCACGTCTGGTGTCGGCTGATGTAAAAGCATAATGCTATCCAGAAAACCATTTAGCCGATAATGTTTTAGAGTTTTAATGGGTATGGTTTCTGAAAAATCATCAATTCTAGCCTTGTCAATTAGCACCTTCCTGACCAGTTTACGGATTATTACCTGAGAGAGTCCTGCTGTAGTTGGATAGACTGGTGTTAATGAGTCAGGCAGTGGTGCCTTTTCATTTACAACATGGCATTTTGGGTGCACCATTTCAGTGCCAAAAAAACCTGGACGAGGCGCACCTAGCAAACGTACTCTAGTACCTATTGAATATGCTTTTATCTGACTTCCATAAAAATTAAGGAAGCGTATAAAAATAGTACCACTATCATCTTCTACTTGGAGAACTAACTGACGCCTCGGTCGATACATAACCTCATTAGAGACGATAACACCTTCAATTTGTACTACCTCTCCTCCAGGCATATCACTAATCTGACAAAGATACGTCTCATTTTCATAACGAAGAGGTAAATGTAATATTAAGCTAATCTCATTATTTACCCCGAGTTTGGAAAATTTCTCCTCTATGGCCTTGCTTGTAAAGCAACTAGGGATAACACCATTATTTTTAATACCCCCCTTCACACTTACAATACCATTACCGCATCCATTTCTACCAATGCGCCTCGTGGGAGTGCCACTACTCCTATTGCTGCCCGTGCTGGGTATGGCTGATCGAAATAGCTTGCCATAATTTTATTTACCATGGCAAAATCATCAAGGTCAGTCAAAAAAATATTTAATTTAACAATGTCTCCTAGGGAACCGCCACTAGCTGTTGTTACTGCCTTTAAATTCAAGAAAACCTGCTGGATCTGAGACTCTATCCCGGTTACCATCTGCATGGTAGTTGGATCTAGTGGGATTTGACCCGATACATAAACAGTATCCCCTGTGTTAACACGAACTGCCTGAGAATATGTTCCTATAGCTTGGGGTGCATCGTCGGTTTGAATAATCTGTTTTTTCATTTTATCTCCAAATGTGTACGGATATCTGCATCCCGCTGTATTATATGCACGAAGCAGAACCCTAAAAATATGAACTTATACTACTAACCATTGCAACATGATGAAGGTTACCTTCATACATTTCAACCAATAAAATTGGTGCCGATATTATTTATTACTACCTATATACTTAGAACAATTGATGTAAATACTAAAATATAATATTTCTAATACATGCAAAAATTAATTATCCACGGAGGCACTCCTATTTCAGGAGAAGTACAAATATCAGGAGCAAAGAATGCTGCGCTGCCTATCCTCTGCGCGTCACTTCTAACAGGTGAAACTTTTAGAGTTACAAATGTACCAAGCCTCAATGATACAACTACGATGCTAAGTTTGCTTGAGCAAATGGGAGTAAATGTTTCAATAGATAAAAGATCTGAAATCTCATTAACAGCTGCAAACCTTTCTAATCTGATTGCGCCATACGAAATGGTGAAAACAATGCGTGCCGCTATATTAGTATTAGGCCCAATGTTGGCACGAGTAGGCGAAGCCAAGGTTTCCCTACCTGGTGGCTGTGCAATTGGCCTACGTCCAGTTGACCAACATATTAAGGGACTGCAAGCGATGGGAGCAGAGATTTCTATTGAGCATGGCTACATCCATGCAAAAGCAAATCACCTTATTGGCGCCCATATAATAATGGATATTGTAACCGTTACCGGTACTGAAAACTTAATGATGGCAGCAACTCTAGCAGATGGAACAACAATATTAGAAAATGCAGCACGTGAACCAGAGGTTATTGACCTTGCAGAATGTCTTATTTCGATGGGAGCAAAAATTAGTGGCGCGGGAGGCGATGTTATCACTATCAAGGGAGTAAAATCATTGCATGAATCAACCTATCAGGTTATGCCTGACCGGATTGAGACAGGCACTTTTCTGATAGCAGCAGCAGCTAGTGGCGGGGAGATTCATATTAAAAATACACGTCCAGATATACTTGGTGTGGTACTTGATAAATTGAATGAATCTGGGGCAAAAATTGAGTTTGGGAAAGACTGGATTAATTTAAAAGTGAATCAAAGATTAAAATCTGTAAATCTACGAACTGCACCCTACCCTGCTTTTCCCACAGACATGCAAGCACAATTTATGGTATTAAATAGTGTGGCGGAGGGCACTGCAATTATTACCGAGACTATATTCGAGAACCGCTTTATGCACGTACTAGAGCTAAAACGAATGGGAGCTTGTATTGAAGTAGAGGGCAATACTGCCGTGATACATGGGGTTACTAATCTTGAGGGCGCGGGAGTAATGGCAACTGATCTGCGTGCTTCTGCCAGCCTAGTTTTAGCTGGTCTGATTGCGCAAGGTGAAACTATTATTGACCGTATTTACCACCTTGACCGCGGTTATGAGAGAATCGAAGAAAAGCTTTCGTGCCTAGGGGTAAGAATCAATCGTATAAATTAAGGTTATTTACTTCAGAAAATATTAACCCTATGTGGTAAATAACAACTTTAACAGGCCATATTATGACAAGTATTACTATCGCCCTTTCAAAGGGTCGTATTTTTGATGAAACAGCGCCACTTTTGAAGGCAGCTGGTATTGTTGCATTGGATGACCCTGAGAAGTCCCGCAAACTAATACTTAAAACAAATCACTCTAATGTGTGGCTTATTATTGTACGTGCCTCTGATGTGCCGACTTATGTGCAATATGGTGCAGCAGACATAGGTATAGCTGGAAAAGATGTATTACTTGAACATGATGGAACAGGACTCTATCAACCATTAGATTTAAATATTGCCTGCTGTCGCATGATGGTGGCAGTAAAGAAGGGTTTTGATTATGAGGCAGCTATACGCCAGGGAGCACGCTTAAAGGTCGCAACTAAATATGTTCATACAGCACGGGAGCACTTTGCTGAAAAAAGTATGCATGTCGATCTTATTAAGCTCTATGGCTCCATGGAGCTTGCTCCGCTGGTAGGACTTGCAGATGCAATTGTAGATTTGGTTTCAAGTGGCGATACACTAAAAGCTAATAATTTGAAAGCAGTGGAAGAGATTATGCCTATTTCATCGAGACTAATAATTAATCAAGCAGCATTAAAAGTAAAAAGAGAAGAAATCCAGCCGATACTGATAGCATTTTCTGAGGCTGCTAGAAAAAATGGCATGTCGCCTCAGAAAAAAATACCAGAGAGATGGGATATATCCTTATGAGGCAAATTAAACGACTCTCTTCAACCGACTCAGGGTTCTCTGAGGCGCTAAAAACGATAACATCCTCTGAAGATGAACAAAATCCAGAGATAAACGCAACAGTTTCTGAAATTTTAGCAAATGTAAGAAAAAAGGGTGATGAGGCAGTACTAGAATATACATGCCACTTTGATCATCTTGATGCAGCCTCAATTTCTCAACTTGAGTTATCTAAAGAAGAATTACTAAGGGCGTTACAAGGCCTGCCTACCATGCAACGAGAAGCCCTTGAGCAGGCTGCAAAACGAATTCGGGATTTCCACGAGAAACAGATAGCCCAATCATGGAGCTACACTGAGCCTGATGGTACGCTGCTTGGTCAGAAGGTAACTCCCATGGACCGTGTGGGACTATACGTCCCTGGTGGAAAGGCATCTTACCCGTCTACTGTATTAATGAATGCAATTCCTGCCAAGGTAGCAGGAGTTGATGAATTAATCATGGTTGTACCAACACCAAAGAATAAAAAAAATGACTTAGTACTTGCTGCAGCGATGATTGGTGAAGTAGATCGTGTATTTACTATTGGTGGCGCTCAAGCTATTGGAGCTCTTGCCTATGGAACCAATACCATCCCAAAAGTAGATAAATTAGTTGGTCCTGGCAATGCTTATGTAGCTGCTGCCAAGAGACATGTTTTTGGTGTGGTAGGAATAGATATGGTAGCCGGGCCATCAGAAATTTTAATCATTTGCGATGGCATGACAAATCCTGACTGGATTACAATGGATTTATTTTCTCAAGCTGAGCACGATGAGTTAGCACAGGCGATTCTATTATCGCCTGATGTTGGATTTCTCAGATTAGTGGAAGAAAAAATAGCCACCCACCTAGACAAAATGCCTCGCAAAAATATCATAAGTTCCTCTCTGGTAAACCGTGGCGCTTTAATTCAGGTACGTGACTTAGATGAGGCTTGTGATATTGCGAATCATATCGCACCTGAACATTTAGAGTTATCAGTTGATCAACCAGAGAAATGGGTTGATAAAATAAGACATGCTGGCTCAATCTTCCTTGGGAGGTATTCATCCGAAGCCCTTGGTGATTATTGTGCTGGCCCAAATCATGTGCTACCTACTTCAAGAACTGCACGTTTCTCATCGTCATTAGGTGTATACGATTTCCAAAAACGCAGTAATCTCATCCAGGTATCAAAGCAAGGTGCGGCCAAACTCGGCGAAATTGCCTCTATTCTTGCTAATGGAGAAGGTTTGCAAGCACATGCAATGTCAGCTGAGTATCGATACAAAGAAAAAAACTAACCACCCAAGACCAACAGTAAATACCTGCTATCCACCAAAGAATACACCTAAATACTAGCAATAGCTGTTGCAATATTCTGGAGAGAAAAAAATATCCGAATTATCTTCCTCTACAATACCAATTAACTTAATATTTTCTTTTGCTAAATTTTAATCACAATACTTATAACTACGCTCTTCACATTCGATAGCTAGATTCTGTGCCTGCGTAATTTGTTCAGGAGTCATTTCTTTTGAGATTGAGATCCTCCATTTTTTAGCATTATTATTACCTTTATTTGCTGCAAGACTAAATCTCATATGTGCCAAAATATGATCCTGTTCTACTCCTTTACCATTAGCATACATCCAACCTAGGGCATATTGTGCTGCTGGTAGACCTTGCTCTGCTGCGAGTCGATATAATTTTGCCGCCTCTTCATGATTTTGAACTACACCTTTACCATCAAAAAACATTAAACCAAGGTTATATTGGGCAAGTGAATTTCCTTTATCTGCTGCCAATTGATGCCATTTTGCAGCCTCTTGATAATTCTGAACCACCCCTTGCCCATTAGCATGCAGCAAACCAAGATTATTTTGTGCAAGAGCATAGCCCTGTTCCGCCGATAAACGATACCATTTAGCAGCCTCTGAAAAATCTTGTTTTACACCTTGCCCATGTCTGTACAACAAGCCAAGATTATACTCAGCATGGGCATTATGCTGCTCTGCAGCTAGTCGATATAGTTTCTCTGCTTCCTGATAATCTTGCTCTACACCTGTACCACGCCTGTAGAGCAGGCCAAGATTATTTTGTGCAAATGCATACCCCTGTTCTGCAGCCAGTTGGTACCATTTTGCAGCCTCTTGGTAATCCTGGATAACGCCCTGGCCATCCTCATATAACAAGCCAAGATTATTTTGTGCAATTACCTTCCCATGTGTTGCTGCAAGACGATATAACCTTGCAGCTTCCTGATGGTTCTGAGTTACACCCTGCCCTAATCTATACAATACACCAAGGTTATACTGTGCATCTGCGTTTCCCTGCCCGGAAGCTAATTTAAACCATTTTGCGGCTTCGTCGTAGTCTTTAGTTACACCTCTCCCGCGCCAATACATTATGCCTAGATTATTCTGGGCAAGCACATATCCTTGTTCAGCAGCTAGCCGATACCATCTGACAGCTTCCTGATAATTTTTCATCACACCTTGGCCATTTGAATTTAATAAACCAAGATTATTTTGTGCAAAAACATTTCCTTGCTCTGCAGACAAACGGTACCATTTAGCAGCCTGAGAATAATCTTGGCTTACTCCTTGCCCTCTACTGTACTGCAATCCAAAATTATACTGTGCGTTGGCATTACCCTGATCTGCAGCTAGTCGATATAATTTCCCCGCCTCTTGATAATCTTGTTCCACACCTTTACCACGACTGTATAGTAGACCAAGATTATTCTGTGCAAATGCATGTCCCTGTTCTGCAGCCAGTTGGTACCATTTTACTGCCTTCTGATAGTCCTGAATAACACCCTGGCCATCTTCATATAGCAAACCAAGGTTATTCTGTGCAACCGCATTCCCTTGTGTCGCAGACAAAAGATATAATCTTGCAGCCTCCTTAAGATCTTGCTCAACGCCCTGGCCATTAAAATACATCACACCAAGAATATTTTGAGCAGCTGCATTTCCCTGCTCTACCATATGACGGATTATTTTATCTGTTTTCTCAAAATTACCCGTAAAATAAGCCCGCTTGGCATCTAATAGCTTTGCATCGGACAACTTGTCAGCCATCGCTTGGGGAGATAAAGTAAACACAAGTAGATGACTTAGAAGAATCCACTTTAGAAACTGCCACATATTTCTTGATCCTTCCTATATTTTATAAAAAATAAATGAGACTACTAGTTGACCATAGGTCCTAACATATTGATACCCATAAATCTAAGATTTCATTCTGAATCGTTTCATATTTTATGGTTAATCTTATGCTATTTGAATAGTCAAAAACTTGCACGCACTGTAAAACGAATACTACGTGGCTCAGCCGGGTGAATATGTTTATCTGCTACAGATGCCGCTTCTCCACTTAACTGAGATCTATAAAAATAGGAAATATCATTAGGTTTGCTACCAACCAGATTAAACACATCCATTGAAACCTGAAGATATTTTGCGAAACGGTAGCCAGCCCGTAGATTCACCAGTGTAGAGCTAGACCCAACCTGAGAGTTATCCTTGATTAGTGGCCTAGGACCAAAATGACGTAAACGTATCCCACCAAACCAATTATTACGATCAACAGAAACACCGACTGATGCAACGCGCTGCATCGAGCCCGGAATATAATTACCTAGATGGTCATTACCACGGAATCTAGCTCGAGAAAAAGAAAGATCGGCATCTATAACAACCCAACTAACAGGCCTCCAATAATTAGTGAATTCAATACCCCTTCGCAAACTTGGGCGACTTGCCTCAGTGCTACCGGCATCGCCAACAAATATTAACTCAGAATCAACATGTAGCTGCCAGATAGATACTGTTGTCTGCAAGCCCGGCACAATACCTGTACGAAAGCCAACCTCATAGCCCCAGGTACGAACTAATGGGGTCGCTCGCCGTGTTGAAACAGTTGGTGAGTTAGGGTCAACCCGCTTTGTTATGCCACGAGCATCATTACTATGAAATCCCCCTCCGCCATTTAGATAAAACTCCGTTTTACTCCATGGCCCAAAAACAAATGCAAGTTTCGGGCTTATCATGTTGTCGCTCTTTTTCCCTGAGTTAGCTTCAAGATTGCTATCTACATTAAAATGATAAAAATCATTACGCACCCCAATAACAGAACGGAACCAAGGTGACCACTGCATACGATTCTCAGCATAAAATGATATGTTGTACTCATTTAATATATCCCGCCGCACAATACTTGGGTGAAGCTTTCCGTTAGAATCAATCTTGGCCATAGGAACGCCTCCTTGTGTACGGGAAAGGCTTGCCGGATTAACATTATCGTAGCGCATTTGAAAACCAACAGTATTTTCCATTTCGCGCTTACTGAAATTTCCAAACCAAGAGCGACTACTATTTAAGCCCCAAGTATTTCTGTCTTCTTTCTGCTGAATCTGATCACCTGCAGTAGGAAAATCAAGAAAATTGGTAAAATTAGAGTTCAATTCAAATTCGGAACGAATATAGTAAGCATTTACGCGAGTTACCTTTGATTCCTTCTTACGGGCCCACTGACTTGATAGGCTATAACGTGATGTACTTACACTGTCACTAGGACTTAATGAACCAAAACGTCCGATAATTCCACCCTCTATCGCACGTTTTGCAACCTGGTTTGTGGCATTAGCATTATCTTTATAAGCCATAGCAGTAACTTCAAAACCATTGTCAGGCACACCCTGACTGTATCGGGTAATAAGACTAAAATTACGGAAGTCCTGTTTGACATCCCACGGGCCATCATATTTTTTTAGCTTCAGCCCAAATAAAAGATCGCCATTATTTATTTTTGTAGAGCCTGCAAGAAGGATACTATGGTAATTAAATCGCCCTACAGTATACTCAGCTATGGTTTTAGGTAGCACACGAACATAGTCCAAATACGCAGCACCTGCTGAAGAGAAGTCTCCCTCTTTTGCAGAATAAGGCCCTTTCTTATAATGCATACTCCCCAATAACTCTGGTATCAGAAAATTTAAATCTGTATATCCCTGCCCATGCACATGACTGCGCTGATTGATTTGCATACCACCGACTGTTGTCAAGAAATCGGTACCATGATCCAGATTAAACCCACGAAGAAAAAATTGATTCGCTTTACCATTTGAAGAATGTTGGGTAACAATTAAGCCAGGAACAAATTCAAGCACTTCACCAGGGCGAAGTATCGGCCTGGTATCAAATTGCATCTTCGTAATAGTTCCTTCACTTGAACTAGTAGCAGTACCAATAAGGTTGTCTGATTTAGCAGTTATCTCTACCGGATCAAGAGTTGGTATGCCACCCGCCTGAATATGTACTGAAAACAGATTCAATATAAAGAAAACTAAAAGGAGAATGATTAAATAAAGCCTATTTACCAGAAAATTCATTAAACAAAATTGCGAATGATTTATAGATTAATAATTAATCAGTTTTAGATGAGACTTATTCTCATTTATTTCTATAATAGAACTTATATATAGTATAACTATAAATATATAAAGAATAAATAGATATAATTTGTATTTATTTACATGTATCAAAAAGCAAATAATAGATGAGAATCATTTACATGATAAATTATTGCTATTGTGCGAGGATTAAAATATTGACTATGAACATAGTTGACTTATGATTACAGGCGATGAGATATTTTTCTTTCTAAATTTTTGGAAGGATAGTATGAATAATCCATATGCCACCAATGCACCCATAGTCCTTGATTAAAAAAAAGACTAAATATACCTACCTACTTCTAAAACCGTGACCCATATACTAAATATCACCCCTGTCATTCTATGTGGTGGCTCTGGCACACGCCTGTGGCCGTTATCACGTACTGGATTCCCTAAGCAATTTTTAGTACTGTCTGGTACTACGAGCTTGTTTCAGCAGGCGACTAGCCGGTTAAACCAGTTAGGTACTGCCGATATTGTAGTGGGTACAACTTTAGTGGCCACCAACGAAGAGCATCGCTTTTTGGTGTTAGACCAACTGCGTGAATTACCAGAAGTATCCGCGACTTTGCTATTAGAGCCAGTCGGGCGCAATACCTCAGCCGCACTCACTTTAGCTGCTCTGCAGGCGGTTGCTAATAATGATGACCCTATTTTAGTGGTGACGCCAGCCGATCAAACTGTGCAAAATAGCGAAGCTTTCACTATGGCACTACAAAATGCCATTCGCGTCGCCGCCACAGGGGCTGTTGTTATTTTAGGCATTACGCCCACAGGACCAGAAACAGGTTTTGGTTACATTCAACAAACGGGTGACGCGGGTAATTTCACAGAATTTAATGTCGCAAACTTTGCAGAGAAACCTGACTCCGTCACAGCACAGGCCTATTTAGATTCAGGTGACTACACATGGAATAGCGGTATGTTTGTGGTACGTGCCAGTGTATGGCTCAAAGCACTCAAACATTTCAGGGTAGATATTTTAGAGGCGACAACGAACGCCTTTGCCAACCAAACTCAAGATAATCAATTTATCCGCCCTAACGCAGCATTGTTTGCACAGATCCCGAGTGAGTCAGTGGATTACGCCGTAATGGAACAGTGTCCTAGTTCTATATTTTCCATCAAAATGGTCGCACTCGATGCAGGCTGGAATGATTTGGGCGCATGGGATGCTGTGTGGAAAGTAGGTAATCAAGATGATACTGGTAACGTTGTGCAGGGCGATACTTTACTAACCGATACCCATAACTCTTTGATTGTTGCGAGTCACCGTTTAGTAAGTAGCGTAGGCGTAAAAAATCTTGTGATTATTGAAACAGCCGATGCCGTGTTGGTAGCCGATCGCAGCCAAAGCCAATATGTAAAAAATATTGTTGATCAACTACAAACCCAGCAACGTGAAGAACGCGTATTACATCGAAAAGTATCTCGCCCGTGGGGTTGGTACGACAACATTGATGCCGGCGAACGCTTTAAAGTAAAGCGTATTCAGGTCAACCCTGGCGAGAGTTTGAGTTTGCAATCACACAAGCATCGTGCCGAACACTGGGTGGTGGTCAAAGGGATTGCACAAGTAATCTGTGGTGACACTAAGATCACGCTTTATGAGAATGAGTCCACCTATATCCCCCTCGGACAAGCCCACCGGTTATCAAATTTCAATGATGAAATACTAGAAATTATTGAAGTGCAATCAGGTAATTATTTGGATGAGGACGATATAATTCGATATGATGATACTTATGGCAGAATGGAAGAAAGTAAAGAATGATTAAATTGCTTTAATTACGGGAGTGACCGGACAAGATGGTGCTTATTTGGCGGAATTTATATTAAACCAATGACTAATAAAACAACCCAACCCGTTTCCACTAATGTAGTCTGGCAACATACCTCCGTCACGCGTGCGTGCCGTGAAGAAAAAAACGGCCATCGTGGTGCCATCATCTGGTTTACCGGATTGTCCGGAGCGGGCAAATCCACGCTAGCACATGCTGTAGAAAAGGAGTTGCATCAACACGGCTGCCACACCTTTGTACTGGATGGTGATAACGTGCGTCAAGGCTTGTGCGGTGACCTGGTGTTTTCAAATAAAGATCGCCATGAAAATATTCGTCGCATTGGTGAAGTAGCCAAACTGTTTATGGAGGCCGGCATGATTGTGTTGGCCGCCTTCATTTCACCCTATCACGCAGACCGCGAGCGCGTTCGAGAAATAGTAGAACATGGTAATTTTATCGAGATCTATTGCGACGCCCCGTTGGAAGTTTGCGAAGCACGCGACGTAAAAGGCATCTATGAAAAAGCCCGCACGGGTCAGATACCAGATTTTACTGGCATCTCAGCCCCTTATGAAATTCCCGAAAATCCTGAGCTCACCTTACTTACCGGCACAGCAGAACTTGATACCTGCGTACAACAAGTCATAACGGAATTAACAAACCGTAGCATTATCGCGTCCACTTAATTACTCCTATTCCCCACAATAGTTCCAGCAGCAGAAGCAACCATACGCAACAGGATAGAGACAAGAACATCAACCACAACCACCCCAAATTCAAATAAGTGTCGGCACAATTTCTGGCCAATGAGTCCAGAAGAGCTAATAACAAAAACTTTTCCTAATTCAAGCATTACCATTGCACCATTTTAATTCTGTGACTCAGCCATCAGGGCTCGCAATTTTTCTCGGTCCGGATGTCGCACCACACCCCTTTCGGTGATGAGCGCAGTCACTAACTCGGCAGGCGTCACGTCAAATGAGGGGTTGCGTATCTTTACCCCCTCCGCGGCCCAGCGATAATCGCGAAATCCTTTCACCTCATCAACGGAGCGTTCCTCGATGGGAATGTCTGCGCCGCTGGTGATATCCATATCGATAGTCGAAAGTGGACAAGCCACATAAAATGGGATGTTGTGGCGATGTGCGAGCACTGCCACCATGTAGGTACCAATCTTGTTAACGACATCACCATTGGATGCCACGCGATCCGTACCCACTACCACAGCATCTACTTCGCCGCGCGACATCATGAAACCAGCCATATTGTCAGTGACAAGTGTCACTGGAATTTTTTCCTGTACCATCTCCCATGCGGTCAGGCGCGCACCTTGCAGGAAGGGGCGCGTCTCGTCGGCGATCACTGAAATCTTCTTGCCTGCTTTTATCGCAGAACGGAACACACCCAGCGCCGTACCCCAACCGGCAGTCGCCAGCGCACCCGCATTACAGTGTGTCAATACACGTGCGCCATCCGGTAATAATTCTGCACCGAATTCACCCATAGACCGGTTTATGCGGATATCTTCGGCAAAAATTTCATGTGCCTCAACCAGCAAGCGTTGCGCCATAGCGATATTACTTTTCTCTTGCACACTCTCCCACACTGCGCGCATCCGCTTCAGCGCCCAGAAAAGATTCACTGCCGTCGGGCGACTTTGCGCCAACACAGTGAACCCAGCTTCCATGCCAGCTTTAAATTCATCGTTACCGCAGCCCTCTACTTGAGAGGTTAGGTTTAAAGAAGAAGTTGATTTAGAATGGCGAGACAACCGCAACGCTTCCAGCGCCACCCCATAAGCCGCCGCCACACCTATGGCTGGCGCACCGCGCACAACCATGCTGCGTATACCCTCCGCCACCGATGCAGCAGAATCATAGACAAGATATTTAAATGAGGCCGGTAATATGCGTTGGTCTATCATCTCCAATTTGCCATTAGTCCAGCGCAGTGTTTCAATTTTCATTTGAATTTTTCCAAAAAATTGATAAAAATAAGCTTAATGTAGGAACATTAATTTGGAAAGAGGTAGTTAACAATCTCTCGCAGCGAAGATAGGCGGATATCTGGCGCGGGGCCAGTCGGCTCATCCACCTCGGAAAGAAAAATTGAATAACCCACACCCGCTACTTTGGCGGCGCCAATATCTGAAAGCTTGTCGCCAACCAATACAGACCGTGCTAGATCTAATCCCAAATCTTTCTCTGCCCGCAAAATCATTCCGGGGTTTGGTTTTCGGTCAAAAGATTCCATTTTATAGTGACCAACACCATAGTCGGGATGATATGGACAAAAATAAACCGCATCAATCTTCACCCCATTAGATAAAAACTGGGCGCACATCCAGTCAGATAAATGATGAAATTTTTTCTCTGAATAATAACCACGCCCAATTCCAGCCTGATTTGTCACTACCACAATTGCCATTCCAGCCGCATTGGCTTTCCTGCAAAGATCGAAAATTCCTTCGACGAATTCAAAATCTGCAGATTGACAAACATAATTTTTCTCTACATTGATGACGCCATCCCTGTCCAGAAACAAAGCAGGGCGAAGATTGGGATCCATTATATTGATTTCCAAGAAACATCCATATTGCAGCCGTCATTTCGACGAGCACCAACTGGCTCGATTACTGATCTTTTGAGAAATTTCATTACAAGCATCGCGCAGCCTGCACAAATTTAAACATATAAGTTTTCCGCTCTAACCGACTATCAACCTGATATTTTGCCAAATGGGTCGATTAGTCGCCCTCAAATTCACACAGTGCAAAAACTTTTTGTCCGTTTTTTTCCAGCCTCTTACGCCCCCCGAGATCAGGAAGGTCGATAACAAAGCAGCACTCCATAATATTTCCACCCATGCCCTCTACAAGCTTGCATGCGGCCTCAGCTGTGCCACCGGTAGCGATCAAATCATCTACGAGCAGCACACAGTCTCCCTTAGAAACGGCGTCCACATGCATTTCAATACGGTCGGTACCATATTCCAGCTCATAGTCGTGCCCGATAGTTTCCGCTGGTAATTTGTCCTTCTTCCGAATCGGCACAAAACCTATACCTAGCTGCGAAGAAAGCGCTGCACCAATGATAAATCCGCGCGCTTCGATAGCAGCGATCACGTCGATCTTGGCCCCTGTGTAACGGTTAACAAGTTCATTGATAGTAGCACTGAACTCTACCGGGTCTTTCAATAGCGTCGTGATATCCCGATACATTACACCTTGCTTGGGATAATTAGGAATGGTACGGATACGTGATTTAATCGTCATGAGCTTGCTCCAAATAAGTTAATAGGAATTCAGTAAGCGTCCGGCAACCGCATCCAAGCGCTTTACCATTTCAGGGTCGCGCGCGTCGGGCGCCGTAATCAGGGCATGGTCAAGTGCACTACGACAACCACAGGTGGTGGTCTTGTCATCCTCATGTAAGTGGGGGGCCACCTTCTTGACCATACTACGCGCCTTGTCAGCATTGGCTAATAAAACCTTGATAATCGCATCGACGTTTACAGCATCGTGATTGGGATGCCAACAATCGAAGTCAGTTACCATAGCCACCGTCGCATAGCAGAGCTCAGCCTCCCGGGCAAGCTTAGCCTCAGGCATATTAGTCATACCGATCACATCGCAGTTCCATCTCCGGTAAAGCTCAGATTCAGCTAAACTCGAAAATTGCGGTCCTTCCATAACCAGATAGGTACCGCCACGCACCACCTCGATCCCTGCTTCTCGTGCAGCCGTCTCAATATGGTCGCCGAGTCGACCGCAAACCGGATGCGCCATAGAGACATGTGCCACTAGCCCGGTACCAAAGAAACTCTTCACCCGTCCGAAGGTACGGTCGATGAATTGGTCAACAATGACGAAAGTTCCGGGGCGTAGGTGTTCCTGCAACGACCCTACCGCACTAACCGAGATTACGTCGGTAACTCCCGCCCGCTTTAGTGCGTCGATATTAGCGAGAAAGTTGATATCTGTCGGCGGAATCCGGTGACCCCGACCGTGGCGGGGCAAGAAAACCATCTGCTGCCCATTCAACTCTCCGAACAGCAGTTCATCTGAAGGCTTGCCGAAGGGGGATTCCACACGCATCCAGCGTTTGTTAGCCAGCCCTTCAATATCGTAAACACCACTACCCCCGATGATTCCAATCACAGTGGAGCGATTGCTATCTGTCATTTCTAGCTACTCCTTAATACGAAAATTATGTTATTGGCTATTTCCTACCTCACGAACGGCCATAAAAAACCATGTGCAGCAAGATATCTACCGATAAACCAATACCCAAGAAATATGCGCCAGCGTAAAGGAAGTTCATTATCAAATAGGAATTTACGCGGAAAATAACATATCCCACTAAATATTCCCCCTGGAGTATACTTATAACACTCTGCTTGCTTGAATTCGGGTAGCGCCCTTTTCTGAAGTGCATTCAAGAGTCGTTTCCCCCCCACGCTTCGATCACTCGCCATAGCGATGAAAGTCGGATCATCTTTAAACCGGCTCCGCCTTCTGTAGGTTTCATCGTAAGAAGCCTTCCCGATCCGATAATGCAAGTGCTCAAAAATCACATCATCTAGATACCGAATCCGGTCAAATCCGGCATGCTGTACACGCTTAAAAATATCCAAAAGATGGATATCAATAAATGCCCCTTGGTAAGCAATAGGGTATGGCTCGACAAGTAACTCACAAGTTCGGCGCGACAGGATGGGAAAGGTACACTGATTATGTCCCTTGTGCAGATCATTACTATAAGCAAGATAGATTTTATCGGTAAATTCCGCATCCACATCCACAATCTTTTTGTCCCAACCAGATGTCTGGATCACCATGTCGTCGTTGACAAGGATGATGATGTCACCCCGCGCCCGCGCCAGACAAGCGCTATTGTAGCCCCCCATAGACATTTCTGGGCCAATGATCCGGACGACACTTACATCTTCACTATCCAAATAATGGCTACTGGTATCGTCCTCGTCGACATACAGGATGACCTCGATCCGCTCAAGCTGCAAAGCTGTCTCGGAAATGCTCCTGAAGAATCGTTCCACGAAAATGGGACGGCCGCGAGTAGGTAGCAACAACGAAATTAACGGGCTCGTCGTCATAGAAATAACACTTCGGCCAGGTGGTGGAACACGATACTTACATTAAATAACACGGTTATTACCACCGTCTATCGGCACTTGCGCAGCCGTAGTCTTGGCAAACAAGACGCCGCACATCTCCGCCGCCAGTTCGGCTACGTCACGGCTGGTGACCTCCGTTCGCAGCACGTTATTCTTTTTATACTCCTCCACCGTTAACCCGTAATGCTTGGCCCGTGATGTGAGCACCTCTTCCGTCCACAGGCCAGTATCGAACACCGCGTTGGGATGCAGCGAGTTGATGCGAATATTGTCTACACCCCACTCTAGGGCAGCTACTCTGGCAAGCTGATTGAGTGCCGCCTTCGAAGCTGAATAAGCAGCCGCTCCCGGGCCAGGTGCCGGCACGTTCTTCGACCCGATTACAACCACCCGCCCACCCTTCGGTGCAAACTTCAGCAGCGGATGGCACTCTCGCATCAACACTAGATTGGAGTCTAGATTGACCTGCATAACATGGCGCCACTCATCTGTCTTGAGGCTATCGATACGACAACCACCCGGAAAGATGCCAGCATTCAGGACAAGCATATCCAACCCACCGAACGCGTCCGTCGTGCGTTCAAGCAGTTGGCTGACCACTTCCTCCGAAGTCAGGTCACACTGAATACCAAGGAAATTTGGACAGCCGTATAAAGTTTCGATATTCGGATTCAGGTCGGCACCCACCACCGCCGCCCCCCTGGAAAGTAACGCCTCGACGCACGCCTTGCCGATACCTGAGGCCGCTCCGGTCACCAGCGCCACCTCACCCGTGAACATCTCCGGTTTTCCACCCTTGCGTAATTTTGCCTGCTCGAGATCCCAATACTCTACATCAAAAATATCCTTCGCCGGCAGTGCCCGATAACCCCCTAGTAACGTAGCTCGCACAATGATCTCCATTGTGCGAGTATAGATTTCCGCGATAACGGCAGCATCCTTCGCCGTCTTCCCTACCGCACACATACCCAGTTCAGTATCCAGAATAAGCCTTGGTGCAGTATCTAAAATGGTCTTTCGCTCATTTGCCAAGGGCTCTTGTACCAAAAAATACTCGCGATATGCCTCCGCGTACGCCTTCACATCGCGCCCTAGCATGGGAAGACGTTTAGTCCGAATCACATGGTCCGGTGTGGCTGGCCCTTGCTGGGAAATCGTCAAAATATCATCCCTGCCAGCGAATGCTAGGCTCTGCGTATCCGCGTGCCGGACCATAATGACCGGGAAACCTGCCATATCCGAAATATCCTTACGTAACCGTGCAAGGTCAAGACAAGAATTTTTTTTTGGTCGCTCGACAGGGTTCCAACGAATATTCCATGCCTTACTGCGCTTCAGGTACTCCTCGGCGTGTCCTACCAGGGTTATCATACGCTCGTAAGATTCCTTCGCAGTCTGGCCGAAGGAGAATATGCCATGGTTCATCAGCACCATACCAATGGTATTTGGCCCCACCTCGGCTGGGAACCGCTCCGCGCACAGGCGGGCAAGGTCGAATCCGGGCATTACATAAGGAATGACGACTACTAAATCCCCATAGATTTCTCGAATCCGAGCCGCGCCATTTTGTGTATTAGTAATTGTCACCACCGCATCGGCATGAGTGTGATCAACGTACTTGTAAGGCAGGATAGCATGAAGAATAGCCTCCACTGAAGGCGTCGGAGCAGATGCCCTCGTCATGTTCGTCACCATCTCATTGACCATCTGCGGATCAGGCAATGACGGCAATTGAGAAAGTCGCCGGAGATAATTAAGTCTCACTGGAGAAAGTCCGGCCTCCTCGATCTTCTCTAAATCCCATCCACTACCCTTGACGTAAAGTAATTCCTCATCTTCGCCAAACGCATTCTTCTCAACGATTTTGACCGATGTGTTACCACCACCATGTAATACTAGCGACTTGTCACGACCCAGAAGCCGTGAAGTATAAACCCTCAGGCCTAAATCTCCGCCATAACCCTGTGCTTCCTGATCATTCCAAAGAGAATTCATCTACAGCCTATATCACTAGCGCTCGGTTAAAAATCTAATAAATTTATTTGATTGCTGATGGGTGCTGCAATAGTTCTGGTGAAATCAACCCGCAAGGCCAGTGTAACGACTATCAATATCGATTTTCCAGCTGAGGCGCCTCAATTTAACCGGACACTAGTGAATCTATATCCATTTTATTAATGCAATCCGCAGTGGGTATTATATCAGGTATGATTCACTAACTACCACACTTGGATCTTGAATCCACCCTGTACAACTACTGAGGTGTGTTGCGAAGGGTGTTTCAAAGTATCATTTTCATGTATTTTAAGGAAATCGAGTATTGCTATAACCATCATAAAGAGAACCTCTTTAAACGCCTCACCAAACTCATGTTGATTACGTTTTACCCTAATTATCATAAAAATTTATGTTAGCAAAACAGATAGTTCAAAAATACGGACAGAGGAAACACCTCCATCTAATTTTGATCTTCCTGCTGGTCGCAGTCTGTTTCTTC